>RCUI01000214.1_pt1 | contig 21761 bp, 18 predicted proteins | sample 2166121 | NCBI WGS metagenome assembly RCUI01 (sample SAMN09932700, study PRJNA488358) | compost metagenome | feature: garden; material: soil; isolation source: compost soil in succinic acid-enriched culture | place: Germany: Experimental Botanical Garden Goettingen | collected 2016-01-27
CCCCCTGTGATCACACCAACTTAAACGGCGTCTCCCTCAACCGCTCCCCCGTTGCCGCAAAGATCGCATTACCAATCGCCGGCACCACCAATGGGTTGGACAGCTCGCCTATCCCGCCCGGTTGCCGTCCGGATGGCGGCATCAGTTCGATAACCACCTCCGGCGCCTCGTTCATTCGCAACACCGGGTAATCGTGGAAGTTGCTCTCCCGCACCACGCCGTTCTCGATATTCACCTTGTTGTACAGCGCGGTCGAAACGCCCCAGTAGATGCCTCCGGCCAACTGCTGGCGCACTGCGCTCGGGTCGACCGCGACACCACAATCCACCACGCAGGTGATTTTCTCGACCGCGATGGCCCCACGGTGTACCCGCACTTGCGCGACGATGGCGATGAAGCTCTTGTAGCCTTCGTAAACCGCCACACCCAGCCCCCGCCCGGGTGCTTTGCCCTCTCGCCGTGCCTCTGGCTTCCACCCGGCAAGTTCGGTCGCGCGGTCCATCACGGCCTTCAACTCGGGCCGACGCGTGAGCAGCCGGCGGCGGAACGCCAACGGGTCCTGGCCCGCCGCGTGGGCGGCCTCGTCGACCAGGCTTTCTATCGCAAAGATGTTCGGCACATAGCTGACCGCGCGCCACCACCAGGTAGGGAAGCCGGTTTCATGCCGCACCCACGCCAGGTCCAGCGCGGGCACGTCGTAGTAGAAGTCACTGCGCATGCCCTCCGTGCAGCTAGGGTCGACAGGGACTTTTTCGAGAAAGCCCGGATCGTCCGGTTCCTTGATCGAGGGCACCACCGCGCGCAGGCTGAAGCCTTGCACCCCGCCGCCGGCATCGAGGGCAAGCCGGGCTTTGTGTACGCTGGCGGTCTGGTAGTACAGCCCTCGAATATCGTCTTCACGGCTGTACAGCAACTTGACCGGTTTGCCGACACGGTGGGCGATATAGGTCGCTTCGAGAATGGGATGCAGCCCCTCGCGCGCACCAAAACTGCCGCCGGCCTCGGTCAAGTGGATGCGTACCTGGTCGCGGGACATCCCGGTAATCGTTTCCGCTGCCTGCGCACAGCGTGAAGGCACCTGGATGCCCCCCCAGTATTCGACCGAATCCGCCTTGACCCAGACCACCACGCTGAGTGGCTCCATTTGCGCGTGAGCCTTGTAAGGCATGCTGTAGACCGCTTCGACCACCCGCGCTGCGTCGTTGAAGGCGTCGTCGGCATTACCGGTCACGTTCGACTTTTGGCCAGGCTCGTCGACGCGCTTGGCCATGTCACGCAGCGCATCCGCAGAATTGAAGCCGGCAAAGTCGCTTTGCGTCCACTCCACGACCAGCGCCTGGCGAGCGCGCTGGGCGGCCCAGAACGTGTCCGCGACAATCGCCACCCCGGCCTGGTTGGCGCCGTTGAGTACCGGCATCGCCGGCATTCCAGGACGAAAATGCGCGATCTGCTTGGGGATCTGTGTGGCAAACACATCATGGATGCCCGGCAATGCCTTGACCTGGTCGATGTTGATCGACTTGATGCCGGCATGCACCACCGGCGCATGTACGACGATGGCCGTCAGCATGCCTGGCAATTTGACGTCGATGGCGTATTGCGCGTGCCCGGTCAGCTTGTCGGCCACCCGGTAACTCGGGCGCTCCTTGCCGATCAGCACAAATTCCTCGGGGCGTTTGAGCGTGACCGTGCCGGGCAGCGGCTGCCGGCCGGCGTCCTGTGCCAGCGCGCCGTAAGAGATCTCCCGGCCTGTAGCGGGATGCAGCACCTTGCTCTGCGACGTTCTACATTCGCCCACATCCACCGACCAGCGCTGCGCCGCTTCTGCAATCAGCATGGCCCGAGCCGTCGCGCCGGCCTGGCGCAGCGTGTTCCACTCCAGCGAAACGCTGGTGCTGCCGCCCGTCGCATGCATCCCCCACAACGGGTGAACATACACCTTGGCCAGCGGATCGTCCGGCTGGATGACCTTGACGTGCGCCCAATCGGCATCCAGTTCTTCGGCGAGCATCAGGCCCAACGCATTCTTGACCCCGGTGCCGCTGTCGTATTTGTGAACCACCAGGAGAATCTGGTTTTCCGGGGTGATCCTGACCCAGGCATTGGGTGCGAACTGGCTGGCGGCACTGTCGGTGACCGGTGCAGCCTGCGCGGACGACACGGCGATACCGTTGCCGTGAATTTCCAGCAGCAAACCACCCGCAATGATCATGCTGCCTTGCAGGAAGCGCCGACGACTCGGGGTGGCGCCCTGGTACTGCTCGCGCTCTGACTCACCCATGACGTGCCCCCTGTTCTTTGAGTGAATGAGCGGCACGGTGAATGGCCTTGCGAATACGGTCGTACGTACCACACCGGCATAGGTTCCCGGCCATGGCCACATCAATATCGCGGTCCGTCGGGCTGTGATTGCTGCCCAGCAATGCCGCCGCCGACATCAGTTGCCCGGACTGGCAGTAGCCACACTGCGGCACGTTCTCGGCTTGCCAGGCCTGTTGCAGGTAGCTCAATGCATCCGGCGAACCCAGGCCTTCGATGGTCGTGATGTGCTCATTACCAATGGCGGCGAGCGGCAACTGACAGGAACGTACCGGCGTGTTGTTCAGATGCACTGTGCAGGCGCCGCACACCCCCATGCCGCAACCGAATTTGGTACCCGTGAGGTTCAAGTCGTCGCGCAATACCCAGAGCAGCGGTGTATCGTCTTGAGCCGTGGTTGTGCGGTCAGTGCCGTTAACCTTTAGCGTTCTCATGTCTTCTCCAGCGCCACGCCATAAAGAGTGGCTGTTCTTGTTGTTCTGTAGGGACGCGGATGCCCGAAGCAAGGCATCGCCACAGCGAAGCGCATCTGTGGCATCAAACTAAGGAGAGAACAGCAGGACGTACAATACTGTTTGGATACCCGACCATTCGAGATGCATATGGATATCAGACACCTGCGTTACTTTATTGCGGTGGCGGAAGAACGTAACTTCAGCCGCGCGGCGGAACGCCTGCATATGTCGCAGCCACCGCTGAGCCAGCAGATAAAAATCCTCGAGGACTTGCTGCAAGCCCAGCTGTTCATTCGCGGGCGACAAGGCGCACGGCTGACCAGGGCCGGTGAAGCCCTGCTGGTGCTGGCGCGCAGTATCGTCAAGGATTGCGATTCGGCAGAAAAACTGGTGCGGCGCGTGGCGGACGGGCTGGAGGGCTACTTGCGGGTGGGTATCGTCAACTCGGTCATGTACGGTCCCCTGCCCAGAACGCTGCACCTGTTCCAGACAAGCAACCCGAATGTCGATTGGACCTTGCATGAGCTATTGCCCGCGCAGCAGGAGGATGCACTGATCAACGGCAGCATCGATGTCGGCTTTGCCTGCAGTGCAAGCGAACGCAGCGAGCTGATTTCGCAATTGGTGTACCCGCAGTCGCTGCGGGTGGCGGTGCCGGTAAACCATGCACTGGCTCAACGGCCATCCATTGCTCTTGCCGACATCGTCGGCGAAGACTTTGTCATGCTGAACACCCAAAGCCCGATGATCCGCGATGTGCTGGCAGCCTGCGCGAAGATGGCACCGGCGCTGCGCATACTGCACGAGTCCACCGATCCGGCGATTGTCCTGAGCCTGGTCGACGCGGGCGTCGGTATCAGCCTGTTGCCTGAATCCCTCGCCAGCGTGTTTCGCACCGGGGTAAAGTTTGTGCCGCTGGCCGACAGCACCTTCAATGCAAACCTCTTTGCTACGCGTCGACGTGACGACACGCTACCGGCGCTGGAGCGGTTTCTCGAGATTATCCAGGTCTGTTCCAGTGAGGCCATGGCTGAGGTGCAGCGCTGATCAGCTGCTGCGCTGTATCGACATCCCGCAGCACCCCGGGGTCGTCCACCGCCAGGCCAACGCACTGGTGCCGGCGGGCCTGAACCACAGCGCGGGCGCCCTGGTCACCGGTCAATCGGCCCAGCTCGGGCCAGAACGCGCAGCCGAATATCACGGGGTGGCCCTGCCTGCCCTGGTGGCACGGAAACAGGATGGTCGAGCGCGTCGCCGCGTCGGCGAGCTGCTCAAGGGTGGTCGGCGCGATCCAGGGCATGTCCCCCAGCAGGATCGCCACGGCCTGCGCGGTACTGTCAGCCAGCGAGGCAACGCCGCTGGCCAGGCTGCTGCCCATGCCCAGCGCAGCGTCCGGGCTGTAAACCACCCGGCAATCGCCGGGCAAGCCGAACGCTTCCGGTCGCTCGCCCTCGCGCAGCACCACGCGCACCTCCGCGAACACGGCCCAGGCATTGGCGACACTGTGCGCCAGCAGGCCGCGGCCATCTGCCAGGGGCGCGCAGCGTTTGTCGGCGCCAAAGCGCGAGCCTTGCCCGGCGGCCAGCACCACGGCAACCACGTTCACAGCGCCTCCCGGGCAATGCCATTGCGGATTCGCAGGATGTCCGCCAGCACCGCCAAGGCGATTTCCGCAGGGGACTTGCTGCCCAGGTTGAGGCCAATGGGCGCATGCACACGGGCCAGCGCAGCGGCATCCAGCCCGCCGATACGCTGCAGGCGCTCACGCCGCTTGTCCGAGGTTGCCCGCGAGCCCATCACCCCGATGTAGAACGCCTCGGTACGCACCGCTTCGAGCATCGCCAGGTCATCGATTTTCGGGTCATGGGTCAGCGCGACCACGGCGGTGTCGCTGTGACAGCCGCCGTTGGCGATGAACACCGAAGGCAAATCGCGGCGGATCTCGATACCGTCCAGCACGACCCCGCTCAGCACTTCGTCACGGGGATCGCACAGAATCACTTCAAAGCCCATGCCGGTGCCGAACAGCGCGCAGAAGTGCGCAACGCTGGAGTAGCCTGCCAGCAGCAATCGCTGCGCCGCGCCGATTCGCAACAGCACCCTGGCGCCATTGCGTTCCACGCGCGGTCCTTGCGCCGGGTCGTCGCTGAGCCGGCGCGTGCCATCGTCCAGGTTGACGTCACGCAGCAAGCGACGGTGCCCGCGCAGCGCCGATTCCAGCGCGCGCAGGTGGGTCTGCACCGCGCAGTCGGCCGGCAGGTTTTCCACCAGCACCTCTAGAATGCCCCCGCAAGGCAGGCGGATGTTCGAGCGCGAGTCGCTGCCGTCACCGTAGCGCACGACGCTCACCGGCTCGGCAAACCCTCCCGCCGCCACCCGTTCGAGAAAGTCATCCTCGACACAGCCTCCGGAAAGGGAACCGCACCACTGCCCGGTGGCATTCACCGCCAGCAACGAGCCCGGTACCCGGGGCGCCGATCCGTAAGTGGCGAGCACGCTGCAGAGCCACACACGTTGGCCCTCGCAGGACCATTTGAGGGCCTGGCGAATCACCTGCAGATCGAGATGCTGCATGCGCTGTCACTCCCTCTCCAGGCAGGTGGACGGGCGCCGTTTCGCAGCGCCCGTATCGACAGCGACACGCTGCTCGGCCAGCACCAGCTCACGCAAGGTATCAAGGAACATTCTCAGCACCGGGGAATCGTCGTCGGCGCGGTACAGCGCATACAGCGGCACCTCGGGCAGCGCCGGGCTCAAATGGCGAAACACCACCCCCGGCGGCGCCACCTGCTCCAGCGACGCTGGCAGCAGCGTCACGCCGAAGCCGGCTTTCACCAGGCTCAGGAGGGTTTGCACTTCGATGGCCTGCTGGCGGATCTGCGGCGTGAAACCCGCCTGGATACAGCACTGGAACAGGAAATTGGCAAACCGAGACTGGTCGAGCTCAAGGGCAACGAACGCCTCGCCGGCCAGCTCCGCCGGCATGATCTGCTGCTGGCAGGCCAGCGGGTGCTGCTCGGGCAGCACCACCCGGATGGGCTCGTACATCAGCAGCTCATTGCGCACGGCGGGGTCGTCGTGGCCGACCCGGAACACACAGACATCGATGCGCTTTGCCTTGAGCGCCGCCACCTGCGCTACCGGCGTCATCTCACGCAGCCGCCAGCCGACATCACGATGGGTCTCGCGAAACCTGTGCAAGGCGCGCGGAAGTACACCGACCATCACCGAGCTGATCATGCCGATCTCCAGGTCGCCGACCTGGCCGCGCGCCGCTTGCCGGGTGATGTCGATGGCATGCGCCAGTTGGTCGAACACCAGCGGCGCCTGCTGTTTCAGCACGCGGCCTGCGGCGGTCAGTTCGACCAGGTGATGGCTGCGCTTGAACAGCGGCGCGCCAAGCTCCTCTTCCAGCAAGCGGATCTGCTGGCTCAACGGTGGCTGGGAAATATTCAGGCGATTGGCGGCGCGGCCGAAGTGTAATTCTTCGGCCAGCACCGAGAAGTAGCGCAGTAGTCGCAGGTCCATTTCCACCCCTATACGGAACCAAGGCGTTTGTTTTCAGCGCACAGAACCTATTAGCTTCGCTTTCAGTCACCCTGCCTCGGCAGGGCCAACGGCGTGCCACCCTCCCCCTGCCCCGGCGAACAGGTGGCGCAATTGCTGGGCTGCGCCGCACAATGGCGATAGTCGCAAGACGTGCCTCATCCAGCCAGCGACAATTTCTGCCATCTTCTGTAAGTAAGGCTAACAGCCATGAACAAACGCTATCCGTCGATCCAGTCGATGAACGCCTTTCTCCAGGCCGCCCGCACCGGCAGTTTTTCCCGTGCGGCGCGGGAGCTGCACCTGACCCACAGCGCCATCAGCCAGCAAGTGCGCTCGCTGGAAGAATTCATCGGTCAGCCGCTGTTCATGCGCGATGCCGGGGGCAGCCAGCTCACCGATGCCGGGCAGCTGTTGGCGCGGCTGCTGGCCGATGGCCTGGCGCAGATTGATCGGGCGTTGTGGTCGGTGAAAAATCGCAATGTGCCGCAGCGGTTGACACTCGGGGTCGACAACGAGCTGGCGCAGAACTGGCTGAATGCGCGACTGCCGAACCTGATCGAGCTGTTGCCGGGCACCGAACTGGTGATCCTGACCCATGCCGAGCGCGCGTCTTTTGAACGGGTCGACCTGGCCTTGCGCTACGGTTATGGCGACTGGGAAGACTGCGAGATGACGTCGATCTGCGACGACCAGGTCACCGTGCTGGCGGCGCCTGCGCTACTGCAGCGTCATGGCCTGCAGGCCCCGCTGCCGGCGCCGCGGGTGCTGGAGCTGCCGCTGCTCGGCTATACCCGCAGGTCGTGGATCCCCTGGATGGACGCGGCCGGCCTGCCCCCGGTGGAGCCGAATGCGGCGATGACGTTCGACAATGTGGCCAACCTGATTGCCGCGATCGAAGCGGGCGTCGGTGCCGGCCTTGCGCGCGGGCTGCTGTCGATTGATGGCTTGCGCGCAGGAAGGCTGGTCAAACTGACCGACGTCAGCGTGCTCGCCCAATACAACCTCTATGCCGTGTGGGCCTCCGGCAAGGGCGAACAGGTCGCGCCCATCGTCGCGGCGATCAAGGCACTGGCCGAGGAATCGTTGCACATCACTGACGTCGCGGGCGGCGACGCCACCTCCATATCGCCAACCTATCAAGACTGACAGCAACAAGTATTGTACGGCCGGCCTCCGGGCTTCTGATACTGCGGCCCAAGCAGCGAACGCTTTGTGCTCGATGCGACCAGGTGAGGGAACGTGCGCCATGCACGTAGCAACGACCTAACGCACAAAGCGACGGACTGCGAACTGGAAGGCGCTCCTTCCCCGCAATATCAGGAGATCGAAACAATGATCATCGATATCAGTTGCTACCCCACCGACCTGGTGGACCTCGCCTGGAGGCATGACGGTGACCCCTTCACCGGCGAACGCCTGCTGGAGATGATGGACGGCCCCTACATGATCAACGGCAAGCCACGCCGAATTGACAAGGCCTTCATCCAGCCCCCCCAAGGCAACACCATCTACACCTGGACGGATGGTGAGCTCAGTGGTCGCGAGTCCATCGACGCCTACATGGCCTACACCCTGAAGATGGTCCAGACCTACCCTGACCGCTTCATCGGCTGCTTCGTCTACAACCCGCGCTGCGGGGTGGAAAACGGCGTCGAGGCCATCGAGCGCTACGTCAAGGAACACGGTTTCAAGATGGTCCAGATGCAGGCCAACATGCACGCCTACCGCCCCGACCGGGCGCTGGACTGGGTACGCCCTGCGTTCGAGAAATGCGCCGAACTGGGTATCCCGGTGAAACTGCACACCGGCGACGGGCCGTACAGCATCCCGTCCGAATGGGTACCGATGATCAAGGAGTTCCCCAACGTCGACTTCATCATGGCGCACTTCGGCGTGCAGACCGGCGGCGTCTACGTGTTCGAGCCGATGCAATGGGCCATGGAGCTGCCCAACGTCTATTGCGAATCCGGCTGGTGCCTGCAATCGCGGATCGTCGAGTTCGCCAAGGTCCTGCCGACCCACAAGATCCTCTTCGGCACCGACACCCCGCCGAACGAGCCGGGCATGTGGCTGCGCCTGCTGGAAGTGCTGTGCCATGAACCGCCGCAGGGCCTGAACCTCGACGAGGACACCCTCGAGGACTACCTGGGCAACAACACCGCACGCATGATCGGCCTGGAGCCGAGCGCCCCGCCGCGTTCCGTTTCCGAAGCAGAGGCGCAACTCAAGCGCCCCGTCACCACGCAACTGGCCAGGAGCTGAACCGATGATTATCGACACCCATCTGCACCCTACCAATCTGGTCGATGAAGCCTGGCGCCACACCGGCGAGCCCTTCACCGGCGAGCGCATGCTGAAGTTGATGGATGGCCCCTACATGATCAACGGCAAGCCGCGCCGCATCGACATGGGCTTCATCCAGCCGCCCCCTGGCAACACCGGCTACCGCGATGGCAACCGCCGCGGCCGTGAAGGCATCCGCGACTACATGTCCTACGTCGCCGAGCTGTGCGTCAAATACCCGGACCGCTTCATCGGCAACTTCAACTTCAACCCGCGCTGGGGGCCGGAAAACGGCGCCGCCGAGCTGGAATTCCATGTCAAGGAATACGGCTTCAAGATGCTCAAGCTGCACGCCAACATGCACGGCTACCGCCCGGATCGCGCCCTCGACTGGCTGCGCCCGGCCATGAAAGTCTGTGCCAAGTACAACATCGTCGTGCTGATCCACACCGGTGATGGCCCGTACACCATTCCCACCATGTTCTACCCGATCATCCGCGAGTTCCCGATGGTGAACTTCATCATTGGTCACTTCGGCATCCAGACCGGCGGCAACTACTCGTTCGAGGCGTTCTGGATGGCGATGGACACGCCGAACGTCTATTGCGAATCGGGCTGGTGCTTCCAGTCGCGGATCGTCGAGTTCGCCAAGGAGCTGCCCCGCGACAAGATCGTCTTCGGCACGGACTCGCCACCGAACGAACCGGGCATGTGGCTGCGCGAACTGGAAGTGCTCTGCTCGCCGGCCCCGCAGGGCCTGGGCATCGACGAAGATCACCTGGAAGACTACCTGGGCAACAACATTGCCCGCCTGGTGGGCATCGAGCCGACCAAGCCACCCAAGGATCTGGTCGAAGCGGACATTCGCCTGACAACGACTTACCTGTAGCGGTACTCCCTTTCAGGCGCATGCACGCCCTGGTAGTGCAACCCGTCAACGCGGCTGACGGGGTGGGAACCTGTCGGCCGACTTTTGCCAGTCGGTCGATGGCCCCTTCATCTTCAGGTAGCTGTGCGCCTGCTTTTTGCGAGGTGCGACATGTTGAAATCACCGCTCGGCGAATGTCAGGACTTTCATGCGTTCGCCACCCAGTATCGCGCGCTGTACCCGGACGATGTGCTCACCATCAAGGAGCCGCTGTCCGCCGACCAGGACGTCACCGCCATCATCGATGCGCTGGCTGCGCAGGGCCTGCACCCGTTGCTGGTCTGTGAAAACGTCGGCGGTCAGCAAGGGCCGGTCGTCACCAATGTGTTTGCCTCACGCACCCGAATCGCGCGCATCTTTGGCGCGGCCCCCGAACAACTGCACGAAGTCTTCCAGGCCCGGGCCAACCGGCCCATCGATCCGGTCTACGTCCAGGAAGGCCCGATCCTTGATGAGATCTTCGAAGGCGAAGACGTGGACCTGGCCTTGCTGCCGATGCTCAAGCATTTCGACAGCGACCGCGGGCCCTACATTACCAACGCCATCATTGTCGCCGAGGACCCGGTCACCGGCGTCGCCAACATGAGCTACCACCGCTCGATGCGCCATGCGCGCCAGGCGCTGGCGACCAGCCTGCACTCGCGCGGCCACCTCTGGCGCATGCTGCAGACCGCCCGCGAACGCGGCGAAGAGTTGCACGTGGCCATGGTGGTCGGCGCTCACCCGCTGTTCATGCTGGCCGCCGCCGCACGCCTGCCCTTTGGCAGCGACGAACGCGCGGTGGCCGGCGGCCTGTTCGGTGCGCCGCTGCAACTGGTGCGCACGCCGCGCTACGGCATTGGTGTACCGGCCTTTGCCGAGTTCGTCCTCGAAGGCGCCATCGACCCCATGGCCTACGCCGACGAAGGCCCGTTCGGCGAGTTCAGCGGCTATTCCTCCGACCGCTCGACGAACAACGTGCTTCGCATCGACACCCTGATGCGCCGACGCGATGCCTGGCTGGTGGATGTGGTCGGCGGCCGCTATGCCGAGCACCTGACCCTGGCCCGCCTGCCGCGCGAAGCGGAGATGAGCGAGAAGCTCAAGGCGCGCTTCCCGGCGGTGACCGCCGTGCATTACCCCAACTCCGGCACGCATTTTCATTGCTATGTCGCCCTCGACCAGAGCCGCGACGGCGAGGCCCGGCAGATCATGCTCGCGCTGCTCGGCTGGGACCCGTACCTGAAGACCGTGATTGCCGTCGACAGCGACATCGACATCACCGACGACAGCCAGGTGCTCTGGGCGCTGGCAACGCACTTCCAGCCGCACCAGGACCAGTTCATGGTCGACGGCCTGCCGGGCAGCCCGCTGGACCCCTCGTCCTCGGCCAACGGCACGACATCGCGCATGGGCCTGGACGCCACCCGAGGCTCGGGCTTCGAGGGTGTACGCGCACAACTCTGCGACGAGGTGTGCAGCCGCGCCCGCGAGCTGATCAAACCCTACCTGGGCGGGCTGCATCATGAATAGCCCGCGCGGCGCCAAGCCTCGGCGCGTGGTGGTCGGTATCAGCGGCGCCTCGGGCTTTGTCTATGGCGTGCGGCTCCTGCAGATCCTGGCCGAACTGAAGATCGAGACGCACCTGATCGTCAGCCGTGCCGCCCTGCTGACCATGGCCCATGAGACCGACTACAAGCTGGCCGACGTGGTGGCCCTGGCCAGCCACTACCACCGCGCCGACGACATCGCCGCGTCGGTGGCCAGCGGCTCGTTCCATGCCCTGGGCATGATCGTCGCGCCGTGCTCGATGCGCACCCTCGGCGAAATAGCCACCGGGACGTCCTCGGGGCTGATTTCCCGGGCGGCGGACGTCACCCTCAAGGAGCGACGGCCGCTGGTGCTGATGACCCGCGAAACGCCGTTGACCCTGGCCCACCTGCGCAACATGACGGCCGTCACCGAAATGGGCGGCATCATCGCGCCCCCCGTCCCCGCGTTCTATGCCCGACCGGCAAACCTTGCAGACATGATCGACCACAGCCTCGGCCGGGTGCTCGACCTGTTCGGGCTTGACGCCGGCACTGCCGTGCGTTGGGGCGAACCCGCCGCAACTGACCTTACTGGCAACACCAAGGAGCTTGTATGAACAGCACTTTCAAGGCACCGACCCGCAATACCAAGATCCCGGTCACCATTCTTACCGGCTTCCTGGGCGCGGGGAAAACCACCCTGTTGAACTACATCCTGCGCGAGAACCATGGCCGCAAGATCGCCGTCATTGAAAACGAGTTCGGTGAAGTGGGGATTGATGGCGACCTGGTGTTGGCCTCGGAAACCGAAGAAATCTACGAAATGGTCAACGGCTGCGTGTGCTGCACTGCCGAAGTGCGCGAAGACCTGGTGCGCATCGTCCGCGAACTGGTGGCGCGGCCGGAACGCCTGGACCACATCCTGGTGGAGACCAGCGGCCTGGCCGACCCTTACCCGGTGGCACAGAGCTTCTTCATCAACGACCCGATTGCCGCCGAAGTGGAGCTCGATGCCATCGTCACCATGGTCGATGCCAAGCACATCGCCCAGCACCTGGAAGACCTGGAGCTCGATGGCGTCGACAACCAGGCGGTCGACCAGATCGTCTGCGCCGACCGCATCGTGATCAACAAGGTCGACCTGGTGAACGATCTGGAAGTCGCCGACCTGAGCCAGAAAATCCGCAGCTTGAACGCCACCGCTGAACTGGTGACCTCAAGTTTTGCGCAGATCGACCTGCAGAAAATCCTCGGTATCGGCGCCTTCGAGGCCACCCAGAAGCTCATGGAGATCGGCGCCACGCCCGAGCAGGCAGAACACCACGATCACGCCCATGAACATGACCACGAAAACGAACACGACGACTACCAGCACGAGCATGACGCCAGTGTCACCTCGGTCGGTTTCTCCGTGTCGTCGGACATCAACCTGGTGGCCTTCCACCGCTGGATCAGCGAACTGCGCACCGAACAGGCGGACACCCTGTTCCGCATGAAAGGCGTGCTGGCGGTCCAGGATCAGGACCAACGCTATGTGTTGCAGGGCGTTCACAGCCTGGTGGAGTTCCGTGCAGCCCAGCCCTGGGGCAGCGAACCGCGCTCGAGCAAGGTCGTGTTCATCGGTCGCAACCTTGACCGCGCAGCACTGAACGAGCGTTTCCAGGCCTGCCTGGCCAGTTGAGGCAACCGCCGGTCAACTGCGCCGCCGCGCCGATGCGCCGGCGCAGCCAGCCCCACCACCTTGAAGGCGACCTGGGCAACGAGCCTACGGGGTGCAGCGTTCTCGTGTCGAATTTGTACAGTCTGAATGGATAGGCCTCTTAACAGCACAACAACAAGATTCAGAGGAGCAACATCATGACTTCACACAAGCACCCCGTTGACCAGCTACTGCCGGTGCGGCAGATGGTGACGCTCGGCATACAGCACATGGCGATCTGTTACCTCGGGTCGGTCGCCGTACCCCTGCTGGTCGCCTCGTCGCTGAAACTCTCCCATGCCGAGACCGTGATCCTCATCAGCACCACCCTGTTCTGTACCGGCATTGCCACCCTGCTGCAAACCGTTGGCTTCTGGAAATTCGGCGTGCGTTTGCCGGTGCTCCAGGGCGCGGCCTTCAGCAGTGTCGGCCCGGTCATCGCGATCGGCTCCAACCCGGACATCGGCATTGCCGGCATCTGCGGAGCGGTGATTGGCGCCGGGGTCATCACCATGCTGGCCGCGCCGATGGTGGGCCGCATGCGCCCCTATTTTCCGCCGGTGGTGATCGGTTGCATCGTCACGGTCATCGGCCTGCAACTGCTGCCGGTCGCCTATTCCTGGGCGGGCGGCGGCAAGAACAACGCCAACTACGGCGCGCCGGCCTTCCTGCTGGTGTCCGCCGTGGTGCTGGTCACCATCCTGGCGGTCAACCGCTTCGGCAACCCGATGATGCGCAACCTCTCGGTGTTGATCGGCATGGTCATCGGCACCGTGCTCGGTTGCGCCCTGGGCATGGGTGACTTCAGCCGGGTGGGCGATGCGCCGTGGCTCACCGCGCCCTATCCGTTCTACTTCGGCGTGCCGACGTTCGCGATCCTGCCGATTGCCACCATGCTGGTGGTGATGATCGTGCAGATGGTCGAGTCGATGGGGCTGTTCGTTGCCATCGGCGACATTGTCGATAAACCGATCAAGCAGAACGAAGTGGTCAATGGCCTGCGCGCCAATGGCCTGTCCAGTGCCATCGCCGGCTGCTTCGCTGCGTTTCCGTTCATTGCCCACATGGAAAACGTCGGCCTGGTGATTCTCTCCGGCGTGCGCAGCCGCTGGGTCGTCGCCACCAGCGGGGTGATCATGTGCCTGGTGGCCCTGGTGCCCAAAGCCGGCGCGGTGATTGCCTCCACACCTGCGGCCGCCCTGGGCGGCGCGGCGATTGCCATGTTCGGCGTGGTGGCGGCTGCGGGCATCCAGACCCTGGCCAAAGTGGATTACGAGAACAGCCGGCACAACGTGATGATCGTCGCGTTCAGCATCTCCGTGGGCCTGGTCCCGGTGCTTGCGCCAACCCTGTTCAGCCAGTTGCCGGCCTGGAGCCAACCGTTCCTGCACAGCAGCGTGGTGATCGCCTGCATCGTCGCCGTACTGCTCAACGTCCTGCTCAATGGCGTCGACACCTCGGCCAAGCCGGTGCTGGAACGCTCCTCCCATGGTCACTGACCCATCACTGCTTACGCAAAGGATCTGGCGATGAAACAGCAAAATATTCTGGTGAAAGGATCGTCCGCGGTAATGACCGGCCTGCGCGGCCCGCGTGCCCGCGCAGGCCGGGTGGACATACGTATTGGCAACGGCGTGATCACCGAGATTGCAAGCAACCTCAGCGCTCAACCGGGCGAACGGGTCATCGACGCCACCGATTGCGTGGTCTACCCCGGCTGGGTCAATACCCACCATCACCTGGCGCAGAACCTGCTGAAGGCGGTTCCGTCCGGGATGAACCAGGACTTGCAGGACTGGCTGGCCAGCGTGCCCTACCCGCGCCTTGACCGCTTTACCCCGACGCTCATCCATGTCGCTGCGCAACTGGGCATGGCCGAACTGCTGCTGTCGGGGGTCACGACCTGTGCCGACCACCACTATCTCTACCATGCCCACGGCAGCACCGAGAGCGGCGACCTGCTGTTCAATGTCGCGCAAGCGTTCGGCATGCGCTTTGTCTTGTGCCGTGGCGGCGCGCTGGAGTCGGCCAATGCGCACCCTGGCTTCTCGAAAACGGCGCTGCTCCCGGAAACCCTGGAACAGATGCTCGGGGACATCGAACGGCTGAAAGCGCGCTATCACCAGGACACGCCGACGGCGATGCGCCGGGTGGTGGTTGCACCGACCACACCGACCTTCTCCCTGCCGCCCGCCCTGCTGCGCGAACTGGCCCACAGCGCCCGGGACATGGGGCTGCGCATGCACAGCCACCTCTCGGAAACCCGCAACTATGTGAACTTCTGCCGGGAGAAGTTCAACTGCCTGCCGGTCGAGTTTGTGGCTGAGCACGAATGGCTGGGGCCGGATGTCTGGTTTGCGCACATGGTCCACCTGGAGCCGGGCGAGATTCGCCTGCTCGCGCAAACCAACACCGGCATTTCCCATTGCCCGCTCAGCAACAGCCGCCTTGGCAGTGGCATCGCCCCGGTCCCGCAACTGGCCAACGCCGGGGTCACCGTCTCGCTGGGCGTGGACGGGGTCGCCTCGAACGAGTCCGGCAGCATGATCAGCGAAGCGAACATGGCCTGGCTGATTCACCGCGCCGCCCAAGGCGTGCAGGCGACCACCATTGAAGATGTCATTCATTGGGGCAGTGCCGGAGGGGCCCGCGTACTGGGGCTGGATGCCGTGGGTACGCTGGAGGTTGGCCAGGCGGCCGACCTGGTGGTGTACAGGCTCGACCACCCGCGCTTCTTCGGCTTCCACGACATCGCCGTGGCGCCGGTGGCGGCCGGCGAGCCGGTAGCCGTGCACTACAGCATCATCAACGGCTGCGTGGCCGTCGACCGGGGTGAAATCCCCGGGCTGGACCTGGCCCGACTGCGCAAGAACGCCCAAGAGGGCGTCAGGCACATGATGCTCGACAGCCTCGAACCCTGATCAGGACTGACCGTGAAATTCATTCTACTCAGCGCCGCCGTTTCCGCAGCCCTGCTCTACCAGCAACCCGCTCAGGCGTTCGAGTGGGTCAGCAACAGCGTGGGCTTTCGTTATGGCAAACAGTTCACCAACCCCAACAATCCCCACTACATCAGCAAAAGGGTCTTTACCTTTACCCACGCCGACGGCTACCGGTACGGCAACAACTTTCTCAATATCGACGTGTTGCTATCGGACAGCGATGATCCACGCAAGGGCACCGACCATGGCAGCAGTGAAGTGTATGCCGTATACCGCAATCAGCTGTTTGCTTCGCGCGTGCTGGATATTCCCAAGGGTGACGGCCTGATCAAGGACTACGCCTTGACCCTGGGCTTCGACGCCAACCGTAACAACAACCTCGGCTCGTCCAACAAACGCGCCGTGGTTGTCGGGCCGACGCTGAAATTCAACAGCGTCGGGGTTCTGGACCTCAGCCTGATGTATTACCGCGAGCATAACCAGAGTGGCATTCCGGGCGTGCGCGACAAGGAACTGACGTTCGACGGCACCTATGCCCTGAACCTGACCTGGCTCAGGCCGTTCCAGGTCGGCACGCACAATGCCAAGTTCCAGGGCACGCTCAATCACATCGGCGAAAAGGGCAAGGACTACAACGACCGGGACACCGCAGCCGAAACCCTGTTGCGAAGCTCGTTGCTGTTCGCCCTGCGTCCTGGAGAGAAGACCAAACCCAATCTCTGGCTGGGGGTGGGTTATGAGTATTGGCACAACAAGTTTGGTGTCGACGGCGGTCGTGGCAGTCGGACATCTACGCCCACCTTCAATATGGAGATCAGTTTCTAGGGTTGAACGCGGTGCGGCTATGCCGCACCGCGTTCACGTTAGAAGTCATAGCGCATCGTCAGGTTGGCATTACGCGGCGCCCCGTAGTGGCCGTAACTGCCGGCCATGCCGGAGTAGTACTTCTCGTCGAAGATATTGTCGAGGTTCAGGGTAGCCGCGAGGTGGTCGTTGATCTGGTAACGCGCCATCAGGCTGGCGACGGCGTAGTCATCCTGGGTAATGCGCGTGCTATAGCGGCTGAAGTACAGCGACGACTTGGAGTTCCAGTTCACACCGGCGCCTGCGGTCAGCTTCTCCCACTCGCCAGGCAAGCGGTAGGTGGTCCAGAAGCGGAAGGTGTCCATGGGCAGTTGAGTGGTCAGGCGAACACCGTCAGCGTTTTCGGTGCGGGTGTGGCTGTAGCCGGTCTGGATGTTCCAGCCGGGTGCAACCTCGCCGGCCAGTTCCAGGTCGATGCCTTTGGTTTCGGCGCCATCTTCGGCACGGGAGGCAGGGTCGTTGGTGCCCGGCACATTGGCGTCCGGATCATCCACGGCCAGGTTGTCACGTTTGATCCAGTACAGCGCGGCATTGGCATTCAGGCGGCCCTCGAAGAACTCGCCTTTCCAGCCCAGTTCATAGTTGGTACCCACCTCCGGGTCCAGTACCTTGCCGGTCCTGTCGCGGGCATTCTGCGGCCTGAAGATATCGGTGTAACTGACATACACCGACTGCTCAGGGGTGAGGTCGTAGATCAGGCCGGCATAGGGTGTGACCACGCCGGTTTCCTTCATGTCGTACGGAATGATCAACTCGTCAGGGTCACCGAAGTCATACCCCCTCAAGTAGTAGTCATAGCGGTAGTCCGATACCCGCGCGCCCAGGATCAGGTGAAGCTGGTCGGTGAAGTTGAAGCGGCTGGCGGTGAAGTAGCCTTGTTGGCGGACCTTGGTGTCGAAATCCAGCCCGCCCGTGAACGGCGCGTTGATGATCTCGTTGTCCCAGGTGGTGTAGTTGAAATCGACGTCGCCCGAATACGCCACGTGATCGTTGTGGTAATCGCCATAGTTGTAGCCGACGACCAGATCGTGGGAACGGCCGAACAACGCGAAAGGCCCTCTGAGGTTGATATCCACGCCTTTCTGGACCTGATCGACCTTGGCTTTGTCGTGGGAGCCTTGCGCCTCGCCAGTCGCCTGGTCAATGAAGGACCGGCCGGTCTGGCTACCGTAGGTGGTGTTGTCCAGGTCGCGCTTGATCTTCATGTAGTTGCCCACCACGCGCAGTTCCCAGTCATGGGCGAGCATCTGCTCCAGCGTCGCGGTGTAGTTGGTGGTGTCGAACTTTTCATGGCCCCAGCGCGCGCCCGAGCTTGTCGAACGGGAGAAATCCGTCGGCTGCCCATTGGTGTAGAGCAGCGGTACACCGGGCGAGCCCGTGGCTTTGTATTTCTGATTGTCGATACCAAAACGCAGCAGCGTGGTATCGCTCAGGTCACCTTCCACGACGCCATAGAGAATTTCACGGTCCTGGGTGTACCAGTCCATGAACGAGTCATTGTCCTGCTTGGCGGCTACCCAGCGGCCGCGGATCGTCTTCTGCTCATTCAGCGGGCCAGAGAGGTCGACCTCTGCGCGGTAGTTGTCCCAGGAGCCCGCACTGCCCTGCACGTAGGATTTGAATTCACGCGTCGGCTTTTTGCGAACGAGGTTGACCACGCCACTGGGCTCGCCTGCTCCGGTCATCAGGCCGGTTGCGCCACGCACGATCTCGACGTGGTCATACAGCGCCATGTCCAGCAAGGTGCTGGGCATGTTGCGGGTGACGTTTTCCTGGACCGTGGTGACGCCGTCGAACTGATAGGTGTTGATGGCGTTGCCACGGGCATAGATGTTGAAGCGCTCGCCGCCATCCTGGGTCATGGTGATGCCCGGTGTGCTTTTCAGCACATCGGTCATGCTCGCCAAGTGCTGATCGTCCATGCGCTGACGGGTCACCACTGTGATGGTTTGCGGCGTCTCACGGATCGACAGGTTCATCTTGGTCGCCGTGCTGGTCACGCCGGTGGTGTAGCTGCCGGTGCCTTCGGTGGTCCCCCCCAGGCCTGTGGAGTCGATGCTGGTCGCCCCCAGTTCAACGGCATCGCCGGTGTGCGCCGGGCTCAGCACATAGCGCTTTTCTCCCGCCTGCTGCACCCGCAGCCCACTGCCCTGCAGCAACGCGGCAAAGCCCTGCTCCAGCTCGAAGCTGCCCCGCAGCCCGGATGACTGCAGCCCGGCGGTTTCTTCGCTGCTGAAGCTGATGGTCACGCCGCTGGCGGCGGCGAACTGGCTGATCGCGGCGGCCAGGCTGCCGGCCGGGATATCGTAGTGCTGCGGTGCGGCCCAGGCGGTCGAAGTCGCCAGTGCAGCGCTGCAAAGGCTCAACGCCAGGGTCGCCTGGCGAATGCTGCGGGCGAGTGGAGAACGGCGTGCAGACATGAAACGGGGCTCCTGTTCGGGTTGTCTTGAGCGCGTCCTATGCGCGCGTTCTCAAGGGCCGAAACAGCGAAAGAAATCTGTCACCCCCAAATGCGAAAAAATCGCGATTGGGCGCCTTACCCCAGGCTGCGGGGTTCGAAACGCACCCAGTAGCGCGTCATACGCCGTGCGCGGATCGGCAGGGAGTCCTCCAGGCTGGCCAGGGCGGCGTCGGTGTCGTCGAGGTTGAAGGCGCCGGACAGGCGCAGCCCGGTGACCTGCTCGGCGCAACCGAGATAACCGGGGCGGTAGCGCGCCAGCTCGTTGACCACATCGCCCAGGCGCCAGTCGACGCTGACCAGCATGCCGCGGGTCCAGGCCTGGGCATCGACGGCCAGCGGCCGCAGCGGCCCCAGGTTGTCGGCGCTGAAGCTCAGGCGCTGACCGGCGTCGATGCGCACCCCCTGGGCCGATCGGTTCGGTCGCACCTCCACTGCATGGGCGACCACCGCCACATGACTCACGCCGGCGTCCTGACGCACGCTGAACAGGGTGCCGAGGGCAAGGATGTCGCCTTCAGGACTGCGCACGCTGAGGGGTCGCGGGTCTTTGGCGGTTTCCACCAGGATCTCGCCCTGGCGCAGGTGGATCAGGCGCTGGCCGGCGTCGAAGCGGATATCGACGCGGGTGTCGGTGTTGAGGTCCAGCCGCGTGCCGTCGGCCAGGGTCAATTGTCGCCGCTCGCCGACCCCTGTGGCGTATTCGGCGCTCCACGGCGAGACGCGATAGCCCTGCCAACCGACCACGCCGACGCCGAGCAACAGCGCCAACGTCTTCACCGCATTGCGCCGATCCCGCCGCGCGTTTTCCAGCGTCAGCGCCGCCCCGCTGGGGGCGTTGCCCAGACGCCGCTGCAGCTGTTCCAGGCGCACCCAGGCTTCGGCATGGCGAACGTCGGCCGCGCACCAGGCCTGCCAGGCCGCGCGGGTGGCATCATCGACGCGGCTGTCGTGCAGGCGCACGTACCAGTCCACGGCCTCGGCAAGAATGACCTTCATAAGTCCTCGAGCAGCAAGCAATGCATCAGCGCACGCGCCAGGTGCTTGCGCACGGTGGTCACCGAAACGCCGACCCGCTCGGCAGCTTTCTCGTAGCTCAGGCCATCGAGCTGCACAGCGAGGAAGATAGCCCGCGTGCGGGGGCCGAGGCCGTCGAGCATGCGGTCGATGGTCAGCAGCGTATCGAGGATCGCAGCACGGGTTTCGGCAGAGGGCGCATAGTGTTCCGGCTGCAGCGCCAGGGCTTCGAGGTAAGCGCTTTCCAGGCTGCGGCGTCGATACAGGTCGATGACCAGACCACGAGCGATGGTTGCCAGGTAGTGACGCGGCTCCTTGAGCGTGCCCGCAGTGCGCGCCAGCAGCACGCGGATGAAGGTGTCCTGGGCCAGGTCCGCCGCATCCGCGGAATTGTTCAGGCGCTGGCGCAACCAGACACGCAGCCAGCCGCTGTGCTCGCGGTACAACGTTTCCAGGCCCATGCACGCAGCCGTGTCGGGAACAACCGTGGACATCCCGTCCCCCCCTGAAAGATGATCAGTTGCAAATAAGAATTTTTCGCAAGTCTAATCAGTGAGGGCGCGATTGGGAATGGTGAGGTGAGAATGGGTTGTTCCTGGCACCGCTCGCTCTCCCCTCCGTCCTGGGTGCCCGGGCCCTTACAGGCCCGCCTTGAAAGCAGCCACGTCATACTCACCCAAGGCTGGAACCGTGCTGTCGCTTTCCGGCAGCCCCCGGGAGAACTTCACCGGAAACCCGACGCTGATCGTCCGCTCGTTCGGCAATGGCCGCACCGTGCCCCGCGCCTGTACATGGGGATCGTCGAACAGCTCACTGGCGCTGAGCAGCGGTGAGAACGGCAGGTCGAGCCCCGCGAAAGCCTCGGCCCATTGCGCCAGTGTGCGGCTGAGGAAGATGCCTTTGAGCAGCCCATTGACCTCCTGCTTGCAGCCAAGGCGACCCATGCGGTTGGCAAAGCGTTTGTCCCTGAGCGGCGCAAACTCGTCACCCAGCGCATCACACAGGGTCTCCCAGAATTTGTTCTCGAGAATGCCCATCGCCAGGTAGCGACCGTCCCGCGTCTGGAAGATATCGTTTTCAGGCATCACCGTCGGTGAGGCGACGGGATTGTCTTCAAAGCCACGGGACAGCCAGGCCATGTGCGCGGTCCAGGACAGAATCGAGTCGTGCACCGAGACGTCCAGGTGCTGGCCGACCCCTTGCTGGCGCGCACTCATGATCGCCACCGACAGCGACAAGGCGGCGTAGGCCGAGGCGGCATAGTCCGACAGCCGCACTTTGGGCCGGGCGACCTTGTCTTCGACCTGCACCGGGATTGACCAGTAGCCGGCCATCGCCAGGTAATTGAGGTCATGCCCGGCATGGGTCGCATAGGGGCCGGTCTGGCCAAAGCCGGAAATCGAACAGAGGACAATGGCCGGGTTGACCCTGGCCAATTCCTCGTACCCCAGCCCCAGGCGCTGCATCACGCCAGGGCGAAAGCCCTCGACCACGGCGTCGCAATCGCGGACCAGCGCGAGGAACGCGGCTTTATCGTCCGGGTCCTTGAGGTTCAGGGCAATCGACCGCTTGCCACGGTTGAACTGGGCAAACACTGCATTACCGAGCATGCGCGAGCTGTCGCCCGTACCCGGTTGCTCGACCTTGATCACGTCCGCCCCCAACTGCAACAGCAGTGAGGTGGCATGGGGGCCAGGCAGCAGTTGGCTGACATCGATGATCTTTACATCGTTGAG
>RCUI01000217.1_pt1 | contig 21611 bp, 15 predicted proteins | sample 2166121 | NCBI WGS metagenome assembly RCUI01 (sample SAMN09932700, study PRJNA488358) | compost metagenome | feature: garden; material: soil; isolation source: compost soil in succinic acid-enriched culture | place: Germany: Experimental Botanical Garden Goettingen | collected 2016-01-27
GGTCGTGCACGCCCTTGAAGATCTTCGAGAAGGTTTCACCCTTCTTGAAGTTCAGGCGGTTGTCGTCGGTGGTGCGCGAGGCGGACTCACCTCCGCTGACACCCTGGGAGTTGTTGTTGGAAATGAATTGCTTGTCCGGGTTGGCCGTCGACCAGCTGGCGCCGATCGACAACGATGAGTCGAACGAGCCCTGGATTTCCCCGATAGTGAAATCAACCGCGTGAGCTTCAGTGCTCGCGACAGTGGCCACCGTTACCGCTAAGGCCAGCAGGCTTGGCTGGAAGACGCCGCGCATTGTTGTTTTTGTCATGCGGTTTCTCTGCTACAGGATGTTGTGGAGCGGCCATCCTATGCAGGCCACGCGAAAGCCTGAATTGCCTGATCAGGTAATTTTGCGCATGACCTGAAAGCATTATCCGGCTCGGCTGAGCCGTACTTTTCTGTCTCATTGGTCAAGGATTTCCCGGGTTGCGACGGGCGGTGTTGCTGAAGGTAACAAGTGTGGGCACGGCTCTGGCACGCGCTTTTCACCCGCCTTTTACGCCGAGCTCCCCCAGGGCGCTTGATGAAAATACCTCGAACGACGGATGGGTAAGCGCTGCAACGCGCGTGAAGATGGCCTGAATTCTTGTCCAGGGCTTCGGGTTACGGGGCCATGTTCGATATCAGGAGGGCTGCGCGCCCATGCTGCTTTCAATGACGCGTCGGGATCAAGGCAAGGTGGCGGCTACCGGCGGCACTCGCGTTGCCAATCTGCCCCGTTTGCCTGCCGTCTATCTGTCTCGGGCGAGACTGCTCGACGCGCTGCTTGAGAGTACGCAGCGCCTGCGCCTGCTGTGTGCTCCGGCGGGTTACGGAAAGTCGGCCTTGCTCAATGAGTGCCTGCGCCAGTGCAACCCTGAACGCTGGGCGTGGCTTGACCTCAAAGGCCAAGCACTGACGCTGGCGCAATTTTGCCAGCGGCTTGCAACGAGCCTCAATGTCGAGGCAGCGGACGCTCGCGATCCCCAGACCCTGCTGATATGGCTGGAGCACAGCGAAGAAGCCTGCTGGCTGGTGCTGGACGATTACCCGGCCCACGCCTGCCCGGAGCTCGATGCCTGGATCGACCAGCTGCTGCGCTCGCACGGGCAAACCCGGCTCTGGGTCAGTTGCCGGCAACGGCCGAACTGGAAGCTGGCGCGCTTGCTGCTGGAGGGTGAACTGCTTGAGTTCGGTGCCGGGCAACTGGCCTTCGATCGCGAAGAGTTCGAGGCGCTTGTCGATTTACTGGACCCCAGCGTCGAGGCTGCGACGCGCGACACGCTGTGGCAGCAGACCCACGGCTGGTGCGCCGGTACGTTCCTGTTGCTCAACGGCAACGGCCGCCAGGACCGGGCAGGGGCGTTGTGGATGCGCGATTACCTGGGCGGCGAACTCCTGGCGCGTGTCGACGCGGATGAGCGCAGGCTGTTGCTGGGAATAGCGCATTTGCCTCGGGTGTCGACCACGCTCTGCGATCAGCTCTGGCCCGACATGGAGGCCGGGAGTGTTTTTCGCCGGTTGCTGCAATCGCAATCGTTTTTCGCGCCGCTGGACAGCGAGGCACAGTGGTACTGCCTGTTTCCTGCCGTGGCACAGGCGCTGCAGGGCGAGCTGAATGCCGCGGGCGTCAGTCAGGTGCGCTTGAGCGCCTGTCGCCTGCTCTGCAATGACGGGTTTGTCGACGAGGCCGTGGAGCTGGCGCTGTCCATCGGTTACGTGGATGTGGCGGCCTGCTACATGGAACGCCTGACGCTGGACTGGCTGCTGATCGAACGCAACCTGTTCACCTGGCTCGATTGGCGTGCGCGCTTGCCCTTGCGCCTGCTGGAGTGCACGCCCAACCTGATCTACATGAATGCCAGGGCGTTGCTGAGCAGTTGGCGCCTGGACGAGGCGCAAGCCTGTATCGCGCGCCTGACCCGGATTTCCCCGCAGCCCAAGGCGGCGGTCAACGTGAGGATTCTGGCCAATTGGCAGGCACTGGAAGGTACGTTGCAGGGGCTACTGGGTAACGCCGACGGCGCGTTCGAGCATTGCGAGTCAGCCTTGCAGCACCTGGAACTGCGTGACTGGCAGTCCTCGTTCCTGTGCTATTCCACCCTGGCGCGGGTCTCGATGGCGGCCGGCGAGCGCGAACAGGCCGAACGATTGCTCCAGGCCTGCCTGGCCCTGGCGCGAAACCAGGGTTGCCTGGCCAGCGAGGTGCTGATCAATGCCGATCGTATTCGTCAGCTGATACTGGGCGGCGCGTTGCTCGAGGCCGAGGTTCTGGTGCAGGAGTGCTTGGGCCTGGTCGCCCGGCTGAGTGGTCGGCACAGCCTGTTACTGGGGCGGTTGCAGCTGTTGCAGGGCGAGTTGCACCTGCTGGGCGGCGATCTCGATGCCAGTGAACACGCGTTGGAGCGGGCGCTGGCGTTCGGCACGGAAAGTGGCGACCCCTACACCCTGCATGCGCTGATCGGCTTGTCCGAAGTGCACGCCTGTCGTGGCGACGTTGAACAGGCACAGACCTGCCTGAGCAAGGCGACACGCGCCATGCAGTGCGCGAAGGTCAAGGAAAGCTGTTATCAGGCGATCATCGCCTATCAACATCTGCGTTTGCTGGCGCGGCAAGGGGCCTGGGCGCGGATGTTGCCGATGGCGCTGACGGCCCGGGCCTACGTTCAGGGCGAGGGCGTGCAACTGCCCCCGCTGCATGCGCCTTCGTTGCGCCAGCGCATCGAGCTGATGGTGGCCCTGGGCGAACAGGGCACCGGCCAGAGTGAGGCGGCGCGGGAGCGGTTGGTGGCGTTGCTGGCGGACTGTGAACGCAGGGGGTTCGGCAGCTTGATCCATGAGGTGCACGTGGCGTTGGCGCGAACCGGTGCAGAATCCTGCTTGCCATCCCTTCAGGTGCAGGTAGCGCTTGCGCCCATGAGCCTGGTGGCCAGCCCGCCGCCGGGTCCTGCGGCGGCCCAGCGGCCCGGGCTGGAACTGACACCCCGGGAGGTCGCGGTGCTGGAGCTGGTCGCCCAGGGCCTGTCCAATCAGGAAATCAGCGATCAGCTGTTCATCTCGCTCAATACGGTCAAGGCCCACACCGTGCATATCAACCACAAGCTGGGTGTCAAACGGCGTACGCAAGCGGTGATGCTGGCCAAGGCGATGGGGGTGCTGGCCTGACCTCCCTCAATCAAGCAGCCCCTTGGCACGGGCAATGGCGATGACTTCCGTGCGGCTCTGGGCGCCCAGTTTCGCGCTGATGTTGCGCAGGTGGGTTTTGACCGTGTGCTCGGACAAGTGCATCTGTTCGGCGATGGCCCGGTTACGGTTGCCGGCGGCCAGCAACCGAATGACATGGAGCTCGCGCGTGGTCAGCTGAGCGTCCGCCTCCTGGGTACTGGCCTGGGGTTGTGAACGCTGGGTGGCGCTGCACTGCAGCAGGTGCGTGAGGAACTCCGGCGCGACGCCCAGGCTCTTGCATTGGGCCTTGTACGACACCGCCCAGCGCTGGAGCAGTTTTGCCAGGGTCGGGCCCTCATCGAGAAAGGTACGGATAAAACCTTCGTCGCTGGCCAGCTGAAGGGCTTGGGTGAGGCTGTCCAGTGCCTCCTTGTGTCGGCCCAGGCCCTCCAGTGCCAGGGCGTAGAGCACGCGCAGCTTCAGGGCCCGGCGGTGGTGCTGACGTTCCAGGGCCTCGTGGATGGCCGCTTGCAGGGCCGTGGCGGCGCTGTCGTGTTCACCCTGGAAAATGCGCAGCCGCTGGCGAGCAATGAACGGGGTATCGGTATCGCAGCTGTACAGCAAAAGGTCGGGGCGGTCCCAATCACCGGCCAGATCGGCGTTGTGCAGGGCCACGGCAGCGACATTCAGCTGGTTTTCAAGCATCGCCACATGGGCGCGCTCCAGCCACGCAGCACAATGCATCCGCAGCGACCCACTGCGCCGCCCCAGTTGTTCCAGTTCGGCCAGTTGCTGCACCCAGACAGCACGCTCGCCGTGATGGTAGGCGATGCGCGCGAGCAAGACATGCCGGACGATCATCGAGTCCGGGCCGCCGCTGTCGAGGGCATAGGCAGGGATATCACTGAGCAACTGCCGGGCGTCGCCGAGCTCATCGACTTCATACCGCGTCAGCGCACGCAGGATATTCAGCGAAGGCCGGCCACCGGCCCACTTGCCTTCGGGCCTTTGTGCCTGATCCTCGCTGGCGGCGTGCAGGCGGGCGATGGCGCTTGCCAAGCGCCCCTGGATCAAGTCGAAGATGCATTCCACGCAGACGACAATGCTGTCGACAATGCTCGAGCGGTTCTGCCCAACCGGGTGGACCATTCGCGTCAACAACGCTCGGGCCTGTTCATAGCGGCCGGTGGCGACCATGCAATAGGCCAGCGTCGTGGCGATCATGCCGTGCTGCAGGACGTCGCCTGGCGGTGTGCGTTCTATCTGCACCAGACCCGTTGCATAGGCGGCATCGATCTGGTCGGTGAACACCTGTAGCAGGCAGCGAATCGTGTCGGTTTGCGGGTTGGCGCGATGGCGTTCGATCCGGGCCATGGCGTCCTGATAGCGGCGATCGAGCACCAGCGTCCAGGCATGGGCCAGGGCCAGCCGCGGAAATCGGTCCAGCCGCGGTTCGGGAATCTGTGCAAACCAACGCAACAGCAGCCGCAGCCGACCGGCATCGATCAACAGGTCCAGGTGCCGGTCGATCTGTTCGCTCGCGCTGTCGGTATCCCCGGCCAGCAGGTAATGCTCGATCGCCGCCTCCGGCTGCTGCTGCGCGAGGTACCACCGGGCGGCCATCGCGTGCAGTTGTGCGGCCTTGCCTGGCTGCTGGCGCTCAAGTGCACGGTGCAGGAACTCGGTGAACAGGGGGTGATAGCGGAACCAGCGATGCTGTTCGTCCACCGTCTGGATGAACAGGTTGGCGCGTTGCAGCGCGTCGATCATTGCCTGGCTGTCGCTGCGCGCGGTCACCGCATCGCACAGTGCGGCACTGAAGCGCCCAAGGACGCTGCTGTGCAGCAGGAACTGGCGACATTCATCGGTCTGGCGCCCGAGGATGTCCTCGGCCAGGTAGTCCGTCAGCTCCAGGTTGACGCCGCGCAGCGAGGTCACGAAGTCGGCCGCGGACGTGCGCCCTCGCAATGACAACGTGCTCAGGTAAAGCGCGGTGATCCAGCCTTCGGTGCGTTGTTGCAGCGTGGCAATGTCGACGTCCTCAAGCGCCAGGCCGCACTTTTCACGGATGAAGGTGGTGGTCTCGACCAGGCTCATGCGCAGGGCGTCGGTGGTGATGTCGCGCATTTGCCCGTGGGCGCGCAAACGGCCCAGGGCGATATCCGGTGTGGTTCTTGAAGCGATGACCAGCAACCCGCACGGCGGCAGGGCCGCCAGCAATTGCCGGACAAAACCCAGTGCCGGGGCCGATTCCAGGGTTTCGAAGTCGTCGAAAAAAATCGCAAAGGGCTGCTCCAGCGCGCCCAGATTCTCCAGCAGCGCCTGGGGGCTGAAGTCGTTCGGTCGCTCGTTGCTGGCCGGTGCGCCGAGGCTCTGCGATGCGACATGCAGGTGGGCGGCCAGGCGCCGCAGCTCATTGTCGGCGGCATCCAGTGTCAACCACAGCACCTGGCGCCCGCGGGCCAGGCAACGTTCTCGATACTGGCGCAACAGCGTGGTTTTACCGAAGCCCGCCGCGGCCTCGACGAGAATCAGTCGGGCGGTCTGCGGGCTGTCCATTCGATCCAGCAGTTCTACACGGGGCAGATGACTGGGCGCGGTGGCGGGTACGCGAAATTTCTCCGCAAGGATTGGCCCAGCAAGCGGCTTGGCATCGGGTGTGCCAGGTGCAGGAAGTCGGTCATCCAGCGCGTCGCTCAGGGGCGGTACGAGGGTCAGGCGCGCCAACAGGGACGGGCGGTCAGGCATGTATTTCTCCAGCGGGCCAGTCGCGTGCTTGCGTGAATGAAGCGCGCCTGCAACCCGCTTTTCGTCGTTCTTATCCGTCGCATATTGCCATGTCCAACTCCCGTGGCAAGGCTGCCTTGCGCCAGCGGCCTGCAGGGGCGGGCGGAACTTCACTCGTTCGAGCGATTGTCTCGCCTGCGGGGCTGGCTAGCCTGATGCGCGCCGCTCGCCGATTGGGCGTGCAGGCAGCCATGCATCCAACAATGAGAGAGAAAAGTGATGGCAGGACCACTGGCAGGTGTGAAGGTAGTCGAGATGAACGCGATCGGGCCCGCGCCGTTCGCCACCATGTTACTGGCCGATATGGGCGCCGAGGTGATTCGGATCGACCGCCTGGTATCGGGCTTCCTCAATGGCGATGACAGCGTGATCAGTCGGGGGCGGCGCAGCCTGGCGATCGATCCGCGCAAGCCGGGCTCGACAGAAGTGCTGCTGCAGCTGATCGAAGGCGCCGATGTGCTGGTCGAGGGCTTTCGACCGGGGGTGATGGAACGCCTGGGGCTGGGGCCGGAGCACTGCCTGCAACGCAACCCGCGCCTGGTGTACGGGCGCATGACCGGGTGGGGGCAGAGCGGTCCGCTGGCCAGCGCTGCCGGCCACGACCTGAACTACCTCGCCATCACCGGTGCGCTGCACGCCATGGGCCATGCCGACCGCGAACCGACCCCGCCGCTGCACCTGGCGGGTGACATGGGCGGCGGTGCGATGTTCCTCGCCTTCGGTATCGTCAGCGCGTTGCTCGAAGCACAGAAGTCCGGCAAGGGGCAGGTGGTGGACGCCGCCATTTCCGATGGCGCCGCGTTGCTCAGCACCATGTATTACGAGTTCAAGCAGCGTGGCGAGTGGCGCGGCCGCGGAGAAAACATCTTCGATGGCGGCGCGCCTTTCTATGGTTGCTACGCCTGCGCCGATGGCGGGTTTGTGTCGATCGGCTCCATCGAGCCGCAGTTCTACCGGCTGCTGATGGAGCTGTGCCAGATCGATGACCCGGCGTTCGAGCGCCAGTGGGACCGCCAGCAATGGCCGGCCCTGCGCAGCAAACTCGAGGCGATGTTCCGCACCCGCACACGGGATCAGTGGTGCGAGTTGCTGGACGGCACCGACGTCTGTTTCGCCCCGGTGCTGGATTTCAACGAAGCCACCGAGCACCCGCACCATCAGGCGCGCGGCACGTTCATACAGACCGACGGCGTTACCCACCCCGCCCCGGCGCCCCGGCTGAGCCGCACCCCGGCCACCGCAGGGCGCAGGGTGAAAAACGGCGAACACACCCTCGACATCCTTCGCGAGCTGGGGCTGGACGATACGCGTATCGGCGAGCTGCGCGCGGCGGGGGCGATTGCCTGATCCAACCCCACCCCAAACCACTCCAAGCGAGCGGGATACAGCCCGGGGGCGGGTAGGCAACCATGACGTCATGGCGCAGCGGGCCGCGAGACGAGCCGCTTGCATCAATCAACGGGGAGAACGTGATGTCACAGAAAACCTATATTGCCGGCGTTGGCATGATTCAGTTCGCCAAGCCTGGCGCGAGCGGTTCCTACATCGAGATGGGCGCCCAGGCAGTACGCCAGGCGCTGCAAGATGCGGGCCTGAGCTATGACCTGGTGCAGCAGGCTTACGCCGGCTATGTCTACGGCGATTCCACCTGCGGCCAGTCTGCGCTGTACGAAGTCGGCATGACCGGGATCCCGGTCATCAACGTCAACAACAACTGCGCCAGCGGCTCCACCGCGCTGTACCTGGCGCGTCAGGCCGTCGAAAGCGGCGCTGTCGATTGCGCATTGGCCTTCGGCTTCGAGCAGATGCAGCCGGGCGCGCTGAAAAATTTCTGGACCGACCGTCCCCTGACCATGGGCAAGGGCTTCGATGCCTCCGCCGCCGCCTTCCCTGAAGGGGTCGGCATGCCGGGCGCGCTGATGTTCTTCGGCGGCGCGGGCAAGGAGCACATGGAAAAGTACGGCACCAGGATGGAGACCTTCGCGGCCATCCGCGCCAAGGCCAGCCGTCATGCCGCCAACAATCCGTTGGCGGTGTTCCGCAAAGTGGTCACCACCGCAGAAGTGATGGCCGACCAGGTGGTCTGGGAAGGCGTGATGACCCGTCTGATGGCGTGCCCGCCCACCTGCGGTGGCGCAGCGGCGATCATTGTTTCCGAGCGCTTTGCCAAGAAGCACGGCCTGCGCACCGATGTGACCATCCTGGCCCAGGCGCTGGCCACCGACAAACCGCACGCGTTCGATCCGCCGTCGATGATCAGCGTGGTCGGCGTGGGCATGACCCAGCAGGCGGCCAACGAAGTCTATGAAAAAGCCGGCGTCGGCCCGCAGGACATCCGCGTCTGCGAGCTGCACGACTGCTTCGCCCACAACGAACTGCTGACCTACGAAGGCCTGGGGTTCTGCCCAGTGGGCGGCGGCGAACAGTTCGTCATGGACGGCGACAACACCTACGGCGGCCAGGTGGTGATCAATCCGTCGGGCGGCCTGCTGTCCAAAGGTCACCCGTTGGGCGCCACGGGCCTGGCGCAGTGCTTTGAGCTGACCCATCAGTTGCGCGGCAGTGCCGGTGCTCGCCAGGTCGAAGGTTTGCGCCACGCCTTGCAGCACAACCTGGGCCTGGGCGGCGCTGGTGTCGTGACGCTGTTCGGTCGCGACTGATCCCACTGTGGCTCGCGCACCCCACGCGGTGCGCGATTGCCTGATTACCGAGAGGAATCATTAGAAATGGCGGACAAGAGTCTGATCGGCCGCAACCTGGGGGTCACCACCAGTGACGTGGAGAAGGGTCGCCTGCGGTTCTTCGCCAAAGCCATTGGCGAGACCGACCCGGTCTATACCGACGAAGCCGCGGCCAAAGCCGCCGGCTACAAGGCGCTGCCGGTACCCCCGACGTTCCTGCTGTGTCTGGAAAGCGAAGGGCGCAACCCGCAAGCCATCGTCGAAGACATCATGGGCTTCGACCTGGGCCGCATCCTGCACGCCGAGCAGGAATTCAACTATCACCGCATGGCGTTCGCCGGCGACGTACTGACGTTCGATACACGCATCGTCGATGTGTACGAGAAGAAGGGCGGGGCGCTGCAATTTGTGGTGCAGGAAACCCGCGTGACCAACCAGGACGGCGAGCACATTGCCGATCTTCGTTCTTCGCTCGTGCAGCGCTGAGGAAATACCCATGTCACAAGCCCAGAAAGCCTTCCTGCAGTTCAGCGATGTCCAGGTCGGCGATGAGGTGCCGCTGATGAAGCTGCGCCCGATCAATCGCACGATGCTGGCGCTCTATGCCGGGGCGTCCGGTGACCATAACGAGATCCACATCGACATCGACTTCGCCCGCAAGGCCCGCGTACCGGATGTGTTCGCCCACGGCATGCTCTCGGCCGCCTACCTCGGCCGCCTACTGACCCACTGGGTGCCGCAGACGCACATTCGCAAGCTGGCGATGCGTTTCACCGGCATCACCCAGATTGGCCATATCCCGCACCTGACGGGCCGAGTGGCAGAGAAAATCGAAGTGAACGGCGAGCGCCTGGTGCGCCTGCACATCAAGTGCGCCAACCAGTACGGCGAAGACAAAGTGGTGGGCGAAGCCGTCGTCGCGTTGCGCTGAATCCCGACTGAACCCCGGGCATCGAAAACAAGAAAACAAAGGTACTGAACACATGAAAAAGCTTGAAGGCAAAGTAGCGCTGGTGACCGGCTCGGGTCGCGGCATCGGCCGCAGCGTCGCATTGAAACTGGCCGCCGACGGCGCCCGCGTCGTGGTCAACGACCTGGACGCAGGCCCGGCCGAAGAAGTGGTGGCAGAGATCCGTGCGGCCGGTGGCCAGGCGGTCGCCTGCGTCGGTAGCGTCACCGCTGTCGATTTCGCCGACCGCTTCGTCAAGACCGCCGTCGACACCTATGGCGGCATCGACATCATCGTCAACAACGCGGGTTACACCTGGGACAACGTCATCCAGAAGATGTCGGACGAGCAGTGGTACGCGATCATCGACTGCCACCTGACCGCGCCGTTCCGCATCCTGCGCGCGGCGTATCCGGTGATCAGCGCCGCCGCCAAGGCCGAGGCCGCCGAAGGCCGCGTCGTGCATCGCAAGGTGGTGAACATTTCCTCCATCGCCGCTGCCGGCAACGCAGGCCAGACCAACTACTCGACGGCCAAGGCCGGCATTCTCGGCATGACCAAGACCCTGTCCAAGGAGTGGGGCCGCCACAAGGTCAATGTCAACGCGGTGGCCTACGGTCACATCGAAACCCGCATGACCCAGGCCCTGGCGGGCGACGCGAGCAAGACCGTGAACATCGAGGGTCGCGAAATCAAGGTCGGCATCCAGGCCGCGGCCATCGAAGCGGGCAAGCAGATGTGTCCGCTGGGACGCCCGGGCACCCCGGATGAAGCCGCTGGCGCGGTGTATCTGTTCTGCATCCCGGAGTCGGACTACGTGTCCGGCCAGACCCTGGTCTGCGGCGGCGGCCTCGGCACCGTTTGAGCCTTTGAGGAGATTGGTCATGCAACTGGAAAACTACACCTCGCCGTGGATGGACGCCGACCTCGGCGCGTTCCGCGACAGCATCCGCCGCTTCGTGCGCGAGCAACTGCTGCCCCACGAAGACAAGTGGCGCGAACAGCACCGCTCCGACCGCGCCGCCTGGCTGGCCTGCGGCGAAATGGGCATGATCCTGCCGGACATGCCATCGGAGTACGGCGGCGCCGATGGCACCCCGGCGCACTACGCCGTGGCCATGGAGGAGCTGACCTATGCCGGCGTCATGAGCATCGCGCTGAGCATCAACCACATTGTCGGTCACTACATCCTCGCCAGCGGCACCGAGGCGCAGAAACGGCAGTGGCTGCCGAAGATCGCTTCCGGCGAGTGCATCACCTCCATCGCCATGACCGAGCCGGGCACCGGCTCGGACCTTCAAGGCGTGCGTACCCGGGCGGTGAAGCAGGGTGACAAGTACGTCATCAACGGCTCGAAGACCTTCATCAGCAATGGCCAGAACAGTGACATGGTGGTGGTCATCGCCAAGACCGACCTGGAAGCCAAGGGCTCCAAAGGCATTTCGCTGTTCATCGTCGACACCAACACCCCGGGCTTCGTCCGTGGCCAGTGCCTGGACAAGATCGGCCTGCCGGGGCAAGACACCTCGGAGATGTTCTTCGACGAATGCGAAGTGCCGGCCGACTGCCTGCTCGGTGGTGTCGAGGGGCTGGGCTTCTATCAGTTGATGCAACAGCTGCCTTATGAGCGTGCGGAGATCTCCATCCAGGCCGTTGCCGCCATGGAACGTGCCCTGGCGTTGACCGTTGAATACACCAAGGAACGCAAGGCGTTCGGCAAGACCATCCTGGACTTCCAGAACACTCGCTTTACCCTGGCGGATGTGAAGGCCACGGTCACCGCGTCGCGCACCTTCGGCGATCTGATCATCCAGCGCTGGGTCGATGGCACCCTGGACACCACCACGGCGTCGATGGGCAAGTTCTGGCTGACCGATCGCCAGGGCGAGGTCATGGACCGTTGCCTGCAATTCTTTGGCGGCTTCGGTTACATGAACGAATACCCGATCGCCCGGATGTTCGCCGACGCTCGCGTTGCGCGCATCTACGGCGGCGCCAACGAAATCCAGCGTGAGCTGGTAGGACGCTCGCTGTAACGGCGACAGGCCCCGCAGGCGCTCATCCACGAGAGTGGCTTGCGGGAGGCCAGGGATGGCACCCCCTTTGCGCAAATGCACCGCTGTGGCGGTGCTTTGCACCTGGTTTGTGCCGCGCGACAAGAGGCAGCTGCTTTACTCATAACAACAAGATTTGGAGGCTCAGATGTACATCACCCAAGGGTTGCACCGACACATGCAGCAGCGTCCCACTGCAACGGCCATCCGCTACCAGGGCCGCAGCCTGACGTATGCCGCGCTCGGTGAGCGGGTTGCCCGCCTGGCCGGCGCGCTGAAGAAGCTGGGCCTGACCAGCGGTGAATGTGTCGCCATGCTGTCGCGCAATTCGCAGCGCTACATCGAGTACAGCCTCGGTGTGCCGTGGGCGGACGGTATCCTCAACCCGGTCAATACCCGCTGGAGCGCGCTGGAGATCGTCTACTCGCTCGATGATTCGCACTCTACCATCCTCATTGTCGACGACACCTTCAGCGCCCTGGGCGCAACGATCGCCCGCCAGGCCACCACCATTCGCCATGTCATTTACGCCGGCGACCAGGAAACGCCGGAGGGCATGCTGAACTACGAAGCCTTGCTGGCCGAGGCCGAGGCCGTCGACGATGTGCGCCGCAGCGGCGACGCCTTGCTGGGCATCTTCTACACCGGCGGCACCACCGGCTTTCCCAAAGGCGTCATGATCAGCCAGGACAACCTGGCCTTTGCTGCGCTGGCCAGCCTGAGCAAGGGTTTCTACGGCAGCGAAGCGAAGTTCCTGCATGCGATGCCCATGTTCCACCTGGCGGACTTTTCCGGCATGTATGCGGTGCTCATCTGCGGCGGCACCCATGTCGTGCTGCCGGCCTTCAGCGGTGAAGCGGCCCTGGAACTGATCAGTCAGGAAGGTGTGACCGATGCCATGATGGCGCCGACCATGATCCAGATGATGCTGGATGCACGCGACGCCAAAGCAGATTTGGGTGCTCTGGACCTGAGTTCCATCAAGCACATCATCTATGGTGCTTCGCCCATTTCCCCGGTGCTGCTCAACCGCGCCTGTGATGCCTTTGCCACCGCCCGGTTCTTCCAGGGCTACGGCATGACCGAGCTGACCACCGGCGGCACCATGCTCGATGCCGAGTATCACTGCGTCGAGCACCAGGCCAGCGGCAAGATGTATTCGGCCGGGCGGGCGATCAGCTGCGTCGAGCTGAAAATCGTCGACGCCGAGGACCGGGAGGTGCCACGGGGCACGGTCGGCCAGATCGTGGTGCGTGGCCCGAACGTGATGCTCGGTTACTGGAACAACCCGGCCGCCACCGCTGAAGTCTTGAAGGACGGCTGGATGCATACCGGTGACGGTGCCTATATGGACGAAGAAGGTTTCGTCTACATCGTCGACCGGCTCAAGGACATGATCGTCAGCGGCGGTGAAAACATTTACTCCGCCGAAGTGGAAAATGCCCTGGCCAGTCACCCGGCCGTGGCGCAAAGCGCCGTCATCGGTATTCCCAGCGATAAATGGGGTGAGACGGTGCACGCGGTGATCGTGCTCAAGCCCGACGTCGCTGCGACCGAGGATGAACTGGTCGCCCATTGCCGCAGCCGTATTGCCGGGTACAAGTGCCCGCGCAGCGTCGAGTTCCGCCAGGCCATGCCGCTGTCCACGGTCGGCAAGATCCTCAAGAACGAACTGCGCGAACCCTTCTGGTCCAATCGCGGCCGCAACATCGCCTGAGCTGCTTCCCGGTCCCGGTAGCCCGTGCCACCGGGGTTGCCGGGGCTTACTCATTGCAATCTCACTCGTTCGAGGGATAGGTCAAACACCGCATTCTGGCTAGGCTGTTGCACGTCGCGCGTCATCCGTGGCGACGCTCCCTGCAATAGCCGTTCTGGGCCAACTGCGTGCTCACTACGCCTGAACCGAGTGCGCAGACATGAACACCAATGCCCTGCTGACCACGACCCGATTTGCGCCTCCGCGTATCGGCAACCAGGCCGTGGTCCGTGAACAATTGCTGGAAAAGCTGCAGCGCGAACGCCACAGTCGCCTGCAGTTGATCACCGGCAGCGCCGGTTTCGGCAAAACCACGCTGCTGGCGCAATGGCGCCAGCAAGTGATCAGAAACGGCGATCAAGCGGCCTGGCTGTCGGTGTCGCCGGACGACGGCGTGCTGGAGTCGTTTTGCGTCAGCTTGATGGGGGCCTTGCGCCAGGCAGGCGTGCCCCTGGATGGCGACCTGATGTTGCTGGCCGGGCCCGAAGCCATTGACACCAAGGCGATGGCGGCACTGTTGATCAACGCCCTGGCGCGCACGAGCGGTGAGCTGTACGTCATGCTCGATGATTTCCAGCATGCCGTTGACGTGCGTATCGCCCAGTTGATGCACACGCTGATCGACGACGCACCGCATCACCTGCATGTGGTACTGGCATCGCGCACGCGGCCGCCCTTGCTGCTGGGGCGTCTGCGCGCCATGGGTGAGTTGTGCGAAGTGGATTGTGCCGGGCTGTCGTTCAACTTTGCGGAGTCACTGGCCTTCCTCAAGGCGCACCTGGACCAGGGCGTGGACCTGGACGCCGCCCATGCCATCCACGACCAGACCGATGGCTGGCCGATCGGCCTGCAATTGATGTCCATCGCCTTGAAAGCCAACCCGAGGAAAGGTGTCAAGAGCACCGCACTGCTGCCTGACAGTGCCGCCCTCAGAGCCTATCTGTCTGAAGACGTGGTCGCCGACCTGCCGGCGCAACTGTTCGATTTCCTGCAGAAGATTTCCATCCTCAGGCGCTTCAACGTCGATGTCGCCGCGCAGGTCACCGACTCCCCGCAGGCAGCGCAACTGATCGCGGCGGTGGAGGAGCGCAATCTGTTCATTCAGGCGGTGGATGTGCCGGGCACTCACCAGTGGTACCGGCTGCATCCGTTGTTTATCGAGTTTCTCACCCAGCGCCTGCAGGCCTCTGGTGCCGATGTCGCGCCCTTGCACCGACGCGCTGCGGCCTGGTTCGAGCAGGCCGGCCTGGTGCCGGAGTCGTTGCGCCATGCCTTGCACTGCGAGGATTTTACCGTTGTCGTGCAATTGCTGGAGCGGGTCCAGCCGTCCTACCGCCGTGTGAGCCATCTCAGCCAGTTCATGCGCTGGCTCGACCACGTGCCCTTGGCGGTGTTGACCCGACACCCGTCGCTCTTGCTCATGGGCATCTGGGGCGCGGTACTCACGGTGCTCACCGGCAAGGCACGGGCATGGATCGCCGCGCTCGAAAGCGTGCCACAGTCACCGCAGTGGGCGTATCAACTGCGCCTGTTGAAAGCATCGCTGGCCCTGCATGCAGACGATGAAACGAGCTGCCTGGCACTGATGCAGTTGCCCGACGATGCACCCACCCTCCATCCCTTCCAGGAGCAGGTGCGCGTAGGCATGACGATCACCTGCCTGGCACTGGCCGGGCGGTATCGCGAGGCGCGCAGCGTGTTCAATGGCGCCGACGGCCGTTGTCTGCGCAACAGCAGCGACGAAATGGCCTTGATGGGGATGAACGCCATGACCTCGGGGTTGTTGCTTGAGGGCAGGGTGCTGGAGGCTGAACGCGTGGGGGCGGCGATATTGGCCCAGGCCGAGTCTTTGCACGGCCGTCGTTCGGTGAGCGCCTGTGGCAGCGCAGCGCTCATGGCCGAGGTGTTGTATGAACTGGACCGGCTCGATGAGGCGCGCGAGGTGCTGGCCCATCGTCTGGACATTCTGCGCTTCTCCACGCCCGGCTACATGATCGGTGCGGCGCTGTGCCATGCACGCCTGCTCGATCTGCAAGTGTCGCCACGCAGCGCGCTGGCGTACCTGGCGGACAAGGAAACCCATTTCCGTACGCTGGGGCTGGACCGCGGCACGGCCAGAATGCTCGACGAGCAGTTGCGCATCGGCTTGAAGTGCGGCGACTGGCGACATGCAGAGACCCTGCAAGTGCTGCTCGACGAGCTTGCCCAGGACCATCGCGGGGCGTCGTCCTGTGATGCGGAGGTCATGGCCCTCGCGGCCTTGTCCAAGGCGCGCCTGGCACTGGCGCGTTGCCAGCCTGAGGCCGCTTTGCAGGCGCTGGATATTGTCGAGCACCATGCCGGCGAGCTGGGCAGGGGACAGTGGCGGGTCAAGGTCGAATTGCTCCGCGCCTTTGCCCTGGATGAGCTGGACCGTGGCACCGAGGCGCGGGAATCCCTGCATTTGGCCGTCTCGAGCGGTTACCGCCTGGGGCTGGTGCGCACCCTGGTGGATGAAGGTGAAGCGTTCCAGGGCATGCTGGCGCAACTTGACCTTGCCGACGACCCGGTCCTGGACGCGTATTACCGCAAGCTGTGCGCCCAGCTACCGCAATTGCCGCCCATCGAGGCGGACGAAAGCCCGCCAGTGGTGATTGAACGGATCACTGAGCATGTGGCATTGACCCGCCGTGAGCAGGACATCATCGACCTGCTCGAGCAGTCGATGTCCAACAAGCGCATTGCCTTGACCTTGAACCTGAGCTTGCAAACGGTGAAGTGGAACCTCAAGAACATCTTTTCCAAATTCGGCGTTTCCAGCCGCTACGACGCGATCATCATCGCGCGCAAAATCAGGAGTGGGGTGGGTATTCACCCATCCACACGGGGGGGATGAGGCGCAGGTGGTAATCGGTAGGCTGTTGGCAGCAAACATTCGAGGAACATTGAATGACCGCGCCAACGGGATCAGCCCCAACAAAACGTTCCAAAGCAACCCAGAGCGTCTGGAATGGCATCATCGGCATGCCACAGGTGCGCCGTTCGAGCCGTCCCGATCAGGATGCCCGCGCGTTTCTGCGCCTGCTCAACCTGGCGACACGCATCCGCCCGGTCGAACATTATTCGCTGCGCCAGTTGCGTGAGGTCTGGCGCCTGGCAGCGCTGGCCCTGAGCCAACAACTTCCGGTCGCCAGGGTGATCGAGCAGGTCATCGACGGCCCCGGCGGCCCCATCGAACTGCGCATTTTCAGGCCGGACGATGCCGATCACTTGCTGCCCGCGTTCCTCTGGTGCCATGGCGGCGGGTTTGTGGTCGGTGGCCTGGACACCGCCGAGTCGATCTGCCGCAGCACTACCCATGAGGCCCGGTGCATCAGTATCGCGGTTCGCTATCGACTGGCGCCTGAGCATGACCTGGCCGCAGGGCGCGAGGACTTTCTCGCCGCGTTGCAATGGGTGGCCGACAACGGCGCTACGCTGGGGATCGATACCACGCGCCTGGCCATCGGTGGCGACTCGGCAGGCGGCAACATCTGCGCTGCCGTGGCTCAGGAAGCGCTGCGGCGCAAGGGGCCGGCGCTGTGCCTGCAAGTGCTGGCCTATCCGGCCACCGACCTGCTGCAGGAGTTTCCTTCCTTTGTTGAAAACGCCAAGGGCTTCATGATCACCGACAGCCTGCTGGCGCAGATCAAGCAGACCGTTGCCGGCTCGCTGGAAACCCTGAATCCGCAAGACCCCTGGCTGTCGCCGCGACGCAGCCAGGACATGCAGGGCCTGCCGCCCGCCGTGGTCATCAGTGCCGGTTTCGACCCAATCCGTGACGACGGCCTGGACTATGCCGCCCGCCTGCGCGCGGCAGGGGTGCCAGTGGAGCTGCTTCATTATGCGGGCCAGTTCCATGGCTTCCTGAATTTCGACGCCGTCATCGGCGCTGGCCGCGATGCCTTGCAGCGCATCGGCGAATCGTTGGCGACCGCGTTTGGCGGTGAACCGGCGCCGGATCGCACGGTGGAAATTGCCGACGTGCCCGCGCGGCCATCGAAGCTGTGCGCGGCAATGGCCGAGGTGGCGACATCCAGTCTGATGACCTGGGAGGCGAGCGAGGGCTGGAGCGGCACGCTGTTGCGCCAGGTGTCCCCGGCGGCCGCCCGCGCCGCCCGCCGGGCGCTGCTGCCCTGGCGGGTGCCCACGGCCTTCATACGTCACCGCCTTGTCGAACGGCTCGACGGGCGAGTCGCCCAGCAGACCTATCCCGAAACGCAACCTTGACCAGGAGTATCGCCGTGGGAATTCTTGATCCATTTCAGATGTGGCGGGAAGCAATCAACCTGATCGAAGGTGAAATCAACGCGCTGGCTGCCCGCAAGCAGGAGTCGGCCGAGTTCGCCCAGGCGGCCAACCAGTTCTCCAAGGTTTCCCTGGGCGTTCAGCATGTGTTCGAGCGCTCCTTCGCCGGTGCCTTGCGGCGCCTGGAGCTGCCCAGTCGGTCTGAAGTCGACGCGCTGGCAACCGCTGTGCAGCGTATCGAAGACAAGCTCGACCGACTGCTGCCCTCGGCCGTCAACGCTGCGCTGGTGCCCCGACCGTCGCGCAACCGTCGACCGTCAACGCCGCCCGAGGCGGCTGCGGCGAAAACCGTGAAGCGAACCCTGAAACCGGCAGCCAGACGCGCGCCCAAAGAGGACTGAACCATGGCTGCAACCCAACCTCGCCAGGACCATGTCCCATCCCTCGCGGGCCGGCTGTACACCGAAGTCGAGCGGATGATCCAGCGGCGGCTCAAGGGCCTGGAGTTTCTCGGCTCACCCGGGCCGGCGATGGGCAAGACACCGAGAACGTTGTTGCACCGGCGCGGTACGCTGGCGCTGTATCGCTATCACGCCACGTGCAACGACGTGTACCGGGTGCCGTTGCTGTTGGTCATGGCGCCCACCAACAAGGCCTATATCTTCGATCTGGCCGAGCGCCAGAGCCTGATCGAGTTTCTTCTCGGCCGCGGCTACGACGTCTATGTGCTGGACTGGAACGCACCGACCCAGGCAGAGCGCACGTTGCGGGTCGAGGATTACGTGCTCGATTTCATTCCCGACTGCATGGCCCGGGTACAGGCCGACGCCGGGGTCGATGAGGTGACGCTGGCCGGTTATTGCATGGGCGGCGTGCTCTCGACCCTGTATGCGGCGCTGCATGCCGGGGGGTCGCTGAAGAACCTGGTGTGCTTCACCACCCCGGTGGACTGGTCGCAGATGAGTTGGTCCCGAGGCATCGCCAATCAACGCTTTTTCCAGGTCGATCGGCTGGTCGATACGGTGGGCATCATCCCCGGCGAGATGATCATGACGGCGATAGACCTGCAACGCCCGGCCAGCCGCATCGCCGGCCAGCTGCGGCTGTGGGACAACATGTGGAACGACGCCTACGTCAGGCACCACCGGATGATGGTGGGCTGGGGCAACGACCACTTGCCGCTGCCCGGTGAGTACTACCGCCAGGTCATCAAGGAATTGATGTGGAACAACAGCCTGAATGAGGGGACCTTGCGCATCGGCGACCAGGTGGTCGACCTGACCCGGATCACGGTGCCGTTGCTGCATGTCATCGCCGAACATGACTCGCTGGTGCCTCCGGCCTGTGCCAGGCCGCTGGTGGCCAAGGTAGGGTCGACGGACAAGCAGGAACTGATACTGCCGGGCGGCCATGTCAGCCTGATCGCAGGCCCTGCGGCGAAGAAGCGCATGTGGCCGGCGCTCGATCAATGGCTGGGGCAGCGTTCACTGTAATTCCCTGAGCCCTCCCGGCCGATAAAAACTCAAGAGAGGTAAGTGCAATGAACCTTGGTGCAATGCTCAGTGGGCAACGGATACTGATCACCGGCGCGTCTTCAGGGCTGGGCAGTCATTTCGCCCGATTGGCGGCCCGTTGCGGCGCCCAGGTGGTGATCGGCGCGCGTCGTACGTCACGGCTGGAGTCGCTTGCCGTCGAACTTCAGGCGCTCGGCGCAGCGCAGGTGACCGTCATCGAACTCGACGTGGCCTCGCAGACCTCCGTCGAGCAGGCCGTCGCCACCATCGCGGCAACAGGCAAGCCGCTGGATGTGCTGGTCAACAACGCCGGGATCGGCCACGACGGCGCCGCCATGACACAGCCGATCCAGCAGTTCGACGCGATCATGGCCACCAACCTGCGTGGCGTCTGGCTGGTATCAACCGAAGTGGCGCGGCACTGGAAAGCCCAGGGGCAGGGCGGGATCATCGTCAATATCGCCTCGATCCAGGGTGAGCGGGTCATGCCGGGCGTCGCGGCCTATTCGGCCTCCAAGGCTGCCGTGGTGCACCTGACCAAGAGCCTGGCGCTGGAGTGGGCGCGCCATGGCATTCGCGTCAATGCCATCGCACCCGGCTACATCTCTACCGAGATGACCGAAGCGGCCTGGGATACACCGCAGGGTGCATCGCTGATCAAGCGCATCCCGATGCAGCGCCTTGGCACCCCGCAGGAACTGGATGGCGCGCTGTTGCTCCTGGCGACACAGGCATCGTCCTGGATGACCGGGTCGGTGATTACTGTGGATGGCGGGCATCTGGTTTCGGGGCTTTGACGGCTAGATACCCGCGCGGGATCTCAGGAGGCGTACACGCCCGGGGTCAAGGATTTACCACCTCAAGAACCGGGAAGCTGTACTTGCCTTGCTGCACATCCTTGCTGGGACCGTACATTCTGAGCACGACGTAGGCGTCTTTTTCCGGGATCGGTAGCCAGTTCGGGTTGCTGGCGTCGCCCTTGGCACTGAGCTCGAGGGTGTAGTTGCCTTCGGCATCCGGGGTCAAGGTGCGGTCGCCCCGGCTATGGCGGTTGATGTCGTTATGCGCCATGAGTCGATTGTCCGACGCGTAGGCGGTGAACGACCAGAACTCGCTGACCTTGGGTGCCTTGAAGTGCATGCGATAGGCCTTGCCAGCGGCACCGTTGATGGCCTTGCCATCGCTGCCCGTGACGGCCTGGAGGTAAACGGTTTCATCCGGCGGCAGGCCCCACTGGCCGATGTAGGTGCCCTCGGCGAATAGATCGCGCGCGCCCTCGCCGAGTTGTTCACGGGTGCCCAGTAGTTTGCCGGAGGTGGTCATCTTCGGGGCCAGCGCCTTGATGTGCTGCATGCCCAGCACTTCACCTTGTTTGGCAGCAGCCAGTTGCTCCTGGGTGAAGTCTTGATTGCAGGGCGCCAGGCCCACTGCTTTGTACTGGTCCAGCCATTTTTTGTCGGCCTGGCCCATGCTGCCATCGCAGAGGACAAAGTTGACCCGTTGCAGCCAGGTGGTTTTCGCCGGGTCCAGGTAGGTGCGCTGCTTGGCCTTTGGACCGGGCACGCCCAGGTAGGCGGAGAGCGTGCGCACGTTCCAGTCGTCCATGTAGTTGAGTGCGACTTTTTCGTCTGCCGGCCCCGTGGCCATGATCCTGCCCATCAACTTCACCAGGTTGGAGTCGACGCGGATCACTTCGGTGACGCTGTCCGGCACTTCGCCTTTCCAGTCGCGCGCGGCGAACATGAAATGCCCGCCCTGGTTGGCGCGTGTGCGCGAGCCGATCATGCTGGTGGTGTAGTGGCCCATGTCCATGGTGTGCAGTATCCAGTAACGGCCTTTGTCCATGTTTGGCACGCTGACGATGACCGGCTCGGCCGCCACGTCGAGCCAGCCCATCAGGTGCAGTGTGTCGTTGTTGATGGACGGGTGCGCCGTGTAGGTATCGTCGGCCAGGTGCCGGATGTTCTGGAAACGGTTAAGTGCCGTGTCTGTTTTTACCGCTGTCTCGTAGAAGAACTTGTAGGCCTCGTCAATCGAGTAGCCATAGACATAGGCGTCCTTGGCCAGGGTGTCGGGTATCTGGGCAAACGCGGGAAGGGCGAGTGAAAACAAGGATGCGGCAAGAGCAGTGGTTTTCATGAAGTTACCTTGGCGTCACGAGTGTTGTTGTTTGAGTTGTTATGGCTGGCGTTCGGAGCTATTCGGTATACGGCTTTTTTTGGGTTCTTCGCTGGGTCCTGGGGGGGGGTGATTCTTGTGTTTGTGTTGTGAGCTGTGAGCTTATCCATTTCGTGCAGCGACGCTGACGGCCCCTTCCGCCTTTACGGCGGCCTACTTTTCTCTTGGGAAAAGTAGGCAAAACCGCTTGCTCCTGCATACGGCCCTACGCTGCGCTCCGGGTCCCCTCGCTCCGGCGCC
>RCUI01000218.1_pt1 | contig 21598 bp, 21 predicted proteins | sample 2166121 | NCBI WGS metagenome assembly RCUI01 (sample SAMN09932700, study PRJNA488358) | compost metagenome | feature: garden; material: soil; isolation source: compost soil in succinic acid-enriched culture | place: Germany: Experimental Botanical Garden Goettingen | collected 2016-01-27
AGGTTTTCGGTGCCACTGACGGACACAAGTTCGTCAACGGTGTGCTCGACAAGCTGGCACCACGGCTGCGTGAAGCCGAAGTAAAGGCGTTCAAGCGCTGATTCCGGCGCTTTTTGCCAATGGGTGAGTTCGAGCTGATTCGCCATTACTTCGCCGCTGCGCCCTGTGCGCAAGGCGGCGATGCGGTGGCGTTGGGCATCGGCGACGATTGTGCGTTGCTCAGTTTGCCGCCTGGCGAACAGTTGGCGATCTCCACCGACACGCTGGTGGCCGGGGTACATTTCCCGGCCGTCTGCGATCCTTTTCTGCTCGGTCAGCGTTCGCTGGCCGTCGCTGCCAGTGACCTGGCTGCCATGGGTGCCACACCCATCGGCTTTACCCTTGCCCTGACCCTGCCAGAGGTGCGTGCCGACTGGCTGCAAGCCTATGCCCAAGGCCTGAACCAGATGGCTCAAGCCTGCCGGCTCAGCCTGATCGGTGGTGATACCACCCGTGGCCCGTTGAGCCTGACCATGACCGTGTTTGGCCGTGTGCCAGCAGGCCAGGCCTTGACCCGCAGTGGTGCCCGCGCCGGTGATCTGCTGTGTGTCGGCGGTAACCTCGGCAATGCTGCCGGGGCTTTGCCATTGGTGCTCGCCGAGCGCCAAGCCGAAGCATCTGTGGCCGAAACACTGCTTGCCCATTACTGGTCGCCGCAGCCGCAATTCGCCTTGGGCCAGGCCCTGCGTGGCAAAGCCACTTCAGCGCTGGATATCTCCGATGGCCTGTTGGCCGACTGTGGGCATATCGCCAAGGCTTCGCAGGTGTCCCTGCGGGTCGAGCTCGATCGCCTGCCACTGTCTGCTGCGCTGCAAGCGTTCCTCGGCCATGAGGGCGCCCAGCAAGCCGCATTGGCCGGTGGCGACGACTATGTCCTGGCCTTCACCTTGCCTGAAGCTGAGCTGGCGCCGCTGTTGGCGGCTGGCTGGTCGATCCAAGTAGTGGGACGAGCCGGTACAGGCGCTGGCGTCAGCCTGGTGGATGGCCAGGGTCAAGACATCACCCCGACAACTCGGGGCTATCAACATTTTAGGGAGAAACCGTGACCGATCACCCCAATCAGGTGCCTGCGGAAAACGTTCCGCCGTCGGTCTGGCGCAATCCGTGGCATTTTCTCGCATTCGGCTTCGGCTCCGGGACACTGCCCAAGGCGCCGGGAACCTGGGGCTCGCTGGTGGCTCTACCGTTTATCCCGTTGTGGCAGATGCTGCCCGATTGGGGCTATTGGTTGATGCTAGGCCTGACCATGCTGTTCGGCTTCTGGCTGTGCGGCAAAGTCGCAGATGACTTGCGTGTGCACGACCATGAAGGCATTGTCTGGGACGAAATGGTCGGTATGTGGATCACCCTCTGGTTGGTCCCCGAAGGCTGGCAATGGCTATTGGCGGGTTTCTTGATGTTCCGCTTTTTCGACATTCTCAAGCCCTGGCCGATTCGCTGGATTGACCGCCATGTGCATGGCGGTGTGGGGATCATGCTTGACGATGTGCTGGCGGGTGTCTTTGCTTGGTTGGGAATGCAAGTGCTGGTATGGAGTGTCACATAAGGGAGTCGTAGGATGCGTGGATGGCGAGTGGTCCTGATGATACTGGCGCTGGTCGCCAACGGTGTTCACGCCAGCGAGGCGACCAACCTGCCTAAAGAAGTGCGACTGGCCAGTGAGCGCTGGGAGGATTACACCAATGCCGATGGTACCGGCATCGCCTGGGATATCCTGCGCAAGGTGTTCGAACCCGCCGGGGTCAGTGTCTCCGTGATCAGCGTGCCTTATAGCCGCGCGATCGGCCTGGTCAAGCGCGGTGAAGCCGATGCCTGGGTAGGTTCCTACTTTGAAGAGCTCGCTGACAACCTCTATCCACGCTGGCATTTCGACGTCGACCATATCTACGCCCTGAGCCTGGCCAGCATACCGTTGCCGAGCCCCGACAACCTGGGCCAGTTCAAGCTTTCCTGGGTGCGTGGCTATGACTACCAGCGCTACCTGCCCAACGTCGGCGAATACCGTGAGGTGCAGCGGCGTGAAGGGATCTTGCTCATGCTCGAGCGCAAGCGCGTGGATGTCTACATTGATGCGCAGACCGAAGTCGAATATGTCATGGATCAGGCGGGCGACAATGAGCGCAGCAAATTTCGCAGCACACACATTGCCGAGTTGCCGATGTACCTGGCTTTTGGCAAAACCGAAAAAGGTCGTGCGCTCATGGCGCTGTTTGATCAGCGCATGGAAAAACTGGTAGCCAGCGGCGAGCTGCGTGAAATCTTCAGCAAGTGGTCCCAACCCTACCCGTTCGATCAGGAAGGAAGCCAGAAGTAGGTCAAATCGTACCTATCGATGGGTTTGAGCAAACATTCGACCTGAGCAGTCCGTCCACATACTGATACAATCGGCTCACTTTATTCTTCAAGCTTTCAAATCAGGAGCACAAAGTGCCCGTCGTCTTTGTTGCCGCTTCCAAGCTGCCTACCCCGTTTGCGACTTTCACCATGCATGGTTTTCTCGACGAAGCCACCGGCCGTGAGCATGTTGTGCTCAGCCTGGGTGATGTAGCCGATGGGCAACCGGTACTGGGACGCCTGCACTCCGAATGCCTGACCGGCGATGCCTTGTTCAGCCAGCGCTGTGACTGCGGTTCGCAACTTGAGGCTGCGCTGCAAGCTATCGCCCGTGAAGGGCGTGGTGTGCTGCTGTATCTGCGTCAGGAAGGCCGTGGTATTGGCCTGCTGAACAAAATCCGCGCCTACGAGCTGCAGGATGGTGGTGCTGATACTGTCGAGGCCAACGAGCGCCTGGGCTTTGCTGCCGACCAGCGTGACTATGGCATGTGCCAGCCAATGCTCGAGCACCTGGGAGTCACGTCACTGCGACTGATGACCAACAACCCGCGCAAGGTCAAAGCATTGACCGGCATGGGCATCCCGGTCGCCGAGCGTGTACCGCTGCACACCGGTCATAACCCGCACAACAAGCACTACCTGGCCACCAAGGCCGGCAAGCTCGGCCATATGATGGGTAACGAGCACCAGGGCGAGGCCGGTCGGGCGTGACCCGCGCGCAAGTGCGGCGCCGGCTGGAGCTGGCTTGGTGGCAGTACCTGGCGGTGGCACTGGCACCGTTGCTGGTGTTTGCCTGGGCCTTCGGCGACCTGCAGGCGCTGATCCCGATCCTGGCCATGCCGATGTTCATCGCTGGTGTGGCCTCGATGTTTCTTAGCCTGCCGCGCTTCGGTGCCTACAAGCGTGCGCTGATCGCTACCCAGAAAGCCCTGAACACTGATGCCGAGCCCGCTGCCTGGATTGAACTGGCGCGTGTCCGGCGCATTGGGATGCTATTTGCCTGCCTGCCCGCTTGGGTATCGGCCTTGTCGGTATTTGTCGGCCTGGAGGCGGTTCCGCAAATCCTCCTGGCGATTTCGAGCCTGGTGCTGCTCTACCTCTACCGTATTCCGCGTCAGCTGGGCTGATGCGCGGCATTTGCCTGCTGATATTGCTGTTGCTGGCCGCGCCGCTGACAGCTGCCACGCGGGTGGTCAGCCTGGCGCCTTCACTGTCGGAAATTGTCGTCGAGTTACACGCCGCTGATCTGTTAGTGGGGGTGCTCGATGGCGGCGAGCGTCCGCCAGCCTTGGCCCAGGTGCCTTCGGTCGGGCGCTACGGGCAGATCGACATGGAGCGATTGCTCAGCCTCAAGCCTGACCTGTTGCTGCTCTGGCCGGACAGTGTGCCAGCTGCCCAGCGTGACCAGCTTAAGCGCCTGGGGATCCCTACCTACAGTGCCGAACCCCATGGTATCGATGAATTGATCGAACAGATCGAAGCCATCGGCGTGCAGCTGGGGCGCGCCGAGCAGGGGCGAGTGCGTGCCCAGCAGTTGCGATCGCAGTTACAGGCGTTACGTGAGCGCTATCACCGTGAGCAGCCGTTGCAGGTGTTCTATCAAGTCTGGGACAAACCCTTGTACACCGTGGGTGGCGGCCAGATTGTCAGCGATGCCCTGGCAGTGTGCGGGGCGCGCAACGTGTTTGCCGAGCTGAAAGTGCCAGCGCCGCAGGTCAACCTGGAGTCGGTGCTGCTGCGCAATCCACAAGTGATCCTGGCGCCCGACCAGGCTCAGCTGGACGCCTGGAAGGCTTGGCCACAGGTCAATGCAGTGCGCGATGGGCGTTTGTTGCAGGTGCCGGACAAGGGCCTGGAGCGGCCCAGTGGACAGATGATCGACGCGACGGCGCAGTTGTGTCGCCTGCTTGAGGCTAAAGCGCCGGCGTCCAGGTGATGCCGAGCAGCCAGGTGCGGCCTTCTTCGCGGTAGTCCGCGTATTCGGTTCCATAGTTGTATTGCGCACGGCTGTAGGTCTTGTCCAATACGTTCTCGGCCTTTAGCTCTAAACGGATCTCACGGCTGAGTGCCCAGCTGCTGCGCAAACCTAGCAAGCCATAGCCACTGAGCTTCCTTTCATTTTCCGCATCCGCATAACTGCTACTGACCGCTTGCCAACTGGCACCCAGGCCCAGGCGATCAAACTGCCGATCCAGGTCCAGGCTCAGTGTACGGCGCGCGCGGCGTTCAAGGGTGTGCCCTGAATCGCGGTCACGTGGATCAATCAGTGACAGGCCCAGGTTGCTTTGCCAGCCAAACCAGTCCTGGCGCAAGCTGGCTTCGAAGCCGTTGATTCGGGCCGAGCCGACATTGTGCGGAATAAAGTTGTCGCCCAAGGTGATCGCGTTGCGAAGATCCGTTCGGTACAGCGAAGCCTCCAGCTGTGAGGACTCGCTCAACCGGCTGCGCCATTGCAGCTCGTAACTCTTTGAACGCTCAGGCTTGAGATCGGGGTTGCTGAAATCCGGGTAATAGAGATCGTTGAACGTGGGCGCCCGAAAGCCCTCGCTATAGGACCACAGCAGGTCGTTATCGGGATTGATCGGCACAGTAAGGCTCGCGCTCCAACTGTTCTGCCCGCCAAACTGCTGGTTCTGGTCGCGTCTTACCCCCAATTCTGTCGAGAAACTGTCGCCCTTGTAGCGATGCTGGACGAAGGCTGCTCGGTTCCAGCGACTGTCTTCGTCAAAATCGGTACTGGCATGCAAGCGGTCTTCATACCAGTCGCCACCCAGCAAAAGGTTGTGGCGCTCATCAAGGCTGAGGTCGTTCTGCCAGTTGATGGCGTCGCGGTAGGTATTGAACTCGCTACCACCCGCCTGTAACGAGTCGCGCTTGGTGTCGCGGTTTTCGCTATGCCCCAGTTCCAGGCGCGAGTGCCAGGTTTCCGTGAGCTGTGCGTCGGCATAGGTGCCGACGCTGCTGACGGTGAAGTCAGTGTAAGGCTGGCTGCCATCACCGAACAGGTTGTCGTATTCACTGCGCCCGCGACTGTCGAGCAGGTTCAGGCCCAGCTCCAGCGACTCACTGACGACATGGCTGAGGTTCAGGCTCAGGCTCTTGTTGCGGTAGGCGTCGTGATCAGCGTTGGCGGGATAGGATTCGCGTGTTGCGTCGATGCCCGCACTCTCTTCCAGGCCAGCGGCGAGGTTGAAGCGGGTGCGGTCATCACCGCCAGACAGGCCAACATCGCGTTGCCAGGTCTGGTTGCTGCCGGCGCCCAGGTGCAAACGTGGCTGCAGGCCGGGTTTGTCTGCGCGGCGGGTGAAAATCTGGATTACCCCACCGATGGCATCACTGCCGTAGATGGCTGAACGCGAGCCGCGCAACACCTCTACGCGCTCGACTTGGTCAATGTTCAGAAATTGCAGGCCGCTGTCGCCGGAGGACGTGTTGGCGATGCGCATGCCATCGACCAGAACCAGGCTCTGAGCAGACTTGGTACCGCGAATAAAAATACCAGGCAGGCTGCCGCGCCCACCTGTGCGCGATACCTGAACACCCGGCACGCGGGTCAGCAGATCCGTGACGCTGGAGGGCTGCAGCCGGTCGATGTCATCGCGGGTAAACACGGTGTTGGCCGCACTGGTTTGCGTGCGGTCTTCGACCTGGCGGTTGGCGCTGATCAGGGTATTGGGCAGCTTCAGGGCGCTGTCACGGTCGATCGGGTCGGCGAGGAGGGCGGAGGTCGGCAGGCACAGCAGTAGCGGGGTGAGGCGAAAGAATTTCATGGGCAGTACCATCGCTATCGCCGGCATTGCCGGCTCCCACAGGTTCAGTGCATACCGAATGTGTGGGAGCTGGCCGTGCCAGCGATGAGGCCCAACCGGCCCCCGAAAGATCAAAGACCGAGCAGTTGCATCCGCTGACGCACCGACGCTTCGATCCCGGCAGCGTCCAGGCCACACTCAGCCAGCATCTGTGCAGGCTTGGCATGTTCGACATAAACGTCTGGCAGGCCTAGGTGCAGTACCGGCTTGAGCACGGCTTCGCGCGCCAGGAACTCACTGACCGCAGCACCGGCACCACCCATGATGGCGTTCTCTTCGATGGTCACCAGCAGTTCATGGTTGGCGGCCATTTCACGGACCATGGCTTCATCCAGGGGTTTGACGAAGCGCATGTCGACGACCGTGGCATCGAGGTTTTCAGCAACCTTGAGGGCTTCAGCAAGCTGCACACCGAATACCAGCAGGGCAACTTTGCTGCCTTGGCGGCGAACCACGCCCTTGCCGATTTCCAGCGCTTCAAGACTGCTGTCGATGGTTGCGTTCGGGCCGCTGCCGCGTGGGTAACGCACGGCCGCCGGGCCGTTGTACAAGTGGCCGGTGCTGAGCATCTTACGCAGCTCGTTCTCGTCGCTAGGGGTCATCACCAGCATGCCGGGGATGCAGCGCAAGAAGGACAGGTCGAAGCTGCCGGCGTGCGTCGGGCCGTCTTCGCCAACCAGACCTGCACGGTCGATGGCGAACAGCACGTCCAGGTTTTGTACGGCAACGTCATGGATCAACTGATCGTAGGCGCGCTGCAGGAACGTCGAATAGATCGCCACCACCGGCTTGGCGCCTTCGCAGGCCATGCCGGCAGCCAGGGTGACCGCGTGCTGTTCAGCAATCGCTACATCGAAGTAGCGATCCGGATAGCGTTCGCTGAAGGCCACCAGGTCTGAGCCTTCCTTCATCGCCGGGGTAATGCCGACCAGGCGCTGGTCAGCGGCAGCCATGTCACACAGCCATTGGCCGAACACCGCCGAGTACTTCGGGCCGCCGGCTTTTTTCGGCGCTGCGGCCGGTGCGTCGACTGGCTCAAGCTTGGTGATGGCGTGGTAGCCAATGGGGTCGACTTCTGCCGGGGCGAAACCTTTGCCCTTTTTGGTCACCACATGCAGGAACTGCGGCCCCTTGAGGTCGCGCATGTTGCGCAGGGTGGTGATCAGGGTTGGCAGGTCGTGGCCATCGATCGGGCCGATGTAGTTCCAGCCGAGCTCTTCGAACAGGGTGCCAGGCACCAGCATGCCCTTGGCGTACTCTTCGGTGCGGCGGGCGATTTCCCAGGCACCAGGCAGGCGCGAGAGAACCTTTTTGCTGCCTTCGCGCATGCTCGAATAGGTGCGGCTGGAGAGGATCTTGGCCAGGTAGTTGGACAGGCCGCCGACATTGCGCGAGATCGACATGTCGTTGTCGTTGAGGATCACCAGCATGTCGGCATCGACTTCCTGGGCGTGGTTCAACGCCTCGAAGGCCATGCCGGCAGTCAGCGCGCCGTCACCGATCACGGCGATGGACTTGCGCGGATCGTTCTGCAGGCGGGCGGCGATGGCCATGCCCAGCGCTGCGCTGATCGAGGTGCTGGAGTGACCGACGCCAAAGGTGTCGTACTCGCTCTCGGCGCGGCGCGGGAAGGCGGCCAGGCCGTCCTTCTGGCGCAGGGTGTTCATGCGCTGGCGGCGACCGGTGAGGATCTTGTGCGGATAGGCCTGATGACCGACGTCCCACACCAGCCGGTCGTCCGGGGTGTCGAAAACGTAGTGCAGGGCAATCGTCAGCTCGATGACGCCCAGGCCGGCACCGAAATGCCCGCCGGTCTGACCAACGGTATAGAGCAGTTCCTGGCGCAGTTCGTCGGCCAGGCTCTCCAGATCGGCTTCGGCCAGACGGCGCAGGCCGGCGGGCGTATCGGCACGGTCAAGCAGCGGCGTGACCGGGCGTTCGCGGGGGATCTCTTGAAACGTCGTGGGCATCAGGCGAATCGTTATAGATATGAAGTGGCGGCAGTTTACCTTATTGCGGTAATGGCTGCCCATTGAGTGGGGGCTTTGATCCCTATCGCCGGCAAGGCCGGCTCCCACAGTAATAGTTCAACGCGGGCTCTTATGGGAGCCAACTTGCCGGCGATGAGGCCGGACCAAGCGACTTAGTTGCGTCGCTCGACGATGTAGCGGGCCAGCTCGCGCAACGGCTCGGCTGCTGCGCCAAACGGACGCAATGCGTCCAGGGCCTGATCACGCAACTCCAGCGCATAGGCCTTGGCTGCATCGAGCCCGAGCAGTGCCGGGTAGGTCGGTTTGTCTCGGGCAATATCGGCACCCTGGCGTTTGCCCAGAGTGGCGGTGTCGCTCTCGACATCGAGAATATCGTCTTGAACCTGGAACGCCAGGCCGATCGCCTGAGCGTAAGCCTGCAGGGCTTGCAGCTGCGCGTGATCGGCGCGAGCGCTGGCCAGGGCGCCGAGCCTGACGCTGGCTTCGATCAGGGCGCCGGTCTTGTGCCGGTGCATGAACTCAAGGGCCGCTTGATCAAGCTTGAGGCCCACCGAGCCGAGGTCGATGGCCTGACCGCCGACCATGCCGGCCGGACCTGCGGCCAGGGCCAGGGTCTGGACCATGGCCAGGCGAATGCTGTCAGCCTGCGGGCTCAGCTGCGGATCGAGCAGGGCGTTGAATGCCAGGCTCTGCAAGCCATCGCCAGCGAGGATCGCGCAGGCTTCGTCAAAGGCCTTGTGGGTGGTCGGCTGGCCACGGCGCAGGTCGTCATCGTCCATGGCCGGCAGGTCGTCGTGCACCAGCGAATAGGCATGGATCAGCTCGACGGCGCAGGCGGCACCATTGGCCTGCTCGGGGGCCGCACCGAGGGCTTCGCAGGCGGCATAGGCAAGCAACGGGCGCACGCGCTTGCCGCCGTTCATCACGCTGTAGCGCATGGCGGCGTAGAGGCGGGTGAGCTCTACCGAAGGGGCGACGAACAACTGCTCGAGGGCCGCATCGACCCGGGCCTGACAGCTGGCCTGATAGTGGGCAATCATTCTGCCTGTTCCGCGTCGAAAGGTTCGGCCTTCAGTTCGCCATCGCGCTCCAGCAACACCTGGACCTTCTGCTCGGCCTGGACCAGCGCGGCCTGGCAGTCGCGGGTCAGGCTGATGCCTTGTTCGAACGCGGTCAGCGAGTCTTCCAGCGACAGCTCACCGTTCTCCAGGCGCTCGACCAGGGCTTGCAGGTCGGCGAGGGATTGCTCGAAATCGATGGAGGCTTTTTTTCGGGCCATGGCGGCTGTCTCGGTGGCGGTATAAACGGCGCGACACTAGCAGAGCGGGGCGGGGGGAGCAAATCGAGCGGTCGGATCTTTCGTCGCATTCTGTTGCATAAAGACTGACGGCTTACGCTTGATTTTCCTGCAAGGCTTGCATTGTGGGGGGTTGTGGCTCTCTGCCATAATCGCGGCCGCTTTAGCTCGCGGGGTTCCTGTGGGTAGAGCCTCCTTTATCTGATGTCACGTAATGGACTACGTTGTGAGCTTCCTTTCGATCGAGTTTGGCCTCAGCTTCACCCTGTTTTTCGTCCTTTACTGGAGCTTGTGCTGGAGCGTTCGGCTGCAGAACGCGCTACTGCTCGCGGCAAGCTATGGCCTGGTGGCCAGTTTCAGCCTCAATTCCCTGTATGTTCTGCTCGGCTATACCGCGCTGGTGTACTTGCTTGGCCGGCTGGGTGAACGGTATCCCGGGCGACGCTTCAGCTATTTGTTGGTGCTCTTGCTGGTCTTGGGCTGCTTCTACCTGTTCAAGTATCAAGAATTCTTTGTGGCTGGCGTGCAGGGTGCGCTGGCCAGTGCCGGATTCGATGTATCGCTGCCGGTGTTGCAAGTGCTGGTGCCGATTGGCTTGTCGTTCTACGCCTTTCATTCGGTTAGCTACTTGGTGTCGATCAACCGCCGCGAAATGCCTTCGGCGAGTCTGCCGGACCTGGCCCTGTACCTGGCCTTTTTCCCCAGCTTGGTCGCCGGCCCGGTCAATCGTGCTGCGCATATGCTGCCGCAGATCCGTCCACAGGCGATCCGCCAGGTACTAGAGCCCCAGCGGGCGCTGGGGCTGATCGCTTTGGCGGTGGTTAAACTGTTTTTCTGCAGTGCCTGGCTGGCCAGCGAATGGGTCGACCCGGTATTCGAAACCCCAGGTGGTTACTCGCCGGAACAGATCCTGCTGAGTGTCTACGGCTACAGCTTTTTGATTTATTTCAACTTCAGTGGCTACACCAACCTGGTCACCGGGATTGCCTTGTTGCTGGGTTTTCGCCTACCGGACAACTTCAACGCCCCTTATGCCGCGCACAACCTCAAAGAGTTCTGGGGGCGCTGGCATATCAGCCTGTCGCTTTTCATCCGCGACTATGTCTACATCCCGCTGGGCGGCAACCGCCAGGGTGTCTGGCGTGGCAACCTGAACATGCTGCTGGCCATGCTGATTTCAGGCTTGTGGCATGGCGCGAGCATCAACTTCATTATCTGGGGCGCGCTGCACGGTATCGGGCTGGCGCTTTACAAGGCGTCCACGTATGTCCTGCCGCAGCCCATGCGCTGGCCTGGGGCTGGGCTGGCGGCGCGTTTGCTGACCTTCCACTACGTCGCGTTTGCCTGGATCTTTTTCCGCGCGAGCACCCTTGATGACGCTATGGACATGCTCGCCGGCATTGGTGGCTTGAGCATTGAAGGGCTGTTCTCGGCGACTGGTCTGCTGCTGTTGGCCAGTGTGCTGTATGTCGCAGTCTATCCGCAGGTGCTGGCCCTGCTACGTCAGTTGTTTGCCGCTACCACCCGTTTGCCCTGGCAGTTCTATCCGATTCCGCTCGGGGTGTTCGTGTCGTTGGTTATCTTCGCTTCGCAGTCGGGCGTGCCGGGGTTCATCTATGCCAGCTTCTAATTCCGGCCAGCTGTTGCGCGTGCAACTGGATGCGGCCAAAGCCTTCTACGGCATAGTCCTGACGACGGTGCTGCTGTTCTGGCTGAATCAGGACTCGATCAGCCTCTATTGCCAGCAGAAGTACCACCAGAGCTGCGAGCTGCCGGTACTTGGACAAAGCCCGGCCTGGCGCTTGGGCGGCAACTTGACCCAGGCCTTGGGCGCCGCCCGAGACAGCTTTGTCGGTAGTCTGGAGCAAAGCCGTACGGCGGTGGCACAGGTCGACAGCGTTGCATTGCCAGCGCCTATGCCCGTCGTTCCAGTGAACCTGGAGGCACCGCATGGCGCGCCGCCCGTCGTGGCGCCCAAGCCGATAGCGGCCAAGGTGGCTGCTCCGGCTGTGGCCGCGACGCCGACAAAGCCTGCTGCAGCCGTATCCCCAAACCCGTTGCCGTCTGCCACCGTGGTCTCCCTCGCCGCAGGTGACGAAGTGTTTCTGGTGGGGGACTCGCTGATGCAAGGGGTCGCCCCACATCTGTCCAACAGCCTGCGCAAGCGCTATCAGATCAAGAGCGTCAACCTCAGTCGGCAGAGCACCGGGCTGGCATATCCAGGTTTCTTCAACTGGCCGCAAACTGTGGCCCGCACCCTGGAGAACTCCCCCAATATACGCCTGATGGTGATCTTCCTCGGCCCTAACGATCCTTGGGACATGCCCCAGGGCAAGGGCAAGCCGTTCCTGCGCTTCAAGTCGCCGGAATGGGAAACCGCCTATCGTCAGCGCATCGATGCCATTTTGGACGAGGCTCGTGAGCACCAGGTACAGGTGATCTGGGTCGGTCCGCCGAATATGCAGAAGCCGCGACTGTCCAGTGCCATGGCCTACCTCAGCGGCCTGTACCAGGAGCAGGTCGGGCTCTATCAGCAACATTACCTCTCGGCCAACCCGGTGCTGGGTTACCAGGACGACGCGTTCTCCTATACCTTGCAAAACAGCCAGGGCAAACGGGTCAAGACTCGGGTCGATGACGGCATCCATTTCACCATTACCGGGCAGAAGCTGATCGCCGAACAGATACTCTCGCTGATCGCCTTCCCGGGCCTCACTGTTACGGGACACTGATGCGTCAACTGCACAACATTCTTGGACTGGCCCTGCTGATTTGCACGCTGCCGGGCTGTAGCCCGGTGGCGGCGGTCAATACCACGGCCAGGCCGGTCCATGCCCCGGCCAAGCCTGTGGCAAGCCAGGGCAATGGCAACCTGGCGGTGTTGGCCGGCAAGTTCAAGGGCGCCAACCGTGCGCCGGTCACGATCGTCCAGTTTGGCGATTCGCATACCGCTGCCGACCTGTTCAGCGGTGAGATGCGCCGCTTGCTGCAGGCGCGCTATGGCGATGGCGGCATCGGCCTGGTTAGCGCCACGCCAGTGCCCGGCACGCGCTATGACCAGGTGATTCTCAAAGCGGCCAAGCGCGAGTGGGAGCTGGTGTCGGCGCGCAACCAGCAGAGTGCGCAGTTTCCCCTCGGTGGCTATCTGTCGGTGCCACTGGTGGCAAAACCCGCTGTGCGCATCGAGGCACGCCAGCCGAGTAGTCAGCGTTATCGGGTGTCGGCTTTGTACCAGGCCCGGGAAAGCACCAGCCTGCTCATGCGGGACCCGCGTGGCCAGAACCGTCGGCTACTGGCAGCCACCGGTGGCCAATGGCGCTTTGGCCCGGTGGTGAACAATGTCGGCTTACCGCTGGACCTGACCCTCGACAGCCGCCCCGGCACAGTATTGGGTGGCTGGTACCTGCAGGGGCAGAAAAATGCCGGGGTGATCTATTCAGCCCTGGGCATCAATGGCGCTCGGCTCGAGGTTCAGGACAAATGGCAGCCTGGCTGGCAGGACACGCTCAAGTTGCTGCGCCCAGATCTGGTGATTCTCGCCTACGGCACCAACGAAGCGTTCGACGATACCCTGGATTTGGGCTTGTATCAGACCCAGCTCAAAAACACCCTTGCGCGCCTGCGCCGTGACATGCCGCGGGCTGTGGTGTTGGTCGTCGGACCACCCGACTCGATCAAGCAGCGCAAGGCACGCAGTTGTGCAGCACGTCAGCCGCGACAGCTGGCGGCCGTCATCCGCATCCAGCGTGAGGCCGCTAAACAGGCCAATGCGCTGTTCTGGGATTGGCAGGCCTATATGGGCGGGCAGTGTTCGATTGCTGCTTGGCAGGCGCAAGGCTTGGCACGGGGCGATCTGGTGCACCTGACAGCGGACGGCTATCGCAAAAGTGCGGCTGGGCTCAATGACTACCTGCGCACGCAGCTGAAGTTGCAGTAAAGGCGGGAAAAGGAGAGGTGGGGACGACTCCGGGTTGGCTTGCGGGGCCCCATGGAGTCGTCTTCCCACCCTCGAAAAGAGGCAAATCCAGATGCCGAAGGGCACCTGCTCAGCATGTGTCGGCTGGCATACTGCCAGTCGCGATTCGGTCCTCTAAATACACCTTAGTTGCTGTCTGGTGTACTGTAAATTTTCTCGAACGGATTGTGTTTCAGGTTGTATATCGGCGTGTGTCAATTCAGAGGTGTGCGATGAACCTGCTCGAAGTGGCCGGTGGTAAACCGATCAAGCTCTGGACCCAGGGCGTGCCGGTGGAAGACGAGGCCCGTCAGCAACTGATGAACACGGCGAAGATGCCCTTCATCTTCAAGCATCTGGCGGTGATGCCGGATGTGCACCTGGGCAAAGGCTCGACCATCGGCAGCGTGATTCCGACCCTCGGGGCAATCATCCCGGCGGCGGTCGGTGTCGACATCGGCTGCGGCATGATTGCCGCACGTACTTCACTGCTTGCCCGTGACCTGCCCGACAACCTTCACCGCCTGCGCAGCGCCATCGAGAAAGCCGTGCCGCACGGCAAGACCTTCGGCCGTCACGACCAGGGCGCCTGGGACAAGGTCCCGGCGCAGGCCGACCACGCCTGGAAGGACTTGGCCACGCGCTTCACGGCGATTACCGGCAAGTACCCGCAACTGGAAAAGACCAACAACCGCCAACACCTGGGCACGCTGGGCGGTGGCAACCATTTCATCGAGGTCTGCCTGGATGAAGCCGACCGCGTCTGGTTCATGCTGCACAGCGGCTCTCGTGGCGTCGGCAATGCCATCGGCAACCTGTTCATCGAGCTGGCACAGGCTGACATGCGTCAGCACATCGCCAACCTGCCGGACAAAGACCTGGCGTATTTCGAAGAAGGCAGTCGGCACTTTGCCGACTATGTCGAAGCAGTCGAATGGGCCCAGGACTTTGCCCGGCAGAACCGTGCGTTGATGATGCAGGCGGTGATTGCCGCAGCACGCCAGGTAATAGGGCGGCCGTTTGATGCCAACCTTGAGGCGGTCAACTGCCATCACAACTATGTGCAGCGTGAGCGCCATTTCGGCCAGGATATTCTGGTCACCCGCAAAGGCGCGGTCTCGGCGCAGAAAGGCCAGTTGGGCATCATCCCCGGCTCCATGGGCGCAAAGAGTTTTATCGTCCGTGGCCTGGGTAATGAAGATTCATTCTGCTCCTGCAGCCACGGTGCAGGGCGGACAATGAGCCGCACCCGAGCGAAAAAGCAGTTCACCCTCGAAGACCAGAGACGCGCCACCGCGCATGTCGAATGCCGTAAGGACAAAGACGTGATCGATGAGATTCCCATGGCCTACAAAGACATTGATGCGGTGATGAAGGCGCAGCGTGAGCTGGTGGAAGTCGTGCATACCTTGCGCCAGCTGGTGTGCGTCAAGGGCTGAGCGTGTGGGGGACATGCTGTAAAGCAATGAGGGCGGCCCTTGAGCCGCCCTCATTGCATGCCCGCTTAGCAGTGCCGGTTACGGCATCTTGCCTTCGGCGCACCATTGTTCCCATTCACCGATTTGGTCGTGGGTGATCATCGCTTCTTCGCCGACCTCTGCGCGGTACGCAGTCATCCAGGCATCCTGGCAGGTCTCGGCAGACACTGCAGCAACAGTGGAAAGCACGGATGATTGCGTTTCTCTCACGCCATTGACCCAGCGTTCTTCGCCTTCCAGCTGGCCGGTTTGTGGGTTGTACGACTGGATGACGCCGTCGGGTACGAGGTTGCCCGGATAGCCGCTGTAGAAATCCTCATCTTCAGCTTCCTCGGTGCGTACGAGTTTTATTTCCTGCAGTACTTTGCCATCCGGTGTGCTGAATTGCCGGAACCATCCGGAAACTGCCGTGCCGTTCTCGTAGTTGATCTCGGACTCTTGCTGAACAATGTTGGTGTGCAGAATATTCTTGTACTGCTTCTGAACGCCATCCAGCTTGCCGTCGTTGTAGTTCAGTTCTGCCGCCACGTATTGTTTCAGGCTGCCGATCAAGTAGCCGTACTTGATCTGTGCGCCGTGAAGCTGGCCGTTGGCATAGTTCGACGTCTCGTTTGAGTCGGTCTCATAACCGCTGAGTTTCTTGCCGTTGCTCCAGGTGAGCTCAGTGATCACCTTGCTGCCGTCGGCGGTCCAGCGGGTTTCCTGTGCATCCGGCTGGCCATTTTTGAAGCTTTGCTGATGAACCAGTACACCGTTCTCAAACGCTTCTGTGACCCCATCCTGGCGGCCATCCTTCCAGTTTTTGACCGACACCCTGGCACCTGATGTGGCATCGAAAACGGCTTCGGTACCGTTCTTTTTACCGGCAAGGTATTCGACCTCGTAAACCTTTTTGCCGTTAAAGGAGCATTCGCTTTTGCCGCTGAAGCGTCCCTTTTCTACCTCAGAATTGCACAAGGCTGTGAGGCCTGGCAGGCCTATTGGCATATTCAGCACTTTGCCGCTGAAGGGGTCAGTGTCTGCGTATTTGTAGATCAAGCCGTTTCTAGTCACAACTTCCGCGTTGTCGATTTCGGCACTGCAGCCGGTAAGGACGACGGCGGCCAAAGCGACTGCAAGTAGATTTCTCATGTAGCGTTCCATTTCAATGAGGATCTTGGAGAAGCGGCGAGTCTCGAGGCTAATAGCATTGATGTCAATGTAGTGGCATTGACCCGTGTCTAGGCTCAGGAGGGGGTGAGTGATCCGTGCTGCAGCTCTTGCGTCGTGTCGATGATAAACCTGCGCAGCCAGCGGTTGTGCGGGTCGTCGTTGTGTTCCACATCCCAGACCATGAACACGCGAAAGGCCGGGACGAAAATGGGCACCGGGCTTACGGTCAAGCGTGCGATGCGCGCATAAGAAAGGGCGGCAAACGTCGGCAAGGTGGCGATCACGTCACTGTGTACCAGAGTCGCTAAAGCGCCACTGAAGTGGGTGAACGAGGCCGAAACCCGGCGGGCGACGCCTTCGCTTTCGAGCAGGTCATCAACAAACCCCCGACGACCATCGTAGGAGATCCGCACATGCTCATGCCTGAGGTATTCATCACGGGTCAGTGGGCTTTTCAGATTGAGCCGCGGGCCGTCGTACAAGCATGAGTAAGACGAAGAGAACAGTACTTGTGAGCTGTAGTGCGAAGTGAGCTCCTTGGGCTCTGAACACAGCACCAGGTCGATGTCCGTGTCCGCCAGCGAGGTTTTCCACAGCGAACTATTGCTCTGGTGAAAGGCAAACTTCACTGAAAGGCCGCGGGCCTTCGCCTCGTTCACCAGGCGTGGCGAGAGATAGCTTTCGATGTCGTCCGACAGCGCGATGTTGAACACCCGAGTGGAGGATTCGGCGGAAAACTGTGGCCGTTTTTCGACAATGGCGGTGATCGCGGTCAACGCCTCGGTGACTTTGGGCGCGATCTCCAGCGCCCGCCGCGTCGGCACCATGCCGGTGCCGGTACGAATGAACAACTCGTCGTGAAATTGTTCACGCAGCCGCTTTAGCGAGGAGCTTACCGCCCCTTGGGTGACATGCAGCACGGCTGCTGCACGGGTCACGCTGCGCTCATTCATCAAGCACTGGAAAACGATGAGCAGGTTGAGGTCGACCCTGCTGATATTAGCAACACTAATCATGGTCATCTCTAGTATTCGTTTGATTAATTTGCCTCAACATTCTTAATCTCGAAGGGCTTAAACACAACAATAAACAGGTGGCTCGGGATGCAAGATTCGATAGTGCAAGCGCAACAGGGTGAGCCTGCAGCCTCATCAAGCGACGCGGCAGAGCTGCGCAAACGGGCCATCGCCGTCGGCATTGGCAACTTCATGGAGTGGTTTGACTTTGCCATCTACGGCTACTTCGCCGCAGTGATCGGGCAATTGTTTTTTCCTTCCACTGCGCCCGGTGTGTCGCTGTTGTCGTCATTGGCGGTGTTTGCCGTGGGCTTTCTTTCTCGCCCCTTGGGCGCCGTGGTGCTGGGGCCAATCGGTGACAAGCTGGGGCGCCGTGCGGTGCTGATCATTACCGTGTTCGGCATGGGCCTGGCGACGACCTTGATCGGTCTGTTGCCCGACTACGCCACCATAGGCATTGCCGCTCCGATCCTGTTGATCACGCTGCGCTTTCTGCAAGGGATGATGGTTGGTGGCGAGTGGTCCAGCGCCGGTATCTACATCGTCGAAAGTGCACCGGCCAACCGCCGGGCGACCGCTGCCAGTGTAATCACCGGCACTGCGGGCGCGGCATTTCTGTGCGGCACGGCGATCGCTGCCATCATCAACGCGACGCTGTCAGAAGCCGACCTGATGCAGTGGGGCTGGCGCGTACCTTTTGTCGCTTCAATCATCATGGCCGGTGTGGCCATGTACATCCGCCGCAAACTCGGTGATACGCCAGTCTATGAAGCGCTGGAGCATAAGCGTGCGACCAATTCTCTGGAGCAGGTATCGCGCCCGGCCAAGCAGCGCGCCTTTGTCATCTCGTTCGCTTTCTCCGCCTTGTTCGGCGTCTCGCTGTACTACTTCATCACCTACGCCAACACCCACCTGACCCAGACGGTTGGCCTGAGCAAATCCACCGCCTTGTGGCTGTGCAGTATTGCCCTGGTGCTCTACACCCTGTTCAACCCGCTGGTCGGCCGTCTGAGCGATCGCTTCGGTCGTCGTCCGCTGGTATTGGCTTCGGCTGCGGGCCTGACGCTGTTGGCCTACCCGGTGTTTCTGCTGATGAACACCGGCAGCTTCGCCGCGATTCTGCTGGGGCTGGTGATCATGGCCGTGCTGGTCGCAATTACCGCCGTGATGGATGTCGTGCTGCTGGTTGAAGTATTCCCGGCCTCGATCCGCTCCACTGGTGCTGCTGTTGGCCACAACGTCGCCCTGGCGCTGCTGGCGGGCCCCGGCCCGTTCATTGCCGTCGCCCTGATCCAGGCCACGCACAACCCGAACATCCCGGCGGCCTACCTGGCGGTGGTGTCGGCGATCTGCTTCATCGTGCTCTGGTTGCTGCTCCCGGAAACCAAGGACCGCGACATCACCCGTGGTTAACGCCGATCTTCAACATTCATCAAGGGAAGACACATGCTCAAGGTTGCAGTTGTTCAAGCTTCATCCATTCCGTTCGAGCCACAACTGAGTGCCGAGAAAGCGGCCGGCTTGATCCGCGACGCTGCCGGTCAAGACACCGATCTGGCGGTGTTCCCCGAAGCGTTTCTCGGCGGTTACCCCAAAGGTGCCGCGTTCGGCACCGTCGTCGGTAGCCGCAGTGACCTCGGCCGGGCCCAGTACCTGCGCTATGTGCAGGGCGCGGTCAGCCTGGACGGCCCCGAACTGGCGGGACTTTGCGAGGTGGTCAACGAAACCGGGGTCCATGTGGTCATGGGCATCATCGAACGCCTGGGCCGGACCCTGTACTGCACCGCCGTGACCCTGGCGCCGGGCAGGGGCGTGGCCGGTTATCACCGCAAACTCATGCCAACGGGGCAGGAGCGCATCATCTGGGGCTTTGGTGATGGCTCAAGCATTGCTCCGGTGGACACGTCCTTTGGCAAACTGGGTACGGTCATCTGCTGGGAAAACTACATGCCGGCGCTACGTCAGGCGATGTACGCCCAGGGCACCGAAATCTACTGCGCGCCTACCGCCGACGACCGCCCGACCTGGGCTGCATCGATGGTGCACATCGCCCTGGAAGGGCGTGTGCCGGTGCTTTCTGCGTGTCAGGCGATCACCCTGGGTGAGTATCCGGCGTCCTATCGAGAGGACTTCGGTCTGGCGGCGGGTGAGGGCGACTACATCATGCACGGTGGCAGCATGATCGTCAGTGCCGCCGGGCAAGTGCTGGCTGGGCCGGTGTTTGATCAGGAGACGATTCTTTATGCTGAAATCGACCTGACTGAAGGGCAGGCCAGCAACCTGGACTTTGATGTGTGCGGGCACTATGCGCGGCCGGATGTGTTTACGCTGAAGGTTAATACGGCGGCGATGAAGCCGGTGGTGTTTGAGGGGGACTGAGAAAGGGGAAAGATTTCAGGCATTAAAAAGCCGGCTTGTGGCCGGCTCCTAGGGGACGGTCTTGGCTAATTTATGGTAAGCCGCAACCGCCTTAAAATCGTTGCTCCGGCGCTGGGGCCGGGAGGTGGCGACAGGCAGTGTGTGCCGCGCCAGGCCCGCTGGCGTGCTAAGCAGCCGGGGCGAAATGTGCGGCGTAGCATACTGGCTCTCACGCCAGATGCCCAGCAAAAAATCACCCGCCACCGCTCAATACGGGCGGCTGTCACGCAAATGCCCCCACCAGAACACCCAACCCAACACGCTCAGCTTCTGGTTTTTAAGCTGCGCCGGGCTGTAGGTTTCAGTCGGGTGCTGGTCGCTGTCATGGCTGTGCAAGCGCAAGGTGCCATTGGCACGCTGGCTGAGGCTGTGGATGCGCAACCGGCCGTTGTGCAGCAAAGCATAGAGTTCACCTTCGACAATGCGCGTAAGGCCGGTGTCGATGGCCAAGGTGGTGCCGCGCGGCAGCAAGGGGCTCATGTTGCTTGCGGGCATGCTCAGGCACAGGGCTAGGCCTGGGTCTACGCCGAGGGCGTCAAGGGCGTATGCAGGCAGGCGCAGGTAGCGGTTGTCGATGGGTTTTAGTTGCCGCGATTGCATGCTGTAGAACGGCAACTGAATATCTTCGTGGGTGTGGGCAGCCAGCAGGCTTGGGTCCGCCGGTTCTGTACCCGGTATGCGTGGTGCCGCGTTCAAGCGCGGTAAGGGGGTGGGGTGTTTGGGGCCTTCGCCTGTACGCAGCCATTTGCTGCACACGCACAGCAGCTCGGCAATTTCATCGAGACGGGCCAAGGGCACACCGCGTTTGAACCAGTTGTTGACGTGCTGCGGGGTGACCTGGCGCTGGGCGGCAAAATCCGAAGGCGAAAGGTTGCACTCGTGCAGTAGGTTTTTAAGACGATCACCGGATGTATTCATGAGGCCCGAGTCTAGCGGGCTTGAGCGGTCTGAACCATAAACAGAGTGTTCATTTTCAAGGCGTGAAATGGCATGGGTTTACAGAAATTTTCCTAGGTGAAGTAGGAGTTTTCATTTGCTGGCCGCGCAGGAATCAGGCGAAAAATTTCAGAGTTTGCGAGTTTCGGAACTATCCTACGCACGCTGCCGCCTTTTCCCGGTTGCTGGGAAGATGCATGAGGGCTAACTTCCTCGGGTCGTCGTTTTGGCGACCGGGTGTGAGAGCCCGTCTTTGACCTATTGGCAGCGATGTTATGGCAGCCGTGCGCGGGCAGACTTTAGTCTGGCCGGGTTCCTAGGTCTCCGGTCTCTCACCCCGCGTGCGGCTGCCACCCTAATCCTGTGAGAGGGACTGGGAGGTGGCTCCTGTCTGATCCTAGGAGTTACGCCATGAAAAAGATCGTCCCCGATCCACCTAGCCCCCTCGTCACCAGTCCCTACTTCTCGATCCACAGCGACCTCATCCCCCCTGACTCCCTCGCCTTCGCCAGTGAGCTACTGCGTGGCATCCACGAAACCACCGACGAATTCTGCCGCGCCCACGCCAATGAACCTGGCCAGGGCATGCTGGTGAATGTGCTGCATTCGGCGGAGATGGCTAGAGCGTTGGTCGAGCATGCGCTGAGCAAGCTGCAAGGCATGGATAGAGGAGTGATGGGATGAATACAAAGGATGACGAGACGGTGGGGGTCGCCAGCTTCATTCGAAGTCAGGATCCTCCTGTGGACCTGTTTCGAATTTCACCCGGCGTGCCTTGCGACTACGCGCTGGAAGAGGCCTCAACGTTGCTTGGGTGTGTGCATAAGCTGATCTTGATCGGTGTCACGGATAAAGACGAGGACACGATTTTGGCAGCCTATTACCTCAGCGGGTTCGCCAAGGCGATCATTGATGATGTGGGGTTGGGGATGAACAAGCCGTAGCCGCTGCCGTAAGGCTGCGATCGGCTGCGCAGCAGCCGCCATCCTGTCACCCTGATGGGCCTGATAGGCGGCCGCTTCGCGCCCGATCGCAGCCTGGCGGCAGCGGCTACAGCAATAAAAAGCCCCGACCAGGTCGGGGCTTTTTTATTGCGGTTTGCTTAGCCTTTGTAGGCAGCAACCGACTTGGTGATCGCGGCGCGAGCGGCGTCAGCGCCATCCCAGCCTTCGA
>RCUI01000219.1_pt1 | contig 21499 bp, 14 predicted proteins | sample 2166121 | NCBI WGS metagenome assembly RCUI01 (sample SAMN09932700, study PRJNA488358) | compost metagenome | feature: garden; material: soil; isolation source: compost soil in succinic acid-enriched culture | place: Germany: Experimental Botanical Garden Goettingen | collected 2016-01-27
CAGCCGATCATCAGCGCCCAGGCCAAGAAAGACGCCGCCGAAGGCCGCGAAGTGTTGCGCAAGATCGTCAACATTTCCTCGGTCGCTGCTGGCGGTAACGCCGGTCAATCCAACTACTCCGCTGCCAAGGCCGGCATCATCGGCATGACCAAGACCCTGGCCAAGGAGTGGGGTCGCCTGAAGGTCAATGTCAACGCTGTGGCCTTCGGTTTCATCGATACCCGACTGACCCAGGCGCTGGCTGGAGACGAGAGCAAGACCATCAATATTGAAGGTCGTGAAATCAAGGTCGGCGTTCAACAGGAGCGTATCGATACGGCCAGCTCAGCCATTCCCCTTGGCCGCCCTGGCACAGCCGAAGAAGCCGCCGGTTCGGTGGTGATGTTGTGCCTGCCGGAAGCCAACTACGTCACCGGTCAAGCCCTGGTTTGCGGCGGCGGCTACGGCACTCTGTAAATCACCGTTCGTCTTGCCGGGCACTCTTCTCTCCCATGGTGGGAAGAATGCCCGGACAATGAGATTACGGCCTGGCGCTTCGCAAGTGCGACTCCCTACAAAAACAATATTGGAGGTTTCGATGTACATGACCCAAGGGCTGCAGCGCCATCGGCAGCAGCGTCCCAATGCCACGGCAATCCGTTATCAGGGCCGCAGTGTGACCTTTGCCGAACTGGGTGATCGTGTTGCCCGGCTGGCGGGCGCGCTCAAGCGTCTGGGAGTGACCAGTGGCGAGCGTGTAGCGATGCTCGCGCTCAACTCCCAACGCTACATCGAGTATTACCAGGCAGTGCCGTGGGCAGATGCCGTGCTCAATCCGGTGAACATCCGCTGGAGCGCGGCAGAAATCGTCTACTCCCTGGATGACTCGCAAACCTGCGTGCTGATCGTTGATGACGCCTTCCAGAAACTGGGGACCCAGGTGGCTGTCGAGGCCAAGAGCATCCGGTTGGTGATTTATGCCGGTGACGGCGAAACGCCCGAGGGCATGCTCAACTACGAAACCCTGATCGCCGAGAATGAACCGGTTGAAGACGCGCACCGTTGTGGCGATTCCCTTCTCGGAATTTTCTACACCGGCGGCACCACCGGTTTCCCCAAGGGCGTGATGCTCAGCCATAACAACATCGGCATCTCCGCCCTCGCCAACCAGGATCGTGTGGGCTATGGCGCACAGACGCGCTACCTGCATGCCATGCCGATGTTCCATCTGGCCGACTTGGCTGCGATGGTCGTACTGTTCCTCAGCGGTGGCATGCATATCGTGCTGCCCACCTTCAAAGCGCAAGAGGTCATCGAGCAGATCAGCCGGGAGCAAGTCACCGACACCTTTCTAGCGCCCACCATGCTGCAGATGATCCTCGACTGGCACCAGGCAAATCCGCCCCTTACGGCACTGGACCTGAGCTCGCTTCGGGAAATTACCTACGGCGCCTCGCCGATTACCCCCGTCCTGCTCGAACGTGCCCGTCAGACCTTCCCTTCGGCCCAATTCGCCCAAGGCTATGGCATGACCGAAATGGCCCCCGGCATCACCATGCTGGGCGCCGAGTACCACTGCGAAGAACATCAGCGCAGCGGCAAGATGTACTCAGCCGGGCTGCCCATCAGCTGTGTGGAAATCCGCATCGCCGATACCGAGGATCGCGAAGTGCCCCGTGGCACGGTCGGCGAAATCCTGGTGCGCGGCCCCAACGTCATGCTGGGTTACTGGAACAAACCGGAGGCCACCGCCGAGGCGCTTCGCGGCGGCTGGATGCATACCGGTGACGGCGGCTACATGGACGACGATGGCTTCATCTACATCTGCGATCGTCTCAAGGACATGATCGTCAGCGGTGGCGAGAACATCTTCACTGCCGAAGTCGAGAACGCCATCGTCAGCCATCCGGCCGTTGCTCAAGCGGCTGTAATTGGTATTCCCTGCGTTAAATGGGGGGAGACAGTGCATGCGGTGATCATCCTCAAGCCTGGTGCCAGCGTTGCCGAAGATGAAGTGGTCGCCCATTGTCGGGCAATGATTGCCGGCTACAAGGTGCCCCGCAGCATCGAGTTTCGCACTTCCTTGCCGATGTCCAGCGTCGGCAAGGTGCTGAAAAACGAACTGCGCAAACCGTTCTGGGAAAACCGTCTGAGCAACGTAAACTGACGTTCGATGCCTGTAGGAGCGTCGAACGGCTGCTCCTACAAGGTATTCAGGTCGCGCCATTTGGCAATCGCTTCTTCCCTGCCTGTGGCGTCGAGCTTGGCGAACAGATTCTTGATGTGCCATTTAACCGTTTCAGGTGACACACCAAGGGTGCGGGCAATTTTCTTGTTAGTCATGGCTTGTGCCATCAACTGCACGACCTCGGTCTCCCGCTCACTCAAGTTCGCAACCGATGAATTCACTGTGCGCCCGGTTTTTTCTGCCGGCCTGCCCGCTGCGATCAGGCGCTGGGCATAAAACGCAAGCACCGGATCAAGCGCATTGGCTTGCAGCAAATCGTTCAGCATTCGAGGCAGTTGTGGCGCAACATCGAGCAGACTGCGTACCAGGCCCAGGCGATGTCCCAGACGCAAGACTTCAATCAATTGTTCGAGCGCTTGCTCGTCACATCCTCGCCCCTTTTCAGCGATGGACAGTTGAAGCCGTGCGATGGCCACCCACTGCCAATGCGTGGCCGTTTCACACTCATTGATCAGCAATGCGATTTGCTCGATCGCCACACTGAATTCGCGCTGATACAAACACAATTCGATCGCCGCCCGCAGGGCCAAAAGCCGGATGATCAATGGCGTACCGCGATGGATGCCGGCCTGCTTGTCGGCAAGTTCCTGCAGCTCGCTCAAAAGGGCTTCGGCCTGCGAAGTATGGAGTTTTTCGAGACACCAACGCATACGCACGTACAGTGTCCAGGCGAGCAGACGGCCCAGGTCATAGCGCTGTGCGTAGTCTTTCAAGCGATCCAGATAGAGCACCGCCTGGGTTTGCTCGCCCTTGAGCCAACAAGCGCGGCTCAGCGACAGAAGACTGTGCAAGACGATGTTGGGCATGGAAATCCGCTCAAGGATGTCGAGGCGAGGCTCAAGCAAATGGCAGACATCGGCCAGATTGTGTTGTTCGTACAACAGGCTGGCGAGAAAAGCGGCAGCCGCATGGCCAGCGACCGCGGCACTGCTGCCGTGCGATTTTGCGGCTTCCAGTGTGTTGCGAAAGATATTCTCCGCTTCACTGATGCGCCCCTCATGCACAAGGCTCATGCCGTAGATGCATCGACCAACGAGGGTCCGACGCGGCGAGGTATTCGGGCGATCGCTGTGCTGGATGATTGCACGCACTCGCTCGTGATCACCGCTGAACAAATACAACCAGGCAAGAATGGAGGCGCGACCGGTCAATATCAGATCGTCGGCATCGTCAGGTATCGCTTCCAGCTCCGGAGCGAAGCACCATGCGGCCTCGGTCAGGTCACGCTGCATGGCCAGCGTGCCACGCGTCACCAGCAGGCCTTGACGCTGTTGAACATTCAGTCGGTACTGTTGCGCCTCCAGCTGGTCAAGTATCTCTTGCCCTTCTGCGAAGTTATGCGCATGCAGCTGTAACTGCGCCATCACCAATTGCAGGCTATAGCGCTCGCGCATCTGTTCCATGGGCAGCCTGCGCAGCAGGTTGGGCAATTGACTGAGGGAACCACGCGCCATCAATTCGTGCGCACAGGCTTCGACAATCTCGGCCGCAATCTGAAAATCGCCGGCCAGTACGGCGTGGCGTACCGCCTCGTCGATATGCCCCTGTTCGAGCAGCCAGTCGCGCGACACTGCATGGAGTTTTTTTTGTTCCTCCTCGGGCTGACGGCTCAGATGCTCGCGCAATACCTCGCGCAACAACGGGTGGAGGCGGTACCAGGTTTCCCTGTCGTGGCTCTTGATCTGGGTGATGAACAGGTTATCGCTGTCGAGGCGGGTCAATTGGCTCATCATCCCGGCAATCGCGTGCGGCTTGCCAACAAGCCTGGCGCACAAAGGGGCGGTGAAGCGATTGCAGATCGAAGAATGCGTCAGCAACTGCCGGTCTTCGACTGGCAAGTGGATCAACACCTCCTGCTCGAAGTACTGCGCAAAGGCCCCGGCGCCTCGTACCTGCATGCGATTGAAGCCACTGCCGTGCCTGGTTTTCAAGTCGATCGCGAACAATTGCAGGCCAGCCACCCAACCGTCGGTCAAGTCATGCAAGGCCTCGGCATCGTGAGTGCTGATCTCGCCAAACTGTCGCAAGTATCGTTCTGACTCTTCGACACTGAAACGCAAGTCCCGCAAGTCATACTCGCTCAACTGACCCTGGGTGCGCAGACGCGCAAGCGGAAGCGTTGCAGGTAACGCGCTGCGCGTGCCGAGCACCAGGTGAAGGTTCGGCGGTGCATAGTCAAGCAGCCAACCCAGCACCTTGAAGTTATCGGCATCATTGAGGTGATGCACATCATCGATCATCACCACCAGCTCAGAACCGTGTCGAGCCACAGACTGAAGCAGGACGATGACCCAGTGTTCGAGCGCCAACTCGCCACCACCTTCCCCGAGCAACAAAGCGGCTTCTCGTGCCAGCGCGCCGTCGACCTCGGCAACGCTGGCCAACAAGCAGTTGGCCAGTCGCGCCGGCTCATTGTCCTCGCCCGTCAGTGACAGCCAGGCGACGTCGAAATCGATCGCTATCAATTCCCGGCGCCAGGCCAGCAAAGTGCTGGTCTTGCCGCTTCCGGCAGGCCCCTGGATAGCGATACAGCGCTGCCGGCGGGCCTCCATCAGACGGCTCATCAGTGTCGCTCGGGGCATGAGCTGGCGTGCACCGCGAGGTGGAATGACCTTGGTGTCAGGGATGAGTTGAGGCACTCGATCGACTGACAGGTGGCGCTTGGGATCTTGGGGTGGCATAGCCATCGACTGAATTCCGGAGACTATCTTCTTCAAGTACAGACCAACAGTCTAATACAGGAAGTACGCCATGCTGATTCACGGCGTTCGGTGCAAAAAACGCGTGCGCCTTACCGGCGCACGCGAACGACATCAAGCGCGGCCGTAGAGCGTGACGACGCAGGCACCGCCCAGGCCGAGGTTGTGTTGCAGGGCGAGATTAACGCCTTCGACCTGGCGCTTGTCAGCGGTTCCGCGCAACTGGTGTGTCAGTTCATAGCATTGAGCCAGACCTGTGGCCCCCAGCGGGTGGCCCTTGGAGAGCAGCCCACCGGATGGGTTGGTCACCACGCGCCCGCCGTAGGTGTTATCGCCATCGAGCACGAATTTTTCGGCGCCGCCTACCGGGCACAGACCCAAGGCTTCGTAGGTCAGCAGCTCATTCTGGGCAAAGCAGTCATGCATTTCGGCCACCAGGATATCCCGCGGCCCGACACCCGCCTTCTCGTACACCTCGTGAGCGGCACGCTGGGTCATGTCGAAACCGACCGTCTGGATCATCGATGCCGGTTCGAAGGAAACCCCACGATCAGTGGTCATCGATTGCGCCATGATCATCACGTCAGTGCGCAGACCATGTTTTTTGGCGAACGCTTCGCTACAGATGATCGCAGCGGCTGCGCCACAGGTAGGCGGGCAAGCCATCAGGCGCGTCATCACACCCGGCCAGAGCACTTGATCGTTCATCACATCTTCGGTGGTGACGATTTTACGGAACAGCGCGAGCGGGTTGTTCGCGGCATGACGGCTGGCCTTGGCGCGAATCGCGGCAAAGGTGCTCATCTCGGTGCCATAACGCTGCATGTGTTCACGCCCCGCACCACCAAACTGGCGCAGCGTCATCGGAACGCCGATCGCGCCAGCGTCAGCGGTCAGCTCGTCCGAGACCTGAAGGTGCTTGCCCATGCAGGCCGGACGATCGGTAAACACCGCACCCAGGGCGCCGGGCTGCATTTGCTCGAAGCCCAGGGCCAAGGCGCATTCCACCGCCCCGCTTTCCACGGCCTGGCGAGCCAGGTACAGGGCAGTGGAACCCGTGGAGCAGTTGTTATTGACGTTCACTACCGGTACGCCACTCATGCCCACTTCGTAGAGTGCCGATTGGCCGCAAGTGGAATCGCCATAGACGTATCCGACATAAGCCTGTTGAACTAGGTGATAGTCCAGCCCTGCGTCTTTCAATGCCTGGCGAGTGGCTTCAGCGCCCATTTCGATATACGACCCACTGGCCCCGGGCTTCAGGAACGGGATCATGCCAACCCCGGCAACGTACGGTTTGTGCGACATCACATTCTCCATAAAAAATTCAGCCCATTGCGGCTTCTCGCTTTGCCCGATACCCCGAGCAATCCAGGCTGTCATCGTTACGAAGTCATCGGCAGGCTGTACCCGCGTCCTGCGGGGGGGATTGGGGTGGCCCCCCCTGTCTTCGCCCGATTGCGCTTGCCTCGGCGAATAATTTAGTCGTTGCATAAACGTGCTCTAATCGGCCTAGAATCTTTCAAAAGCCTTTGAAATCCGCAGCAGACTGGATTAGCCATGCTTCCGAGCTCCCCGCCAATTACCACCCGCTTCTCGCCGCCTCGCATCAGCAGTCACGCCGTGCTGAGGGAGACGCTGTTGGCCCGCCTGCAGGCGGCTCGGGATTGCCGACTGACCCTGATCAATGGCAGCGCGGGGTTCGGCAAGACCACACTGATGGCGCAGTGGCGACAAGGCCTGATCAAAGACGGCAGCATTGTCGTATGGCTCTCTCTCGCCCAGGAAGATGGCGCGCTGGAGTCGTTCTGCGCCAACCTCATCTGCACCCTCCAGAATGCCGGTGTCCCCCTCGAAGACGATCTCTTGCTGTTGATCGAGCGCGAGTCACTGGACGGCCTGCTCGCGCTGGCATCGGTGATGATCAACACCTTGGCGCGGGTCAGCAGCCCGCTGTACTTGATGATCGATGATTTCCATTTCGCCACCGACCCACGCATTTCCCGCCTGATTCAACTGATCGTGGATGGTGCTCCGGCGCAGCTTCACATTGTCCTGGCCTCACGGGTAAACCCCAACCTGAAGCTCGGTAGGCTGCGAGCGATGGCCGAACTCTGCGAGATCACCGCCACCGAGCTTGGCTTTGATTTCAACGAGTCCCTGGCCTTCCTCAAGGCCTATCTGGACGAAGGCATCGATATGCAACTGGCGCACTCCATACACGACAACACCGATGGCTGGCCCATTGGCCTGCAATTGATGTCCATCTCGCTCAAGGCCAACCCGCGCAAGGAAGCGAAGGTCCATCGGCTGCTTCCCGGCAACAGCGATTTGCGCGATTACCTGGCCGAAGACGTGGTGAACGGGTTACCTACGGAGATCATCGGATTTCTCGAGAAAATCTCGATTCTGCGCCGCTTCAATGCGCAGGTAGCCGAGCATGTCAGCCAGGCATCGCAAGCGGCCGAACTGATTGCCAGCATCGAGACCCGCAACCTGTTCATCCTGCCTGTCGACATGGAGAGCCAGGAGCAGTGGTACCGGTTGCATCCGCTATTCGCCGAATACCTGCAACAACGCTTGACCGCGTCGGATGCCGACCTGACCCGACTGCACCTGCGTGCGGCGCATTGGTTCGAACACGCCGGGATGGTCAGCGAAGCGACCCGTCATGCGGTGCTCAGCGAAGACCTTGAGGAGCTGGTCTGGCTGCTGGAGCGCAAGCAGCCGACCTACCACAGCCTGAGTCACCTGGGTCAATTCATGCGCTGGCTCGATTGTGTGCCTCTGGAACAATTGACACAGCACCCCAAGGTGCTGCTTCAAGGTGCCTGGGGCTGCTTGTTGACGATGCTGACCAGCAAGGCGGAAACCTGGATCGACGTGCTCGAAAAAAGCCCGGCGACCAAAGCCAACTGGAAGCCGCAAATCGATCTGGCCAGGGCCGCGATCGCTTTGCAGCACGATGACCTGGCACGTTGCAGCGAGCTCGTCCAAGGCTTGCCGGAGCGCAGCTTCACACACCCGTTCAATGAGCGGATGCGTGTCTGCCTGTACATCAACTGCCTGATCTACCTCGGCCATCAGCAACAAGCCTGGGAGTATCTCAATAGCCCCGAATGCGCAACGCTGCGCACCAGCCATGACGAGTTGGCGCTGATGATCGTCGCCACCATCGCCCATGGGGTATTGCTCAATGGAAACGTCATGGAGGCCTCACGGCATCTTATTGATGTTCTACTCCTGGCCGAGCGCAATCACGGTCGTCGTTCAGTCAGCGCATGCACCTGTGCGGTGGCGGTCGCCGAAGCGCATTACGAGTTGAATCGCATTGACGATGTACGCGAGGCCTTGAGCAATCGACTCGATCTTTTGCGATTTGCTCCGCCATCGGTGACCATCTCCGCGATGATCAGTGTCGCTCGCATGAATTACTTGCAGGAGTCAGCGGCCAGTGCGCTGACTTACCTGGCCAAGATGGCGATGGAGTTTCGTGCTCGCGGATTCGATCGCGTGCTGGCCCATAACCTGACCGAGCAAATACGCTTCCTGCTTGGCAACGGCGATTGGCGACAGTGCGAAAGTCAGAGGGCCGGCCTCGACGCGCTGACCCATCGCCACTCGGACGACACGCCGCTTGCGCGGGAAATCAGTGCCCTCGCGGCCCTGTCACGCGCGCGCATCTGCCTGGCCAGGCAAGAGCCGGAGCGTGCCCTCCTGGCCCTGGACATCGTCGAGCAGTTCGCCAGTCGCTACTGTCGAGGTAAATGGCGAATCCAGTCGGGCTTGTTGCGTGCCGTTGCGCTGAATGATCTTGGACGCCCGGCAGAAACCACCGCGCTGTTGCGTAAAGTCGTCGGTGAAAGCTATCGGCTGGGCCTGGTGCGCACGCTGCTGGATGAAGGCCCTTCCCTGCTGACCCTGCTGGCCAATCTGGATTGCCGTGACGATCCGGTCCTGGACAGCTACCGCAGTCGGTTGGCAGCCGTGCCGTTGAATTGCGCCAGCACTGGTCCTGCATCGTCACGTGCAATGAAAGATTCGGCGGCGGGGGAATCCTCGCTGTTTACCAAGCGGGAGCTGGAAATCATCAGTTTGCTGGAGCAGTCGATGCCCAACAAACGCATCGCCCAGACCCTGAATCTCAGTCAGGAAACCATCAAGTGGAACTTCAAGAACATCTACACCAAGCTGGGGGTTTCGTCCCGGTATGAGGCACTCACTGCGTTGAGACAAAGGGCTGAACAATAAGAGACGTTGTAAGAGCGAGCTTGCTCGCGATGGACGTCTGGAAAACGCGGTCACTCAGGCCGCACGCGTTATCGTTGACGTTTATCGCGAGCAAGCTCGCTCCTACGGGGAATCGCTCGAAACAACAGGAGTGATCAGCGAATACCCGCGTTGCGCAAGGCCGCCGGAGTGAATTCAGCCGGGTTTGGTTTGACCCCGTACTCGATCCCCTCCTTGTATTCGTTACCCAGCGCCATGGCCAGATAGCGTCCCGCGACCAGGTCATAGAGCACTTGGCCGGCATAGGTCCCAACGCCTTGTTCATAGTCGTTCATGGCCAAGCCTTCACCGACACGCCACAGCTGCCCGCGACCGTCGTAATGGTCGACCTCGGCCAATTGCCAGGTGTCTTCATCGAAGTACATATGGCGCTTGGCATAGATGTGACGTTGACCCGGCTTCAGGGTGCCCTCAACTTCCCACACACGGTGCAGCTCGTAGCGCGTCAGGTCCTGGTTGATATGCCCGGCCTTGAGAATGTCGGCGTACTTGAGCGAAGGCGAAGCCAGGCGATAGTTGTTGTAAGGAATGTACATCTCCTTCTTGCCGATCAACTTCCAGTCATAACGGTCCGGGGCGCCATTGAACAGGTCGCCGTTATCCGACGTCCGCATGCCGTCCGAGGCGGTACCTGGGCCATCGTAGGCAATCTGTGGCGCACGCCGTACACGGCGCTGACCGGCGTTGTAGACCCATGCCAGACGCGGTTCCTTGACCTGGTCGATGGTCTCATGGAGTAGCACGACGTTGCCGGCCAAACGTGCCGGAGCTATCACGCGTTGTTTGTAGTAGGCAAAAATGTTGGCGGTGCTTTCCTTATCGTCCCCGGCCATGTATTGCGGAAACGCCATTTCATCTTCGAATTCGACGATGGTGAACGACCCGTCGACCTGCGGCGTGGCCTGGACCATTTGGCGTCGCTGGTTGTGACCGCGATAGCGCGTCAGGTGATTCCAGAGGACTTCGACGCCGCTCTTCGGAATCGGGAAAGCGAAGCTGCGACTGTCGCTGAAATTGCTCAGGCCATTGCCACCGTCGACCGGCTGAGTATTTAACGCACTCTTTTTCGTGGCGTCATAGATATCCTGTGGAGCTGCCGCTGTGCGGTGGGTCTTGTACACCGGAATCTTGTAGGTATTGGGATAGCGCTTGAACAGGGCCAACTGACCGGCGCTGAGCTTGTCCTTGTATTGTTCGACATTGACTGGCGTGATGATGAATAGCGGCTTTTCAGCGGCGAACGGATCGCCCAGGAATCGATTGGTGACGGGCGCCGCACCGGGCTTTAACCCACCCGTCCAGGCTGGAATGCTGCCATCGGCATTGCCTTCCTTCTGCGCACCGAGCGGGGTCAGGGTGGTTCCCAGTTTTGCCGCCTCTTCCTGGGAAACGGCCGCCATCACCTGGCCGGCCAGCAGGGTCAGCGTGAGTGCGCCTATATGCATCATTGTTGTTGTTTTCATGCTTGCTTTCTCTCGTCTGTCTTCTGTTTAGAAGTTCACGCCAAAACTGAGCGCGACGAAGTCACGGTCACCATTGGTGTTGAAATGACCACCGAAGAAGTCGGTGTAACTGAGGCTCGCGGTGTAGCTGTTTTTGTAATCGGCATCGACGCCGAGGCTGACGGCCTTAAGCCCTTCTTCGAAGTTCGGGCCGGTGCCATCGACGTCATGCGACCACGCCAGGTTCGGCGCCAGGTTGATGCCGGCGAATACGTTCGGATAGTCCAGACGAGCGCGGGCGCGATAACCCCAGGAACTGGTGGTGTAGAAGCCCTTGTCGTTGCATTCCTGTTGTGGGTTGTTGGTGGTGTTCAAGCACGCAGCATTCGCAGTCCCCGGTTGGACGCCGACGCCGAAAATCCCGCTGCGACCGAAGCGCAGATCGGTGCCGTCGGCATCGCTCAGCCCATTGATGCGGTTGTAGCCCACCTCACCCACCAGGGTGAGGCGACTGGCCCCCATGACCTGCTCGAAAAACTGCGTGGCGGACATCTGCGTCTGCAGCACCGGCATGCGTTTGTACCCGTTGATCTCGCCGCCCAGGGTCGTGGTGGCATAGCCGATACGGTTCAACAGCGCCGTTGGGTTACCGGTCGTGGCGCCCGCCATGTCGATGGTGTTGATCTGCAGCGGCATGTTCGGCCGGTAACTGATTTCGCCGCCCAGTGAGGTGCCGTTGACGTTGGTCTGGAAACTCAGGCCATACAGGCGGATATCTTCGGGGTAATCGACGAAATAGCGCGAAGCGCGAACCGCCGGGATCGGGTTGGCGGGATTGAAGGTCACGCTCGAACGCAGGGCGCTCAAATAAGGGCCACGGCTGTGGTAATTCATCACATACGCGCCGAACTCGGTGTCGTTGAGCTCTGGCACGAACCAGCGCAACGCCAGGCCGTACTGACCGCCGTCACGGGCATCGTTATCCTTGACCCGCGGCGTGTAGGCGTCGTCGGTATTGTTGTTGAAACCTGGCGGGTTGGCCGTGTTGTTGGCCAGCCCCGGTGCCAGATCCAGCCCCGCGCCGACCTGACGGTCATTGCAACCTTTGGCCAGGGGATCGGCGCCGAAGAAGGTCCCGCAGTTGTCAACGACGGTGCTTTCCCATTCCAGCTGATAAAAGGCCTCGGCACTGAAGTTATCGGTGATGTTCTGCGACATGTAGAACATGTTGACCGGGATCAGACCTTCCTTGACCTCGGCACCGGGACGACGCAATGCAGCCACATCGATCGGGTTGATCGAGTTGATGCTGTTGCCGATGAAGGTGCTTTCGCCCCAGCTCACCACCTGCTTGCCCAGGCGTACGTTGCCTGGCAACTCACCGATGTTGTAGTTGTGATAGACAAACGCGTCGAGGAATTCGGCACCGGAGGCCTTGGCCATGTCATTGCGGCCGCTGTCGTCGATGTCATAAAACAGCCGGTGTTCGTCTTTCAGTTCGAAGTCGTACCAGTACTTGCCACGCACGAAGATGCCGCTGTCGCCATACTTCAATTCGAGGTCATGGATACCCTTGAATATCTTCGAGAAGGTTTCGCCCTTCTTGAAGTTCAGGCGGTTGTCGTCTGACAGCCGGGACGACGAGTTGCCGCGCTCACCCTGCGAGTTGAAAGGCGAAATGAAATCAGGGTCTCCCCCGCGCAACGCCCAGCTGGCGCCCATGGAAAGCGACGTATCGAACTGTCCCTTGATCTCACCGATTTCGAAGTTGACGGCATTGGCTTGGGTGCTCATGCCGAGGGCAACAGCGGCCGCCAGCAGTTGGGGGCGAAAGCCACCCTGCATTATTGTTTTTGTCATGCGGCACTCCGATAAATGTTTTCTTGTATTTTTTGTGTTTAGAGCGGTTCGATCCTAAGAGTCGGGCTGGTCAACACGCCCACCCGCGGAAGGGGGAATAAGGGGGGGATGGATGAACAAGCGACGAGGTGCGCGCGAAGGCTGATGGGCTTTACCCTTCGAAGCGGTTCAATATGCGGTAGTGATCAAAGGGGATATAGCGCGAACGGCGGTCACGCATGATTTTGACCATTGCCACTTCCGGGTCACGCGCGAAGAACAAGCGTCCACCCCGCGCCACCAGATGGTCGAGCAGGTGCTCTTTCTCGTCGATCACCCGCTCAGCGTTACGGTCCCGGCCGCTGGTCACCTCCAGATCCAGCCAATGCGTGCCTGGAATCAGGTCGCCGCAAAAAACCACCGGGCCGCCTGGCAATTGGATTTCAGGCAGGAGTTGGCCCGGGGTAAAACCCTCGCTTATGTGAAAACACCAGCCATCGCCGAGTGACTCACATCGGCCGCTTTCGATCAGGGTCAAACGCCCACTGCTTTCCAGCCCGTGCACCAAAGGTGCGACCAACACTTCCCGATCCCGCGGATGCGGACGGCGTGCGCGGTGCCAATGCCGCTCGCCACACACATACCGCGCTCGCGGGAACAACAGGCGCGGCATGTCGCCTTCCCTGACCCGTTCACGCATGGCCTTGGAGAGGTGCGCATGCACGTGTGTCAACACCACCGAATCGATGTCGGCTTCTTTCAGCCCGCGCCGCGCCAGGCTTTCCAGCAAACCTGGTGATTGCGGTTGGCAACCGCAGGTGCGCGCAAGCGGCGCCAGAAGATTATCGGCCCCGGCCATGACCAGGATGTTCTTGCCTTGCTCTTGCACCAACAGCACCCGCGCAGAAATCTCTACCGTGTTGTCGTGAGCGGGTTTCATCCAGTCGGACCAGAGCGCGCGCGGCGTATGTCCGAACAACATGCCGCCATCCAGTCTGCAACCCGTGCCCGTCAGTGTGGAAATGCTACGGCTCAATTTCTTCCCCTTTTGGTGATACGAACCTGTGGCGAGGGAGCAAGCTCCCTCGCCACAGGTTTATCCGCACAGGTCGATCTACTCACTGATCGACATTACGAACGTTGCCACCGTTTCTCAGTCGACCTGCAGCAGCCGGCTGTAGGTCTTGAGGTGATGGTCGTCGTTGCCGAACTGATGGCTGAGCATCAGCAAGTGTTTGGCGTGGTGCGACAGCACGTATTCCCAGGTCAGGCCGATGCCACCGTGCAGCTGGATACCCTGTTCGGCGATAAAACGGCCGGCGCGCACGATCAGTACCTTGGCGGCGGCCAGCGTTCGGCTGCGCTCGTCACTGTCTGGCGCATCGGCGGCACACGCGGCAAGGATGGCCATGGAAGTGGCCTGGTCCAGTTCGATGCGCATGTCCACCATGCGGTGTTGCAGCGCCTGGAACTTGCCGATCACCTGGCCGAACTGCTGGCGGGTCTTGAGATAGTCGAGGGTCAGGTCGCACACCGCCTCCATGCTGCCCACGGCTTCGGCGCACTGCGCAGCAATCGCGCGACCCTGCTGATAACGCAGCGCGGCCAGGGCCTGGCCGGGTTCCCCGAGCACTCTGGCGGCACTGACGAAAACATCGTCCAGGTACAGCTCGCACGCATTGCGGCCATCCATGGTCGGGTAGGCGCGGCGGCTGACGCCCGGCGCACGCGGATCGAGCAGGAACAGGCTGATGCCGGTTTCGTCGCGATCGCTGCCAGCGGTACGTGCCGACACGAGAATCAACCCGGCACTGTGCCCGGCGACCACCACCGATTTACGCCCGTTGAGCCGCCACCCCCCGTCCTGGGCTTCGGCGCGGGTGCGTACATCATGCAGCTGGTAATGGCTGGTCGGCTCATCGACAGCCACCGCCAATTGCAATTGCCCGCTGGCAACCGCCGGCAACAATTCACTGCGTTGCTCGTCAGTGCCTGATTGGGTCAGCAGGCCACCGGCGAAAATCACCGAATGCAGATAGGGTTCCAGGCACAGACCACGCCCCAGCTCGGTCATGATCAGCAGCGTCTCCACGCCGCTGCCATCAAAGCCACCCATGTCCTCGGCAAATGGCACGGCGGTCAGGCCCAGTTCCCCCAACTGCCGCCAGAAGGCGAGGCTGTAGCCCAGCTCGCTCTTGGCGAACTGCTCGCGCGCTTCGAACGCGTAATTGTCACGCACCAGGCGAGCGGCGGTGTCCTGCAGCATTTGCTGCTCTTCAGATAGTTTGAAGTCCATGATCGCTATTCCCCTTACAGCTCTAGAATCATCTTGGCGATGATGTTCTTCTGGATTTCGTTGGAACCGCCGTAGACCGAAGTCTTGCGCATGTCCAGATATTGGCTGGCAGGTGTGGTGCTGTAGTCGCGGTACAGGTCTGCTTGCTTGCCATAGCCCAGTTCCTCTTCTACGAAGGGCATGGCATAGGGGCCCAGGACCTTGCTCATCAGGTACGTGATGGCCTGGCGGATTTCACTGCCCTTGATCTTCAGGAACGAGCTTTCAGTACCCGGCACCCCGTCGTCCCGGGCGGCGGCAACAATGCGCAGGTTGCTCATTTCGATAGCCATCAGCTGGATTTCCAGTTCGACGATCTGCATGCGCAACTGGATGTCATCGATCAATGGCAGGCCGTCGCGCTGTTCCTGGCTGGCGATGCGCTTGAGCCGCGCCAGCATCTGCTTGGCCTGGCCGATGCCGGCAATGCTGGTGCGCTCGTGGGTGAGCAAGTACTTGGCGCAGGTCCAGCCCTTGTTCTCCTCACCGACCAGGTTTTCCACCGGCACGCGTACGTTGTCGAAGAACACTTCGTTGACTTCGTGCTCACCATCGAGGGTGATGATCGGGCGCACGGTGATGCCCGGGGATTTCATGTCGATCAACAGGAAACTGATGCCCCGCTGCTGTTGGGCCTCAGGGTCGGTGCGCACCAGGCAAAAGATCCAGTCGGCATAATGGGCCAGGGTGGTCCAGGTCTTCTGGCCATTGACCACGTAGTGGTCGCCATCACGTACGGCGCGGGTCTTGACCGCGGCCAGGTCAGAACCGGCGCCCGGCTCGGAATAGCCCTGGCACCACCAGTCCTCGGTGCTGAGAATGCGTGGCAGGAAGCGCGCCTTTTGTTCAGGTGTTCCGAACTTGATGATCACCGGGGCGACCATGTTGACGCCAAAAGGCACGACCCAAGGGGCGCCGAACGCAGAACATTCCTCATCGAAAATGTGTTTCTCCACCACGCCCCAACCCGTACCGCCATACTCCACAGGCCAACTGGCGGCCAACCATCCTCGCTCGTTGAGCAGGCGCATCCAGATGACCTGGTCTTCTTTGTTGAAACGCTTGCCGTGGCGGCCACGCGCGGCGATATCGGACGGCAATCTGTCACGTAAAAATGCCCGCACTTCCTCTCGGAAAGCCAATTCGGCAGGGGTGAATTGAATATCCACTGATCTACTCCTCACATTCGGCTGAAAGTGGGAAAGAACAGCTCGGCTAACCCACTGGCAGTCACGGTAGAAGAATGATCGGTGTGACCTCCCCCCCCGCGGAAGGGGGGCTTGGCAGGCAATCGGCATTCGCCCTCAAACAATCGCGCCGACGTTGCGCAGTGCGTCGATCTGCTCGTTGCTCAAGCCGAGCTGTTCAAGAATTTCGAGGGTGTTTTCGCCGTTCTTTACAACTTTTCCTGCCTTCACTGGCGTGCGGCTCATGCGGGGCGCGGGTGCCGGGTGCAATACACCGGCGGTTTCCATGAATAGGCCTCGAGCCCGGTTGTGCGGATGGGTGAAGGCTTCGCTGAAATCCAGCACCGGGGCAAAGCAGGCATCGGTGCCTTCCAGCAGTTGGCACCAGGCATCCCGGGTGCGAGTCATGAACAGGGTTTCGAGTTTCTGTCGAAGAGCCGGCCATTCCTGCTTCTGCCATTGCGCCTTGAAGTCCGGATCGTCGATACCGCAGAGCTCCAGCAGCAACTGATAGAACTGTGGTTCGATGGCGCCAATGGACACGAACTTGCCATCGGCGCAGGTGTAGCAACCATAGAAAGGCGCACCGCCGTCGAGCATGTTGTGCTGGCGCTGGTCGTCCCACTGTCCCTGATGGCGCCAGTCGTAATACATGCTGCCGAGCAACGTCGCGCCGTCGCAGATGGCAGCGTCCACCACCTGACCCAGACCGGATTTCTGCGCCTCGAACAGAGTCGCCAGAATGCCCGCGACCAAAAACATTGCCCCACCGCCCATATCACCCACCAGGTGCAGTGGCGGAGTCGGTGGGCGGTCGGCGTACCCCATGGCATTGAGTACGCCCGACAAGGCGATGTAATTCAGGTCATGCCCCGCCGCATATGACAGTGGCCCGCTCTGGCCCCAACCGGTCATGCGCCCGTAGATCAACTTCGGATTGCGTTCAAGGCAGACTTGCGGCCCCAGGCCAAGACGCTCCATGACGCCGGGGCGGAAACCTTCGATCAGCACGTCGGCGCCGTCGATGAGCTGCAACAACACTTCAGTAGCGCCGGGTTTACGCGGATCAATCGCAATGCTGCGTCGCCCGCGCCCAAGCAGACTGCCGTCGGAATTGAGAAAACCGGCCGCATGACGGTCAACGCGAATGACCTCCGCGCCCATGTCCGCCAGAATCATGGCGGCGAACGGCGCGGGGCCGATCGCATTCATTTCCACTACTTTCACACCTGCCAAAGGTCCGGGCATCTCAGGGTTCTCTTTTGTGATAGGGAGGCTGTTCGCTGCGGCTCAAGACACTAAACGCACGGGACCATGCCGGCCCCACTCCCTATGGGTGGGTCTCCCACACCCTACCCACTCACTCCCTCCGCCACCGCCTTGAGATGTTCATACGGATCGTACCCCCAGCCATTGATCGAGCCTGGGCCACATCCGCTTGACCGCGGCCGGCCCCGCTACCAGACTGACATGCCCGCCTGGCAGCATCAGCTCTTCCTTGTCGCGCGACCCCACGCGTGCCACCAAAGGCTGCGCGCAGTCTGGCGGCACTAGGGAATCGTATTGCGCGATGATGTGCAGCAGCGAAGCCTCTAAGTTCTTCAAATCGACCTCTTGGCCACCGATGCGCAAGCCGCCTTCGTACAGCGAATTCTTTAGCCCTAACTCTTGGTGGATCTGCCGGAAGTACTCGCCGGGAAGCGGCAAGGTTTCGTCATTGAAACGCGCCATCATGCGGTGCCTCCTGACGTAGTCGTCGTTCCACATGTTGTCCCAGAGCCGCGCTTGGCCGGCAATATTGCCTGCGGGGCGATGCAATTCTATCGCCTTGATGATAGCCTCTGGCGGGACCATCCCCGTCGTATCGATCAAGCGCTCGGCCTTGTACTGACGCTGTTTGGCCAGGGGCATCTTCGTCCAGTCGATGGGCGTTGTGAAACACACCAGGTTCTTCAGCGGGCCGTCGGGATGCAGCGCGGCGTAAAGCGTCGACAGTACACCGCCCATGCAGTAGCCAATCAGCGTGATGTCTTCCACGCCAGAGTCTTGCTGCACGCGGCGAATGCAATCGGGAATGAAGTCGAGTACGTAGTGCTCAAGCTTCAGGAGGGACTCTTCCCGGCTCGGCGCATTCCAGTCCATGACATAAACGTCATAACCCTTTGCGAGCAGAAGCTCGATCAGGCTCTGCCCCTTCATCAGATCAAAGATGGCAGCCTTGCTGGTCGTCGCCATGACGATCAACAGCGGCACGCGATAAATCTCGTCCGATGTTGCGTGATAGTGGTACAGGCCCAAGGTGCCGCGACGGTGCACGAGGGTCTTGGGCGTCAAGCCCACCGCTGGCGGCGGAGTGCTCAGGTACTCAAGGCCCTTGAGGCCGCGCTGGACCATCATGCTGACCTCCGAACGGAGTCTGTCGGTCAACGACATGTCAGGAATCTTGTTGTTATGCGGCTGGCTCATCGTCACCTCCTGCCTTTCGTTTGCGCTTGGATGCCGGCTTGAGCGGTGCCGGGCGCACTTCAGCCAGTGGGCGTCGCGTGCGTAGTGGTCGGCGCAGGAAGCAATTGATCGAGCTTGTCCTCCACCCGCCGCAAAGAGGCGGCCAGGGCGTCAACTTCGGCGCGGCTGGGCAAGCCCATGCGCTTGTGCAAGCGCTCCAGCGATGTCTGCGACAGGTGCTGCAGCCCCAGCGTGATCTTCGAATATTGGTCGATCACAAGACCGACTTCTTTCGAATCGATGTTACGGGCGGCCAGGGCATTGACGCCGTTTTCGAACCTGGTGATGGCCTCGCGATACAATCTAAACGGATCTGGTAATGCCATGACGTAGTCCTCGTTCAAGGTTTCACAGTGCAGTTTTTCTCTGTCGGCCAGATTTGGCGCGCGGCCAGCCGGTCAAGGCCGGAAATGGCTTTGCGTCGGATGATTACGGTGGGCAGGAGCCAAGGCCTGATCAACAACCGGCAGGCACCGGCCGCTTTTGGCGATAGCAGCCGCAGCAAGGCGATGCTCCACCGTTCGGTGACAACCCAAGTGGTCAAGGTAGCGGTTGACAACTCGTTGGCGGTGGCGCGCACGCGCGAATGCCTGCGTGGTCCCCTGTCGGCGATCTCGATCGTCCTGTCCGCAGCCGGTTGTCGGGCGAGCGCCGTCGTCAGTGCATTGCCGATGCGCTGCAATGCATCGCGGCTGGCACTGTTGACCGAATCAAAATTGAGGAATCCGTGGAGCTGGCCCCCGTAGTGCAGCAGCTCCACCGGCACGTCGGCTGCTCGCAGGCGGGCGGCATAGTCCAGGCCGTCATCGCGGATAGGATCGAACCCGGCACTGACGACGACTGCCGGCGCCAGGCCGCGCAGGTCCGGGCTGCGGCGCGGGGAATACCAGGGATCAAGCAGGTCCAGCGTGTCGAGCGAAGGCGCCAGGGTCCGCTCGATCCATTGCATCGCATGATCGGTCAGCAACGCACGCCCGTAGGCGTTCTCCGCGTAGGAAGGGAATTTCTCCAAAAGTTCGGTGGCCGGGTACACCGCAGTTACTGGCGCAGAGCTTTTATGCCCTGCGCCGCGATGCCGCAGTGGGCGTGGACGGCATGTCGTGGCGAGAATATGAGAAAGGTCTTCTCCAGCGGGTGAGCGATTTGCACGCAAGGTTTCACAGTGGAGCCTATCGGGCAACGCCGTCGCGGCGGGTCTATATTCCCAAAGCCGACGGCAGGCAGCGTCAGCTGGGCATTGCCTCTCTTGAGGACAAGATCGTACAGCAGGCGGTCGTTACCGTTTTGAATGCGATCTATGAAGAAGACTTTCTAGGATTCTCGTATGGGTTTCGGCCGGAACGTAGCCAGCACGATGCGCTGGATGCGTTGACGGTCGCGCTCAAGGGCCAGAAGGTGAACTGGATATTGGATGCGGATATCACGTCGTTCTTTGATGAGATCGACCATGAATGGATGCTGATGTTTCTGGGACACCGGATTGCAGACCGGCGCATGCTCGGACTTATCTGCAAATGGGGTGTTATGGAGGATGGCCGTAGGATAGCTGCGACCAAGGGGACGCCCCAAGGCGCAGTGATCTCGCCGTTGCTGGCGAATATCTATCTTCACTACGTGCTGGATTTGTGGGCAAGGCAGTGGCGCCAGCGGCATGCCCGTGGCGATGTGATTGTTGTGCGCTACGCGGACGACAGCGTGGTGGGTTTCAGGACGCAATGGCAGGCTCAGCAGTTTCTGGTGCGGTTGCAGGAACGCTTGGCCAGGTTCGGTTTATCCCTAAACGCCTCGAAGACACGGCTGATTGAGTTTGGTCGTTTTGCTGCGAGAAATCGTAGTAAGCGAGGGTTAGGTAAACCGGAGACGTTTGACTTCCTGGGCTTCACGCACTGTTGCAGTACCAACAGAAGCGGTGGTTTTCAAATACTGCGACTGACGGTCAAGAAGCGAATGCGTGCGACGCTGCTGGCTATTCGGGATGAGCTGAAGCGCCGACGGCATGAACCCATCCGGGCTCAAGGGCAATGGCTCACTCGGGTGGTGAGTGGTTACTTCAACTACCACGCGGTGCCGGGAAATCTGATACGTCTGGGTGGTTTTCGTCTGGCGGTATGCCGTCTATGGCGGCAAGCCCTCAAAAGTCGCAGCCAGCGTAATCGGCTTCAATGGTCACGCTACGGACGCCTTGCTGACCTCTACATACCTAGACCCAGAAATGCACATCCTTACCCTGAGGATCGCTTCGCGTCACATACCTGAGGCAGGAGCTGTATGCGGTAGTTCCGCACGTACGGATCTGTGCGGGGGGCAGCAGGTAACTGCCGTCCCTACCGCGACCTGTCGAATCGCGGCGCGTACCATACGAGCATGGCGTGCGCGCATTTGCAGCAGTTCTGCACGAGCCAGCCCTAGGTACTAGATGCTGGCTTCACCTTTGCGACTTGGTGACCCATCTATCAATCGCGCTTCCACGCGCCCATCCTCCAGGAACACAAGATGGTCAGCAGGATCATCAATACAGGGATTCAGTAGCAGCGGTTCTTCCCTGAGCACAAGCCAAGGCCCGGACGCTCGCTTTGTCTCATCAGCAAGGGGAAAGAAATTAGCTTTGCCGATCACCCGGGCATTCTGGAGGGGGTTTCGCGGAGATGAGCTGACTAAGCTCACGATCGAGAACACGTATGCCGAGCGCTACGTCGAGATCAGGTTCTATCTGGGGTCGAGCAAAGGAGACCGGCAGAACATCGGCGCGAGTACAAGACGCCATCGTTGAGCAAGCTCTGCCCGGTGGAGGCGTACCTGAACTGAATCGAAGCTGCCGGCCTAACACGCGGTGGTGTGTTCAGGGGCATTGATCGCTGGGGTAACATCAGCGATCGCCCGCTTGCGGCCCATAGTCTGATTCCTCTCCTTCGCGACACCCTGGATCCAAGCCTCATAATTGGCTTGGAGGTGTCTAGGAAACCAGGGGCGATTCA
>RCUI01000220.1_pt1 | contig 21423 bp, 17 predicted proteins | sample 2166121 | NCBI WGS metagenome assembly RCUI01 (sample SAMN09932700, study PRJNA488358) | compost metagenome | feature: garden; material: soil; isolation source: compost soil in succinic acid-enriched culture | place: Germany: Experimental Botanical Garden Goettingen | collected 2016-01-27
GTATCCAGGCGCTGACCCTGAAAAAGAACGAAGGCACGATCAAATCTGCCGCCGACCTGGCCGGCAAGAAGGTCGGTGTGGGCCTGGGTACCAACTACGAGCAGTGGGTGAAATCGGCGGTACCGAAGGCGGAGGTGCGCACCTATGACGATGACCCGAGCAAGTTCCAGGACCTGCGCGTGGGCCGAATCGACGCCATCCTCATCGACCGCCTGGCCGCGCTGGAATACGCGAAGAAAGCCCAGGACACCGCCGTGGCAGGTGACGCCTTCTCGCGCCTGGAATCCGGTATCGCCCTGCGCAAGGGTGAGCCCGAATTGCTCGATGCTATCAACAAGGCGCTGGACAAGCTGCGCGCCGATGGCACCCTGGCCAAGCTCTCCGAGAAGTACTTTGGCGCCGACGTGACTAAATGATCGAAGACAGCCTGCAGCTTGCTCTCGACAGCGCGCCCTTTCTGCTCAAGGGCGCTTACTACACGGTAATCCTCAGCCTGGGCGGGATGTTCTTCGGCCTGCTGCTGGGTTTTGGCCTGGCGCTGATGCGCTTGTCGTCGTTCAAGCTGCTGAGCTGGACGGCGCGGGTCTATGTGTCGTTCTTTCGCGGCACACCGCTGCTGGTGCAGTTGTTCATGATCTACTACGGCCTGCCGCAGCTGGGGCTTGAGCTGGACCCGTTGCCGGCAGCGCTGATCGGCTTCTCGCTGAACATGGCCGCCTACGCCTGTGAAATCCTGCGTGCTGCCATCGGCTCCATCGATCGCGGCCAATGGGAGGCCGCCGCCAGTATCGGCATGACCCGTGGCCAGGCAATGCGCCGGGCGATCCTGCCCCAGGCGGCGCGTACCGCCTTGCCACCGCTTGGCAACAGCTTCATTTCGCTGGTCAAGGACACTGCCCTGGCGGCCACCATCCAGGTGCCGGAACTGTTTCGCCAGGCGCAGCTGATCACCGCCCGTACCTTTGAAATCTTCACCATGTACCTTGCCGCCGCCCTGATCTACTGGGTGCTGGCCAGCGTTCTCGCACACTTTCAGAACCGTCTGGAAGCGCGGGTCAACCGGCACGACCAGGAGTCCTGAGCATGATCGTGGTAGACCGACTGAGCAAGCAGTTCAACGGCCAGACCGTGCTGAACGACATCAGCCTGAAGGTCGAGGCCGGCGAGGTGATCGCCATCATCGGCCCCAGCGGCTCGGGCAAGACCACCTTCCTGCGTTGCCTCAACTTGCTGGAAACCCCCAGCAGCGGCCGCATCCAGGTCGGCGATGTGCAGATCGATGCCAACCGCCCGCTCGGCCAGCAGCAAGGACTGATCCGCAAGCTGCGCCAGCAGGTAGGTTTCGTGTTCCAGAGCTTCAACCTGTTCCCGCACCGCACGGCACTGGAGAACGTCATCGAAGGGCCGCTGGTGGTCAAGAAGACCCCGCACGACAAGGCGGTGGCGCTGGGACGCAAGCTGCTCGCCAAGGTGGGCCTTGCCGGCAAGGAAGACGCCTACCCGCGCAAGCTTTCGGGTGGCCAGCAACAACGCGTAGCCATTGCCCGCGCGCTGGCCATGGAACCTGAAGTGATTCTGTTCGACGAACCCACCTCGGCACTGGACCCTGAGCTGGTTGGCGAGGTGCTGGCCACCATCCGCGGGCTTGCCGAAGAAAACCGCACGATGATCATCGTCACTCATGAAATGAGCTTTGCCCGCGACGTCGCCAACCGGGTGATCTTTTTCGACAAGGGTGTGATCGTCGAACAGGGTGAGGCCAAGGCACTGTTCGCCCACCCCCGTGAAGAGCGCACCCGCCAGTTCCTCGGCAAGTTTCTCGGCACCCAGAACACCGGTTACTGATTTCCCCGCCCCCATTGCTACCGCCCATCCCGCTGTTTGGGGCGGTAGCAACACTTCTATTCATATTCCTATAAGTTAGTTTATTTAATTTTTATACACGATTAGGGTATATAAACCGGACCACCGGACCAGCGCATTTTTCGTCGGCGCCCTCGCGTCGACCTTCTCAATACGTGAGGTAGGTATGGTCAGGAACACAATCACCCCAGTGCGTAACGCCAGGGCATTGAGTGCAGCCAAGGAGCAGTACTGATGTCCAGTCTGGCAACCACCAACGTCCACAGTGATCTGGACAACGCCCCCCTGCTGTTGCCAGCCAACGTGCTGCGCAGCGACACCGAGGCCCTGCAGGCCGCCCATGAGCTGGCCGAGATCGCCCGCAGCCAGGCTGCCCGTCGCGATCAGCAGCGCAAGCTGCCGTGGGCCGAAATCGAGCAGTTCACCCGCAGTGGCCTGGGCAGTATCTCCATTCCTCGCAGCCACGGCGGTGCACAGGTTTCGTTCGTCACCCTTGCCGAGGTGTTCCGCATCATCAGTGCCGCCGACCCGGCGCTGGGGCAGATTCCGCAAAACCAGTTCGGCATCCTGCAACTGCTCAAAGGCGCCGCCAGCGAACGGCAGAAAGACCTGCTGTTCAAGTCGGTGCTCGACGGCTGGCGCATCGGCAACGCCGGCCCCGAACGCGGCAGCAAGAACACCCTGGAACTCAAGGCGCGGATCACTCGCAAAGGCGAACACTCGGTGATCGATGGGCAGAAGTTCTATTCGACCGGCGCCCTGTTCGCCCATTGGGTGGCGGTCAAGGCGCTGAACGATGAGTGCCGTCCGGTGATGGCCTTCGTTCGCCGCGGCACCCCGGGGCTGCGCATCGTCGATGACTGGAGCGGCTTCGGCCAACGCACCACCGCCAGCGGCACAGTGCTGCTGGATCAGGTGCAGGTCGACAATGACCTGGTCGTGGATATCTGGCGCCAGAGCGAAGTGCCGAACATCCAGGGCGCTGTCTCGCAACTGATCCAGGCGGCCATCGACGCCGGCATTGCCGAAGCGGCCGTGGCCGATGCCATCGCTTTTGTCCGCGAGCGGGCCCGGCCCTGGATCGATGCCAAGGTCGAGCGCGCCAGCGACGATCTCTACGTGATCGCCGACATCGGTCGCCTGCAGCTCGAACTGCACGCCGCCCAGGCCCTGTTGAGCAAGGCTGCGCGAACCCTCGATGAAGTCGACGCAGGCCCGGTGGATGCCGCGTCCGCAGCCCGTGCCTCGATTGCCGTGGCAGAAGCCAAGGTGCTGACCACCGAGATCGCCCTGCAAGCCAGCGAGAAGCTGTTCGAGCTTGCCGGCAGCCGCGCCACCCTCGCCGAGTTCAACCTCGACCGGCACTGGCGCAACGCCCGCGTGCACACCCTCCACGACCCGGTGCGCTGGAAATACCACGCCGTCGGCGCCTATCACCTCAACGGTACCTTGCCTGCCCGGCACGCCTGGATCTGACCAGACCACTGGAGCCCTGTTATGAGCCTTCTCCCCCAACCGCACGAAAACGTCGCGGTGATCCACACTGACGCCCAGGCGTTGGAGGTTGCCGAAAAGCTGGCCGGCCAACTACGCCGCGACAGCATCCTGCGCGACCGCGAGCGACGCCTGCCGCACCCTGAACTGGCGCTGTTTTCCCGCTCCGGCCTGTGGGCCATCAGCGTCCCCAAGGCCTTTGGCGGGGCCGGTGTTTCCAACGTCACCCTGGCCAAGGTCATCGCCCGCATTGCCCAGGCCGATGCCTCGCTGGGGCAGATTCCACAGAACCATTTCTACGCTCTGGAAGTGCTGCGCGTGAACGGCAGCGCTGCACAACAACAACGCCTCTATGCCGAGGTAATGGCCGGCCAGCGCTTTGGCAATGCCCTGGCCGAACTGGGCACCAAGACAGCCCACGACCGCACCACCGCCCTGAGCCGTGACGGCGATGCCTACCGCATCAACGGGCGCAAGTTCTACGCCACCGGCGCCCTCTACGCCCAGCGCATTCCCACCTCGGTGGTCGATGAGCGCGGCGTGCAGCAATTGGTGTTCGTGTCCGCCGAGAGTGCCGGGCTCAAAGTGATCGACGACTGGAGTGGCTTCGGCCAGCGCACCACCGGCAGCGGCTCGGTGGTGTTCGACAATGTCCCGGTGGCCGCCGACGATGTGGTGCCTTTCCAGAGCGCCTTCGAACGCCCGACTACGGTCGGCCCGCTGGCGCAGATCCTACATGCCGCTATCGACACGGGCATTGCCCGCGCCGCCTACGAGGACGCCCTGCAGTTCGTACGCACCCGTACCCGGCCCTGGATCGACTCCGGTATCGACAAAGCCTGCGAAGACCCATTGACCTTGAAGTCGTTCGGCCACTTGGCGATCCGCTTGCACGCCGCCGAGGCCTTGCTCGAACGCGCCGGCGAATGCCTCGACCGGGCCCAGTCTGAACCCGACGCCACGACCGTGGCCGCCGCCTCCATCGCTGTAGCCGAGGCCCGGGCGATCAGCACCGAAATTTCCCTGGCCGCCGGCAGCACCCTGTTCGAACTGGCCGGCAGCCAGGCCACCCTCGCCGAACATGGCCTCGATCGTCACTGGCGCAACGCCCGCGTGCATACCCTGCACGACCCGGTGCGCTGGAAGTACCACGCCATCGGCAACTACTACCTCAACGATGAAAACCCACCGCTGCGGGGGACCATCTGATGGCGAAGAAAAAGATCCTGCTCAACGCCTTCAACATGAACTGCATCGGGCACATCAACCATGGCCTGTGGACCCACCCTCGTGACACCTCAGCCCAGTACAAGACCCTCGAATACTGGACCGAGCTTGCACAACTGCTTGAGCGCGGCCTGTTCGACGGGCTGTTCATCGCTGACATCGTCGGGGTCTACGACGTGTACCAGAACGGGGTGGATGTACCGCTCAAGGAGTCGATCCAACTGCCGGTCAACGACCCGTTGCTGCTGGTCTCGGCCATGGCTGCCGTTACCCGTCACCTGGGCTTCGGCCTGACCGCCAACCTCACCTACGAGGCGCCCTACCTGTTCGCCCGCAAACTCTCGACCCTCGACCACCTGAGCCGAGGCCGGGTGGGCTGGAACATCGTCACCGGTTACCTGGACAGCGCCGCCCGTGCCATGGGCCTGGAGCGACAGACCGAGCATGACCGCCGCTACGACCAGGCCGATGAATACATGCAGGTGCTGTACAAGCTGCTCGAAGGCAGCTGGGAAGACGGTGCCGTACTCAACGACCGCCAGCAGCGGATCTACGCTCGGCCCGACAAAGTCCACAAGGTGCGGCACCAGGGTGAGTTCTACCGGGTCGAGGGCTATCACCTGTGCGAGCCCTCACCACAACGCACGCCGGTGCTGTTCCAGGCCGGCAGCTCCGAGCGCGGCCTGAGTTTTGCCGGCAACCATGCCGAGTGCGTGTTCATCAGCGGCCAGACCAAGCAAGCGACCCGTGCCCAGGTCGACAAGGTACGCGCCGCTGCCGTGGCCGCAGGGCGAGACCCGCACGCGATCAAGGTGTTCATGGGCCTGACCGTGATCGTCGCGCGCACCGAGGAACAAGCCAGCGCCAAGCACGCCGAGTACCTGCGCCATGCCAGCCCGGAAGCGGGTGTCGCGCACTTTTCCAGTTCCACCGGCATCGACTTTTCCGCCTATGCACTGGACGAGCCGATCCAGTACGTCAAAAGCAACGCGATCCAGTCGGCGACCAAAACCCTACAGAACAACGACTGGACCCGCCGCAAGCTGCTGGACCAGCACGCCCTGGGCGGTCGCTACATCACCCTGGTGGGCTCGCCGACCCAGGTTGCCGACGCACTGGAAAGCTGGATCGCCGAAACCGGCCTGGACGGCTTCAACCTGACCCGCACCGTCACCCCGGAAAGCTACGTCGACTTCATCGACCTGGTAATCCCGGAGCTGCAACGTCGCGGCTCCTACAAGACCGCGTACGAACCCGGCAGCCTGCGCGAAAAACTCTTCGCCAGCCGACAACCCCACCTGCCCGCCGACCATCCCGGCGCCAGCTATCGCCACACCACCCCGACCGGAGCGCCACAACATGCTTAAGACATTCCTCGCCCGCCCCGTCGCGGCACTGGCCCTGACCCTTGGCCTGTTCAACACGGCCCAGGCCGCCGACGAGCCCTTGAAAGTCGGCACCACGGCTGCCTTTTCCATCCCGCTGGAGGCCGCCGTCGACGAGGCGAAAAAACAGGGCCTGAAGGTGGAACTGATAGAGTTCAGCGACTGGATCGCGCCGAACGTCAGCCTGGCCAGTGGCGACATCGACGTGAACTATTTCCAGCACATCCCCTTCCTGGAAAACGCCAAGGCCGCCGCCGGCTTTGACCTTGTGCCCTACGCGCCGGGGATCATCAACAACGTCGGCCTCTACTCGAAAAAGTACCAACGCTTCGACGCGTTGCCCCAGGGGGCCAGCGTGGCTATCGCCAACGACCCGATCAACAGCGGCCGCGGCTTGCAGCTGCTGGCCAAGGCAGGCTTGATCACCCTCAAGCCGGGCGTCGGCTACAAGGCCACCGAGGAAGACATCATCGCCAACCCCAAACAGTTGAGGATCCTCCAGGTTGAAGCGGTGCAACTGGTACGTGCCTACGACGATGCCGATCTGGTTCAGGGATACCCGGCCTACATCCGCCTGGCCAAGACCTTCGATGCCACCTCGGCGCTGCTGTTCGACGGCCTGGACCACAAGGAATACGTGATCCAGTTCGTGATCCGTCCGCAAACCAAGGATGATCCGCGCCTGGCCAAGTTCATCGACATCTACCAGCACTCGCCGGCGGTTCGTGCCGCGCTGGAAAAGGCCCACGGCACGCTCTACCAGCCCGGCTGGGAGAGCTGAGATGAGCGCTGCCACCGCCCCGTTTGCACAACAGAGACAAACTTTCGAGCCGCTGCAAAACGCTCAACAACGGGCCTTGCGCCCGGAACTGGGCAACGCCCACGTGCGCTTTCTCGGCCTGGGCAAGACCTATCCCGGCCAATCCGCCCCGGCACTGGAAGGCATCGACCTGAACATCCAGCGCGGCGAAATCTTCGGCATCATCGGCCGCAGCGGTGCGGGCAAGTCGTCGCTGATCCGCACCATCAACCGCCTTGAACAACCGAGCACCGGCCGCGTGCTGATCGATCAGGTAGACATCGGCGAGTTCGATGAGGACCGCCTGGTACGCCTGCGCCGGCGAATCGGCATGATCTTCCAGCACTTCAACCTGATGTCGGCCAAGACGGTGTGGCAGAACGTCGAACTGCCGCTCAAGGTGGCGGGCGTCGCAAAAACCGAGCGTCAGCACAAGGTCGCCGAGCTGCTTGAGCTGGTAGGCCTTGAGGAAAAGCATCACGTCTACCCCGCGCAGTTGTCCGGTGGCCAGAAGCAACGCGTCGGCATTGCCCGCGCACTGGTACATGATCCGGACATTCTCCTGTGTGATGAAGCCACCTCGGCACTCGACCCGGAAACCACAGCATCGATCCTTGAGCTGCTGCGCGACATCAACCAGCGCCTGGGGCTGACCATCGTCCTGATTACCCACGAGATGGCAGTGATCCGCGACATCTGCCAGCGGGTGGTGGTGCTCGAACGCGGGCGCATCGTCGAACAGGGGGCGGTGTGGCAAGTGTTTGGCAATCCGCAGCATGAGGTCAGCAAGACCCTGCTCGCGCCATTGCAACCGGCATTGCCAGCGACCCTGCAAGCGCGCCTGCAGGTACATGCCGCCAGTACTGAGTCGGCGCTGGTGCTGAATCTTAAGGTCAGTGGCAGCGAACGCCAGGCGCCGGAGCTATCCACCCTATTCCATCACCTGGGGGGTCGCATCAGCCTGCTGCAAGGCGGCATAGATCCTATCCAGGGCCGCCCGCTGGGGCAGTTGGTAGTGTCGGTGGCGAACTCCCCGCACAGCCATGAACAGGTCATCGAACGCGCCCGAGCATGGGCCACGCAGGTGGAGGTATTGGGGTATGTGGACTGATCGACTGATCCAGGGCGTGCTCGACACCCTGTTGATGGTAGGCGTGTCATCGCTGATCGCCTTGCTGGCCGGCATACCGCTGGCAGTGATCCTGGTGACCAGCGGCAAGGGTGGCATCTTCGAAGCGCCCACCTTGAACCGGGTGCTGGGAGCGTTCGTCAATGTGTTCCGCTCGATTCCGTTCCTGATCCTGATGGTCGCGCTGATCCCCTTCACCCGCCTGATCGTCGGCACTACGTATGGCGTCTGGGCGGCAGTAGTGCCGCTGACCATCGCAGCCACTCCATTCTTTGCCCGCATCGCCGAAGTCAGCCTCCGCGAGGTCGACCACGGCCTGATCGAAGCGGCCCAGGCCATGGGCTGCCGGCGTTGGCACATCGTCTGGCACGTGCTGCTGCCCGAGGCTCTGTCGGGCATTGTCGGCGGCTTTACCATCACCCTGGTGACCATGATCAACTCCTCGGCCATGGCCGGCGCGATTGGTGCTGGTGGGCTGGGCGACATCGCCTACCGCTACGGCTACCAGCGATTCGACAGCCAGATCATGCTGACCGTGATCGTCATGCTGGTGGCGTTGGTCGCGTTGATCCAGCTGGGCGGGGATCGCTTGGCCAGGGGCTTGAACAAGCGCTGAAAGCATCGCGGGGCAAGCCAGCTACCGCAGGAACGGCAGTGCGACTTGCCCCGCAAGCAAACCCTCAAGCCTCCTGCGGCTCGCGGATCTTGTACCAGGCCACATACAGCGCCGGCAGGAACAGCAAGGTCAGCAAGGTAGCAACGATGATCCCGCCGATCATGGCGTAGGCCATCGGGCCCCAGAATACTTCCCGTGCAATCGGGATCATCCCCAGGCTTGCCGCCGCTGCCGTCAGCAGGATCGGCCGTCGTCGGTGGTTGGTGGCCTGCAGCACCGCCGCCCAGGGCGAGAAGCCCTGGGCTTCGTACTCGTCGATCTGGGTTACCAGGATCACCGAGTTGCGGATGATGATGCCGATCAGCGCCAAGATCCCGAGGATCGCCACAAAGCCCATGGGCGTCCCTGTCGGCACCAGCGCCAGCACCACCCCGATCAACCCCAGCGGCGCCACGCTGACCACCAGGAACAGCTTCTGCACGCTCTGCAGCTGGATCATCAGGAAGGTGCCCATCATGAACAGCATCAGCGGGATGACTTTGGCAATCGGGCCCTGGGCCTTGCCGCTTTCCTCCACGGTACCGCCGGTTTCCACGTAGTAGCCCACCGGCAGCTTGCTGGCGAAGGCGTCGATCTGCGGCTTGAGCTCGGCCACCAGGTCTGTCGGCTGGATCTCACCGCGCACCGAGGCCTTGATGGTGATGGTCGGCTTGCGATCGCGACGCCACACCAGCGGTTGTTCAAGCTCGTAGCGCACGGTGGCGAACGCCAGCAGCGGAATCGAAGTGCCATTGGGGGTGACGATCTGCAGGTTCTGCAGGGTCTGTGGTGAACCACGCTCGGCGTCTTCGGCACGGGCAACCACGTCGATCAAGTAGATGTTGTCGTTGACCTCGGTGATCGGTGCGCCGGTGACGATGCTGTTCATGACCTGGGCGACATCCTCGGACGACAGCCCAAGCTGACGCGCCTTGTCCTGGGCAATCTCGACCCGCAGCACCTTGCCCGGCTCGTTCCAGTCGTAAATCATCTCGCCGATGTGTTCGTTGCGGTCAAGCAGCGATGCCAGGGCAATGGCGTGCTTGCGCACTTCGTCGATCTCCTTGCCACTGACTCGGTACTGGATAGGCCGCCCTACCGGCGGGCCCATTTCCAGCGACTGGACGTTGGTGCCGATGCCCACGAAGTCTTCACGCAGGCGATCTTTCAAGCGTTTCATCAACCCTTCGCGCTCTTCGAAGCCCTTGCTGACAATCACCAGCTGGGCGTAGTAGGGGTTCTGCAGTTGCTGGTCCAGCGGCAGATAGAAACGAATCGCGCCCTGCCCGATGTAGGTACTCCAGCGCACGATGTCCGGGTCACCTTTGAGCGTCGCTTCGAGCTTGTCGACCGCCTTGCGGGTTTCTTCGATCGAGGCGTTCTGCGGCAGGTTGAGGTCGACGAGAATCTCCGGACGGTCCGATGCCGGGAAGAACTGGTTCTGCACGAAGCGCATGCAGAACACCGCCAGCACGAACAGCAGCACCGTACCGATGATGGTCAGCCAGCGATTGCGCATGCACCACAGCAGGCTGCCTTCGAACGCCTTGCCGACCCGTCCGGGTTCTTCACTGTGCGGCTTCACCTTGGTGCTGAGGATGTGTACGCCCAGCACCGGGGCAAACAGCACGGCCACCACCCAGGACACCAGCAGCGCAGCGGCGATCACCGCAAACAGGGTGTAGGTGTACTCGCCCGCGGAACTGCCGTTCAGGCCGATCGGGACAAAGCCCGCCACCGTCACCAGGGTGCCGGTAAGCATCGGAAAGGCCGTCGAGGTGTAGGCGAAGGTTGCCGCCTGCTCCTTGGTCTCGCCCATTTCCAGGCGCGTGACCATTACCTCCACGGTGATCATCGCATCGTCCACCAGCAGGCCCAGGGCAATGATCAAGGCACCCAGCGAGATCCGCTGCATGGTGATGCCGCTGTACTCCATGAAGATGAACACCATGGCCAGCACCAGCGGAATCGAGCAGGCCACCACCAACCCGGCACGTACTCCGAGGCTGATGAAGCTCACCACCAGTACGATGATGACCGCCTCGAACAGCGCGCTGGTGAACCCGCCCACGGCTTCTTCGACCACCACCGCCTGGTCGGATACCGTGTGTACGCCAACGCCCACTGGCAATTCGGCGGTGACGCTTTCCATTTTCTTGTGCAGGTTGGCACCGAAGACCTGAATGTTGCCGCCGGCTTTCATACCGATGGCAAGGCCGATGGCGGTCTGGCCGTTGAAGCGGAACATGGGCGCCGGTGGATCGACATAGCCACGCTCGATCTCGGCGATGTCGGCCAGGCGGAAGAAGCGGTCATTGATTCGCAGGTTGACCGCCTCGAGGTCTTTCTCGGAGGCGAACTGGCCAGTGGTACGCACCGAAATCCGCTCGGGCCCGGCTTCGATGACCCCGGCAGGGGTCACCGCGTTCTGGGCCTGCAAGGCCTGCAGCACCTGACGCTGGTCGATACCGAAGGACGCCAGTTTGCGCGTGGAGAAGTTCAGGTACAGCACTTCATCCTGGGTGCCGATCATCTCCACCTTGCCCAGGTTGGGCACCTCGCGGATCTCGGCACGCACCTGCTCGACGTAGTCGCGCAACTGTCGCATGCTCAGACCGTCGGCGGTAAAGGCATAGATCGAGCCGAATACATCACCGAACTCATCGTTGAACGCCGGCCCCTGGATGCCCTGGGGGAACTGGCCGCGGATGTCCTGGATCTTCTTGCGCACCTGGTACCAGATCTGCGGAATGTCCTCGGCCTTGGTGGTGTCGCGCAAGTTGACGTAGACCGTCGATTCACCCGGGCGGGTGTAGCTCTTCACATAGTCGAGCGAATCCAGTTCTTCGAGCTTTTTCTCGATGCGGTCAGTGACCTGGTAGAGGGTTTCGTCCTGGGTCGCACCCGGCCAGCGGGTCTGGATAACCATGGTCTTGATGGTGAACGAGGGGTCTTCTTCACGCCCCAGGTTCATGTAGGAGAACACGCCCATCAGCAAGCCGACGAACATCAGGTACCAGACAAAGGATTGGTGCTTCAGCGCCCACTCCGAGAGGTTGAAGCTTCCTTTCATTGCGCGTCTTCCTCGTCGACGATGACCTTCTGGCCTGGTTTGAGACTGTTAACACCTGCGGTCACCACACGCTCCCCGGCTTGAACGCCGGAGGCCAGTACCACCGTGCCGGGTGTGCGTTCAAGCAACTTCACCTCACGGGTGGACACGGTTTTTTGCTGCGGGTCGACGATCCAGACTCGGGTCTGCCCATCGCTTTCCAGCAGGGCCGATGCCGGCAGCTCGCTGCGTGGCGACACGGCAGAGCTCAAGGTGACACTGATCGAGGTACCCAGGCGGAATGCATTTGGCGTATTGGCCAGGGTAAGCCGGGCGCGCCGGGTACGGGTGGCAGCGTCAGCCTGGGGCTCGAGTTCACGCAGAGTGGCACTGGTGTTGATGCTCGGGTCCAGCTGCGAGGCCACCACGAATTTCAGATCCGGGGTCAGTTGCTCGGCCAGATAGGTGGGCAGGTCAATGACCGCTTCCTTGATTTCCGGCCGCGCCAGGGTGACCACCGCCTGACCGGCACTGACGGTCTGCCCGGCCTCGGCCTGCCAGTTGGTGACGACGGCAGCATGATCGGTGCGCAGCTCGCTGTAACTGAGCTGGTCGCGGGCCTGATCGACGGCAGCCCGGGCCTGCTCCAGCGAAGCACCGGTGGTTTTCAGGTCGGTCTGGGCAATGTCCAGCTGTGCCTGCGCACCCACGCCCCGGTCGAACAACTGCTGCTGGCGGCGGGCATTGGCCTGGGCGTTTATCCACAGGGCCTGCACCTTGGCCAGGTCGCCTTCGGCTGCACGCAACTGGTTGCGTTGATCGGTGGGGTCGAGGCTGGCGAGCACATCACCCGGCTTGACCTGACTGCCGACATCCACCCAGCGTCGAGCAATGCGCCCCCCCACGCGAAAACCCAGGGTGCTTTCATAGCGCGCCTGGATAGTGCCGGCAAAACGCCCCAGGCTTGCCTGCACCTGGGGCTGAACAATCATCGACAGCACCGGCCGTACCGGCTCAGGGGCTGCGGCTTCTTTGCCACAGCCAGCGAGCAACAGCACAGCACCGCCTACAACAAGGGTCATGGCCTTCATTGCACCACCCCGATGTCCTTGAGCGGTGCGATTTCCACCTCCATGCCTGGATTGAGTAACTGACCTCCTGCCACTACCACGGTTTCACCTTCCTTGAGGCCTTCGCCCACCACAATCTTGCCCGTGAGGTATCGCGTGACCTTGACCTTCTGCAGGCTGACCTTGTTGCCCTCGCCGACCAACCACACCGCTGGTTCATGCAGGTCCTTGGTCAAGGCTGACCAGGGCAGCTCGATACTGGGCTTGCCCTGGACATTGCCGGTGGCGGTGACCGGCGAGCCAAGCTCCATGCCCGCCGGCACATTCTGCAGCGCTACCTTCACTTGCACCGTGCCGCTTTGCGACGAGACCGTCGGGGTGACTTCACGCACACGGCCCTGGGCCTGGATTTTCGGGTTGTCCACCAGGCTCACGGTAATCGGGTCGTCGGTCGCCGGTGCCAACAACAAGGCTTCATAGACGTTGAACACCGCATCGCGGTCGCCATCGCGGGCCAGGCCGAAGATCGGCACCGTCGCCTGCACCACCTGGCCAACCTCAGCCTGGCGATCGGTGATGACCCCATCCGCCTCGGCCACCAGCGCGGTGTAGCTCAGTTGTTCGCGGGCATTGGCCAACTGCGCCTGGGCCGCCTTCAGGGCACTCTGATTGCTGAGCAATTGGGCCTGGGCCGAGTCGTACTCGCTCTGGCTGGTATAGCCCTTGGGCAGCAACTTTTGCTGACGGACAAACGCGGCGCTCGATTGCGTCACCCGCGCCTGTGCGGCGAACACTTCGGCCTTGGCCGAGTCGACGTTGGCCTGCAGATCCTTGGGATCGAGCCTGGCCAGTACCTGGTTGGCTTTGACGTGGTCGCCGACGTCGACGCTGCGGGAAATGATCTTGCCGCCCACGCGGAAAGAGAGATCGGTCTGCACCCGCGCCTGAACGTCGCCGGTCAAGGTCACGGACGCAGCGAAATCACCGGGTTCTACACGTTGTACGCCGACTCTGGGCATTTCGGCTTCAGCGGCTTTTTTCTCACCGCACCCACCCAGCACGAGCAATGTTCCCAGGCTGACGATCAATACAGGACGCAACACCGTCATGCAGGCTCCTTGCATGTGCCAATTCGATATAGAGATGCGAGTGTTAGCGTAGATCAGGGTTCCATCTGCCGCTCGCGACAAACGCAATTCATTCAAGCTTTTAGAATGGGCGATACTGACGACCCAATGCCCGCGCAAGGACGCTGTGATGCTCACCACCCTGGCCGTCGCCAATTACCGCTCGATCAATCACCTGGTGCTGCCACTGGCGCGCCTGAACGTGATCACCGGCCCCAACGGCAGCGGCAAATCCAACTTGTACAAGGCCCTGCGCCTGTTGGCTGAAACCGCCCAGGGCGGTGTAGTCAATGCGCTGGCCGGCGAAGGTGGCCTGGAGTCGACGTTCTGGGCCGGCCCCGAGCGCATCAGCCGGCGCATGAGCCGTGGCGAGGTGGCCGTCGAAGGCGGCCCCCGCCAGGACGTCAAGCGCTTGCGCCTGGGTTTTGCCAGTGAAGACTTCGGTTATGCCATCGGCCTGGGCCTGCCGGCCTCCAGTGGCCACTTCATGCTGCCTGGACACAGCACCCCGATTGCTTCGCGCTTTACCCTCGACCCGCAGATCAAGCGTGAATGCATCTGGGCCGGGCCGGTGTACCGCCCGGCCAGCCTGCTGGTGGACCGTCAGGGTGCGATGATCCGTGCCCGCGAAGGGCGCCAGTGGGACGTGCTGGCGCAGCACACGCCAGACTTCGACAGCCTGTATGACCAGGTCGGCAACCTGCGCTCTTCGCCGGAGGTAGTCCACCTGCGCGAACGGATTCGCGGCTGGCGCTTCTACGATCACTTTCGCACCGACCGCGATGCACCGGCGCGTCGTCCGCAACTGGGTACCCGTACCCCGGTGCTGCACCATGACGGCCGCGACCTGGCTGCAGCCCTGCAGACCATCATCGAGATCGGTGATGCACAGGCATTGTGGGCGACCTTGAGCGATGCCTTTCCCGGCTCGCACCTGACCATCGATGCAGTGCCCGGCGGGTTGTTCAACCTGCAGTTCCACCAGGAAGGCCTGCTGCGACCGTTGTCGGCGGCGGAACTGTCGGACGGAACATTGCGCTTCCTGCTGCTGGTAGCGGCGCTTCTCAGCCCTCGGGCGCCGACCATGATGGTACTCAACGAGCCAGAGACCAGCCTGCACCCGGATTTGCTGCCGGCATTGGCACGTTTGATCATTCGTGCCACCGAGCATTGCCAGGTGTGGGTGGTTTCGCACGCACGGCGATTGGTGGCCGCGCTTGAACAGGATGCGACCTGCAACTCGATTGTGCTGGAGAAAGAATTGGGACAGACCCGGGTGGCGGGTCAGGGGATGCTGGATGAGCCGGCCTGGCACTGGCCGGATTGAACGTTATCGCGGGGCAGGCCCGCTCCTGCAGTAGGAGCGGACTTGCCCCGCGATCCATCACGCCGAAACAGGCGCCGGCGCGCGACGCACGTCCGGCTGTTTCCACGAGTCGGCAGCGCTTTCTTCGATGGCTTGCTGGATCGCCCGGCGGCGACGCTCTTCAGCGCGACGGCTGAAGTACCAGACCATGAAGGTCACCAGCGACACCGACAGCAGGATCAGGCTGGCCACGGCGTTGATTTCCGGCTTCACGCCCAGACGCACAGCCGAGAACACTTCCATCGGCAAGGTGGTCGAGCCCGGACCGGACACGAAGCTGGCCAGTACCAGGTCGTCCAGCGACAGCGCGAAGGACATCATGCCGCCCGCCGCCAGCGAAGGCGCGATCATCGGGATGGTGATCAGGAAGAACACCTTCCACGGCCGCGCACCGAGGTCCATGGCCGCTTCTTCGATCGACAGGTCCAGCTCACGCAGACGTGCCGACACCACTACCGCCACATAGGCTGCGCAGAAGGTGGTGTGGGCGATCCAGATGGTGACGATGCCACGCTCCTGCGGCCAGCCGATCATCTGCGCCATGGCCACGAACAGCAGCAACAGCGACAGACCGGTGATCACCTCAGGCATTACCAGCGGCGCGGTGACCAGGCCACCGAACAGGGTACGGCCCTTGAAGCGCGTCACCCGGGTCAGCACGAAGGCCGCCAGGGTACCCAGCGCCACCGCGGCAATCGCGGTGTAGCAGGCGATCTCCAGCGAGCGCATCACCGAGCCCATCAACTGGCTGTTGTCGAGCAGGCCGACGTACCACTTGACCGACCAGCCGCCCCAGACCGTCACCAGTTTCGAGGCGTTGAACGAGTAGATCACCAGAATCAGCATGGGCAGGTAGATGAACAGCAAGCCCACGACCAACATCAGTTTGGAGAAACTGAAACGCTTCATGCCCTGCCCTCCATCTCTTTGGCCTGACTACGGTTGAAGAGCAGGATCGGCACGATCAGGATCGCCAGCATCACTACCGCCAGGGCAGACGCCACCGGCCAGTCGCGGTTGTTGAAGAACTCTTGCCACAACACTTTACCGATCATCAGGGTTTCCGGGCCGCCGAGCAGCTCAGGAATGACGAACTCACCCACCACCGGAATGAACACCAGCATGCAGCCGGCGATGATGCCGTTCTTCGACAGCGGCACGGTGATTTTCCAGAAGCTGTTGAAGGTGCTCGACCCCAGGTCCGATGCCGCCTCGAGCAGGCTCTGGTCGTGTTTGACCAGGTTGGCGTAGAGCGGCAGGATCATGAACGGCAGGTACGAATAGACCACGCCGATATACACCGCAAGGTTGGTGTTGAGGATCTGCAGTGGCTGGTCGATCAGCCCCAGCCACATCAGGAAGGCATTGAGCAGCCCGTTGTTGCTGAGGATACCCATCCAGGCATAAACGCGGATCAGGATCGCGGTCCAGGTCGGCATCATGATCAGCAGCAACAGGACCGTCTGGGTTTCCTTGCGCGCATTGGCAATGGCATAGGCCATCGGGTAGCCGATCAGCAGGCACAGCAGCGTGCTGACGAAGGCCATCTTCAACGAGCCCAGGTAGGCCGAAATGTACAGTTCATCCTCGGTCAACAGGCCGTAGTTGGCCAGGTTGAGCACCAGTTGCACCTTGTCTTCGACGTAGCTGTAGATCTCGGTGTACGGCGGAATCGCCACGTCCGCTTCAGCGAAGCTGATTTTCAGGACGATGAAGAACGGCAGCATGAAGAACAGGAACAGCCAGATGAATGGCACCCCGATCACCACATGGCGACCTTCGGGTTTTATTCGATTGAATGCTCGCTTGAGCTTGCGCATGTTCATGACCGCAGTACCACGCCGCTGTCGTCTTCCCACCAGACGTAGACCTGGTCATCCCAGGTAGGTCGGGTGCCCTGGCGCTCGGCGTTGGCGACGAACGACTGGACGATCTTCCCGCCAGGCAATTCGACGTAGAACACCGAGTGACCGCCCAGGTAGGCAATGTCGTGGACCTTGCCGCGCGACCAGTTGTGCTCGCAGGTCGGTTGCTGGGTGGTGACCAGCAGTTTTTCCGGACGCAGGGCATAGGTGATGCGTTTGTCTTCGACCGAGGTGGTGACACCGTGGCCGACGTAGATCTTGCGCTCCAGCTCAGGGCTGGCAATCACCGCGTGGCCCTCGGCGTCTTCGACTACTTCCCCGTCGAACAGGTTGACGTTGCCGATGAACTCGCAGACCAGTCGGCTGGTCGGGGTTTCGTAGATGTCGATCGGGCTGCCGATCTGGGCAATCCAGCCCAGGTGCATGATGGCGATGCGCTGGGCCATGGTCATGGCCTCTTCCTGGTCGTGGGTCACCATGACGCAGGTCACGCCGACCCGCTCGATGATCTCAACCAGCTCAAGCTGCATCTGCGAACGCAGTTTCTTGTCCAGCGCGCCCATCGGCTCATCGAGCAGCAGCAGTTTCGGGCGTTTGGCCAGGGAGCGGGCCAGCGCTACACGCTGACGCTGACCACCGGAGAGCTGGTGCGGCTTGCGCTTGGCGTACTGGGTCATGTGCACCAGCTTGAGCATCTCGCCGACACGGGCGTCGATCTCGGCCTTGGGCATGCGGTCCTGCTGCAGGCCGAAGGCGATGTTCTGCGCCACGGTCATGTGCGGGAACAGCGCATAGGACTGGAACATCATGTTGATCGGCCGCTCGTAGGGCGGCATATCGGTGATGTCTACACCATCGAGGAAAATACGCCCCTCGGTTGGCCGTTCGAAACCGGCGAGCATGCGCAGCAAGGTGGATTTGCCCGAACCCGAGCCACCGAGCAGGGCAAAGATCTCGCCCTTCTTGATTTCCAGGGACACATCGTCCACGGCGATCGTTTCGTCGAACTTTTTTGTAACCCGGTCGATTTTGACCAGCACCTGTTTAGGTTGCTGGTCGCCCTCGAGGGCTTTCTTATAGGCACCGGAGGCAACAGCCATTTGTGAAACTCCCAACAAGATTTTTTGCGTCCGCCCCTGCCGTGGCGGACTCTGGATTTTTACTTGCCCGACTTGATCTTGGTCCAGCTACGGGTCATCAAACGTTGCACCTTGGGAGGTAGCTCCGAGTTGACGTACAACTTGTCCAGCACTTCTTGCGGTGGGTAAACCGCTGCGTCGGTTCGCACGCTCTGGTCCATCAGATCGCCAGCCTTGGGGTTCGGGTTGGCATAACCGACGTAATCGCTGACCTGGGCAATGACCTCAGGCTGCAGCAAATAGTTGATGAAGGCGTGGGCCTCTTTGACATTCTTGGAATCCTTGGGGATCGCCAGCATGTCGAACCAGAGGTTGCCGCCTTCCTTGGGAATCGCATAGGCCACCTTGACGCCCTTGCCGGCTTCTTCGGCGCGGGACTTGGCCTGGAATACATCGCCGGAGAAACCGGCGGCCACGCAGATGTCGCCGTTGGCCAGGTCCGAGATGTATTTGGAGGAGTGGAAGTAGGTCACGTAGGGACGCACGGCCAGGAGCTTTTTCTCGGCGTCGGCGTAGTCCTTGGGGTTGGTGCTGTTGGGGTCGCGCCCCATGTAGTTGAGTACTGCCGGCAGCATCTCGTCAGCCGAGTCGAGGAAGGCGACACCGCACTTGGAGAGCTTCTTGATGTTTTCCGGTTCGAACAGCATGGCCCAGGAGTCGATCTTGTCGGTTCCCAGCGCGGCCTTGACCTTCTCGACGTTATAGCCGATGCCATTGGTGCCCCACAGGTAAGGCACGGCGTACTGGTTGCCCGGATCGTTCTTTTCCAGGCGCTTCAGTAGCGCAGGGTCCAGGTTCGAGTAGTTCGGCAGCAACGACTTGTCGAGTTTCTGGAACGCGCCCGCCTTGATCTGCTTGCCGAGAAAATGGTTGGACGGCACTACCACGTCATAGCCGGTGCGACCGGCCAGCAACTTGCCTTCCAGGGTTTCGTTGGAATCGAAGACATCCTGCACCGGTTTGATCCCGGTGGCTTTCTCGAAGTCTGCGAGCGTGGTCTCACCGATATAGTCCGACCAGTTATAAATGTGCACCGTGGGCGCCGCTTGGACGCTGAACGCCAGCGTCAGACCCGCTCCAGCCAACATGGCCTTGCGAAATACAGAAATAGACAAGTGGGAGGTCCTCACAATAGTGCCAGTGGCAAACGACAGAAACACCTGCCGTAAACGCAAACCGGCGCGCAACTTACCTTCGATGCACTCTTGTCGCAAAAAAAATTTACCTGCTGAAGCCACTGGACGTGATTGACACCACGCCCAGTGGTAACGCGTGCTTACTTGCCCGATTTGATCTTGGTCCAGCTGCGAGTGATTTCGCGCTGGGCCTTGGCACCCGGGTCAGCAATTGCATACAGCTGTTTCTTCACATCGGCCGGTGGGTAGATGCTTGGATCGCCCGAGATGTCTTTGTCCACCAGCGGGGTAGCCGCCTTGTTGCCGTTCGGGAAGCGCACGGCATTGGTGATCTCGGCCATGACTTCCGGCTGCATCAGGAAGTCCATGAACTTGTAGGCGGCGTCGACGTTGACGGCATCTTTAGGGATGGCAACCATGTCGTAGAAGGTACCGGCGCCTTCTTTCGGAATGATGTAGTCCAGCTTGACCTTGTCACCGGCCTCGTGGGCACGGGCCTTGGACTGCTCCAGGTCACCCGAGTAGCCCACGGCCACGCAGATGTTGCCGTTGGCCAGGTCCGAGATGTACTTGGAAGAGTGGAAGTAGGCGATCGACGGACGCACTTTCAGGAACAGCTCTTCTGCGGCCTTGAGGTCAGCTTTGTCGGTGCTGTTGGTGGGTTTGCCGAGGTAGTGCAGCGCCGCCGGGATCATCTCGGTCGGAGCGTCGAGGAAGCTTACGCCGCAGCTCTTGAGCTTCTCGATGTTTTCCGGCTTGAACACCACATCCCAGGAGTCGATCTTGTCGACGCCCAGTGCAGCCTTGACCTTCTCCGGGTTGTAACCGATACCGATGGAGCCCCACATGTAGGGGAACGCATATTTGTTGCCCGGGTCGCTGGCATCACCAACGGCCTTGAGCAGGTCTTCGTCGAGGTTCTTCCAGTTCGGCAACTTGGAACGGTCCAGTTCCTGATAAACGCCCGCCTTGATTTGCTTGGCCAGGAAGTTGTTGGACGGTACGACCACGTCGTAACCGGACTTGCCCGCCAGCAACTTGGCTTCCAGGGTTTCGTTGCTGTCGAAGACGTCATAGACAACCTTGATACCCGACTGCTTTTCGAACTTGGCGACGGTATCCGGTGCGATGTAATCGGACCAGTTGTATACGTGCAGCACTTTGTCATCCGCCTGAACAGCACTGGCCATGGCGCCCATCAGGGACACAGCCAACAACGTCTTGCCCAATTTCTTCATGCGTAATGCTCCAGAATTTTTTATTTAGCCATCTGTTCAGTGGCCGGCTCTTTACGGCGCAAGCAGGGCGACTGAAACAGTCGCTAGTCTGGCAAGTTCCAAGGCGCTCTTTCAACCAAAGCGCGCCTCGAAACTTGATGATGCCATTACGCTAGCCTAGCACTTGGCTATTTCAGCGCTTCGAGCGTCAAGTCCAGGCATTTGCGTGCCTTTTCAACCAACTCGTCGATCTCTTCATGGCTGATGACCAGCGGTGGTGCAATGATCATGGTGTCGCCCACGGCGCGCATGATCAAACCGTTGTCGAAGCAGTGCTGGCGGCAGATCATGCCGGCGCCCTGGCCTTCATAACGGGTGCGGGTTGCCTTGTCCTTGACCAGTTCGATTGCACCGAGCATGCCCAGGCCGCGCACTTCACCCACCAACGGGTGATCGTTCAGCTCGCGCAGACGTTTTTGCAAATACGGTGCCGTTTCCTCCTGCACGCGCTCGATAATTTTCTCGTCGCGCAGGATTCGCAGGTTTTCCAGGCCCACCGCAGCGGCCACCGGGTGACCGGAGTAGGTGAAGCCGTGGTTGAAGTCGCCGCCTTCGCTGACCACTTTGGCCACTTCGTCACGAACGATCACACCTCCCATCGGGATGTAACCGGAGGTCAGGCCCTTGGCGATGGTCATCAGGTCAGGCTTGAGGTCGTAATAATCGGAGCCGAACCACTCGCCGGTGCGACCGAAGCCGCAGATCACTTCGTCGGCAATGAACAGGATGTCGTACTTGGCCAGGATCTCCTTGATCTTCGGCCAGTAGGTGTCTGGCGGAATGATCACCCCGCCCGCGCCCTGGATCGGCTCGGCGATAAAGGCGGCGACGTTGTCTTC
>RCUI01000221.1_pt1 | contig 21409 bp, 13 predicted proteins | sample 2166121 | NCBI WGS metagenome assembly RCUI01 (sample SAMN09932700, study PRJNA488358) | compost metagenome | feature: garden; material: soil; isolation source: compost soil in succinic acid-enriched culture | place: Germany: Experimental Botanical Garden Goettingen | collected 2016-01-27
ATCCGAAGGACAAGCGCTTCGCCGATCCGGCCTGGCAATCCAACGCCTTCCTGCGTGCACTGCTGCAGAGCTACCTGGCCGGCCAAAGTGAGTTGACCCGCTTCATCGAGTCCACCGACCTTGCCCCGTTGGAAAAGAGCCGAGCCCGGTTCGTAGCAGCACTTTTGGCCGATGCACTGGCACCGAGCAACTCGCCGCTAACCAATCCGGCGGCGCTGCGCAAACTGGTGGACACCGGTGGCATGAGCCTGGCCAGGGGCGTGCGTCAGTTCGGCGAGGATATGCTGAACAACCGCGGGCTGCCGAGACAGGTCGACAGCACGCCGTTCAAGGTAGGAGAAAACATCGCCACGGCTAAGGGCGAAGTGGTGTTTCGCACCGAGATGTTCGAGCTGCTGCAGTTCGCACCCACCACCGAAAAGGTTTATGCCCGACCCTTGGTGATGTCGCCGCCGCAAATCAACAAGTACTACGCCATCGACCTGTCGCCGGAGAAAAGCCTGATCAAGTGGATCCAGGACAGCGGCGTGAACCTCTTCGTCATCAGTTGGCGCAATCCCACCCGCGAGCATCGCGACTGGGGCTTGTCCGATTACGCGCTGTGCCTGGACCAGGCTGTGGACGTGGCGCGCAGGATAACTGGTAGCCCGGATGTGAACATGTGGGGCTCCTGCTCGGGTGGCATCACCCTGGCGGCCTACCTGGGCTGGCTGGCGGCCCGTGGCGAAAACCACAAGGTGGCCAACACCAGCTGGGCCGTGTGCGTGCTCGACATGCCCTCGGCGCTGGACGACACCACCTTAGGGCTGTTCACCACCCCGTCCGCGCTGCGCGCGGCCAAGGCCAGCTCACGGCGCAAGGGCGTTCTGAGCGGCCAGGGCATGGCCCGCATGTTCGCCTGGATGCGGCCCAACGACTTGATCTGGAACTACTGGGTCAACAACTACCTGTTGGGTAATAAGCCGCCGGCCTTCGACATCCTGGCCTGGAACAACGACACCACGCGGCTACCCGCCCAACTGCACGCGGACTACCTCGACCTGATCCAGCAGAACCCCTACAGCAACCCGGGCGCCCTGGAGATTGCCGGCGAGTCAATCGACATGACCCAGGTGAAGGTGGGGGCCTATGTGGTTGGCGGCACCACTGACCACATCACCCCCTGGCAAGGCTGTTATGGCACCGCCCGGCTGTTTGGCGAGGACACAACCTACGTGCTGTCCAACGCCGGCCACCTGCAGAGTCTGGTAAACCCGCCGGGCAACCCCAAGTCGTTCTACTACGCGGCGCCTGCCGCCGCCGAGGCCCCGGAAACCTGGCTGCAGAATGCCGGGGAGCGCCAGCAAGGCAGCTGGTGGCCGCATTGGCGCGAATGGATCGGGCAGCGCTCGGGCGACAGCCTGCCCGCGCCGAAGAAACTCGGCTCGCGCAAGTACCCACCCCTCTGCCCCGCACCTGGCACCTATGTCATGGAGCGTTGAGGCTGCCCTCTCTTCATTGAGCTGCCCCCACGCCACCCGTGGGGGCAGCGCCTTGCGCAACAAGTGCCCAAGCCAAGTGCACACCCCATCGGGAACACCGGCCTACAGCGAGTGGTTAGGCGTACGTATGCCGTTGGCGCCGCAGAACGACCTACGTGGCCTTGCCCGACGGGTGTAACGTAATGTCCGCAAGAATAATGGGGCACACAAGGGTGGCCTGTGAGCCTTACTTATCGCTTAAGGGCCAGGCGCAACCTTTAAGCGACTGGTCTGCCTGGTCGGGATCAAAAAATGAGGGGGGATGATCGACCGCTTCCGGCCAAGTGCGCACGCGCCGTCGAAGCTAGGTACATGGGACTTATGCATGCTTGGCCAACGCGCTTTTCACATACAGCAACGCGCGTTGAAAGACCGGATGGCAATGGGCAAGCGGCAAATCATTGAGAGGCGCCCAAAAGAAACTGAAGGCGTGGCCATGATCGTCGAGTGTTTGGTGAGTCCATTGCTCCGACAACGGAACGTGCGCCTCACACCGTTGAAATGACCACACCTGATCCAGATGGCCCGCGCTCCAACAGCCCAAGTCGCAGACAACGGTAGCAGCGTCGATTCCGGACTCTTCGCTTAACTCGCGTAACGCGGCCTGGGCAGGTGTTTCACCGGGTTCGATCGTCCCTTTGACCAACTGCACGCCTGCCAGCGGATGGCGGAATAACAAGATGCGTGGGGCGGCCGTGCCCGCCAGAATAATGGGGCAAGCTTTGTTGGGTGACATGATGATCTCCTTATCGACAGCATTGTTTCGCGTCTATTACTCCGCCGTTCATGGTATCGCATCACGCGATGACTCCCACGACCAGATCGAGGCCTGGGCGCCCGCGAATATTGACCCGGAGCGCTGGGCGAATCACCTGCTCGAAATTAACCCGTTCGTGGTGGAGAGTACCCGGAACATGTGCCGGACAGAGGGTCGTATGTTACGACTTGATGCGCTACGTTTCGACCCGGTGCTAGCGCGGCCCTTCCATTGACGTAAATCAAAACGCTAGGTCTGGTTCGCGAGAGGATGGCTCAACGCAAGGAACGGATCGATAACGCCCCCTTTGAACTCAAGGTAACGTCGTCGATTCATGTGCACAGCACTGTATAAGGAGCCTCATATGACCTCGTTGAACCACGTACTGGTTGCCACTGACTTGTCGACCTCTGCCCGCAACGCGGCAGAGCGGGCGGCACAATTGAGCAAGGCGCAGCACGCGTCACTGGATTTGCTGTACGTCGCAAATCCGGCCCCTTTCGAGCGTCTCAAGCAGGCAGTGGTACCTGATGACGATTTGTTGAAACACGCGCTAGAGACAGCAAGAGAAAAAACTCACGAACTGGCAGACCGGCTGTTCCAACGCTATGACATCGCCGCTGGCGTACAGGTGGCCCCTGGTTCGGTTGTCACGGAAATCACCCGTGTGGTGCAAGACAAACACTCCAATTTGCTGGTGTGTGGGGCGAAAGGACATAGCCTGGCCCGTCGCCTGCTGCTGGGTTCTACCGTGCAAAGAATGCTGAACCGTATGCTCTGCCCTTTGCTGGTGGTCAAGCACGCACCCCGCGATGCATACCGTACCGTGCTCGTTCCCGTTGATTTTTCGCCGTCATCGCTTCGGTCCATCGAACTCGCGAAGTCGATTGCCCCGCAAGCCGAGATCGTACTCCTGCACGTATTCGAAGCCCCGTTCGAGGGGAGCATGCGGTTCGCCCACATTGACCAAGACACCCTCACTCACTACCGAAATGTCATCCGCAAAGACGCGGCGGAACAACTCGCCACCCTGAGCGCTGCCGCTGGGCTGTCCAATGCTCGGCAAATCGTGGTGCACGGTGACCCGTCCTGGCGGATCGTTGAACAGGAGCAAGAGCTGGACTGCGATCTGATCGTGATTGGCAAGCAGGGTGAAAGCGCACTGGAAGAGCTGTTGATCGGCAGCGTCACCAAGCATGTCCTTAACGAATCGCAGTGTGATGTGCTGGTGTCACTGTAGGCGGTGTACCTTTGCGCCAGTTTTAGTCCCAGTAGTAAACGCCAGCCGGCGCACATTCACGTGGTCCGGCTGGCGGGTCATGCATAGACCGCTAGGGCTTCAAGCCAGCTCTTTACGCAGTTGGCGGGCGGCGGTGACCATGTGCACCAGAGCGGCTTCGGTTTCTGGCCAGCCGCGTGTCTTCAGGCCGCAGTCCGGGTTGACCCACAGGCGCTCGGCAGGAATGCGCTTGGCAGCTTTGCGCAGCAAGTTGGCCATTTCCGCAGCATCCGGGACGCGTGGCGAGTGGATGTCGTAGACACCTGGGCCGATTTCGTTCGGGTAGTCGAAGGCTTCGAACGCCTCCAGCAGTTCCATGTCCGAGCGCGAGGTTTCAATGGTAATGACGTCGGCATCCATTGCCGCAATGGACTCGATGACATCGTTGAACTCGCTGTAGCACATGTGCGTGTGGATCTGGGTTTCGTCACGCACACCCGATGCGCACAAGCGGAAGACTTCGGTGGCCCAGTCCAGGTAGTGCTGCCATTGCGCCTGGCGCAGGGGCAGCCCTTCTCGAAATGCGGCTTCGTCGATCTGTACGATCTTGATGCCTGCCGCTTCCAGATCGACCACTTCGTCACGAATGGCCAGCGCCAGTTGGCGTGCCTGTACTTCGCGGGTCACGTCTTCACGCGGGAACGACCACATCAGCATGGTAACAGGGCCGGTCAGCATGCCCTTCATGACCTTGGCGGTAAGGCCTTGAGCGTAACGTGTCCATTGGACGGTCATCGCTTTTGGACGGCTCAAGTCACCGACAATCACCGCCGGTTTCACACAGCGTGAGCCGTAGCTCTGTACCCAGCCAAAACGGGTGAACACGTAGCCGTCCAGTTGCTCGGCGAAATACTCGACCATGTCGTTTCGCTCGGCTTCACCGTGAACCAATACGTCCAGGCCCAGGCACTCCTGCACTTCGACGGCGTGGCGAATTTCGCTCTGCATCGCTTCGGTGTATTCAGCTTCGGACAACTTGCCTTGTTTGAATGACTGACGTGCCAGGCGGATTGCGCCAGTTTGCGGGAACGAGCCGATTGTCGTAGTTGGGAGCAGTGGCAACTCCAGGCCGGCACGCTGCTTGACAATACGGCTGGCGAACGGTGACTGACGCTGGCTGTCCTTGGCGGTAATCGCCGCCACACGAGCCTGTACGCCAGGGTTGTGGATGCGCGTCGAGGCAGCGCGGCTGGCTTGTACTGCACGACTCTGGGTCAGGGCTTCCAATACTGCCGGGGCGTGCGGCTCGTTCACTGCATGGGCCAGGATGGCGACTTCTTCGCACTTCTGTACGGCGAAGGCCAGCCAGCGCTTGAGTTCAGCATCCAGCGTGTCTTCACGACCCAGATCAACCGGGCTGTGCAGCAAGGAGCACGAAGGCGCTACCCACAGACGGTCACCCAGACGCTCGTTGGCGTGCTGCAGCACGGCCAGGGCTTTTTCCAGGTCGCAGCGCCACACGTTGCGACCATTGACCAAGCCCAACGACAGGACCTTGTAGGCTGGCAGGCGATCAAGAATGGTCGGGTACTGGTCCGGTGCACGTACCAGATCAATGTGCAGGCCGTCGACTGGCAAGTTGGCCGCCAGGCCGAGGTTCTCTTCCAGACCACCGAAGTACGTGGCGACCAGTTTTTTCAGGGGATCACGCTGGATCTGGTTATAGGCGCGTTCAAACGCGTTTTTCCATTCTTGAGGCAGGTCGAGCACCAGGATCGGCTCGTCGATCTGAACCCACTCAACGCCCTGAGCTGCCAGGCGCTGGAAAATCTGACCGTACAGCGGCAACAGACGATCCAGTAGTTCGAGTTTGTCGAACTCCCCCCCTTTCGCCTTACCAAGCCACAGGTAGGTCAGTGGACCGATGACGACAGGTTTGACGTTGTGGCCCAGGGCCTTGGCTTCTTCGACTTCTTCGAACAACTGGTCCCAACCCAGCTGGAACTGCTGGTCGGCGGTGAATTCAGGGACCAGGTAGTGATAGTTGGTGTCAAACCACTTGGTCATTTCCTGGGCGTGCGCACCGCCGCAGCAGCTGTCGCTGACACCCCTGGCCATGCCAAACAGGGTCTGCAAGGACACGTTGCCGTCGTGCGGGCGGAAACGCTCGGGGATCACACCAACCATCAATGAGTGGGTCAGCACTTGGTCGTACCAGGCAAAATCACCAACCGGCAGCAGCTCGATCCCCGCCTGTTTCTGAAGCGCCCAGTGCGTCTTGCGCAGATCACTACCCATAGCACGCAGGCCGGCTTCGCTGAGTTCACCCTTCCAGAAAGCCTCTTGAGCTTTCTTCAGTTCGCGATCGCGTCCAATGCGCGGGAAGCCAAGGGAATGGGCCAATGCCATGACAGAAACTCCAATGTGTTTGATGGGAGCCATTGTCGACACTCACCCTAGCGTGAGACAAACTCATTTTCCTCTTGATCAACACAAGTTTTATTCATTATCAAACGTTCGATATCAACCACCTAAAAACGGCCACGGCTGTTCTCAATGGCTGATTTTGAGTCACCTTGGGCAGAGCAGTGCGGTAAAAAGCAGTGTCAACAGCCACCCCGTCACAAACAGCCCTACTCCGGGCGCGCCATGCGCAATAACGCTGAGGCCAACGTTTACACGTTGGACAACCTCACCGCCCAGACAGTGGGAAAGTGGCAATGAATTGGGTACCCAACGCGGCGGTAGAGCTGACCGTGATGTGCCCTTGATGAGCGCTGACGATTTCACGAACGATAAACAGACCGAGTCCAACACTTCGTAGTTCTGCATTGTCATGACTACCGCGAATCATCGGCTCGAACAAATTGCTCAGCAGTGCCGCAGGAATCGGTGTCCCTAAGTTGTGCACGGAAAGGGTCACTGTGTTGTCCTCAATGTGAGTAGACACAGTGACAGTTGAACGCTCTGCACCATAGGCGATAGCGTTGGCCACCAGATTGCCTACTAACTGATACAGTCGATCACTGTCTGCGTAGAATTCCCCCTCGCCGCTACGTAGATGGACCAAGTCGCTCTTGGGGAATGAAAGCCGAATTTCTTCAAGGCAGTCAGCAACCACATCATGGAAGCTAAGCGGCATGCGCTCCACAGTAATCCCGCGCCCTACCTGGACCAGGGTAAAGTCCAACAGGTCAGCAACCAAACGTTGAGCACGCTCGACCGAATGGCTGATATGGCCCAGCATCTGGATAGTCCTAGCGTCCGGATCACGCCGCAACAGAATTTCCGCCGCCATTCTTATCGCCGACAGCGGATTGCGTAAATCGTGGCTGACAATTCCAATCATCTGCTCAGCAAAGAGCGCCCGATCTTCGGCGGCAGCATAGACAGTGCGTAGCTTGCCTTGCGCAATCTCCCGGGAGCGCTGGGCCTTCAGGTTCTTGGCTAAGTGCCCCTCAGCAAGCAAGCGGGCATTGACCAGGCCTCGTTCATATTTACGCCGGTCCTCTGTCTTAAAAAGAGCCAATTCATGAAAAACGCCATTAGAACGCGCACAGCTTATGGCACTTAACATCATAGGTATCTTGTAGCCATCATGGTGCATAAGGTCGAACTTGACGTTGGCTACGCCCCCCTGAAGTTGCATGAGCGGCTGCCAGTACGCCTGATGAAAAGTCCTCGCTTCCAGGCTCATCAGCTCTTGGATGCGCATGCCAAGCAGTGTTTGCTGCGAGTAGCCCATCCAGCGGCAGAACGTCAGGTTCGCACGTTCGATGCATCCGTTTTCTGCCGTCAAAAGCAACCCTTGAACGGCGTCTCCACTGGGTAGTTCTGCTGCAGGATCAGGTTCATTGTGGCTTAGCATGACGGTGTGGCCCAAGAAGAGCTTCAAGCTTCCTCTATCTGGAAAATTTACCGTTTTATCAACGATATCTTAGTACCTTCGATACTGATCCCGGCCATCAGCCCTTGCTGGTCGAAAACAAAGGCATAGGCGTCCTGCTTCATCGTCGAGCTCGAAAGGTTCTTCGCTACGCCGTGGTCCACCAGCACCACCGTCGGGCCAACACCAACCTCCCAGCCTTTGCTGTCTTGAACATACTTCAGGGCGTTATCGGTCATCAAAAACACTGCATACGCATAGGACTGGGCCCCGGCTTGCAATCCCCAGGAACCTGTAACCGAGTTGTAATAGCCCGCCACGTTCTTGCCCTTGTACAAGACCCCTTCCCCATAGCTGCCACCAAACACCAGTCCGGCCTTGATGACCTTGGGGAAAACCAGCACGGCTTTAGCGCTGCGTGACATGTTTTCGGCCAACGGATAGGCCTTGTAGAGAATCTGCAAAGCCTGACGAGCGTCCTTGTTCAGATCATCTGCAGTGGCGGCAATGGCTGTGTTTTGCAGCCCCACGACCAACAGTGAAAGAGCCATCAGTGCGATGGCAAGAAAGGGCCTCAGTAACTGTTTCATGACGCACTCCGACACCGGTGCCTGCCGGCTGACTGTGAATGACAGGTTCTAGAGTGAGGCCAAAGGTGTAACGAGTCTGTTCGCTACCGAACAGACCCCGGCGTCGGGCATCGGCAAACTGACTTTCCAGCCCGACCTCGTTCAGCAAGGACACTATGGATAACCCTTGGCCACGCGCACTTGCATCGCTTAAACGGCTATCGTCCATCCTACGTCGCTGGCCCCCTAAACCCCGCAGGTTTGAGTACGAAAGCCTACTGCGTTCAGAGTTGTTCAGCGCCGAACAGATGGCCGAGCATGGGACCTACCTGGCCAGCCAGCACCGGCTCAGTCCGTTGTCTGCCGCCGATACCCTGCTCGCCCGCTTGGCGGACAACGAGTCCACCCTCGCCACCACGTGTGCCGCGTTCGCCACGGCCCTGCCCACCTCAGGAAGGGTGACACCCGCGGCAGAATGGTTACTGGACAACTACTACCTGGTCGAAGCGCACATCCGCATTGCTAAGACGCATTTGCCGGCCGGCTACAGCCGCGAGCTGCCCCGCTTGGCCAATGGCCCGTCCAGCAATTTGCCGCGCGTCTATGACATTGCCCTGGAGACCATCGCCCATGGTGATGGCCGCGTCGACGGCGAGAGCCTGAGCCGCTTTGTCGAGTCTTACCAGACGGTGACTCCACTGACCCTGGGCGAGTTGTGGGCGATTCCGATCATGTTGCGCCTGGCACTGATCGAGAACCTGCGGCGTGTTGCCGCGCGGGTCATGGCCAACTGGGGCGACCGCAACCTGGCAAACGACTGGGCCGATCGTCTGAGCGAAATCGCTGAGCGCGACGTCAAGAATGTGGTCTTGGTGGTCGCTGACATGGCCCGCTCCAAACCACCGATGACGGCTGGTTTCGTCGCCGAGCTGGCCAGGCGCCTTCAGGGGCAGAGTGCCACTCTCAGCCAGCCGCTGGCGTGGGTCGAGCAGATGCTCGCCGAGTCCGGGCTCAGTATCGAACGTCAGGTGCAGCTTGATGCGCAGCAGCAGGCGGCGGACCAGGTATCGATCAGCAACAGCATCGGTAGTCTGCGCATGCTGTCGACCAGCGATTGGCGGGAGTTCGTCGAACGCTTGAGCCATGTCGAACGGATCCTCAGCCAGGACCCGGCAGCGGTCTATCCGCTCATGGACTTTGCCAGCCGCGATCATTATCGCCATGTCGTCGAACGTCTGGCACGCCACTGCGCGCACAACGAAGCGGGCATTGCCAAAATCGCCATCGAACTGGCCGGTGCCCCCGCCGCCGCTCTGGAGGCACCAGCAGATCATGTAGGTTTCTACCTGATCGGGCCGGGGCTGGCGCTGCTCGAACAACGCCTGGCGGCCACCGTGCCGCTTGGCGAACGCTGGCAACGGCTGTTGCGCAAAGCGCCCCTGAGTTTCTACTTGGGCCCAGTGGTGCTGCTCTCGTTGATCTTTGCTGGAGTCTTCCTCCGGGCGATCTACGATGATGGCTGGTCCACGCCAGTGCTGGCAGGGCTCGCCGTACCCATCCTGTTGATGACCAGCCGCCTGGCAATTGGCCTGGTCAACTGGCTGGTGACACTGACTGTAGTGCCCTGCTTTTTGCCGCGCTTGGACTATCGCCAAGGGATCCCTGCCCAAGCCCGCAGCCTGGTTGCGATCCCTTGCCTGATGGCCAGCGCCCGTGATGTCGAGGAACTGGTCGAGGGGCTGGAGGTACGTTTTCTGGCCAACCGCGACGCGCACCTGCACTTCGCGCTCCTCAGTGATTTCATGGACGCTTCGCAGGCGGCGCTACCCGAGGATGACGCTTTACTGCAGTTGGCTGCCGAGCGGGTCGAAGCCTTGAACCATAAATACCCGGCCGCCGGGGCCGAACGGTTTTTCCTGTTGCATCGCCCAAGACGCTGGAACGCTGCGGAGCAGGTGTGGATGGGCTACGAGCGCAAGCGCGGCAAGCTCGCCGAGCTCAATGCCTTGCTACGAGGCAAGGGCCAGGATCGCTTTATGCTGATCGTCGGGGATGTCAGCAAACTGCGCGACGTTCAATACGTGATTACCTTGGACACCGATACGCAGTTGCCTCGTGATGCGGCGCGACAGTTCATCGGCGCTTTGCAACACCCGTTGAACCGCCCTCGTGTCAATCCGCAGACAGGGCGTATCAGCGCAGGCTACGCCATTTTGCAGCCGCGGGTGGGCATCAGCCTGCCCAGCGCCTCGCGCTCGGCCTATGCCCGGCTATTCGGCAGTGATGCCGGCGTCGACCCCTACACCCGTGCGGTTTCTGACGTTTATCAGGACCTGTTTCTGCAGGGCTCGTTCATTGGCAAGGGCATCTACAGCGTGGACGCGTTTGAACAGGCCCTGGACGGATGTTTTGCCGAAAACCGCATTCTCAGTCATGACCTGATCGAGGGCTGTTACGCCCGCTGCGGACTGCTCAGCGATGTCGAACTGTTCGAGGAATATCCGGCGCATTACAGCGCAGACGTCAAGCGCCGCCACCGCTGGATACGCGGCGACTGGCAGTTGCTACTTTGGCTGCTGCCGTGGACCTCACCTGCGGCTGACGGACTGGCATGCCAGCGGCTCAGCGCGCTTTCGCGCTGGAAAATCTTTGACAACTTGCGCCGGAGCCTTGAGCCGGCGGCCTTCCTATCGGTGCTGCTGTGGGGCTGGCTGGCGTCATCGGCACCGGTCCTGTGGATGCTGGCGGTGCTCGTGCTGTTACTATTCCAGCCGCTACTGAGTTCCGTGCTGGAGCTGCGCGCCAGAACCCTTGAGGTACCCCTGCACCAGCACCTTGCGGCGGCATTGCGCAGTTCGAGCCTGCACTTTCTTCGCGCCGGCCTTTCCCTGGCATGGTTGCCCTTCGAAGCCTATTACAGCCTGGATGCGGTAGCCCGAACCCTCTGGCGCATGGCTGTCAGTAAACGGCGGTTGCTGCAATGGAGCCCGTCGCGCGACGTGGAGCGCACCAGTGTCAACGACCTGTACGGTTTGTATCGGAGCCTGTGGATCGCGCCGGCGCTTGCGCTGTTACTGGTAGGTCTGCTGTCGGTCACCCCCCTATTGCTGCTCCTCGCCTCGCCGGTTCTGCTGCTATGGCTGGCCAGCCCGGCACTGGCCTGGTGGCTCAGTCGAACAAGCACTGGCGCCGCCTTCAACCCTTCAACTGCAGACCTCGCCTTTTTGCGTCGCCTGGCTCGCCGCACCTGGGCCTTTTTCGATCAGTACCTGGGCCCCGACGATCACTGGCTACCGCCCGACAACATCCAGGAGGCGCCCTATGCCAACGTCGCCCACCGTACTTCACCGACCAACATGGGCATGGCGTTACTCTCACACCTGGCCGCACAGGATTTCGGCTACCTCAGTGCGGGGCGATTGCTTGAGCGCCTTACGCTGATGCTCGACAGCATGAGCCGCCTTGAACGTTACCAAGGCCACTTTTACAACTGGTACGACACCCAGACCCTTAAGCCCCTGTCGCCCTTGTACGTCTCGACCGTGGACAGTGGGAACCTGGTGGCCCTACTCCTGACGTTGAAGCCTGGGCTGCTGACACTGGCCGACAGCCCCTTACTCGACATACGACTGACGCGAGGACTTCTGGATGCGCTGGACGTATGGCTGCACGCCCTAGAAGACGAAGGCGCGAACGGTAGCGAGGCGCAATCCTTGTACGACGACACCTTGCAACTGCAGCAACTGCCAACCCTCTCGCCGGATCGCACCTCGCAGTTACTCAACCTGCTGCAGCGTGTTATTGCTCTGTCCAGCCCAGGCTCCGCTGCCACCGAAGCGAACAGCGAAGCCGATTTCTGGCGCCAGGCCCTGCATGCGCAGAGTCTGGATCTGCAAGCTGAAGTCCTGCGCTTTGCGCTGCCACCTGGCGGTGATCCTGTCCTGAATACGCCCCAGAGCTGGCGGCAGTTGGCGCAACTGGAGCTCTGCGAGTGGCCCCCGGCCGACCAGCCTGCTGTCGCCGCAGTCAAAGCACTGGCCCAGGATCGTATGGCTACCTGCTCGCGCCTGGCCAGCCAGATTGCAGTGATTGCGCAGATGGACTTCAGGTTCCTGTATGACGCCCAGCGCGATCTCTTCGTGATTGGCTACAACGCCGACGAGCATCGCCTCGATGCCGCCTTCTATGACTTACTCGCCTCAGAGATGCGCCTGACCAACTTTGTGCTGATCGCTCAGGGCCAAGTGCCCCAGGACAGCTGGTTTGCCCTCGGCCGCTTGCTCACCAGCAATGCTGGGGTGCCGGTGCTGCTGTCCTGGTCAGGCTCGATGTTTGAGTACCTGATGCCCATGTTGGTGATGCCCAGCTACGAAGGCACCCTACTCGATCAGACCTGCCAGGCCGCCGTTACCCGGCAGATCGATTACGGCAATCAGTTAGATATTGTGTGGGGCGTGTCTGAGTCGGCCTATAACGCCCTCGATGCCCATTTCAATTATCAGTACAGTGCCTTTGGCGTGCCGGGTCTGGGCCTTAAACGCGGCCTGGGAGAAGACCGGGTGGTGGCTCCTTACGCCAGCGCGTTGGCCTTGATGGTGGCACCGACTGCCGCCTGCCATAACCTACAGCGCTTGGCCGCTCAAGGCTTGAGCGGACGCTTCGGGCTTTATGAGGCAGTCGATTACAGCGAAGCACGGTTGCCACCGGGACAAAGCGCGGTGATCGTGCGCTCGTTCATGGCGCATCATCAGGGCATGAGCTTCCTCGCCCTTACCTCACTGCTGTTGGACAGGCCGATGCAGCGCCGCTTCGAATCCGACCCGCAGTTTCAGGCCAGTGTTCTGTTGCTGCAGGAGCGGGTGCCAAAAACGGCTGCACAATACCTGCACGCGTCCCAGGCACCACCAACAGATGAGACAGTGAAAGCCAACGAGACCCGTTTGCGAGTCTTCAGCGAGCCGGATCGACGGCACCCGGCCGTGCAATTACTGTCCAATGGCCGCTACCATGTAATGGTCAACAGCGCAGGCGGTGGTTACAGCCGTTGCAATGACCTGGCCGTGACGCGTTGGCGTGAGGATATCGCCAGTGACAACCTGGGAATATTCTGTTACTTGCGCGACGTGGCCAGCGGTGTCTATTGGTCTACCGCCCATCAGCCGACCCTGCACAAGCCTAAGAGCCAGGAAGCAATCTTTAGTGATGCCCGGGCAGAGTTCAAGGTGCGTGAGCATGACTTCGATTGCCACACTGAGATTGTCGTATCTCCTGAAGACGACATCGAGCTGCGCCGCCTGCATCTGACCAATCATGCAGGTACTCGCCGCACGCTGGAGCTGACCAGTTACGCCGAGGTGGTACTGGCGCCAGCCATCAGCGACGCACTGCACCCGGCCTTCAGCAAGCTCTTTGTACAGACCGAACTGCTACCCGCGCTGCAAGCGATCATGTGCAGCCGCCGCCCGCGTTCGCAGCAGGAGCCCGCGCCGTGGATGTGTCATCTGCTGGCAGCCCATGGTGTCGACATTGATACCATTTCCTATGAAACCGATCGCGCCCGGTTCATCGGCCGGGGCCGTACCCTGGTCGCCCCGGCGGCCTTGGCACCAGAGCATGTACAACTCAGTGGCAGCGCCGGTGCGGTTCTCGACCCGATCGTCTCGATCCGTTGTCGTATCAGCCTGGAGCCTGGACAAACGGCGACCATCGACTTGGTCACCGGCGTAGCCAGCAGCCGTGAAGCCTGCCTGCAACAGATTGCCAAGTACCGCGACCGTCATCTGGCCGATCGGGTCTTCGACCTGGCCTGGACCCATAGCCAGGTGCTGCTGCGTCAGCTCAACGGATCGTTGACCGATGCGCGACTGTTCGAGCAGATGGCCGCCTCGCTGATTTACGCCAACGCCACCCTGCGGGCCAACAGTACCCTGCTTACCAGCAACCGGCGTAATCAGTCCGGTCTCTGGGGCCAGGCGATTTCTGGCGATCTGCCGATTGTGCTGGTGCAAATCAGCGATCCTGGCAACATCCAGTTGGTCAAGCAGATGGTCAATGCCCATGCCTACTGGCGGCAAAAAGGTCTGGTGGTCGATCTGGTGATCTGGAACGAAGACCAGGCCGGCTACCGCCAGCAGCTGCAGGAGCTGATCATGGGCGTGGTGACCTCTGGCAGCGAAGCCGCCCTGCTCGACCGCCCCGGCGGTCTGTTCGTACGCCCGGCACAGCAGCTGTCCAGCGAGGACCGGACCTTGATGCTCGCGGCTGCGCGGCTGGTGCTAAGCGACGGCCACGGCAGCCTTTCCGAACAATTGCACCGGCACCGTGCCGAACACTTACTGGCGGCGTTCAAACCCACCCCTTCCTTCAGTGCGCCACCCAAAGCAACGCCCAAACAAGAGCGCCAACCGACGCTGAAACTCGCCAACCCCTATGGCGGTTTCAGTGCCGATGGCAGCGAGTACATCATGCCGCTGGTGTCCGGTCGGCCGACGCCAGCACCGTGGATCAATGTTCTGGCCAATCCCCAGTTCGGCAGCATCGTGTCGGAGGCTGGCAGTGCCTACACGTGGAGTGAAAATGCGCATGAATTCCGACTCACGCCCTGGCACAACGACCCGGTAAGCGATCCCAGTGGCGAAGCCTTGTACCTGCGCGACGAGGACAGCGGTCAATATTGGTCACCCACCCCGCAACCCTGCCCGGGCCCAGGCACTTATCGCACCCGTCACGGCTTTGGCTATAGTGTCTTCGAGTATGTCGATGACGGTTTGAGCTGCGAGCTATGGGTTTTTGTCGCGCTGGACGCGCCGGTCAAATTCTCCCGGCTCAAGGTGACTAACACCAGCGGACGCATACGGCGGCTGTCGGCAACCTGCTTTGTGGAATGGGTGCTGGGCGACCTGCGCAGCAAGTCGGCCATGCATGTGGTCAGTGAAGCGGACCCCTTCAGCGGTGCGCTGTTCGCACGCAATGCCTATTCCATCGAGTTTTCCGAGCGAGTGGCGTTTCTCGACAGTGATTTGCCATACCGCAGTATCACCTGCGACCGCAGTGAGTTCCTGGGACGCAACGGCACGTTGCAGTCACCCGCCGCCTTGAGCCGGGCGCGGCTGTCCGGCCGCACAGGTGGAGGGCTGGACCCCTGTGCAGCCCTGCAGGTCAGCCTGACACTGGACGATGGCGAAAGCCGTGACGTGGTGTTCCGTTTAGGCGCCGAACAAGACGCCACCGCAGCCACCCGCCGTGTCCAGCAATATCGCGGACTGCGAGCAGCAACCGTGGAATTGGAACGGGTGCGAGCGTACTGGCGCCATACGCTGGATAGCGTGCGCATCGAAACCCCGGAGCCCGCGCTGGACGTCCTCACCAATGGCTGGTTGATGTACCAAGTGATTGCCTGCCGCTTTCAGGCGCGCAGTGGCTTCTATCAATCAGGTGGCGCCATCGGCTTTCGCGACCAGTTGCAAGACAGCATGGCCATGCTCTACGCCGATCCGGCAGGTGCACGTCAGCACTTACTGGTGTGCGCCGCCCATCAATATGCCGAAGGCGACGTGCAGCACTGGTGGCATCCACCGCTGCAGCGCGGGGTGCGCACCCGCTGCTCCGATGACCTGCTGTGGCTGCCGCTGGCCACCAGCCGGTACCTGCAGATTACCGGCGACAGCAGCGTACTGGACGAACAGGTCGGTTATCTCGAAGGCCGCCTGCTGAATGCCGCGGAGGAGTCTTACTACGACTTGCCCGGCCGTTCGCCGTTGGTTGAGAGCCTCTATCACCATTGTCAGCGCGCCTTGCGCCAGGGGCTCAAATGCGGGCGCCATGGCGTGCCGCTGATCGGCAGTGGCGACTGGAACGACGGCATGAATCGGGTGGGTGAACAGGGACAAGGCGAATCAGTCTGGCTGGGGTTCTTCGGCATCGAGGTGCTCCAGCAATTCGCCGGTACCGCCGAGCGCCACGGTGATAGTGAATTCGCATTGCACTGCACCCGGCAGGCAGTGACCCTGGCCGCCAACCTTGAAGCACATGCCTGGGATGGAGGCTGGTACCGCCGTGCCTGGTTCGATGATGGTCAGCTGCTGGGCTCAGCGAGCAACGAGGAATGCCGGATCGACTCCATTGCCCAGAGCTGGGCGGTGCTGTCCCAGGCCGCCCCTTTGCAACGCAGCCGCATGGCCATGAGCGCCGTGGATCGGTACCTGGTACGTCGCGATATTGGCATTGTGCAACTGCTGGATCCGCCCTTCGACAATGGCGCGCTCGAGCCTGGCTATATCAAGGGGTATGTACCGGGTGTGCGCGAGAACGGCGGGCAATACAGCCACGCTGCGGTGTGGGCCAGCATGGCTTTCGCCCGTCTGGGCGACAGGGCCAAGGCCTGGGAACTGCTGCGCCTGATCAACCCGGTTCGCCAGGGCGCTGAAGGTTTGATCGACACCTATAGGGTCGAGCCCTACGTGATGGCCGCCGATGTCTATGCGGTACCACCCCATGCCGGGCGAGGAGGTTGGAGTTGGTACACGGGTTCGGCAGGCTGGATGTACCGACTGATCGTGGAGGACCTGCTGGGACTACAGCGTACTGGCGATACCTTGCGCCTCCTGCCGCTGTTGCCGGCTGACTGGCCTGGTTACACCCTCCACTACCGCTTCGGTACTACGTACTATCACATTGAGGTGATCAACGGTGCAGGCGACGAATTGAAGTTGAGCCTTGATGGGGTAATGCTCACCGAGCCATTGCTGCAGTTGCACGATGATGGCCAACAACATCGCGTCATTGCCCGATATCAGGGATGCGTTGTACCGGTGCCTTAGGTCTGAAGTTCGCTGTTGTTGAAGTCCTCCAGCACCTGGGAGGCGTGGATAAGATTCCTTCCGGTGGCAAAGAAGTCCGCATAACGGTCACGGTGCCTTATTGATGCGCTACGGTGGATCAGCGTGCGGGTGTTGACCGGGCGGCTGTCGCGCTGGATCACCCGAATCACATTGCCGGTGTCCCGAGCGATGACGAAATAGAACGGGTTCATAGGCGTGTCCCAATCATGGTTCATAGCCGTGGCCGTGGCCGCTCGCGGCGAGGGGGTTCGTTACCACTCTGAGTGGAAGGCAGCGGCTCATTGGCGGATTGTCCGCGATTGAATACATACTCGCCGGGAATGGGCAGGGATTGAGGGTGGCGGGCAAGAGGTTTGCCTGGCCCCAGGACCCGGTTCGGATCGTTGTATCTGTTCATGGTGATCTCCGGAGTTCGCCGCAATAAAGCGTGCGTTTCCTCTGGATCATCGTGGATCGGCGCCTGCGAGTCGGTGCGCCAGACCGCTTAGCGCAAGCGATCCGTCCGGCGCGATAACGTCACTACCGGCATTGGAGTAGTCTTGGGCTGTCAGCCAACTGAATCTCGCAGGGTGGTGAATATGCCTGCTGCACCCGAGCCGCGCCACAACCACCTGCTGGCAGCGCTCTCCCTGCCAGCGCTGGAGCGCTTGCAACCGCACTTAGAGCTGGCGCCCCTGCCCTTGGGAAAAGTGCTCTACGAATCCGGCGATGCCTTGCGCCACGTCTACTTTCCCACCGACTCCATCGTCTCTCTGCTGTATGTCATGGAAAACGGTGCTTCAGCGGAGATTTCCGTGGTAGGCAATGAGGGGCTGATCGGCATCGCAGTGTTTATGGGCGGTGAAAGCACGCCAAGTCGTGCAATTGTTCAAAGTGCCGGGTATGCCTACCGCTTGCCGGGGCAACGTCTCAAAGACGAATTCAATCGCCATGGCGAGCTGCTGCTGTTGATGTTGCGCTACACCCAGGCACTGATCACGCAAATGGCGCAGACGGCCGTCTGCAACCGTCATCACTCCATCGACCAGCAACTGTGCCGTTGGTTGCTGTTGTCGTTGGACCGTCTGCAAGGTGATCAACTTTGCATGACCCAGGAACTGATCGCCAACATGCTGGGGGTTCGCCGCGAAGGGGTAACCGACGCTGCTGGCAAGCTGCAGCGCCTGGGTGTCATCGAATACAGTCGCGGGCATATCAAGGTGCTGGACAGGGACCGCCTGGAACAGCTCAGTTGCGAATGCTACGCCGTGGTGAAGAAGGAAACCGAGCGTCTGCTGCCCTATTTACCCCCATGCCCTCCCTCTGGCGGACTGGCCAGCTAGGTGCTCTAGCGAACAGACTCCTGACCATGCAGCCCTCACACTATTGCATAGGGCGGCAAGGTACCGGTCGTCACCCTGTCCACTATTCTCGGTGCCTCAGGAATTGCACGTGTCAGTCAACCGGCCTAACACGATAGAAAACCAATTACTTCTGCGTTTATCACCAACGGATCGCGACAGGATCAGCGCTCAAGGCGACTGCATTGATCTATTGCCCGGTACGGTGCTGTATGAGTCAGGGCACACAATTGAACACGCCTACTTCCCACTCAGCGCTGTCATCTGCCTGATGGCGACCCTACCTGACCACCACCCTCTGGAGATGAGCCTTGTTGGCAACGAAGGTATGCTGGGTGCCAGCCTGGTCCTGGGTGTGTCGACCGCTCCGATGCAGGCGTCGGTCCATAGTAGCGGCAGTTGCCTGCACCTGAGCCGTGTGCAGTTGCAAGCCGCGCTGATCGAAATTCCCGAGCTGCGCGACACCCTCAATCACTATCTTTATCTGCAGGTCATGCAGTTGGCCCAGTCTGCGGCGTGCATTCATTTTCACGACATTGAACAGCGCTTGGCGCGCTGGTTGTTGATGACCCACGACCGAGTCCATTGCGACCACTTCCACTTCACCCATGAATGTTTGGCAAACATGTTGGGGGTACGTCGCAGCGGGGTGACACTAGCTGCCGGGTTGCTACAGCATCAGGGGCTAATTCAATACTCAAGAGGTGAGATCACCATTGTCGACCGCAAGGGGTTGGAGGCCGTTTCGTGCTTGTGCTACAGCGCTTCGTCGATGTGAAATCGATCACTGATCGTTTGGGCACACCGAAAACTACTTTTCAAACAAGCGCTTGTGACCCAACAGAGGCCTGCTGCTTCGACACTCACGCTTTGCGCTCCCAGAGCAAACACACCCCTTCCGTGCCACCCCCTGAACAGCAAAAGCCTCAAAGCAATCGTTAAATGGCAGAATTGCCTTAACTTGATCCTTTCGGAGGCCACAATGCTTCGTGTGTTTGAACGAAGACTCGACCCTTTCCCACCCGATGAAGCACCGCCACCACCTGTTGGCCTGGTGCGGTTCCTCTGGGCCTGCACCCGAGGCGCCCGCGGCTATATCCTTGCGTTTGCGCTGCTCAGTGCCAGTGTGTCGATTTACGAAGCGTGGTTGTTTTCCTTTCTTGGGCAAGTCGTGGACCTGCTCTCCACCTGGCAGGCTGGCAGCGATGCGCAGGCGCAGGAAAGTCGAGTGCTATGGGGGATCGGCATCGTACTGATCACCAGCATCGGCTTGGTAGCACTGCGCACCATGGTGCAGCACCAGGTATTGGCGATCAATCTGCCGCTGCGGCTGCGCTGGGACTTCCATCGCCTGATGCTGCGGCAAAGCCTTTCATTCTTTTCCGATGAGTTCTCCGGCCGGGTGACGACCAAGGTGATGCAGACGGCACTCGCCGTGCGCGAGGTCCTGTTCACCGTCATCGAGATCGCCCCCGGAATCGGGGTTTATTTCATCGCGATCATTGCACTGGCCGGCGGTTTTGCCCTGAAACTGATGCTGCCTTTTATTGCCTGGATCGTATTGTTCGGTCTGGCCATGCTGTACTTTGTGCCACGCTTGGGGCAAGTCGGGCAGGAACAGGCCCATGCGCGGTCGTCGATGACCGGGCGCATCTCGGACGCCTACACCAACATCACCACCGTGAAACTGTTCTCGCACTCCAAACGCGAGGCCCACTTCGCACGCGCGGCGATGGAGGATTTCAAGCTTACCGGCTTTCGCCAGATGCGCTTGGTCAGCCAGTTCGAGATCGTCAACCAGGCGCTGGTGGTCGCGCTGATCATGGGCGCCGGCGGCTATGCCCTGTGGCTGTGGCATCAGGGCGAAGTCGGCACCGGGGCCGTCGCGGCGATTACCGCCATGGCGTTGCGTATCAATGGCATGTCGCATTGGATCATGTGGCAAATGACTTCGCTGTTCGAAAACATCGGCACGGTGCAGGATGGCATGGCGACTTTGACCCGTGGCCCCAAGGTGCAGGATGCCCCGAACGCCGATGTGTTGGTGCCCACCGGCGGTGCGGTGACCTTCGACAATGTCGCGTTCAACTACAACGGTGAGCGCCAAGTACTCAACGGCCTGAGCCTGCACATCCGCCCGGGCGAAAAAATCGGCCTGGTGGGTCGTTCCGGCGCCGGTAAATCCACGCTGATCAACCTGCTGCTGCGTTTCTACGACGTGGACGGTGGTGAGATTCGTATCGACGGTCAAAACATCGCTCAAGTGACGCAGGACAGCCTGCGCAGCGCCATCGGCATGGTCACTCAGGATACCTCTCTGCTGCACCGTTCCATTCGCGACAACATCGCCTACGGCCGCCCGGACGCGACCGACGCACAGATCCGCACCGCCGCGGCGAATGCCCAAGCCGACGGTTTCATCAGTCAACTGAGCGATCGGCAAGGCCATAGCGGCTATGACACCCTGGTGGGTGAGCGCGGTATCAAACTTTCGGGTGGCCAGCGCCAGCGCATCGCCATCGCCCGGGTGATGCTCAAGAACGCCCCGATCCTGTTACTTGACGAGGCCACTAGCGCCCTGGATTCGGAAGTCGAAGTGGCCATCCAGGAAAGTCTCGATGAAATGATGGAGGGCAAGACCGTCATCGCAATCGCCCATCGACTGTCAACAATCGCGGCCATGGATCGGCTGATTGTCATGGATGACGGGCGCATCATCGAACAAGGTACCCATGCCGAGCTGCTGCGCAAAAACGGCACCTACGCAGGGCTTTGGCACCATCAGAGCGGTGGGTTCCTCGGCGAGGATCAGGGGGTGGCTGAGGCCACGGAGTAGCCCTGAACGGCCGTTGCTGGTGTGCCAATCACCCAGCACGGCCCCCGCTCCCGTTGTGCTCTCCCGCGTACGCTTCAGGCGCGGCGAGCTAAGGTTCCTGCCCAGCCTGGCGCTTCGCATTTTTCTTGACGATAGCCTTCAACCGCGTAGCCGCCCGCTGCACGGTCGCCATCTTCTCAGGGCGCTTCATCCCTCGCCATTTGCGGATTTCGTCCCGGCTTCGGCCACAGCTGACACACAGCTCACTGTTGAGCTGGCAAAGTGAAACGCAGGGATTGTCGATGTCTTTGGCCATGGGGGCTCCTTACCAGGTATTGATGCTCATGCTTGTTCATCGTGGCGTTTGACCAAGGTTTCACGCAGCAGCAACTCCAACGCGGCAACACTCTGTGCCAGCCGCGCATTGCCATCCTCCCCTTCTGCGATCCACAACGCCGCTTCA
>RCUI01000222.1_pt1 | contig 21352 bp, 15 predicted proteins | sample 2166121 | NCBI WGS metagenome assembly RCUI01 (sample SAMN09932700, study PRJNA488358) | compost metagenome | feature: garden; material: soil; isolation source: compost soil in succinic acid-enriched culture | place: Germany: Experimental Botanical Garden Goettingen | collected 2016-01-27
GCTACGGGCCTGACTTCGACCGCTTCGTCGCCCGTCACCAGAACATCGAATGGGTCTCCGACAGCCAGCAGAACTTCGGCAAGCTGATTCGCGGGCGTATCGACTTCGTCATCCAGGAACGGCGCACCGGCCAGCTATTCGTCGAGCATTTGCCCGGCGCCGAGGAGATCCAGGCCTTGCCCACCGCGCTGAGCGTCGACTACCTGCGGGTGGCGGTATCGCGGCATTCGCCCTTGAGCCAGCACATGGCGCAGATCGACGAGCAACTGCAGCGCATGACCGACAACGGCGAGATCCAGCGCTGGCTGGAGCAGAGCGAAGTCACCTACCGCGACATGGTCAACCTGCCGGCAGACGCCAAATGATGCGCCTGCAACCCGGTGGCCTGCTGCGGCGCCTGCTGTTGTTCATCCTGTTGTTCAGCCTGTGCTTTACCGTGCTGGCCAGCACCGTGCAGCTGTATTTCGAGTACCGCCGCGAGATGCGCGACATCGACGCGCGCATGGCGTTGATTCGCGCCGGTTACCTGGCAAGCCTTGAACGCAGCCTCTGGGACCTCAACCAGGAGCAGTTGAAGGTGCAGTTGCGCGGCCTGGTGGACTTCTCGGATGTGGCGCGGGTACGCCTGAGCAGTGCCGACTTCGACTTGCTGCAGGGCGAAGCGACGCCACAAGGGCCGCTGCGCATCGAGCGTTTCGCCCTGGACTATCAACCGCCTTCCGGGCCGTTGCGCCACCTTGGCGAGCTGGAGGTCAGCATCGACCTGGGTGCGGTGCACCGGCGCCTGTTCGCCACCGGGCTGACCAGCCTGCTGTGGATGAGCGTGTTCCTCTGCGGCCTGGCGGTGGCGTTGTCGGGCTTGTTTTACCGCCTGGTCACTCGCCATTTGCAGGTGATGGCCGAGTTTGCCCGGCGCATCGGCGCGGGCGACTGGCAAGAGCCGCTGCGCCTGGACAAACGCCGCTCGGCCCGCGCAGACGAAATCGACACCGTGGCCCACGCCCTGGACGACATGCGCCGGGCCATTCTCAGTGATATCGACCGCCGTGAAGTCGACCGCCTGGCCTTGCAGGACAAGCGCGACGAGCTGCAGAAGATGGTCGAGCGGCGCACTGCCAGCCTGATGCGCGCCAAGGATGATGCCGAAGCGGCGAACCTGGCCAAGTCGCGCTTCCTGGCGACCATGAGCCATGAACTGCGCACCCCGCTCAACGGCATCCTCGGCATGGCCGAATTACTGCGCGAGGCTGATCTCGACGCCCAGGACCGCAAGCGCCTGGATGCCCTGTACAAGGCCGGCGAAGGCTTGCTGACCATCCTCAACGAAGTGCTGTACTTTGCCCGCCTGGAGGAGGGCGAAAGCCACCCGGAAGCGGTGGATTTCTCCCTGCGCCAATTGTGCGACGAGGTCATGACCCTGCTCGAACCGCGGGCCCTGAACAACGACACGGTGTTGCGCTGTCGCATCGATACCCAGTTGGCGCCACGTCAACACGGCGCCGAACAGTTCCTGCGCCAGGTGCTCAGCAACCTGCTGGCCAACGCCATCAAGTTCACCGAGGCCGGTGAGGTGAGTGTCGAGGTCCAGGTGCTGGGCCAGGAGCAAGGCCAGCAGCAGCTGCGGGTCAGTGTTCGCGACAACGGCATCGGCATCGACCCGGCGGTGCAAGGGCGGATTTTCGATCGCTTCGTCCAGGCCAGCGAAGCCGTGGCCCGGCGCTATGGCGGCACTGGCCTGGGCCTGGCGATCTGCAAACACCTGGTGGAACTGCTCGGCGGGCGCATCGGCCTGGACAGTGCCGAGGGGCAGGGCAGTTGTTTCTGGTTCGAATTGAGCCTGCACACGGCGGCAGCGCAGGCTGCAACCGTGCCGCCGGTAGAGCCGGTGCACGCCCTGGATATCCTGGTGGTCGAAGACGTCGAACTGAACCGCGACGTGGTGCGCGGCCTGTTGCAGCGCGACGGGCACCGGTTGTGGATGGCCGAGGACGGGGAACAGGCCATGGTCCTCTGTGCGCAGCGGTGCTACGACCTGATCCTGCTCGACGTGCATCTGCCGGGTATCAGCGGGGTCGAGCTGTGCCGGCAGATCCGCCGCACCCCCGGGCCAAACCGCGCTTGCCGGATCCTGGCGCTGACCGCCAGTGTGCAGCCGGCGCTGGTGCGCGGTTACCTGGCGGCGGGCATGCAGGGCATCCTCGCCAAGCCGCTGAAGCTCGACAGTTTGCGCCAGGCATTGGCGCAACAGCGGCAGGTGGTCGAGGCCCCGGTGGCCGGGCAGGGCATGGACTGGGCGCTGCTCGATACCCATCGCAGCTTGCTCGGTGAACAGAAAGTCCAGGGTTTGCTGACGGTGCTGCGCGACGCTATCGAGCAGCATCAGGATGCGCTGGCCGAAGCGCTCAAGGCCGGCGACTGCACCGACGTCGCGCATCTGGCTCATCGCCTCGCCGGCAGTAGTGATTCCCTCGGTTTTCGCGGCCTGGCGACGGTACTGCGGGAACTGGAAGAGGCGGCGTTGAACAAGGCCCCGGCAGCCTTGCAGGCCCTGCAAACGCCCTTGGCCGAGCAGTTGCGCCTGGCCGACGAAACCCTGAAACAGCTGATCCAGCGCTGACGTACAAAAACCTTACGACTTTTTACATCTTCGATCTTTACGTACAACAGCACCTTACATCGCTTTCCAATAATCGATGGCAACCGCACTGCACGCGGTCTTCGAAGCTTATTGGAGATAATAATAATGAACTGCCGTAAAGCTCAGCCGTCCCCGCGCTATCGCCTGTCCCTTTCGCCCCTGCGCCACTGTTGAGGTGCCGACATGAGCGAATCTACCGAACGTAAAGGCATTCACCTCACTCGCGCGCTGAAGAGCCGGCACATTTTCATGCTGTCGCTGGGCGGCGTGATCGGCACCGGCTTGTTCATGGGCTCGGGGGTGACCATCAACCAGGGCGGGCCGGTGGGTGCAATCCTGGCTTACCTGGTGGCCGGTTTCCTGATGTACCTGGTGATGGTCTGCCTGGGCGAGCTGTCGGTGCAGATGCCGGTGTCCGGCTCGTTCCAGGCCCACGCCACCAAGTACATCGGCCCGGCCACCGGCTTCATGATCGGCTGGGTGTACTGGATGAGCTGGGCCACCACCGTCGGCCTGGAGTTCACCGCGGCGGGCATGCTGATGGTGCGCTGGTTCCCCGAGGTGCCGATCTGGTACTGGTCGGCGCTGTTCGTGGTGGTGCTGTTCGGCCTCAATGCCCTGGCCACCCGCGCCTTTGGCGAAGCCGAATACTGGTTCTCGGGGATCAAGGTGGCGGCGATCCTCGGCTTCATCATCGTTGGCGTGCTGGTGATCTTCGGCGCGATCCCGCTGACCAGCGGCGAGCCGGCGCCGATGATGAACAACCTGATCGGCGACTCGATGTTTCCCAACGGCCTGTCGGCGGTGTTCGCGGTGATGATGACCGTGGTCTATGCCTTCCAGGGCTGCGAGATCATGGGCGTGGCCGCCGGTGAAACCGACCAGCCGGAAAAAAGCATCCCCCGCGCAGTGCGCAACGTGGTGTTCCGTGTGCTGATCTTCTACGTGCTGGCCATCGTCGTGCTCTCGGCGATTGTGCCGTGGCAACAGGCCGGCCTGATGGAGAGCCCGTTCGTGCAGGTGTTCGACATGGTCGGCATTCCCTACGCGGCGGACCTGATGAACTTCGTCATCCTTACCGCGATTCTGTCGGTGGGCAACTCCGGCCTGTATGCCTCCACGCGCATCCTCTGGGCCATGTCCAAGACCGGCATGGCGCCGAAAAGCCTGTCGCCGCTGAGCAAGCGCGGCGTGCCGTTGCGGGCGCTGAGCATCACCCTGTGCTTTGCCCTGGTGTCGCTGATGACCAGTTTTGTCGCCGCCGACACCTTGTTCATGGTGCTGATGGCGGTGAGCGGCATGTCCGGCACGGTGACCTGGATCGTCATTGCCCTGGCCCAGTACAAGTTCCGCCGCGCCTACCTGCAGGGCGGCGGCAAGCTCAGCGACCTCAAGTACCGCGCGCCGCTGTTCCCGCTGGTGCCGCTGCTGTGCATCGCCCTGTGCAGTTCGCTGTTCGTGTTCCTGGCCCTGGATGAGACCCAGCGGCCGTCGCTGTACTGGGGTTTTGGTTTCATCGCAGTGTGTTACGCGGCGTACTTCATCATTCACCGCAAGCGCCAGGTGGTGTTGGCGCCGTCGGTGTAAGCCCATCGCGGGGCAAGCCCGCTCCTACCTGTAAATGTAGGAGCGGGCTTGCCCCGCGATAGGTTGTACAAAGTTGTAACAGGCGCGGCCATTACTTCTCAAAGTAAATATTTAAATCTTATAAAAACAAGCAATTAGCTCTGTAACTTCATCTGTTACAGCAAGTAATCCAGCCGATTGTCTCCTTGTTGAACACTCGTTTAGTATGGCCTCACGTCATACCTCTCACGCCAACCACAATAATTCGAGGCCCCCCATGACCCCTCCTGCGTCGCTGCTCAGCCAGGTCGAAGCCGGCATTGCCTGGATCACCCTCAACCGTCCGGATCAGCGCAACGCGCTGGACATCCCCAGCCTGAAAAACCTGCATGCCTTGCTCGAGGCCCATAACGCCGACCCGGCGGTGCGCGTGGTGGTGCTGACCGGCACCGGCCGCAGCTTCTGCGCAGGCGCCGACCTTGCCGAGTGGGCCGAGGCCGAAGCCCGCGGCGCGCTTGAAAGCTACGGCTGGACCGAAACCGCCCACGCCCTGATGCAGCGCCTGCACAGCCTCGACAAACCGACCATCGCCGCCATCAACGGCACTGCCGTCGGCGCCGGCATGGACCTGACCCTGTGCTGCGACCTGCGCGTGGCCGCCGCCTCGGCGCGGTTCAAGGCCGGCTACACCAGCATGGCCTACAGCCCGGATGCCGGCGCCAGCTGGCACCTGCCACGGTTGATCGGCAGCGAACAGGCCAAGCGCCTGCTGTTTCTCGATGAACTCTGGGGGGCCGAGCGCGCCCTGGCAGCGGGACTGGTGGGCGAGGTGTGCGCCGATGAGCAGTTGCTGGCGGTGACCGCCGAGCTGGCCGGGCGCCTGGCCAAGGGCCCGACCTTCGCCTTCGCCCAGACCAAACGGCTGATTCGCGACGGCGCCCAGCGCACCCTGGGCGAGCAGCTACAGGCCGAGCTTGCTGCCGGGCTGCTGTGCGGGCGTAGCGAGGATGGCGCCGAAGCGTTGCGTGCTGCCGTCGAAAAGCGCACCGCTAATTTCGTTGGTAAATAACAACTTACAAGCACTTCTTCAGGATCGACTCATGAATTTCCAACTGACCCAAGAACAACAAATGTTGGTGGAAGCGGTACGCAGTTTTGTCGCCAAGGAGTTATTGCCCCATGAAGAGGCGGTCGACCGCGCCGACGAGGTGTCGCCGGAGCTCGCCGCGCAGATTCGCGGCAAGGCCATCGCCGCTGGCTTCTATGCCTTCAACATGCCTGAGGAAGTCGGCGGTGGCGGTCTCGATTACCTGTCCCAGGCGCTGATCGAGCGCGAGCTGTCGAAGGTGTCGTGGGCCCTGCATGTGTTTGTCGCGCGGCCGTCGAAGATCCTCATGGCCTGCAAGGACGAACAGATCAACGACTACCTGCTGCCGTGCATCCAGGGCGAGAAGACCGACTGCTTTGCCCTCACCGAACCGGGTGCCGGCTCCGATGCCAATGCGATCAAGACCCGCGCCGTGCGCGAGGGTGACAACTTCGTACTGAACGGCAGCAAGCACTTCATCAGCCATGCCGGCCACGCCGATTTCGCCATTGTCTTTGCCGTCACCGACACCTACGAGCACAACGGCAAGACGCGCAACGCGGTGACCGCCTTCCTGGTCGACCGCGGCACCCCGGGCATGACCATCCGCCGCGGGCCCAAGTGCGTGAGCAACCGCGGTTATCACACCTTCGAGCTGTTCTTCGATGACTGCACGGTGCCGGCCAGCAAGGTGCTGGGTGAAGTCGGCAAGGGTTGGGAAGTGGCCAACGCCTGGCTCACCGCCGGGCGGGTGATGGTCGCCGCCAACTGTGTTGGCCAGGCCCAGCGCGCCCTGGACGTGTCGCTGCAATGGGCGGCCGACCGCAAGCAGTTCGGCCAACCGATCGGCACCTACCAGGGTATCTCGTTCAAGCTCGCCGACATGGCCACGCAGATCCGCGCCGCCGAACTGTTGACCCTGCACACGGCCTGGAAGATGGACCAGGGCACGATGACCGATGGCGAGGCGGGCATGGCCAAGCTGTTTGCCAGTGAAGTGCTGGGCAAGGTTGCCGACGAGGCGGTGCAGATCTACGGCGGCATGGGCCTGATGGACGAAGGGCCGGTCGAGCGGATCTGGCGCAATGCGCGGATCGAGCGGGTCTGGGAGGGTACCTCGGAGATCCAGCGGCACATCATTTCCCGTGAACTGCTGCGCCCGCTGTTGCGCTGATCAGGAGCCTGCTCATGTTACGAGACAATCTCAAACGCCTGCTCGCCCCGCGCCACCTGGCGTTTGTCGGCGGGCGCAGCATGGCCCGGGCGCTCAAGCGCTGCGCCGAGGGCGGTTACCAGGGGCAGATGTGGCTGGTCAACCCGCAGCACGACAGCCTCGATGGCGTGCCGTGCGTGCGCAGCGTCGGCGAACTGCCCTGTGCACCGGATGCGGTGTTCATCGCCACCAACCGCGAGCTGACCCTGACCTGCGTGGCCGAGCTGGCGGCCAAGGGTGCCGGCGGGGCGATCTGCTACGCCTCGGGCTTTGCCGAAACCGGCGCCGAAGGCCAGGCCCTGCAACAGCAACTGCTTGAGGCCGCCGGCGACATGGCGCTGCTCGGCCCTAACTGTTATGGCCTGCTCGATTACCTGCACAGCGCTGCGCTGTGGCCGGTGGCCCATGGCGGCAAGGCAGTAGAGAAGGGCGTGGCGGTGCTGACCCAGAGCGGCAATTTTGCCTACAACCTGTCCATGAGCGACCGCTCGCTGCCGGTGGCCTACATGGCTTCGGTGGGCAACCAGGCGCAGATCGGCATTGCCGAACTGATGGACGCGCTGCTCGATGAGCCGCGGGTCACTGCCATCGGCCTGCACCTGGAAGGCCTGAAGAATGTGCCGGGTTTTGCCCGCGCGGCGCACAAGGCGCTGGAGAAGGGCATCCCGATCATCGCCCTGAAAACCGGGGTGTCGCAAATCGGTGCGGAACTGGCGCTGAGCCACACCAGCTCGCTGTCCGGCTCCGATGCGCTGTACGACAGCCTGTTCGAGCGCCTGGGGGTGATCCGCGTCAGCGGCCCGGTGAGCTTTGTCGAAACCCTCAAGGCCGCCGCCTGCGGCCACTTGCCCAAGGGCGGCAGCCTGATCGCCCTGGCTTGCTCCGGTGGCGATGCCGGGCTGATCGCCGACTATGCCGAACGCAACGATCTGAGCCTGCCGAAGCTGGATGACGGCCAGGTCCGCGAGCTGGCCCAGGTGCTGCCAACCTATGCCAACCTGGTCAACCCGCTGGACTTCACCACGGCGATCTGGGGCGACGGCGCCGCGCTTGAGCGCATGCTCGACAGCGCCCTGCGCACCGAGGCCGATGCCGCCATGCTGGTGCTCGACTACCCGGCGGAGTTTACCGGCGAGCGCAAGGAGTGCGACCTGCTGCTGGAGCTGTACTGCGCGGCGCTCAAGCGTCACGGCAAGACCGGCTTTGTCACCTCGGCCTTGCCCGAACTGCTGCCGGCCTTCGCCCGCGAGCGCCTGCATGCCCATGGCATTGCCGCGCTGCAGGGCGTCGAGGATGGCCTGGCGGCCTGGGGGCGGATTGCCGCATACCAGGGCCAACGCCAGGCGCTGCTCGACCTGGGCGAGTCAGCGTTGCCGCCGTTGTGCCCGCAGGCGCTGCAAGGCGAGAGCGAGCTGCTCAACGAATGGCAATCGAAACAAGCCTTGCAGGCGTTTGGCCTGCCGGTACCCAAGGGCGTGTTGAGCACGCCGGAGCAGGCCCTGGCCGATGCGCAGCAAGTCGGCTACCCGCTGGTGCTCAAGGCGGTCAGTGCGCAACTGCCGCACAAGACCGAAGCCGGTGCCGTCGCCCTCAACCTGCGCGACGCCCAGGCCCTGGGCGCGGCGCTGGAGCAGATGCGCGCACGGATCGGCACCTATGCGCCGGGTGTCGCGTTCGATCAGCTGCTGCTCGAGCCCATGGCCAGCGCGCCGCTGGCCGAGCTGATCGTCGGCATCAAGCGCGAGAACGACTTCGGCCTGGCCCTGGTGATCGGTGCCGGCGGGATCCTCGTCGAGCTGCTCAAGGACAGCAAGAGCCTGTTGCTGCCGACCACCGACGGCGCCATCCGCAAGGCCGTGCTCGGCCTGCGCAGCGCGGCCTTGCTCCAGGGTTTTCGTGGCCGCGAGGCGGCTGACCTGGAGGCGCTGGTGGCAGCGATCCGTGCGGTCGCCGACTACGCCTGCGAAAACGCTGCGCAATTGCTGGAACTGGATGTGAACCCATTAATGGTCGGTGCCCAGGGCACCACCGCGGTCGATGCGTTGATTCGCCTCGGCCAGGCGTAAGGAGCACAACATGCACAACACTCCCTTGACCGGCGGCCAGGCCCTGGTCCGCCTGTTGGCCAACTACGGCGTCGACACGGTGTTCGGTATTCCCGGGGTGCATACCCTGGAGCTGTACCGCGGCTTGCCCGGCAGCGGCATCCGTCACGTCCTCACCCGTCATGAGCAGGGCGCAGGCTTTATGGCTGACGGCTATGCCCGGGTCAGCGGCAAGCCCGGTGTGTGCTTTGTCATCACCGGTCCAGGTGTCACCAACGCTGCCACCGCCATTGGCCAGGCCTATGCCGACTCGATCCCGATGCTGGTGATTTCCAGCGTCAACCACACCGCCAGCCTGGGCAAAGGCTGGGGCTGCCTGCACGAAACCCAGGACCAGCGCGCCATGACCGCGCCGATCACGGCGTTTTCTGCCGTGGCGTTGAGCGCCGAGGACCTGCCTGGGCTGATCGCCCGTGCCTATGCGGTATTTGACAGCGAACGCCCGCGTCCGGTGCATATCTCGGTGCCGCTGGATGTGCTGGCCGCACCGGTCGCCCGCGACTGGAGCAATGAAGTGGTGCGCCGCCCGGGCCGGGGCGTGCCGGCCAGCAGTGTGCTGGATCAGGCAGCCGGCAAACTGGCAGGCGCCAGGCGGCCGATGATCATCGCCGGTGGCGGTGCCCTGGCCGCTGCCCAGGAACTGCAACAACTGAGCACGCGCCTGGCCGCGCCGCTGTTCACCAGCGTTGCCGGTAAAGGTCTGCTGCCACCGGATGCGCCGCTCAATGCCGGTTCGTCCTTGTGCGTGGAGCCGGGCTGGCAACTGATTGCCGAGGCCGACGTGATCCTCGCGGTCGGCACCGAAATGGCCGACACCGACTTCTGGCGCGAGCGGCTGCAGCTCAATGGCGAGTTGCTGCGGGTGGATATCGATCCGCGCAAGTTCAACGATTTCTATCCCTGCGCCGTGGCCCTGCAGGGCGATGCCCGGCAGACCGTCGCCGCCTTGCTCGAGCGTTTGCCGCAAACGTCGCGCGATGCCGGCGCTGCCATGGATGCTGTCGCCAGCCTGCGCCAGGCGGTCAAGGCCAGCCATGGCCCGCTGCAGGCGATTCACCAGGCGATCCTTGACCGGGTCGCGGCCGAGCTGCCGGCCAATGCGTTCATCAGCACCGACATGACCCAGCTGGCCTACACCGGCAACTATGTCTATGCCAGCCGCGCCCCCCGCAGTTGGCTGCACCCGACCGGCTACGGCACCCTCGGTTACGGCTTGCCGGCCGGGATTGGCGGCATGTTCGCCACGGATGATCGCCCAGGCCTGGTGCTGGTCGGCGATGGCGGTTTCCTCTACACCGCCCAGGAACTGGCCACCGCGGTCGAAGAGCTGGAGCGCCCGCTGGTGGTGCTGCTGTGGAACAACGATGCCCTGGGGCAGATTCGCGATGACATGCTCGGTTTGGATATCGAGCCGATCGGCGTGCTGCCGCGCAACCCGGACTTCATCGGCCTGGCCCGGGCCTTTGGTTGCAGCGTGGCGCAGCCGCACAGCCTGGATGACCTGCAACGGGAACTGCGCAGCGGCTTTGCCCGCAACGGCGTAACCCTGATCGAGCTCAAGCACGCTTGCGCGCGCTGAGCTTCAACCGCTTTTTTGGGAGACTGCCATGCGCTTTTCCGATCTGACCCAACGTATCGCCGGTGACGGCGCCGCTGCCTGGGACATCCACTACCGCGCCCTGGAACTGCTGGAAAAAGGCGAAGACGTGCTGTTGCTGTCGGTTGGCGACCCGGATTTCGACACCCCGGCGCCGATCGTCCAGGCCGCCATCGACAGCCTGCAGAACGGCCACACCCATTACTCCGACGTACGCGGCAAGCTGGCCCTGCGCCAGGCCATTGCCCGCCGGCATCAGCAACGCAGCGGCCAGCCGACCGGTGCCGATCAGGTGACGGTGCTGGCCGGGGCCCAGTGTGCGCTGTTCTGCGTGGCCCAGTGCGTGCTCAACCCCGGCGACGAAGTGATTGTCGCCGAGCCCATGTACGTCACCTATGAGGCCGTGTTCGGCGCCTGTGGCGCCACGGTGATCCCGGTGCCGGTGCGCCCGGAGCACGGCTTCCGGGTCCAGGCCGAAGATGTCGCCGCGCGCATCACCAGCAAGACCCGCGCCCTGGCCCTGAACAGCCCGCACAACCCCTCCGGCGCCAGCCTGCCGCGCACTACCTGGGAGGCGCTGGCCGAGTTGTGCATTGCCCATGACCTGTGGTTGATCTCCGATGAGGTCTACAGCGAGCTGCTGTACGACGGCGAGCACATCAGCCCCGGCAGCCTGCCGGGCATGGCCGAGCGCACGGCGACCCTCAACAGCCTGTCCAAGTCCCACGCCATGACCGGCTGGCGGGTGGGCTGGGTGGTCGGCTCACCAGCGCTGGCCACGCACCTGGAAAACCTGGCGCTGTGCATGCTCTACGGCTCGCCGGACTTCATCCAGGACGCGGCAGTGGTCGCCCTGGAGCAACAACTGCCGGAGCTGGCGGCCATGCGTGAAGCGTACCGCCAGCGCCGCGACCTGGTCTGCGCGTGCCTGGCCGACTGCCCGGGCCTGCGTGCGCTCAAGCCCGATGGCGGCATGTTCGTGATGGTCGACATCCGTGAAACCGGCCTCAGCGCCCAGGCGTTCTCTTATCGCCTGCTCGATCACCACGGCGTCTCGGTGCTCGCCGGCGAAGCCTTCGGCCCCAGCGCCGCCGGGCATATCCGCCTGGGCCTGGTGCTCGGCGCCGAACCGCTGCGCGAGGCCTGCCAGCGCATTGCCCGTTGCGCGGCTGAACTGATGGAGGGCAAAGCCCATGCGTGACTACCCGCGGCTGTTTATCGATGGCAGCTGGCAGTTGCCGTCGGGCCAGGGCCTGGCCGAAGTGATCAACCCGGCCACCGAAGCAGTGGCAGGCCGGGTGCCGCTGGGCGACGAGCAAGACGTCAACCGGGCGGTGGCAGCGGCGCGCAACGCCTTTGGCAGCTGGTCGCAAACCCCGTCCAGTGTGCGCGCCGGCTACATTCGCGCCCTGGCCGAACAGCTCAAGGCCCGCGCCGATGAGATGGCGGCCGTCATCACCCGCGAGCTGGGCATGCCGGTGCAGTGGTGCCGGGCGGTGCAGGTCGACGGGCCGATTGTCGGCCTTGAGCAGTACATCGAACTGGCCGGGCTGATGGACGAGGTACGCGAAGTCGGCAATTCGCTGGTAGTGCGCGAGGCGGTGGGCGTTTGTGCGTTCATCAACCCCTGGAACTACCCCCTGCACCAGTTGATCGGCAAACTGGCCCCGGCGTTGGCCGCGGGTTGCACGGTGGTGGTCAAGCCGAGCCAGGAAACCCCGCTGCACGCGTTTTTACTGGCCGAAATGATCGAGGCCATTGGCTTGCCGGCCGGGGTGTTCAACCTGGTCAGCGGGCCGGGCTCCAAGGTCGGTGAGGCGCTGGCCCGTCACCCGCAGGTGGACATGGTCTCGTTCACCGGCTCCACCGGTGCTGGCGTGCGCGTGGCCCAGGCCGCGGCGCCGTCGGTCAAGCGCGTGTGCCTGGAACTGGGCGGCAAGTCGCCGCTGCTGATCACCGCCGATGCCGACCTCGACGCCGCGGTGCGCTATGGCGTGCAGGACGTGATGATCAACTCCGGGCAGACCTGCACGGCCCTGACCCGCATGCTGCTGCCCGCCAGCCGCTATGAAGAGGCCCTGGCAATCGCCCTGGATGAAACCCGCCAACTGGTCATGGGCGACCCGCAAGACCCGAACAGCTTCCTCGGCCCCATGTGTTCGGCGGCGCAGCGGCGCACCGTGCTGGACTACATCCGCATTGGCCAGGAGGAGGGCGCACGGCTGCTGTGTGGCGGTGACACCGTGTCAGGCCTTGAGCGCGGTTTCTACGTGGCGCCGACCCTGTTCGCCGACGTCGACAACCGCATGCGGATTGCCCAGGAAGAGATCTTCGGCCCGGTGCTGTGCCTGATTCCCTATGCCGATGAGGCGCAAGGGGTTGCCCTGGCCAACGACTCACCCTTCGGCCTGTCCAGCGCGGTGTGGGCGGCGGACCGCGAGCGGGCCCTGCAACTGGGCCGGCAACTGCGCGCCGGGCAGTGCTTCATCAATGGTGCGGCGTTCAACTACCAGGCGCCGTTTGGCGGCTACAAGACCTCGGGCAATGGTCGCGAGTGGGGCGAGGAGGGTCTGGCCGAGTTCGTCGAGACCAAGGCCATTCAGCTCTGAAGTGGCGGGCAGGTTCAGGCCTGCCCGACGTTGTCCTGCGGTTTGTCGAAGGCCACGAACAGCTGGTCGGCGGTGATAGCGCCCAGGTCCAGGCGCATGTTGGCTTCGAGCATGGCGAACAGGCGGGTGAACACCTCGAACACCTTGCAGTGGTCTTCCAGGCCGGAGAACGGGTTGTCGATCTTCTCGGCGATCAGCGAGCTTTCCTGCACCGCGTCGTAGACCTCGCGCAGGGTGATTTCGCTGGCCGGGCGGGCCAGGGTCAGGCCGCCATGGGCGCCGCGCCAGGACTTGAGGATGTTGGCCTTGACCATCAGCGACACCAGGCTGCGCACCCGCGTGGGATGGGTCTTGACCCACTTGGCGATGGTCTCGGTACGCAGTTTTTGCGGCGCGTTGGCGGCCACGAACGAGAGGATGTACGAGGCGGTGATCAGGCGGGTCGACTGGCTCATCTGGCGAAAATCCCTGTAGGAGCGGGCTTGCCCCGCGATCGATGTTACAGACAAAACGCTATCGCGGGGCAAGCCCGCTCCTACAGAGGAAGGGGATTGGCAGCGAACTGATTTTGAGTTTAATGTATTTGTCACGATGACAATTACAAATATTTGCATCGATGCGTGCGAGGTTGGCTGAATCCTTTTCTCTGCAGTTCTACAGGGGCAATGCCATGAGCGATAACAACAACAAGATTACTCAAGCGATGCACGACAGCGGTTTGCCGCGTCGGGATTTTCTCAAGTACAGCGCGACGGCGGCGGCCATTGCCGGTGCATTCTCGCTCGGCCTGCCGCTGCGCGGTTGGGCCGAGGAGGCCACGCCCAAGGCCGGCGGCGTGCTGCGCATGGGCCTGGCCGGGGGCAGTACCACCGACTCCCGCGACCCGGGCTCGTGGAGCGACACCTTTACCTTTGTCGGCTTCTCGGCGGTGTACAACACCCTGAGCGAAATCAGCGTCGACGGCACGGCGATCCCCGAGCTTGCCGAGCGCTGGGAGTCCAGCCCCGATGCCCGCATCTGGACCTTCACCCTGCGCCAGGGCGTGACCTTCCACAACGGCAAGACCCTCGATGCCGGCGACGTGGTTGCCTCGATCCAGCATCACCTGGGCGACAAATCCACCTCGGCGGCCAAGACCGTGCTTGGCGATGTCGCCAAGGTCCAGGCCCAGGGCAACGATGCGGTGGTGTTCGTACTGCACTCGGGTAACGCCGACTTCGCCTATGTGGTCGCCGATTATCACCTGGTGATCATGCCGGCCAAGGACGGCGGTGCCGACTGGCAGGCCGGGGTTGGCACCGGCGGCTATCGCCTCAAGGGCTTCGAGCCCGGCGTGCGCATGGACCTCGAACGCAGCCCGGATTACTGGAAAGCCGGCCGCGCGCATTTCGCCAGTGCCGAGTTGCTGGCCATCGCCGACGGCGCGGCGCGGGTCAATGCCCTGGTCACCGGCCAGGTCGATGTGATCAACAAGGTCGACCTGAAAACCGTGGCCTTGCTCAAGCGCAACCCGAACCTGGCCATCGAGGAAACCAAAGGCGCCCAGCACTACACCTTCCCGATGCTGACCGACAGCACGCAGTTCCAGGACAACAACATCCGCCTGGCCCTCAAGCACGCGATCAACCGCGAGACCTTGCTCGCCTCGGTGCTCTACGGCTACGGCCAGATCGGCAACGATCACCCGATCCAGCCCGGCAGCCGCTTTATCAATAGCGCGCTGGAGCAGCGCGCTTATGACCCGGACAAGGCGCGCTTCTACCTGCGCCAGGCTGGGGTCGATTCGCTCAAGGTGCGTCTGCAAGCCTCCGATGCCGCGTACACCGGCGCCGTGGACGCTTCGGTGTTGTTCAAGGAGCAGGCGCGCCAAGCCGGTATCGACATCGACGTGGTGCGCGAGCCGGCCGATGGCTTCTTCAGCAACGTGTGGATGAAGCAACCTTTCACCACCTCGTTCTTCTACAGCAGCCTGACCGCCGACCGCATGTTCAGCATCGGTTACGCCAAAGGCGCGGCGTGGAACGAAACGCACTGGGACAACCCGCGCTTCAACCAGCTGCTCAATGCCGCCCGTGGCGAGATGAACGCGCCGCTGCGCCAGGAGATGTACAACGAAATGCAGGCCCTGTGCCGCGACGATGGCGGGGCGATTGTGCCGCTGTTCGCCAGTTCCGTGGCGGCCCGCTCCAAGCGTGTCGCCCATGGCGCAGTGACCGCGCCCTACGGCGAGCTGGACGGTTTGCGCCTGATCGAACGCTGGTGGCAGGCATAACCACCCCAGCGCATTAGCACCTTTCGTTGTGTCTGTTCGAGGAGCTGTCCGGTGAATAGTCTTTGCAAACTGCTTGCACAGCGCCTGGCCCTGGGCCTGTTGTCGCTGTTCGCGGTGTCGGTGATCATCTTCCTGGCCGTTGGCATGCTCCCGGGCGACGTCGCCCAGGCCATGCTCGGCCAGGCGGCAACTCCCGAGACCGTCGCGGCGTTCCGCGCCCAACTGGGCCTGGACCTGCCGCCGCTGACCCGCTTCGGCCACTGGGCCTGGCAACTGCTGCACGGGGACCTGGGCCTGTCGCTGGCCAACCAGCGGCCGATCGCCGAGCTGATCGGCGCACGCCTGGGCAACACCTTTACCCTGGCCTTGCTGGCGGCGCTGGTGTCGGTACCGGCGGCCTTGCTGCTGGGCATGCTCGCGGCGCTGTACCGCAACAGCTGGTTCGACCGCCTGCTCAACACCAGCGCCCTGAGCGCAGTGTCGTTCCCGGAGTTCTTCGTCGCCTACATCCTGATCCTGGTGTTCGCGGTCAAGCTCAACTGGTTGCCGAGCATCTCCAACCTGGCCCCGGGCGCGTCCTTCGCCGAGGTGCTGGAGCGTTCGCTGCTGCCGGTACTGACCCTGAGCCTGGTGGTGATCGCGCAGATGATGCGCATGACCCGTGCGGCGCTGATCAACCTGCTGGCCAGCCCGTATATCGAGATGGCCCGGCTCAAGGGCATCAGCCAGGCGCGGATCATCTTCCACCACGCCTTGCCCAATGCCCTGGCACCGATCATCAACGTGGTGGCGCTGAACCTGGCCTACCTGGTGGTCGGCGTGGTGGTGGTCGAGGTGGTGTTCGTCTACCCGGGGCTCGGCCAGTTGCTGGTCGACTCGGTGGCCAAGCGCGACATCCCGGTGGTGCAGGCCTGCAGCCTGATCTTCGCGGCCACCTACATCCTGCTCAATACCACGGCCGACGTGCTGTCGATTGCCAGCAACCCACGCCTGATGCATCCGAAGGGGTAAGCCATGAGCCTGATCAAACCGTTGTTGCGGGCCCCCTTGAGCGCCCAGTTCGGCCTGCTGGTGATTGTCCTGTACATCCTGGTGGCGCTGTTTGCGCCGGTGCTGGCGCCGTTTGGCGAGACCGAAGTGGTCGGCGAGGGCTTTGCACCCTGGGGCGGGCAGTTCCTGCTGGGTACCGACAACCTTGGCCGCGACATGTTCAGCCGCCTGGTGTATGGCGCGCGCAACACCCTGGGGATTGCCTTCCTGACCACGCTGCTGGCCTTTGCCGTCGGCGGTTTCTGCGGCCTGGTGGCGGCGATCAGGGGCGGCTGGATCGACCAGGGCTTGTCGCGGCTGGTGGATATCCTCATGGCCATCCCGCAGCTGATCTTCGCTTTGCTGATCCTCAGCGTGGTCGGCACCAACGCCACGTCGCTGGTGCTGGTGATCGCGCTGCTCGACGCCACCCGGGTGTTTCGCCTGTCGCGGGCGGTGGCGATGACCGTGGTGGTCCAGGACTTTGTCGAGGCCGCGCGCCTGCGCGGGGAGGGGCTGTGGTGGCTGGTCAGCCGCGAGGTGCTGCCCAATGCCGCAGCGCCGCTGATTGCCGAGTTCGGCCTGCGCTTTTGCTTTGTCTTTCTGTTCATCAGTGCGCTGTCGTTCCTCGGCCTGGGCATCCAGCCGCCGACTGCCGACTGGGGCAGCATGGTCCGCGACAACGCCGTGCTGATCACCTTCGGCGATATCAGCCCGCTGTTGCCGGCCCTGGCGGTGGCGCTGATCACCGTCAGCGTCAACTTTGTCGTGGACTGGGTGCTGCATAAGTCCAGCGGCCTGAAGGAGTGCTGAGTATGACCATGAGTGAAAAGCCGCTGCTGGAAATCCGCGACCTGCACATCGAAGGCCATTACCAGGACGCCTGGCATCCGCTGATCAAGGGCATCGACCTGACCTTGCAGCGGGGTGAAGTACTGGGCCTGATTGGTGAGTCGGGGGCGGGCAAGTCGACCCTGGGCCTGGCCTCCATGGGCTATGTGCGCGACGGTTGCCGCATCACTGGCGGCTCGGTGCGTTTCGACGGCCAGGAGCTGGTCGGCGCCAAACCTGAAGCCTTGCGCACGCTGCGCGGCCTGCGCATCGCCTATGTCGCACAAAGCGCCGCCGCGTCGTTCAACCCGGCGCACCGGCTGATCGACCAGCATGTCGAGACGGCGGTCAGGAACGGCGGTATTGACCGCGTCCGGGCCGAAGCCGAAGCGGTGGAGCTGTACCGCGTGCTGCGCCTGCCCAACCCCGAACAGATCGGCCAGCGTTACCCCCACCAGGTCTCCGGCGGCCAGTTGCAACGGGTCATGACCGCCATGGCCATGGCCTGCCACCCGGACCTGATCATTTTCGACGAGCCGACCACCGCCCTCGACGTCACCACCCAGATCGAAGTGCTGGCGGCGATTCGCGATGCGGTGAAAACCTACGGCAGCGCCGCCCTGTACATCAGCCACGACCTGGCGGTGGTGGCGCAGATGGCCGACCGCATCATGGTGCTGCGCCACGGCAAGCTGGTCGAAGAGGCCGACACCCGCAGCATGCTTGACGCCCCGCAGCAGGACTACACCAAATCGTTGTGGGCGGTACGCAGTTTTCGCACTGAACCCAAGCCGTGCCCGCAACAGGCGACACCGCTGCTTGAGGTGCGCAAGGCCAGCGCCAGTTACGGCCACCAGCCGGTGCTGCATGAGGTCTCGCTCAAGCTCCATCGCGGCCAGACCCTGGCAGTGATCGGCGAGTCGGGCAGTGGCAAGAGCTCTACCGCACGGTTGATCACCGGCCTGTTGCCGCCGACTGCAGGCCAGGTGCTGTATGACGGTGAAGCCCTGCCGGCCGATTATCGCCAGCGCAGCAAAGAGCAGTTGCGCCGGGTGCAGATGATCTACCAGATCCCCGACACCGCGCTCAATCCGCGCCAGCGGATCGTCGACATCATCGGCCGGCCGCTGAGTTTCTACCTCGGCCTCAAGGGCCAGGCCCTGCGCCAGCGGGTCGCAGAATTGCTGGAAATGATCGAGCTGGACCCGGCGTTGTATATGGAGCGTCAGCCCCGCGAGCTGTCCGGCGGGCAGAAGCAGCGCATCTGCATCGCCCGGGCGCTGGCTGCCGAGCCGCAGTTGATCATCTGCGACGAGGTCACCTCGGCCCTCGACCAACTGGTGGCCGAAGGTGTTTTGAAGCTGCTCAACCGTATCCAGCAGCAACTGGGCGTGGCTTACCTGTTCATCACCCACGACGTGGCCACGGTGCGCGCCATTGCCGACGAGGTGCTGGTGATGCAGCGCGGGCAGGTGGTCGATCACGGCAGCCGTGAGGCGATCTTCACCCCGCCGCACCGCGACTACACCGGCCTGCTGTTCTCCAGCGAGCCGGAAATGGACCCGGACTGGCTCGACCGCCTGCTGGCCAGGCGGGCGCTGACTTCCACTGTGCAAACCGTTTAAGGACTCCCCATGAATGTACTGATCGTTCACGCTCACCCCGAGCCGCAATCCTTCACCGCCGCCTTGCGTGACCAGGCTGTCGAAACCTTTACTGCCCAGGGCCATCAGGTGCAGGTCAGCGACCTGTATGCGATGAACTGGAATCCGGTGGCCAGCGCCGATGACTTCGTCAGCCGCGAGAACCCGGATTACCTGGTGTATGCCCTGGAGCAGCGCCTGGGGGTCAAGAGCCAGTCGATTGCCGCCGACATTCAGCAGGAGCTGGACAAGCTGCTGTGGGCCGACCTGGTGGTGCTGAATTTCCCGATCTTCTGGTTCTCGGCGCCGGCCATGCTCAAGGGCTGGATCGACCGGGTGCTGGTCTCGGGGGTGTGCTATGGCGGCAAGCGTTTCTATGACCAGGGCGGGTTGGTGGGCAAGCAGGCGCTGGTGACCGTCACCCTCGGCGGGCGTGAGCACATGTTCGGCGAAGGGGCGATTCACGGGCCGCTGGAGGACATGCTGCGGCCGATCTTGCGTGGCACCCTGGCCTACGTCGGCTTCGAGGTGCTGGAGCCGTTCGTGGCCTGGCATGTGCCGTATATCAGCGACGAGGCGCGCAAGGACTTTTTGCGTAGCTACCAGCAGCGCCTGGCGCATTTGTCCGATGAGCAGCCGCTGGTGTTTCCGCGCCTGGCGCAGTTTGACGAGGCGTTGTATCCGTTGGCTTGAGGGTGGATGCAGTGGCCTCATCGCCGGCAAGGCCGGCTCCCACAGGGGTAGTGCAGGTCACTCAAACTGTGGGAGCCGGCCTTGCCGGCGATTGGCCGTAAGGTAAATGCTGCGCACCTACCCATTCGGGGTATGGTCGCCATCACCGGCTCCCTCGATAGTAACCCCGTCGGCTCACACCGAGCAGATCCTGGTGACACGACGGAGTGGCTATGCGAAAGACACTGAAGGTGATTTCCAGTCTGTTGCTCGCGCCCCTGGCAACGGCGGCGCTCGCCGCCGGCGGGGAGGCGGCCAACACACTCAGGCTGTACAACTGGACGGATTACATCGGCGAAACGACCCTCGCCGACTTTGAAAAAGCCACCGGCATCAAGGTGATCTACGACACCTTCGACGGCTACGAAACGGTTCAGACCAAACTGCTGACCGGGCGCTCGGGCTACGACCTGGTGGTGCTCAACGCCTCCCTGGTCCCGCCGCTGATCAAGGCCCAGGTGTTCCAGCCGCTGGACAAAAAGCAGCTGCCGAGCTGGAACAACCTCGACCCGCAAGTGCTCAGCGACCTGCAAGGCTACGACCCCGGCCTTGCCTATTCGGCGCCCTACACCTGGGGCAGCTCCGGGGTGACCTACAACGTCGACAAGATCAAGGCGCGCATGCCCGATGCGCCCATCGGTTCGCTGGCCATGCTCTTCGACCCGAAGATCGTCTCGCGTTTTGCCGATTGCGGCGTGACCCTGATGGACGCGCCCAGCGAAGTGATCCCGCTGGCCCTCAAATACCTCGGGCGCGACCCCAACAGCGCCACAGCGGATGACCTCAAGGCCGCCCAGGAACTGCTGCTCGGCGTGCGGCCATACATCAAGAAATTCGACTCGGTCAATTACCTGACCAGCCTGCCCAATGGCGATACCTGCCTGGCCCTGACCTGGTCCGGCGACTACGCCACCGCCCAGGCAAGGGCGCAGGAGGCGAAGAAGAACATCAAGCTGGCGTTCTTCATCCCCCAGGAAGGCTCGCTGATCTGGTTCGACAACCTCTACCTGCCCAGTGACGCGCCGCACGCGGCCAATGCCCATCGCTTCATCGAGTTTCTCCTGCAGCCGCAGAACATCGCCCAGGTCACCAACTACATCCACTACGCCAACAGCAATGCCGCTGCCACGCCGCTGGTGCGGGCCGAGATTCGCGACGATCCGGCGATCTACCCGGACGACGTCACCCGCCAGCGCCTGTTCGCGCAGAAAACCCAGAGCGGCAAGGACATGCGCGCCATTACCCGGGTCTGGAGCACGGTCAAGACCGGTAGCTGATTTCTATTTTCCCCTAGCCAAGGACACTGCCATGGCCACGCCAAACAAAGCCTTCGTAGCACCCGCCGCCAATGATGCCCTGGTGGCGGCCGACAAAGCCCACTACCTGCACGGCTACCACGTGTTCGATGAGCATGCCGAGCAAGGCGCGCTGAATATCGTCGAAGGCGAGGGCGCCTACATCTACGACACCGATGGCAACCGCTTCCTCGATGCCGTCGGCGGCATGTGGTGCACCAACATCGGCCTGGGCCGCGAAGAGATGGCCCTGGCCATCGCCGATCAGGTGCGCCAGCTGGCCTATTCCAACCCGTTTTCGGACATGGCCAACAACGTCGCTATCGAACTGTGCGCAAAACTCGCCAGCCTCGCTCCGGGCGATCTCGATCATGTGTTCCTCACCACCGGCGGCTCGACGGCGGTCGATACCGCCTACCGGCTGATCCAGTACTACCAGAACTGCCGCGGCAAGCCGCACAAAAAGCACGTGATCGCCCGCTACAACGCTTATCACGGCTCCACCTGCCTGACCATGTCGATCGGCAACAAGGCCGCCGACCGGGTGCCCGAATTCGACTACGGCCATGAGTTGATCCACCACGTCTCCAACCCGAACCCGTATCGGGCACCGGATGACATGGACGCGGCGGAGTTTCTGGATTTTCTGGTGGCCGAGTTCGAGGACAAGATCCTCTCCTTGGGCGCCGACAATGTCGCGGCGTTCTTTGCCGAGCCGATCATGGGCTCGGGCGG
>RCUI01000223.1_pt1 | contig 21286 bp, 20 predicted proteins | sample 2166121 | NCBI WGS metagenome assembly RCUI01 (sample SAMN09932700, study PRJNA488358) | compost metagenome | feature: garden; material: soil; isolation source: compost soil in succinic acid-enriched culture | place: Germany: Experimental Botanical Garden Goettingen | collected 2016-01-27
TGCTGATCGGCCTTGAGGTCAAGCGCGAGGTGGTCGAAGGCCACCTGTCCAAGCCGTCGCAGATCGTTCTGCCAGGGGCTGCCGCCATCGGCGGTATGGTCGTCCCGGCCCTGATCTACTGGTTCCTGAACAAGGACGACCCGAGCGCTACCGCTGGCTGGGCGATTCCAATGGCCACCGACATCGCCTTTGCCCTGGGTGTACTGGCCCTGCTGGGCAAGCGTGTACCCGTGTCACTGAAGCTGTTCCTGATGACCCTGGCCATCATTGATGACCTGGGTGCAATCGTTGTTATTGCCCTCTTCTATTCGGGCGAGTTGTCGAGCTTGTCGCTGATGCTGGCGGGTGCCTGCCTGCTGGCCCTGGTCGGCATGAACCGGATGGGAGTGGTCAAGCTGGGGCCTTACATGGTGATTGGCCTGATTCTCTGGGTCTGCGTGCTCAAGAGTGGTGTCCATGCCACCCTTGCCGGTGTCACCCTGGCCCTGTGTATCCCCTTGCGAACCCGCAATGCCGAACCCTCCCCCTTGTTGACGCTGGAGCACGCCCTGCACCCGTGGGTGGCCTACGGCATTCTGCCTTTGTTTGCCTTCGCCAACGCCGGTGTATCGCTGGCCGGCGTCACACTCGAAAGTTTCACCCACCACGTGCCGATGGGCATCGCCGTGGGCTTGTTGCTGGGCAAGACCCTCGGGGTATTCGGCCTGACCTGGCTGTCAGTCAAGCTGGGCATCGCCGCCCTCCCCGCCAATGCGAATTGGGGCCAGGTGCTGGGTGTGGCGATCCTGTGTGGTATCGGCTTCACCATGAGCCTGTTCGTAGGCTCGCTGGCGTTCGTGCCTGGCAGCAGCGATTACGCCGGTATGGACCGCATGGGTATTCTCACCGGCTCCATTCTCGCCGCGCTGATCGGCTACACCATCACCGCGCTGGCCAGCCGCAAAGCTTCCACCGCCTGAGCAAGAACAAGGCAATAAAAAACCCCGACCGGCATTGCCGAGTCGGGGTTTTTTATTGCTGTTCGGGTATCAGTGCGAAACCCGGCTGGTGCCATCGACGGTCATGATGCGCACACGCTCACCCACGCGGAAAATCTCGTTCTCCTGCACTGCCTGCACATAGGCTCGCATGCTGCCGTCGTCTTCACGTACGGTGATTTCCACACCCTGGGTGCGGGTCAGGCCCTCTTCAGCGGCCGAACCTGCAAGGCCACCGGCCACGGCACCGATGACAGCAGCAACGATGCTGCCGCGCCCGCCACCAATGGCACTACCGGCCACACCGCCGACAACGGCGCCGGCACCGCCACCGATTGGCGTCTTGGTGCCTTCGATCTTGACGGGCCGCAGGGATTCGATGGTGCCCATACGTACGGTCTGAACACGGCGGGCTTCGTCGCGCGAGTAGCTATCGCCGGTCAGGCTCGAGGCGCAGCCAGTGAGCAGCATCGACATCGTGGTGAAGCTGGCCAACAGCAAAACAGATTTACGCATAGGATGGTCTCCAAAAGTCAGGTGTTCATTAGACTCCGCGCGTTGACGACTGTCACGACCGATGCGGGGTAAAATTGCTTCCATTCAGCTTCCATACAGCCTGTGTCATCGATGCGGTCTGTAGAAACGTCTAGCGCAAGGATAGTCATGGATTACTTCATCGTCGTCGTCACGACCGTGGCAGGGCTGTATTTTCACTGGTGGTTGTATGTGCGCATCCGGCGCTGGATGGATCGCGACCTGGCGCTGTCGATGGCCGGTAAGGATGAGCGCAAGAAAGCCTACATGCTTGAATGCTTGGACAAAGCGCGCGCGCAAAAGGTCAAGCGCGCTGAGCTGGCGGCCTGGCTGGAACGCGAGGCCGCGGGATATACCGATTAAGGTGCCAGGCGCTCGCGCAGCCAGGCGCCATCTTGCAGGCGGTAATTGAGGCGGTCATGCAGGCGGCTGGCGCGCCCCTGCCAGAACTCGATGCGCTCGGGCAGCAAGCGGTAGCCACCCCAGTGTTCCGGACAATGCGGCTGCGTATCACTGAAGCGTTGCTCGGTGGCCTTGACCAGACCCTCGAGTTCCTCGCGACCCGCAATCACCCGACTCTGCGGTGATGCCCAGGCCCCCAGGCGGCTGCCCAACGGGCGCACCTGATAATACTCATCCGACTCCTTGGCACTGACCTTGACCACCTTGCCTTCGATGCGCACCTGACGCTCAAGGGCTGGCCAGAAGAAGGTCATGGCCGCATGGGGGTTGGCCAGCAGTTGCTGCCCCTTGGCGCTCTCGTAATTGGTGAAGAAGGTGAAGCCTTTGTCATCCAGGCCTTTGAGCAACAAGACCCGGCAGTGCGGGCGACCGTCAGCGTCGACCGTCGCCACGGTCATGGCATTGGCTTCTACCGGCGGCAGCTCGGTTTTCACCGCGTCGTCGAACCAGTGGCGAAACAACGCGAAGGGTTCGTCCGGGGCCTGGGCTTCTGCCAGGCCATCACGGGTGTAGTCGCGGCGCATATCGGCCAGGGTCTGGGTCATTGCTGCGTTCCTTGACGATCAGTTGGTCTTCGCAGGGCTGGTGTTGGCGGCCACTTTTTTCGCTGTCGGTGCAGGCTTTTTAGCCGCAGGCTTGGCAACGGGGGCTTTCTTCTTTGCGGCAGCGGTCTTGGCCGGGGCTTTCTTGGCCGTGCTGGCTGCTTTCGCTGGTGCCTTGGACGCAGGTTTCACAGCCGCCTTGACCGGCGCCTTGGCATCCTGCACAGCGACCAGTGCTGCCGGGCTCGGGGTTGGCTGTTTGTACTTGGCGAGCAAGGCAATCATGGTGTTTTGTGGGGTCAGTACCAGTTCTACGCGACGGTTCAAGGCTCGGCCTTCAACACTGTCGTTGGCTGCACGAGGCATTTCCGAGCCCATGCCCCGCAAATTCAGACGATCACGTTCCAGACCGCTGAGACGGAAGATCGCGGCAATCGACTGCGCACGTTCCTGGCTGAGTTTCTGATTGAGCGCTGCGGCGCCGCTGGTGTCGGCATGGCCCAGGACCAGCACGGCGGTCTGTTTGTCGGTCTCGATGGCTTTGGCCACCCGGGTGATTGGCCCCAGGGTTACCGGCAGGAGCATGGCCGGGCGATCAGGATTGTAGGAAGAGTCCACCGGCACCGTGACCACCAGTACGTCTTCACGACGCTCGACTTCGAACTTGCTGTCCTTGATGGCCTCGCGCAGTCGCGGCTCGTAGCTGTCCAGCCAGGCCTGGGTGGCCTTGTGGTCGATCTTCGGCACGACAGGGGTGTTGTTCTTGGCGCTCTCGCCGAACGGCCACCACCAGCGGCTGGAGTTTTCCGACTTGGCATCGGCCTTGGCGACCTTTTCGGTTACCACTTCCTTCACTTCCTTGTCGGCGACCTTGTCCGAACCGAATGGCCACCAGTTGAGCCCGCCATCTACCGCGCCATTCTGAGAGTGCTGCGCGCAACCGGTCATGGCCAGGCACAGGGCGAGAGCTAAGGTTTTATGTGAAGACATCAGCGATACACCATGAAAATGAAAGAAATTCTGCTCAAAAGTGTTGAGCATTGGAATCCAGAATAGCCAAAGGGTTCAGGTAACACCGGGGTTAACCGATCAAAGGCAACTGCCCAAGACCCGTACCAGCTTCTGCGCTCGCGGGTCCATCAGTACATAAGGCCCCAGGGTATTGGTTACAAAACCGAAGGCGACATCGTGTTCAGGGTCGGCAAACCCGACCGACCCGCCCGCGCCTGGATGACCAAAGGCTTTGCTGCCCAGACCGAAGGTGGCATTGGCTACCGTCGGCTGGTCGAGCATGCAGCCCAGGCCGAAACGGGTGCGGGTCAACAGGGTTTTGTCATCACCCAGGCTGTGTTCGCGGGTCAGCTCATCCAGCAACTCGGACTCAAGCAGGCTGCCGTCGAGCAAGCCGGCATAGAACCCTGCCAGGCTGCGGGCATTGCCATGACCGTTGGCCGCAGGCTGCTGCATCCGCCGCCACTCGGGCTTATTGGTGCTGGTCAGCATCCCTGGCGGGTTGGTGAAGGCACGGGTAGACAGTGCCTCCGGCTCGCGCAGGGTAACCTGCAGCAAGCGCTGGGCCGCTTCATCGCCCATGTTGCCCTTGCCCCTGGCAATATGCGCCACCCGGTGGAACTGCTCATCGGCCAGGCCAATGTGAAAATCCAGGCCCAGGGGCCGTGCCGTGCGGGCAACAATGGACTCACCCGGCTCACGTCCGTCGGCGCGGCGAATCAACTCACCGATCAGCCAACCGTAGGTGATCGCCGCATAACCGTGAGCGCTCCCGGGTGTCCACCAGGGCGTTTCAGCGGCCAGGGTGTCGACCATGGTCTGCCAATCATAGAAGGACTCGGCACTCAACAACTGACGAATGGCCGGCAACCCGGCCTGGTGGCAGAGCAGCTGGCGCAAGGTGATCGCCTGCTTGCCGGCTTGGGCAAACTCTGGCCAGTAACGGGCAACCGGAGCGTCCAGCGACAGCTTGCCCTCACCTACCAATTGCAGGGCGGTAACCGCCGCAAAGGCCTTGGTGCAGGAAAACAGATTGGCGATGGTATCGCTATGCCAGGCCTCGGCACCGTCCTTGTCGGCGGTACCCGTCCAGAGATCAACGACCGTCTCGCCACCCACCTGGATACACAGCGCCGCACCACGTTCCTGAGGATCGTCGAACAACGCCGCGAAGGCTTCGCGCACTGCTTCGAACTTAAGCTCGTAATGACCCTGAATCTGCACCCAGCCGCTCCCGAATACACCAAAACCCAAAATGGCGTGCATTGTTTCAGCCTGCGGCGGATTTGGGAACAGACAGCGGTCAGGCAGTTGCCTGCCCAGAAAGCAGTGCGGCCCGGCGCACGCAGGTGCGCCGGGCCGACAAGCAGGGATTACGGGGCTGTTGCTGCCTTTTCGGGCGCTGCGAGCTTGCCGATCTGCGCCTGCGCCTGCAGGTTGCTTTTACGCACACTCTCGACAAAACCCTGGAACGGTACATCGGTAATGCCCACCAGGCCGAAGTGTCCGTTCTCCCCATCCAGCAAACGCCCGCTGGCCGGTTGATCCAGGTACTGGAACCAGTGCACCCCGACAATCGTTGGCTCAGCCAGTGCGGCCTTGACGAAGGCAGCATAGGAAGGCCCCCGCGCCTCCTCCTTGGCCACCTCCATCGGCCCTGGCCAGAACGGGCCGCGATCACGCGAGCCAAACTGGAACTCGGAGACCAGCACCGGCTTGTCCAGCGCATTGAGTTGGCTGAAATCGTAACCGTCCTGGGGCTTGGGTGTGTAGAAGTTGAAGCTCAGAACATCGCAGAACTCGGCACAGGCAGCCACCGCTTCCGGCGTACTGACCGCATAGCGCCCGCCCAGCAGCAAGTGATTGGGTGCATGCCACTTCAAGGAGTCGGATATGGTCTTGAAGTAGGTTTGGGCAAATACCTTCTGGAAGTATTTGAAGTCGGCCTCGATCTCCGGGTACTCCGGGCTTGGCAAGGGCGGCTCGAAACCTGGGTCTTCCATAAGTTCCCAGGCCGGCAGGTCGATACCCCAGGCCTTGGACAACCCCGCCTGGTTACGGTACTTGTCGCGCAACTGCTTGAGGAAGGCACGCTTGGCCGGCACATCGGTGGTCAGGCGCAGCGTCCCGTAGGCCAGGGCATAGCGCGCCTTGGGATCATCGCCCGGCGCGGCCCAGGCCAGTTCGTTGTCGGCGAAATAACCGATCAACCAGGGGTCGTCGCGGTGGTCTCGCGCGGCAATGGCTACCGCACGTTCCGTGGCCATGGCAAAGCGAGGGTCGAACGGGTCGGGCATACGGCCCCACCAATCCATGCCCGTGCTGATGCTGGTGTAGTCACCAACGATCGACAGCGGCAAGGTATAGGCGATGCGATCAGCCTGCCCCACGGCGGAATCGCTCCAGTTGCCCAGGGTGTTGAACCCCCAACCCTGCAGGCGATCAAGGGTATGACCCTGCCAGCGCTGCTTGTCCACGACTGACGCCGGGCAGTCCACTGCCGGCGCTGTGTCGGTTGCAGCAGCCGGGGTGCAGGCCTTGCCATGGGTGCGCTCAAGGTTGGCGGCATAGAAGTCGTACCAGCGCCCCTGGTTGAAACCGCGCCCGCTGGACGAGCCGTTGCCGTCGTTGTTGTCACCTTCACCATAGAACTGCGCCAGCGGCTCGCCCTCCTGTGGCAAGGTGGTGAACATCGACTCGCGCCCGGCCACATAGGTGCGCCCACCGTCGGGGGCGACCGCATTGACGCCCAGCGAATAGAACGGATGGCCCTCAGGAGTGACCAGGTACCATCGCCCGTCCTGCTTTTCGGTGCGGAAGAAACCCTTGGCCTCGAAGCGTACGCCGGTGGTCACGCCACCGAACTTGTCGTGGGGCAATTGGCTGCGCTCGGCCATCCAGCCCTTGAGTTGCTGCTGTTCGCGAGCCGCCGCTGCCTTGAGCTGGTCGTCGCTGACAATCTTTTCCGGCCAGCGCGCCCGGGTGGACTGGCCGTAGCCATCGATCAAGCCGGTATAGACGGCCTTTTGCACTTGCTCATCGTCCTGGGTTCCAACGCGCTCGATCATCAGGCTCTGGGCAACGTTGGGCTTGTTCATCGACAAGGTCACCGACACCACTTGCTTGAGGTCCACCTCGCCCGCGCTGCTGGTCAACAACCAACGCTGGCCTTCATGTACCCACGGCATCGGTGGCCCGGCACGCATGCCCTGGCTCAGCGCTGAGGTCGCCTTCAACGGCACCAACACCGTCTGCGCTGGGCCAGCCGGCAAGTCGATACGACTGGTGAGCGTCTTGCCGTCGCTACTCAGTACCGTGACATCTACCGTGAGTGGCCAGTCCATGCCGCTTTGCAGGCGCAAGGTCATGGCCGTAGCACTGGACCAGTCCCAGGCGCCCGATTGCGGGCTCAGTTTCAGGCTGGGCCGCTCGACGGGGTTGAATACCACCCGGCGCAATACCTCACCCTCGGCCGTCTGCTCTGCATTGTATTGCGGCAAACTGGCATCCTCGGTCGCCACATTGACCACGGCGGCCGGGCGCACGAAGCTGAACAGCGTCTGTTGCCCGGCCAGCAGCGGTGTGCTGAACAACAGTGCGAAGACAGCAGGCAAGGTACGGCGAATCATAGGGCTGGAGCTCTCCTTGAGGGCCCTTGCGGGCCTTGAACTGAGTCATAGACAACGCCCCGGCGTATTTCTCTGCGGGGGTCAGGAAATTTCCCGTCGAAACGGCGGCAGAGCGTTGAGAATAGCTTTGCCGTAGCGCTGGGTGACGACGCGTCGATCCAGCAGGGTGATGGTGCCGCGATCCTCTTCGGTACGCAGCAGGCGACCGCAGGCCTGGATCAGACGCAACGAGGCGTCCGGCACGGCGATCTCCATGAACGGGTTGCCGCCACGCGCCTCGATCCACTCGGCCAGGGCAGCCTCGACCGGATCATCGGGCACCGCGAACGGAATCTTGGCAATCACCACATGCTCGCAATAGGCGCCTGGCAGGTCGACACCCTCGGCAAAACTGGCAAGGCCGAACAACACGCTGGTGTCACCGCCATCGACCCGCGCCTTGTGCTTGTTCAAGGTTTCCTGCTTGGACAGGTTGCCCTGAATGAACACTTGCTTGCGCCAGTCCCGGTCCAGGCCGTCGAACACGTCCTGCATCTGTTTGCGTGAAGAGAACAGCACCAGCGTACCGCGCGAGCCTTCGACCAGCGCCGGCAGGTCACGAATGATCGCTGCGGTATGGGCGGCGGCGTCCCGCGGATCGGCACGCAGGTCCGGCACCCGCAGAACACCTGCATCAGTATGATGGAACGGGCTGGGCACGACGCTGGTCACGGCGTCCTTGGGCAGGCCGGCACGCATGCGGAAGCGATCGAACTTACCCAGCGCCGTCAGCGTTGCCGAGGTCACCAACGCGCCATGGGCGACGTTCCAGAGGTTGCGGCGCAGCATCTCGGCCGCCAGGATCGGGCTGGCGTTGACCTCGATATCGAACAGCGCCCCGCTCTCGGCCAGGGTCAGCCAGCGCGCCATGGGCGGGCTGTCTTCCGGGTCTTCGGCGGTGAAGGCGGTCCACAGCTCCCAGTTGCCCTGGGCACGCATCAGCAGACTGCCAAACAGCGGATACCACTCTTCAGCCTGATGGCTGGCAATGCCGATGCTCACCTCCGCATCCATGCCCTCCTTGAGCAAGTCGGTCAGGCGGGTGAACAGGTCGGTCAAGCGTGAGAAACCCTTCTTCAGCTCGATGCCCATCTCGCGCATATGCTCGGGCACTACCCCGCCCTCGAAGCGATGGCGCGGCCGTTCACGGCCTTCCATGTCTTCGCCGGGACGGAAGTCAGCCACCTGCTCACAGGCACTGAACATGAACTGCTGCTGGGCCTTGATCTCCCGGGCCAGCTCCGGCACCTGCTCGATCCACTTGCCCAGATCGCCCGGCAACGGGTGCTGGGCCAGCAGTTTGGTCAGGTTCTTGGCAGTCTGCTCCAGCCAATCGGCGGTGGAACGCAGGCGGGTGTAGTGGGCGAAATGGCCGATGGCCTTGTCGGGCAGGTGGTGGCCTTCGTCGAATACATAGATGGTATCGCGCGGATCAGGCAGCACCGCACCGCCGCCCAGGGCCAGGTCGGCCAGGACCATGTCGTGGTTGGTGACAATGACATCGACTTTGCCCATGCCTTCACGGGCCTTGTAGAAGGTGCACTGGCCGAAGTTAGGACAGTGGCGACCGGTACACTGGCTATGATCGGTGGTCAGCCGGGCCCAGTCCTGGTCTTCGAGGGCCTGGGGCCAGCTGTCGCGGTCACCGTCCCAACGGTTGCCGGCAAGCTTCTCGATCATGCTGGTGAACAGCTTCTGGCTGGCCTCGTCGACTTCGATCCTGAAGCCTTCCTCTTCGAACAACTGAGCGGTGGCCGATTGTGCATGGCCCTCCTGCAGCAACAGGTCGAGCTTGGACAGGCACAGGTAGCGGCCACGCCCCTTGGCCAGGGCGAAGCTGAAGTTCAGGCCGCTGTTGCGCATCAGGTCGGGCAGGTCCTTGAAAACGATCTGCTCCTGCAAGGCGACCGTCGCCGTGGCGATCACCAGGCGTTTGCCAGCGGCTTTGGCAGCGGGGATCGAAGCCAGGCTATAGGCGACCGTCTTGCCGGTACCGGTGCCGGCCTCGACCGCCACAATGGCGGGTTCACCAACACGGCGACCTTCGTCATCGCAGTCGATATTGCCAAGGACCTTTGCCACTTCGGCGATCATCAGGCGTTGGCCATAGCGAGGCTTGAGGCTCTTGGCTTCGAGAAAACGCGAATAGGCGCCCTGAATCGTGGTTTTGAGTTCGGTGCTGATCATGGTGTCGGGGCGCCCGGAGGGCTGGATAAATTTTCAGTGTTTCGATTGGGTCGCTATCATACCCCGCTATTGCCCTTTGCGCCGAATGGAGATCCCGATGGCCGCCTTTGCCCTTCCTTATAGCCTGCACGTCCTGGCCGCCCTGGTGTGGGTCGGCGGGATGTTCTTCGCCTGGTTGATCCTGCGGCCTGCGGCGGTTGCAGCCCTTGATGGCCCCGCTCGCCTGCGTTTATGGGCAGCAGTATTTCAGCGTTTTTTCGTGTGGGTCTGGGTGGCGATCGCTGTGCTGGTCATTAGCGGCGTGGGCATGCTGCACATGCGTTTTGCCGGCTTCGACGGGGCGCCACGCTATGTTCAGGTAATGATGGGCGGAGCGATCGCGATGATTGCGCTGTTCATTCGTATCCAGTCATTGCTGCTGCCGGAGCTGCGTAAAGCGGTCAAGGCAGAAGACTGGCCGACCGGTGCTACGGTTCTTGGGAAAATCCGCCGGGTGGTGGGTTTCAACCTGCTGCTGGGGATCGCCGTGGTCGTGGTCGCCACTGCCCGCCTGCCAATCTGACGGCGCCAGGAGCACCGGTGCGACGTCTCGACGTGCCCTGCGATTGCAATTGGACTGCAGGATTGCAATCGCGGGACAAGCCCGCTCCTACGGTTTAGCGTGGACGGGGGGCGGAATCGAAAGCACATGAAAGATCCCGACCAAGAGGATCTGCAACCGATCGAACCAGCGATGGCTGCGGTCACGCAGGCGGCCGTTATAGGCCAGCACTTCCAGTAGGTGCAGCCCCAACAATCCGATCCCGACGGCGCTGATCAGTTTGTTGAAGGGGAACGCCTGGGGAATCAGCAGATTCACCAGCACTACCCACCAGAACACCACCGTCAGCGCCTTGCCCAACCCCAAAAAAACCTTCATGGATGCCCCCTGCCATTAGTTCAGGTGCAGTTCCACCCTGCGGTTCTGTGCCCGCCCCTCCTCGGTGTTGTTGTCTGCAATCGGCTCGCTCTCACCCCGGCCCTGGCTGGTGACTTTAGCCGGAGACAACCCCTGGCTGATCAAGTACTCGGCAACGCTGCTGGCTCGCCGCTCGGAAAGCGTCTGGTTGTAAGCGTCAGCCCCCTGGCTGTCGGTGTGCCCGATCACTTTGACGCTGACCACGCTGGCGGCGTTCAGCTTGTTTGTCAGCGCCTGCAATTGCGTATGGGCGCTGCTGGTCAGTTCTGCAGAGTCGAATGCGAACATCACCGCGCCCTGGTCATTGAGGGTAATCACCTCGGGCACAGGGGCAGGCTCGGCTTTTTCGGCGACCGGATACTGTGGCAATGGGCAACCGTTATGGCTGACCGGAGTATTGGCCGGGGTATCCGGACAGTTATCACGGCGATCGAATACGCCGTCCTCATCTTCGTCACCGTCCTGGGCATAGCAGATCAGCCCACCGGCGATCGCGCCAGCGGCACCGGCCCCCGCGGCCCATGCAGAACTTTCAATAGCCCCCAGTCCACCGCCGACAAGTCCGCCGAGCAGGCTGCAGATTGGCCAGGTCCTTTGATTGAGTGGTGCGCTGCCATCACTGTGAGTAGCGCAACCGGAAAGCAGGCTTGCCGCCACCAGCACTGATACCGCGGCCTTGGAGAGAACACTCATGGGAATTGCTCCTGTGTCACCGGTCGCTACCGGTCACACAGGAGTAAAGACCGGCCCGCGGCACTTCTCAAGCCGCAGGCCGTCGCGCGTCAGCGCTCGATGCGAATTTCCACCCGCCGATTCATCGCCCGGCCTTCAGCGGTAGCGTTGTCCGCTTCCGGACGGCTCTCACCGGCGCCTTGAACCGAAACGAAACTGGCTTGCGGTACGCCGCTGCTCACCAGGTAATCGGTGACCGATTGGGCACGGCGTTCAGACAGTTTCTGGTTGTAGGCATCACGACCGACACTGTCGGTATGCCCGGTCACACTCAACCTGGCGCTTGCCGCTTCGTTTTTCAGGCGAGTCGCAATGGTGTTCAAGCGCTCCTTGTCGGCTGCGGTCAGTTTCGCCGAGTCGAATTCGAAGTGAACATCACGAATCACGATCACTTCTTCCTTGACCACTACTACTTCTTCAACCACGGCAGGCTCAGGTGGGCATCCATTGGCATCGACCTGAACGCCACGAGGCGTACCCGGACACTTGTCACGGCTGTCCGGTACACCATCACCATCTTCATCACCATCGCCATGGGCCCAGCAGTAACCTGCTGCCATACCCGCACCCAGCAAGGCCCCCCAGCCAGCCCAACTCGAGCTTTCTATAGCGCCCAAGGCTGCGCCGCCCACACCCCCGACCGCCGCGCATTTCGGCCAGTCGGTTTTTTGCAAACCTGCACAACCAGTCAACACGCTGGTAAGCAGAACCAGAGGTAAAGCTGTGCGTACTATGCTCATTTGTTGCATCTCCTGGGATTCGGTGCAAAACCGATGCTCATGGGAGTAAAGACCCGCCAATCCATCTCCGCCAGCAATAAGCCATGATGCCGCCATCAGTCACTATGCGCGGGGGCCCGGGACCGTTAGTCTTGACGCATCTGACCGAGGATTCCCGATGATTGACGGATTTTCCCAGCGCACGCCGCAACAGGCCCTGGCCGCGCTGCTTGAACGACATGCGCCACAGCGCCTGCTGCTGGTGGGTTCGCGCTTCCCTGCCCTGGAGGCCTTTGCCCAGGCCCACCCGCAGGTCGAGATCGCCCAGGCAGCCCCTGGACCGTTGCCCGCCGAGCTGGCGGCGCAACGCTTCGACCTGGCCCTGCTGGTCGATTGCCTGGAGCACCTGCCCAAGCGCAACGGCCTGCAATTGCTGGGCGGTATCCGCAATCTCAATGCCAGTCGCGTGGCCGTGCTGGCGGACCTCGAAGCCTGCCAGTGGCAAGACACCGACTTTTTCGCCCTGGCCCTGCAGGCCAATGAAAAATTTCAGCGTGGTGAACAGGTTCTGAGCCTGTTCACCTATGATCTACGTGAATACAAACAGGTACCGGACTGGCTCAACGCCAAGTTCTGGGCCAACCCGGAAAATTTTGGCAAGTACTGGTGGTGAAACAATGAGTGTCTCGGTTTGTCCCTGCGGCAGCGGTAACCTGCTCGACGCCTGTTGTGGACATTTCCATGCCGGCCAGCCGGCACCCGACGCGCAAGCCCTGATGCGCTCGCGCTACAGCGCCTACGTATTGGGATTGATCGACTACCTGGTAGCAACCACCCTGCCCGCGCAGCAGGCAGGACTGGATCGCGACAGCATCATGGCCTGGAGCACCCAGAGCACCTGGTTGGGCCTGGAGGTCGAAGGTGCCGAAGTGTTCGGCGGCCAGCCTGAACATGCCTTTGTCACCTTCACAGCGCGCTGGCACGACAATGATGGTGAACACAGTCACCGTGAGCGCTCGGCTTTCGTGCAAAACCACGGCCGCTGGTACTTCATCGACCCCACCGTAGGCCTCAAGGCCGGACGCAACGACCCCTGCCCCTGTGCCAGCGGGCAGAAATTCAAGAAATGCTGCTCCAGCTACCTGGGTAACTGAGGTTGATGGCCCGTCTGTTGTTGCTCAGCCTCCTGATACTGCAACTGACGGGCTGTGCCAGTTGGCTGGGCGATGATTACCGTGACCCCGAGGTCCACCTGGTCAAGGTCGAGGCGGTCAAGATGCGCCTGCTGGAGCAGGAGTTCGTTCTTCATGTGCGCGTCGACAACCCCAATGACGAGCGCCTGTTCATCCGCAGCCTGAGCTACACAGTGCACTTGAACGAACTGCTGCTGGCCGAGGGGGAATCGAGCTTGTGGCGCAGTGTGGGCGGGCACGCCCGGCGCACCTTCAAGATTCCGGTGCGCACCAACCTCTGGGCGCAGGTAAAACCCCTGGCCAAGCTGCTCAAGAATATCGACCAACCCCTGCGCTATCGTCTCGATGGCGAACTCAACAGCGGATTAATCTTCACCCGCGACCTGCACTTGTCGCGCAGTGGTGAGATAATTCCCGGCGATCTTTTACCGGAGTAACCCGCAATGACCCAACAACCCCATGTTCATGGCCCCGACTGCAACCACGATCATGATCATCACGACCATGACCACGGCCATGTTCACGGCCCGCACTGTAACCACGTCCCCCAGGAGCCAGTGCGCAATACCCTGAAGGACGTCGGTCGAAACGACCCATGCCCGTGCGGCAGCAACAAGAAATTCAAGAAGTGCCACGGGGCCTGATCACAGCCCTGTAACAGCGGTCGCCGCCTGTGGTATGCATAGGCGCGACCGCTGCGCGCCGGCGCAGCTGCCAGTCATTCGACGGAGCGTGCCATGATCGACCTGTATTACTGGACCACCCCCAACGGCCACAAGATCACCCTGTTTCTCGAAGAAACCGGCCTGGCCTACACGCTGCACCCGATCAATATCGGCAAAGGTGAACAGTTCGCCGCCGACTTCCTCAAGATCGCCCCCAACAACCGCATTCCTGCCATCGTCGATCACCAACCAATGGACGGCCAGCCGCCACTGTCACTGTTCGAGTCCGGGGCCATCCTTTTGTACCTGGCCGAGAAAACCGGCCGCTTCATTGCCCACGACCTGCGCGGCCGCCAGGAGACCCTGCAGTGGCTGTTCTGGCAAATGGGCGGCCTGGGCCCGATGGCCGGGCAAAATCATCACTTCAATCGCTTTGCCCCGGAAAAGATCCCCTATGCAATCAAGCGCTATGTGGATGAGACGGCTCGCCTGTACGGGGTGCTCAACAAACGCCTGATGGACAGACCGTTCGTCGCCGGGAACGAGTACAGCATCGCCGACATGGCGATCTATCCCTGGATCGTTTCGCACACCTGGCAAGGGCAGAACCTCGACGACTTCCCGGCCCTCAAGGAGTGGTTCGAGCGGATTCAGGCGCGTCCTGCCACCCAACGGGCCTATGCCCTGGTCGAGCAGGTCAACCCGCCGCAACCCTGACACCGCCGTGATCGACGCGAGGCTTTGAAAATAAAGGCTTCGCCCCCGCTTGCATGGTGTGGTCGGGCTCACTAACGTAGCGCCTTTTAGTCGCCACGCCCTGCAGGAGCCCATCCATGGCCGCGCCAGCCTTTCCCCCTTTCCCCCCCCGGTTCGGCGTAGCCGCAGCGATGTTCGGCTTGCTTGCCCTGGGCGGCTGCCAGATGGGCGGCTATCGCGACAGCGTGCCACCGAGTACGGGTGTGCAGCCGCTCAAAGGCCTGGCGCAGAATGTCTCGGTGCGGCGCAATGCCCAAGGCATGCCGCTGATTGAAAGCAGCAACTTCCACGATGCCCTGTTCGCCCTGGGCTACGTACATGCCAGTGACCGCATCGGGCAAATGGTCGGCATGCGCCTGCTGGCCCAGGGTCGTCTGGCCGAGATGGCCGGCGCCGACGTGCTGGAGGTCGACCGCCTGATGCGCGCTGCCAACCTCAAGCAAACGGCCAACCAGCTCTACGCCGATGCTTCGCCTCGCCTCAAGCGCTTCTTTGAAGTCTATGCCCGCGGCGTCAACGCCTACCTGTTCCGTTACCGCGACCGCCTGCCAGCCCCCCTGGCCCAATATGGCTACCGCCCCGAGTACTGGAAACCGGAAGACTCGGCGCTGATCTTCTGCCTGTACAACTTCAGCCAGTCGGTCAACCTGCAGGAAGAACTGGCCGCCTTGACCCTGGCGCAGAAGGTCGGCAGCGACAAACTGCCCTGGCTGTTGCCCAGCTACCCTGACGAACCCTTGCCGATGGCCGAGGCCGACAAGCTCAAGGGCTTGAGCCTCTCCAGCCAATTGAGCGCCCTGGCACCACTGGCTGCGGCCAGTCAGCAACTGGCGGCCCTGAACCTGTTGGGTACGGCCGGCTCCAGCAACTGGGCCATAGCCCCGCAACGCAGCCGCAGCGGCAAGAGCCTGCTGGCCAGCGACACTCTCGGTGCCTGGGCCATGACCCCTGTGCAGATCCGTGCGCCCAAGTACCAGGCTGCCGGCGTCACCCTCGCCGGTCTGCCGCTGGTGCTCTCGGGTTACAACGGCAAGCTGGCCTGGAGCACCAGTGCAGTCATGGCCGATAATCAGGACCTGTTCCTGGAACGCCTCAAGCGCGAAGGCAGTCGTCTGATGTACCAGGCCGACGGCAAGTGGCTACCGACGCTGGCCCGCAATGAAACTTTCTTTATCAGGGGCCAGCGCCCGCAGCGTGAAACCCTGTTCGACACCCGCCACGGCGCCTTGCTCGGCAGCACACAGAACGCCAGCCTCGGTCTGGCCCTGCAAGTACCGCAGCTCAAGGGTGACATGAGCATGGATGCGTTCTTCAACCTGTCGCGGGCACAGAACGTCGAGCGAGCCTTCGACAACACCCGGGAGATCGGCGCCGCCGCGCTGAACTTCGTCTTTGCCGACGCCAGCAACATAGGCTGGCAAGTCAGCGGACGTTTCCCCAACCGCCGCGAAGGCCAGGGACTGTTGCCTTCACCAGGCTGGGACGGCCGCTACGACTGGGATGGCTACGCCGACCCGATGCTGCATCCCTACGATCAGGACCCACTGCAGGGCTGGCTCGGCAATGCCAATCAGCGCAGCGTGCCCAAAGGCTACGGCATGCAGTTGTCCAATAGCTGGTACTACCCCGAACGCGCCGAGCGTCTGGGGCAATTGGCGGGTAACGGCAAACACGACAGTCGTAGCCTGATTACCATGCAGAACGACCAGACTTCGCTGTTCGCCGGCAAGCTCAAGGCAATGTTCGAGGCACCGGGCATGGCGCAATCGCTCAAGCAGGCCATCGACAGCCTGCCCATCGACCAACGGGCCAAGGCCCGGGAAGCCTATACCCGTTTGATGGCGTTCGATGGCCGACTGAGCACCACCTCGGCCGATGCAGCCTTGTATGAACTGTTCCTGCAGGAAAGCGCGAAGCTGACCTTCCTGGATGAACTGGGCCCGGCGTCCTCGGCCACCTGGCAGGCCTTTGTCGCAAATGCACGCCTGTCGTATTCGGCGCAGGCCGACCACCTGCTGGGCCGGGAAGACAGTCCTTTCTGGGACGATGTGCATACGGCGCAAAAAGAAGACAAACCGGCGATCCTCGCTCGTAGCCTGGCGGCTGCCGTCAACGCCGGCGAAGCGCAACTGGGTAACGACCGCCGCGCCTGGCAATGGGGCAAGCTGCACCAGTACCGCTGGCCTGCACCGACCTTCCATGGCCTGGGTGATGAAGTCAAACGTGGCCCGCAAGCCACCGGTGGCGATCACAGCACCCTGAACCTTGCTCCGTATGCCTGGGGCCAGGACTTCAACGCCCAATTGCCGCCGTCGCTGCGCATGGTGGTCGACTTCGGCCAGGTCGAACCGCTGCAACTGCAAACCAGCAGCGGGCAGTCCGGCAATCCGGCCAGTGCGTATTTCGCCGATGGCCTCGATGCCTGGTTCCAGGGCCGCTACATGAGCCTGCCCCTGCAACCGCAGAACTTCGACCGGGCCTACGGCAGCAAACGCCTGACCCTGGTACCGGGCAAGTAAACCTTACCTGCCCGCGCAGCCGGTGCAATGCCGGCTGCGCTGATCCATATCAACTGCCCCCGCCCGCAATTGCCTTACAACGAAACTGGGGCGAAGTTCGCCCCGGTTCTGCCTGATGATCTCTGAAAACGATTGCACACCTGCGCCCAAGGATCGCTCCAGGCCGGGTGAATAAAGGAATATTGCAATGGCTTGTGCCCTTTCACGTCTGGCGCTATACGCCGCGACGTTGTTGTTGATCCCAACCCTTCACGCCAGCGACGCAGCGCCGGCAACAACCCCACCTGAACCGGTCGACAACACCCAGCTCGAACGCGGCAAGTACGTGGCACAACTGGGCGACTGCATCGCCTGCCACACCGCCCCCAAGGGCCCACTCATGGCCGGTGGCCTGCAGTTGAAAACGCCCATGGGCATTATCTACTCCAGCAACATTACGCCCGACCCGGACACCGGCATTGGCCGCTACAGCTTCGAGCAGTTCGACACGGCCATGCGCGAGGGTGTGAGGGCGGACGGCACCCACCTCTATCCGGCCATGCCTTATCCGTCCTACGCAAAAATGACCGAAGAGGATATGCGCGCACTCTTTGCCTACCTGATGCACGACGTTCCACCGATCAGCCGCTCCAACCAGTCTGCCAACATGAGCTGGCCGTTCAACATGCGTTGGGGCCTGGCGTTCTGGAACTGGGCCTTCCTCGACACCCAGCCGTTTGAAGCCGACCCCGACCAGGACCCTGTGATCAATCGCGGGGCTTACCTGGTACAGGGCCTGGGACATTGCGGTGCCTGCCACACACCTCGGGGCATTGCCTTCCAGGAAAAAGCCCTGAGCGATGCCGGCAGCAGCGGCAAGCACTTTCTCGCCGGCGAAACCGTAGAGCACTGGCGTGCCTTGAGCCTGCGCAACTTGTGGACGGTACCGGACACCGTGCAATTGCTCAAAACCGGACAAAATCGCTTTGCCACCGTTTCGGGCAACATGGCTGAAGTCATCCATCACAGTACCCAGCACTTCAGCGATGCCGACCTCGTCGCCATCGCCAGCTACCTCAAATCCTTGCCGCCGGGAGAGCATGACTTGCCCATGCCGGCCGTAGCGCTGACACCGGCCATGCCGCCGGATGACCTGTACAGCAGCCGTGGCGGCCTGGGCTACACACAGTTCTGCAGCGACTGTCACCGCACCGACGGTGCAGGCGTCAAAGGCATGTTTCCACCGCTTGCCGGCAACCCCAGCGTGACCTCGAACGACCCGACTTCCTTGCTGCATATCACCCTCACCGGCTGGAAAACTGCGCAGACCGCAACCCACTCACGGGTCTACACCATGCCCGGCTTCGCTCGCCTGTCGGATCAGGAAATCGCCGAGATACTCACCTTCGTACGTGGGCACTGGGGCAACGACAGCCCGGCCGTCACCGCCCAGCAGGTGAAGAAACTGCGTGGCCAGCTCAACCCGCAAACGACTGATTCAACCGCGTTCCAGACGCCACGCCTGGCCGACCTGCTGGCAGCCCCGAACGCCGAGCAAGTCGTGCGCGGTATGCGCCTGCACCTGCAGACCAAGGCACTGTTGCCCGACAACGTCGGCAACGCCCTGAACTGCACAAGCTGCCACCTGAACGCCGGTACCGTGGCCGACGGCTCGCCCTTTGTCGGCGTGTCGGCCTTCTTCCCCGGCTACGCGCCGCGCGCCGGCAAAGTGATTACCCTGGAGGAACGTATCAACGGCTGCTTCCGTCGCTCCATGAACGGCACGCCGATCCCGCCTCAATCGGCCGACATGCAGGCCATGGTGGCGTACTTCGAGTGGATGAAGAACAACACCCAGCCTGGCGACAAGGTGGCCGGACGCGGTGTCGGCAAGATCGACCCGGCTATCAAGCCAGACCTCGCCAATGGCCAGCAGGTGTACGTCAAGCAATGCGCGGTATGTCACGGCAGCAATGGTGAAGGTCTGGCACGCGACGATGGCAGCCTGGTGTTCCCGCCATTGTGGGGAGAACAGTCGTTCAACATCGGTGCCGGCATGGCGCGCACCTACACGGCAGCGGCCTTCGTCAAACGCAACATGCCGATCGGCTTTCACGAACGCTTCCCGCTGGGCCAGGGCGGCTTGAGTGATCAGGAGGCGGTGGATGTCGCCGCGTGGTTCTCGCAACAGCCCCGGCCTGACTTCCCCGACAAGGCCAAGGACTGGCCCAACGGCGGCAAGCCGGTGGATGCTCGTTACTGATCCGTAGCAGCGGGCTCGCTCCGCGATGGCAATCTACCTGAACGATTGCTATCACGGGGCAAGCCCGCGCCTACAAGTAAGGGACTGCGCGCCTGGAAACTTTATGCTTATATCAACCTTTCCAGGACCGACTCACTAGGACCGTTATGCATCACTCGACCCACGACATTCTGGCGCCGGTTCCAGGCATCGCCCGCCAGATTCACAGCTTTCATTTCGGCCCACGAGGTGCCGGCAAAATTTATATCCAGGCATCACTGCACGCAGACGAGCTGCCCGGCATGCTGGTGGCCTGGCATCTCAAGCAGCGCCTGGCAGAGCTCGAAGCAAAGGGCATGCTGCGCCGCGAAATCGTATTGGTTCCGATTGCCAACCCGGTGGGCCTGGAGCAGGTACTGATGGACGTGCCGCTCGGCCGTTTCGAGCTGCAAAGCGGAGAAAACTTCAACCGCAACTTTGTCGACCTGAGCGACGCTATCGGTGATCAGATCGAGGCCCACTTGAGCCAGGATCCTGCGCACAACGTGGCCTTGATTCGCGAGTACCTGCGGCGCGCCCTGGATGCCCATCCTGCACACACGCCCCTGCAATCCCAGCGCCTGACACTGCAACGATTGGCCTGCGATGCGGAGATGGTGCTGGACCTGCACTGTGATTTCGACGCCGTCGCGCACCTGTACACCACGCCAGAGGCCTGGCCGCAGGTCGAACCCCTGGCGCGCTACCTCGGCACCCAGGCCAGCCTGCTGGCCACCGACTCGGGCGGGCAGTCGTTCGACGAGTGTTTCACCCTGGTCTGGTGGCAGCTGCACCAACGCTTTGGCAAACAGTTTCCCATTCCCCAGGGCAGCTTTTCGGTCACGGTCGAACTGCGTGGTCAGGGCGATGTGAACCACCCGCTGGCAAAACAGGACTGCACGGCGATTCTCGATTACCTGATGCATTACGGCGCTATCGAAGCCGAAGCTGCCCAGATGCCTGCGTTGCTCTACCCGGCAACGCCATTGGCAGGCGTCGAGCCGGTTGCAACGCCTTTGGGCGGGCTACTGGTGTTTCATGTCGAACCTGGCCAGTACCTGGAGGCAGGCCAGCTGATCGCAGAAGTGATTGACCCGCTCAATGACCGCGTGACACCGGTGAGCAATGCCCAGCCTGGCCTGCTGTACGCACGCTCACTGCGCCGCATGGCCACCGCGGGCATGGTCATCGCCCACGTTGCCGGTCGGCAGGCTTACCGCAGCGGCTATCTGCTATCGCCTTGAAGCGGTAAACCTGGAGCTCGGCTCAGGCCACAGGCGCGGGAGGCGGCTCGTCAGGCAGGGTCGGTTCGCCCGGCTCCATAGGCGGAACCTCACCGGGTTGCGGCGTCTCGGGGGTGTCTGGGTCAGGTTGACCAGGCACACCACCGGCGTGGGCGATGTGCGGATGCGGATGAGCCATCAACGACCAGGCCAGCACGCCGACATGGTTGGGCTGCAACACGGCCAGCTTGGCGCTGATGGTAGGGTCGAGTTTCATGGGGCAGCTCCTGGGTGAAGTGCGCCAGGCCTGTTGCCTGGCGAAACAGTTCACTGCATTGGAGTCTGCCTGCGGCAAGGAATTCCCTCGGCTTGTCGGCTCAGGTGCGTGGCAGGGTGACGCCGCGCTGGCCCTGGTACTTGCCGCCACGGTCCTTATAGGACACTTCACACTCTTCGTCGGATTCGAGGAACAGCATCTGGGCGACACCCTCGTTGGCGTAGATTTTCGCCGGCAAGGTGGTGGTGTTGGAGAACTCCAGGGTCACATGGCCTTCCCACTCCGGCTCCAGCGGGGTGACGTTGACGATGATGCCGCAGCGTGCATAGGTGCTTTTACCCAGGCAGATGGTCAGCACATTGCGCGGAATGCGGAAGTACTCGACGGTCCGGGCCAGGGCGAAGGAGTTGGGAGGGATGATGCAGACATCGCTCTTGACGTCGACAAAGCTGCCAGCGTCGAAATTCTTTGGATCGACGGTTGCCGAGTTGATGTTGGTGAAGACCTTGAACTCGTCGGCGCAGCGCACATCGTAGCCGTAGCTGGAAACACCGAAGGAGATCAGCCGGTTGTCGCTCTCACCGCGCACCTGGCGCTCGACGA
>RCUI01000224.1_pt1 | contig 21270 bp, 22 predicted proteins | sample 2166121 | NCBI WGS metagenome assembly RCUI01 (sample SAMN09932700, study PRJNA488358) | compost metagenome | feature: garden; material: soil; isolation source: compost soil in succinic acid-enriched culture | place: Germany: Experimental Botanical Garden Goettingen | collected 2016-01-27
GCCCGTTCGATGTGCCGCGCATCAGCCAGAAAGACAACAAGGCCTACAAGTGCACGCTGTGCGTCGACCGCGTGTCGGTCGGCCAGGAGCCGGCCTGCGTCAAGACCTGCCCGACCGGAGCGATCAACTTCGGCAGCAAACAGGACATGCTGCACCAGGCCAGCGAGCGGGTCACCGAGCTGCAGGGCCGCGGCTTTGCCGGGGCCGGAATCTACGACCCGCAAGGCGTCGGGGGGACCCATGTGGTGTATGTACTGCAACATGCCGACAAGCCGCAGCTGTACCACAAGCTGCCCACCGACCCGCGCATCAGCAACGCCATCCAGGGCTGGAAAGGCTGGATGAAACCGGTGGCTGCGGCGGCGTTCTTCGCCACCCTGGCCGGCACCCTGTTCCACTACATCGGCGTCGGCCCCAACGAAGTCGACGAACAGGACCAGAAGATCGAAGAGGATACCCACGCATGAACAAGGACAAACTGATCCTGCGCACGCGCTTCATCGAGCGCGCCAGCCACTGGTTCATGGTGATCTGCTTCTTCGCCGTGGCGCTGTCGGGGCTGTCGTGGTTTTTCCCGTCGCTCAACGGCCTCAACGCGGTATTCGGCACCCCGCAGCTGGCGCGCATCCTCCACCCGTTCTTCGGCGTGGTGGTGTTCCTGCTGCTGATGTTCCTGTTCGTGCGCTTCGTGCGCTACAACCTGCCGGAACGCGAAGACCTGCAGTGGTTCAAGAACGTCAAGCAGGTGCTCGCCGGCAAGCATGAACCGGCGCTGAACATCGGCAAGTACAACGCCGGGCAGAAGATCCTGTTCTGGGGAATCATGGGCCTGATCAGCCTGCTGCTGCTCAGTGGCGTGGTGATCTGGCGGCCGTACTTCGCCCCGCTGTTCAGCATCCCGACCATCCGCATCGGCCTGCTGGTGCATGCACTCGCCGGCATCAGCCTGATTCTGCTGATCATCGGCCACGCGTACCTGGCGTTCTGGGTCAAGGGCTCGATCCGCGGCATGGTCACCGGCTACGTCAGCCGCAGCTGGGCCAAGACCCACCACGACCGCTGGTACCGTCAGCTGAACAACAAGCAGGGCAAGGCCGGGAGCGATAAATGAACAGCATCCAGATGACCCCGGTGCAGACGCCCAGCGGTGGCGTCAACGAGATCGTCGCGGTGCTGCTGCCGTCGCTCAAGGAACGTTACCGCAAACGCGCGGCGCGCCTGCGGCAACTGGCCGACGAACATGCCATGGGCGATTACCTGGGCTTTTGTGCCGGCATCGCCGAAGCTCAGCAACACCTGCTTGAAACGATGCCGCTGCCTGAGGCGCTGGCGTCCGGACTGGCGGCGCGCCTGGCCGCTGGCCGGGCGCCGCTGGCGAGCACAGAGTACCCACGCGACGCTTACTGGCAGCAGTTGCTCGGCGCTTTGATCGATGCACTCTACCGCGACGCCAATCCGACGGTTCGCAGTACCCTGGAGACCTTGCGCGGCTACTCGGCGGCGCAACTGGAAGACCTTGCCAGCGCCTTGCTCGCCGGTGACTACGACCAGGTCGACAGCGGCCAGGCGCTGTTCCTCTGGGCCGCGCTGTCGCTGTACTTCACCCAGCTGGCCAATGCCCTGCCGGCCTCGGCCAAGGCCGCCCTGGGCGAGCAGCGCCAGCATTGCCCGGTATGCGCCAGCGCGCCGGTGGCCAGCGTGATCATGACCGGCGCCCAGGCCGGGCTGCGTTACCTGCATTGCAGCCTGTGCGAAAGCCGCTGGCACATGGTTCGGGTAAAATGCAGCAACTGCGAAGCCACCGGTGCCCTGGACTACTGGTCCCTGGAGCGTCAGGATGCCGCGATCAAGGCCGAGAGCTGCAACGACTGTCACAGCTACCTGAAAGTGCTGTACCCGGAAAAGGACCGCGACCAGGAAGTACTGGCCGATGACCTGGCCTCCCTGGCGCTGGACGCCGAAGTGGAGCGCGAAGGGTATGGGCGCAGTGGTGTCAGCCCGTTTCTGTTTCCTGGCTGATACAGCAATCGCCGGCAAGGCCGGCTCCCACAGGTGCAGTGTGCACCTTGGCATTGTGGGAGCTGGCTTGCCAGCGATGGGCTGCACCGCAGCCCGCTCACAAGCACCACCCCACCAAGAGACTCCCAATGGGCATCAAGAAATCTTCCGCCGAACTCAAGCGCGACCTTAAAACCGTCGCCAGCAACCTGGAACGCACCGCCGGTGAAATCAGCAAACTGGCCGAGCGCATCGACGGCGTCGATGTGGTTGCCGTGCTGCACCTGATGAACCGCCTGTACAAAGACTCGGACAAGCTCAAGGCCTACGCCGACGAAATCAAGGTCGGGCGCATCGTGCGCGGCAAGGCCGAGTAATCAGGCGCCGACGACCGGCGAGCAAAACCACACAGGGGTCTTACACTTCAACTCAGAGCCTGCAACACGTACCGAGGAGCGCCTGCGATGAACCGCTGTGACGTCCTGATTATCGGCGCCGGCCCCACCGGGCTGGTGCTGGCGCTGTGGCTGAGCAAGCTTGGCATCAAGGTGCGGATCATCGACAAGACCGCCGCCCCCGGCACCACCTCCCGGGCGCTGGCGATACAGGCACGGACCCTGGAGCTGTACCGCCAGCTGGACTTGACCGAGGCCATTATCGGGCAGGGTCACCAGGTGCCGGCGGCCAACCTGTGGGTCAAAGGCAAAACCGCCGCGCGGTTGCCGTTCAGTGCCATTGGCGCCGGCTTTACCCCCTACCCGTTCCTGCACATCTACCCCCAGGATCAACATGAACAGCTGTTGATCGAGCGTCTGCAACACTTCGGCGTGGACGTCGAACGACACACCGAACTGCTCGGTTTCAGCCAGGACAGCGGCGGTGTCACCGCCCGGCTACGGCTGGCCGATGGCCTGGAAGAGGTCTGTGAAGCGGACTACCTGGCCGGTTGCGACGGCGCCCGTTCGACGGTGCGCAAGGTCCTGGGCATCGGCTTTCCCGGCGGCACCTATGAGCAGGTGTTCTATGTTGCCGATGTCGACGGCGCAGGTCCTGCGTTTAATGGCGAGCTGCATGTGGACCTGGACGAAGCAGACTTTCTTGCCGTGTTCCCGCTGGCCGGCAGTGGCCGCGCACGATTGATCGGCACGGTGCGCGACGAACGCGCCGAGCACCCGCAGAACCTGCGCTTCGAAGATGTCAGCCAGCGGGCCATGGAGCATCTGAAGGTCGAGATAAAGCAGGTCAACTGGTTCTCCACTTACCGGGTGCACCACCGGGTGGCCGAGCAATTTGGCCGCGAACGTGCCTTCCTGCTGGGTGATGCCGCCCATGTGCACAGCCCGGCCGGTGGCCAGGGCATGAACACCGGCATTGGCGATGCCATCAACCTGGCCTGGAAACTGGCTGCCGTGTTGCAAGGCCAAGCCACTGACACCCTGCTCGACACCTATGAAATCGAGCGCAGCGCCTTCGCCCAGCGGTTGGTCTCGACCACCGACCAGGTGTTCAACTTCATCACTGCCGACGGCCGCCTGGCCGCCCTGCTGCGCACCCGTCTGGCGCCGATGCTGCTGCCACGGGTGGCGGCGCTCAAGTCAGCACGGGAGTTCCTGTTCCGCACTGTCTCGCAAATCACCCTGAACTACCGCGACATGCCCTTGAGTGTCGGCAGCGCCGGCCAGGTGCATGGCGGCGAGCGCCTGCCCTGGGTCAGCGATGGCAAGCACGACAACTTTGCCGGGCTGGCGCGTCTGTGCTGGCAGGTACAGGTCTATGGCGCTGCCAGCGGCAGCCTGGTGGCCTGGTGTGCCGAGCGCGGCATGCCGCTGGAAGTGTTCGAATGGCATGAGGCGCATGAAGCGGCCGGGTTGCAGCAAGATGGCGTGTACCTGTTGCGGCCGGACAGCTATGTGGCGCTGGCCCAGGTCGATGCCGGGCCGGAGGTGCTGGAAGATTACTTCAGTGCACGCGGGTTGCGCGGATACTAGCGTTGTTGTGCGAGAATGCGCGCTGGTCTCGCGTCTCTATCTGCTAAGGAATGGCATCATCAGAACCCTCACCTCTTTGCTCCTGGCCTCGACCTTGTTCCTGGCCAGTTGCGGCACCTTTGTCGCGCGCGGCTCCAACAGCTACAGCAGCGGCGCCGACTACTACAAAGGCACCCAGGCCAATGTCCAGTTGCTGACCATGATCGGCGCCAGTGGCTACGACGGTTACTCAACGATGTTCTGCTGGGTGACCATCGTCTGCCCGGTGTTTGCCATTGCCACCCTGCCGGTGGACATGGTGGTCGACACCGCCCTGCTGCCCCATGATGCGATGAACTGAAATGCCACAACTCGAATACTTCCGCGTGGCGTTTCTGAACATCTATATCAATGACTTCAGCATCTATATCGGCGCGCCGCTCATGTTGCTGACGGTGTTCGACTGGATGCCCAAAAGCGTTGCCGCGACCTACATGCTGGTGATTTTCGGCCTGTGCTTTCTGAGTTTTCCGCTGGCGATGCTGGTGCGTTGCCCGCTGTGCAACGCGGCGATGCTGCACCTGTACAAGGACGAGCCGGGGACTGCGCTGTCACGCCGGGTCGGCTTTAGCGAAGTGCGCGGGTTGAAGAAGGTACGTTGCCTGAAGTGCGACGGGCTGATGAAGATTCGCGATTGATCGCGGGGCAAGCCCGCTCCCACAGGCTTTGCGCAGTCCGTGTGGGAGCTGGCTTGCCGGCGATGGGCTGCAAAGCAGCCCCCCTCGTCACGCCACCTCGGCCCGGGCAAACCGGTAGGTAGTCACCCCGCACAACAGCAACCCCGCCAGGGCCAGCGATCCGCCGACAAAACCGATATTACCCAGGCCCATGTGCACGCTGACCAGGCTGCCGATCAACGCCCCGGCGCCAATGCCGATGTTGTAGATGCCGGAGAACATGGCCATGGCCACGTCGGTGGCATCCGAGGCGAGGATCAGCACCCTGGACTGCAGCGCCAGGCTGAAGCACATGATCGCAACACCCCAGAACACGCTCAAGGTGCCCAGCAGGCTGAAGTCGCCAGACAACGGCAGCAACAGCAGCAGACAAGTCGCCAGCATGGCGATCGCCCCGATCAGAAAACCCTGCGGGAAGCGCTCGCTGTAGCGGCTGAACAGCACTGAACCAAACACCCCGGCACCCCCAAACAGCAACAGCAGCACGGTGGTCAGCTCACCGCCGATCTGCGCCACATTCAGGGCAAACGGCTCGATGTAGCTGTAGGCGGTGAACTGCGCGGCAATCACCAGCGCCACCAGCACATACACGGTCACCAGCGCCGGGCGCTTGAACAGCACTGGCACGCTGCGCAGCGAGCCGGAGTTCTGGCTCGGCAGCAGCGGCAGGGATTTGACCAGGCACAGCAAGGTCGCCAGGGCCACCCCGGCAATCGCCAGGAAAGTGGTACGCCAGCCCAGGGCCTCGCCGACCACCCGCCCCAGCGGAATGCCCATGACCATCGCCAGGGTGGTGCCGGTAGCCAGCAGGCCCAAAGCCTTGGCCTGTTGCCCCGGCGGCGCCACGCGCACCGCCAGCGAGGCGGTAATGGCCCAGAACACCGCATGGGCCAGGGCAATGCCGATACGGCTGAGCAGCAGCATGCCGAAGCTCTGCGCCACCCCCGAGAGCAAATGGCTGAGGATGAACAGGGCAAAGACGATGATCAGCAACTTGCGCCGCTCGATGTTGCGCGTCAGCAGCATCATCGGCAACGAGGCCAGGGCCACCACCCAGGCGTAGATGGTCAGCATCAGGCCAACCTGGGCGGTCGACATGTCGAAACTGCGGCCGATGTCGCTGAGCAGCGCCACCGGGACGAATTCGGTGGTGTTGAAAATGAAGGCCGCCAAGGCCAGGGCGATGACACTCAGCCAACTGCCGGTTCGCGCATCCACGGATGTATTCATGAGTAAAACCTTGCTCCGAGTCGTTTGCGGTTGCCGGGAACGAAAACGCGCCCAGCGCCAGACACTCACGCCGGTCGGGCCTGAGTGAAGCGTGTGCGCTGAGGAATGAGTTATAAGTATGCGGGGTATCGCTTGCTGGCAAGGATAGTACGTCAGCACCGATGCTGTCACAACCGCGCAGGCGTGGAGTACCATGACCCGATTCGTTCATGGAAGATTCCCCGCTATGTCTGCCCCCTCCCCCGCTTTGGCCAACATCCTCGACAATGACAGCCTGATCGCTGCCCTCGACCAGGGCCTGGAGCCCTCCTACCTGTACTTCTGGGGCCACCGGCAAAAGGTCGAGGGCAAGCCGGACAAAAGCTGCTTTAGCCAGTGGTTCGAGGCCGGGTTCAAGCAGCAGGGCATCCACTACCCCAGCGCCGAGCACTACATGATGGCCGGCAAGGCGCGGCTGTTCGACGACCCGGCCACCCTTGAGAAAATCCTCGCCGCGCGCACGCCCGCTGACGCCAAGAAGCTCGGCCGCGAAGTCGCCGGGTACGATGACGCCGCCTGGGTGGCCGAGCGCTCGACCATCGTCGAACAGGCCAACCTGCTCAAGTTCGAACAGAACCCGGGGCTGCGCACGTTTTTGCTGTCCACCGCTGGCCAGGTGCTGGTCGAGGCCAGCCCGGTGGACCGCATCTGGGGCATCGGCCTGGACGCCAAGGCGCCGCAAGCGGCTGACCCACGCCAGTGGCAAGGCCTGAACCTGCTCGGCTATGCGTTGATGCGCGTGCGCGAGCGCCTGGCCGGCTGAGGCCCCGGCGCAGGATTTTTCTGCGCTGCTACACTTTATTCGCGCAGATGGAGGATTCCCTCATGTCCGATAAAGAGATCACCACAGCCCTTAACCTGATCAACCAGCGCCAGGCCCGGCTCGCTTCGGCGTGCAAGGAGATTGCCGACTGGATCGACCGCCAGGGCGATGTGCCGGTGGCCGGCAAGATCCGCGACACCCTCAAGGCCGTCGAAGCCGACGATCAGCTGGTCAGAAAAACCCTCACCTCGCTGAGCGTTGAACGCCCACTGCCCCGGTTCCGCTAGCCCACAGAGGCTGGCGGCGGGTGGTAGGCGCACTTCAGGTTGATCCTTCAAGACCCTGGGTCGCCGGTACCAGGCGCCGTTCTTCGCCTTCGATTTTCCGCAGCTTCTGGCACCTTCCGGTGACTGGCCGTCAATGAATATCCTTTACGACGAAAACGTCGATGGTGCCCTGCCCGCAGTCGACAAGCAGGCGCTGCTGCAGGCCTTGCAGCTACAACTGCCGGATCTCGATGTCCTCCACGCCGAGGAAGACCTCAAGCCCTACGAATGCGATGGCCTTTCGGCCTACCGCACCACGCCGATGCTGGTGGTACTGCCGCATACCCTCGAACAGGTCCAGGGCATCCTCAAGCTGTGTTTTGCCCGCAAGGTGCCGGTGGTCGCGCGCGGTGCCGGCACCGGCCTGTCGGGCGGCGCCTTGCCGCTGGAGAAAGGCGTGCTGCTGGTGATGGCGCGCTTCAACAAGATCCTCGCCATCGACCCGGTCGCCCGCACGGCACGGGTGCAGCCTGGGGTGCGCAACCTGGCGATTTCCCAGGCCGCCGCGCCCTTTGACCTGTACTACGCGCCCGATCCGTCGTCGCAGATTGCCTGTTCGATCGGTGGCAACGTCGCCGAGAATGCCGGCGGCGTGCACTGCCTGAAGTACGGCCTGACCGTGCACAACCTGCTCAAGGTCGAGATCCTCACCGTCGAAGGCGAATGCCTGACCCTCGGCGCCGACAGCCTCGATGCCCCGGGTTTCGACCTGCTGGCGCTGTTCACCGGCTCCGAAGGCATGCTCGGGATCATCACCGAAGTGACGGTCAAGCTGCTGCCCAAGCCGCAGGTGGCCAAGGTGCTGCTGGCGGCCTTCGACTCGGTGGCCAAGGCCGGCCGAGCGGTCGGCGATATCATCGCGGCCGGGATCATTCCCGGTGGCCTGGAGATGATGGACAACCTGGCCATCCGCGCCGCCGAAGACTTCATTCATGCTGGCTACCCGGTGGAGGCCGAGGCGATCCTGCTGTGCGAACTGGACGGCGTCGAAGCCGATGTGCACGACGACTGCGACCGGGTTCGCGCCCTGCTCGAGCAGGCCGGCGCCAGCGAAGTGCGCCAGGCCCGGGATGAAGTGGAGCGGGTGAAGTTCTGGGCCGGGCGCAAGAACGCCTTCCCGGCGGTCGGGCGGATTTCTGCCGATTACTACTGCATGGACGGCACCATCCCGCGCCGCGAGCTGCCCCATGTGCTGCAGCGCATCGCTGCGCTGTCGCACAAGTACGCGCTGCGGGTGGCCAACGTTTTTCATGCCGGCGACGGCAACATGCACCCGCTGATCCTCTTCGACGCCAACCAGCCGGGCGAGCTGGCGCGGGCCGAAGCCTTTGGCGGCGAAATCCTCGAACTGTGCGTGAGCGTCGGCGGCAGCATCACCGGCGAACATGGCGTGGGCCGCGAGAAGATCAACCAGATGTGCGCGCAGTTCAGCAGCGACGAGCTGACCCTGTTCCACGCGGTCAAGGCAGCCTTCGACCCCCATGGCCTGCTCAACCCCGGCAAGAACATCCCCACCCTGCAGCGCTGCGCCGAGTTTGGCGCCATGCATGTGCACGCCGGGCAACTGCCCTTCCCCGACCTGGAGCGCTTCTGATGCTTGCGCACAACAATGATGCCAGCCAGGCGCTGCTGGAGCAGGTCAACCAGGCCCGCGCCGAAGGCACGCCGTTGCAGATTCGCGGCGGCGCCAGCAAGGCCTTTCTCGGCCGGCAGGTCGCCGGCGTTGCGCTCGATACCCGTGAACACCGCGGCATCGTCAACTACGACCCGACCGAGCTGGTGATTACCGCCCGTGCCGGTACGCCCCTGCACGAGCTGTCGGCTGCGCTTGAGGCCGCCGGGCAGATGCTGCCCTGCGAGCCGCCACACAGCGACGACGGCGCCACCCTCGGCGGCATGGTTGCTGCCGGCCTGTCCGGGCCACGCCGGCCCTGGGCAGGCTCGGTGCGCGACTATGTGCTGGGTACCCGGGTGATCAGCGGCCTGGGCCTGCACCTGCGCTTTGGCGGCGAGGTGATGAAGAACGTTGCCGGTTACGACCTGTCGCGCTTGATGGCCGGCAGTTTCGGCTGCCTGGGGCTGATCAGCGAAGTGTCGCTGAAGGTGCTGCCCAAGCCGCGCAGCGAAGCGCACATCGCCCTGCACATCGACCCGCAACAGGCCCTGCTCAAGCTGGCGCAATGGGGCCAGCAACCGATCCCGATCAGCGCCGCCTGCCATGACGGCACGGTGTTGCGCCTGCGCCTCGAGGGCGGCGAAGGCTCGGTCAAGGCCGCCCGCGACCGGCTCGGTGGCGAGCGTTTCGAGGCCAGCTGGTGGCAAAACCTGAACAACCGTCGCCTGGCTTTTTTCGCCGACCCGCGCCCGCTGTGGCGTTTGTCGCTACCCAACAACAGCCCGGCGCTGGCGCTGCCTGGCGCGCAACTGCTGGACTGGGCCGGTGCCCAGCGCTGGCTCAAATCCGAGGCCCGGGCCGAGACCATTCGCGCCGCTGTCAGCCGCCTGGGCGGCCATGCCACTTGCTACAGCGCCAGCGACAGCCCGTTCCAGCCGCTGCCCGCAGCCTTGCTGCGCTACCACCAGCAACTCAAGCAGCGCCTCGACCCACAAGGGATCTTCAACCCCGGGCGGATGTACGCGGAGATCTGAGCCATGCAAACCACCTTGAGCGATGCCGCCAAACGCCTGGCCCGCGCCGAAGAAGCCGAAAGCATCCTGCGCACCTGCGTGCACTGCGGCTTCTGCAATGCCACCTGCCCGACCTACCAACTGCTCGGCGACGAGCTGGACGGCCCGCGCGGACGCATCTACCTGATCAAGCAGGTGCTCGAAGGCCACCCCGCCAGTGCCAAGACCCAACTGCACCTGGACCGTTGCCTGTCGTGCCGCAACTGCGAAACCACCTGCCCGTCCGGCGTCGATTACCACAACCTGCTGGATATCGGCCGCGCCGTGGTCGATCAGGCCGTGCCTCGCCCGCCCCTGCAACGGGCCTTGCGCCGTGGGCTGCGCAACCTGGCCAGCCACCCGGCGACCTTCAAGCGCCTGGTGCAGCTGGGACGCAGCGTCGACAGCCTGCTGCCGGCACCGCTCAAGGCCAAGCTGCCGCGCTCGGTGCCCCGCGCGCAACCCCGTCCACAGCCCCGCCATCCCCGGCGCGTACTGCTGCTCGAAGGCTGCGTGCAACCGACCCTGTCACCCAACACCAACGCCGCCACGGCGCGGGTGCTCGATCGCCTGGGCATCAGCGTCACCGCGGCGCCCCAGGCCGGCTGCTGCGGTGCTGTCGACTATCACCTGGATGCACAAGCCAGCGGCCTTGAGCGCGCCCGGCGCAACATCGACGCCTGGTGGCCGGCCATCGAGGCCGGTGCCGAAGCCATCGTGCAGACGGCCAGCGGTTGTGGCGCCTTCGTCAAGGAGTACGCCAAGCTGCTGCAGGGCGATGCGCAGTACGCCGCCAAAGCCCGGCGGGTCAGCGAACTGGCCAGGGACCTGGTCGAGGTCATCAGCGTCGAGCCCCTGGAACCACTGGCCTGCCACAGCGGCCAGCTGCTGGCGGTGCATTGCCCATGCACCTTGCAGCATGCGCAGAAGCTTGGCGGCAGCGTCGAAGCCCTGCTCAAGCGCCTGGGTTTCAACCTCAGCAACGTGCCCGACGGCCACCTGTGCTGCGGCTCGGCCGGCACCTATTCGCTGACCCAGCCGACGTTGGCCAGGCAGTTGCGCGACAACAGGCTCGATGCCCTGGAAAGCGGCCAGCCGGACCTGATCGTCACTGCCAACATCGGCTGCCAGACCCACCTCGACGGCGCCGGACGCACGCCGGTGCGCCACTGGATCGAGCTGCTGGACGAGGCGCTAGCGAAGTCGCCAACCCTGGCATAAGCTCAATCGGCAACCCCTGTTCGACAACCCGAGGACTCGTCATGCGTCAGCTTCTACTGGTCTCATTGCTCGTCGTAAGCCCGGCCGTTCTGGCCAAGACCGAATGCAGCACCGCCGACAAGGTGCAATGGCAAGACCAGAACAACTTCCAGGAAGAACTGAAAAAACAGGGCTACGAGATCAAGAAGTTCAAGGTCACCGATGGCAACTGCTACGAGATCTACGGCAAGAACAAGGACGGTAAAAAAGTCGAGATCTACTTCGATCCGGTCACCGGCAAAAAGGTGAAGGAAGAGATCGACTGAAGTGAGCGGCGATAGCCTGCGCCTCTGGGACCCGGTGGTGCGCCTGTGCCACTGGTCGCTGGTGGTGGTGTTTGTCGGCGGTTATTTTCTCACCGAAGAAGGCGACGGCTGGCACCGCTGGCTGGGCTATTACGGCCTGGCGATCGTGCTGCTACGTAGCGTATGGGGCTTTGTCGGCACCCCGGCGGCGCGCTGGGCGGACTTCTGGCCGACGCCAACGCGACTGCAGTGGCACCTGCAGGCGTTGTACCGCGGCGAAAACTGCCACCGCCTCGGGCATTCGCCGTTGGGCGCACTGGTGATGGTACTGATGTTGCTGCTGATGGCCGGCCTTGGCGTCAGCGGTTTCATGATGGAAGAGATCTATTACTTCTGGGGTGAAGACGGCCTGCGCGATATCCATGAGTTGATGGCCGACGCCCTGCTGGCGCTGGTGTGCCTGCACATTGCGGCGGCGCTGTTCGAGAGCTGGCGGCTGAAGGAGAACCTGCCGCTGTCGATGCTCACCGGCCGGCGGCGCCAGCGTTGAAACGGGGCAACGCAGCCGCTGCTGCGCTGCCCCGGCACTGGCGTCAGAAGCGGTAGTTGGTGCTCAGCTCGAGGGTCCGGGGCGCCCCGGGGGTGATCAGGTCCACCGAGCCGTGGGCCGAGGCGTAGTAGTCGCGGTCAAAGACGTTACGCAGGCGCAGGGCCATGTCCCACTTCGGCTGGTTGTACAGCAGTGCAGCGTCCACGGTGGTGTAGGACGGCATCACCACGACGTTATCCAGCGCGGTATAGCGCTCGTCCACATAGTTGGCGCCCATGCCCACACGCCAGTGTTCGGTCAACGAGCGCACCAGCCACAGGTTGGCGCTGGTGCGCGGGGTCAGGGTCGGGGTCTGGCCTTCGTTGGCCACGCCGTTGGTGCGGCTGGTGGACTTGGTGATTTCGGCATCGAGGAAGGCAAAGCCGCCGTAGACCTGCCACTTGTCCGTCAGTTGCCCGCTCAGCGTCGCTTCGAAGCCGTCGGTACGTTGCTCACCCGCCAGCACCAGCTGCGCCGGGTTGGCCGGGTCGGTGGTTTTCATGTTGGTGCGTTCCAGGCGGAACAAGGCCGCAGTCAGTGCCAGGCGGCTGTCGAGCAAGTCCCACTTGGCGCCGATTTCGTAGTTGGTGGTCTCTTCCGGTTCCAGGCCCTGGTTGCCGGCACTGAGGGCGAACACTTCCGACGAAGGTTGGTAGGAGCGGCTGACCGACACGTAATAGGACTGGATCGCGTCCGGCTGGTAGACCAGGCCGATGCGCGGGCTCCAGGTGGTGTCGGTACGCGACAGGTCGGTGCGGGTCAGGTCGTCGGCGTACTCCTGGTCAAACACGTCGTAACGCACCCCGAGCAGGGCCTTCCACTGCGGCGCCAGCTCAATCAGGTCCTGTACGTAGAAACCTGCGGTGTCCTGGGTGGTGGTGCCCTTGGCGGTCTGGCGGTTGGCCTGGAACGGCACATCGACCAGGCCGTCGCGGAACACCGGCACCTGGGCCACGTTGTTCTGGCTGAACACACTCTGGTCCTTGACCTGACGGCCGAGCTCCACGCCGTACAACAGGTTGTGGTTCATGCCGGCCAGCACGGCCTGCTGCTTGAGCTCGGTCTGGTTGAACCAGCCGTCTTCGGTGCGTTGCACGTTGCCGCGGTTGAGCTTGACCAGCAGTTCGCCGTTGGCGGCGGTGACAAAGCGCGTGGGGCTGGAGTCGGCCAGGGTGTTGTTGCGGTCCAGGTCGTAGTGGTAGTAGCGGCTGGTGTTGCTCAGGGTGAAGCTGTCATTGATCCGGTAGTCGACGCCGGCGCTGAAGGAAAACACCTCGCTGCGGGCGTAATCGTCATCCGGGTCGGCGGCGCCGAAGCGCTTGTCGCGATCGACATCGACCGGGCGCTTGCCCAGGGCCGGGATGCCGAAATCGATCAGGCGCTTGTCGTACAGGTAGGTCGCGCCCAGGTTCAGTTCCAGGTCATCGGACAGCTTGAAGTAGGCCGAGGGTGCCAGGGCCTTGCGGTCGATGTAGCCATCGTCGCGGAAGGTGTCGCTGTCTTCCAGGGCGCCGGTCAGGCGAAACGCCTTGTCACCCTGCTGCTGGTCGGCCCAGCCGGTGTCGAACTGGGTACGGCGCTTGCCCTCGCTGTCGAAGCTGACCCCCACTTCCTGCACCGGGTTGAAGGTGGGCTTCTTGCTCACGCTGTTGATCAGGCCGCCGGAGGAGCCACGGCCATAGAGCACGGCCGCCGGGCCCTTGACCACCTCGACCCGCTCGACATTGGACAGATCGCGGTAATACAGGGCGTCGTCGCGCATGCCATCGACATACATGTCGCCAATGGCACTGAAACCGCGAATCGTCACCTGGTCGCGCTGGCCGTCACCGTTGGACAGGCCGATACCCGGCACGTTCTTCAGCACATCCTCCATCGATTGCGCGCCCTGATCCTTGATCACGCTTTGCGGCACGACGTTGACGGTTTGCGGAATATCGCGCAGTGGCGCGTCGATTTTCAGCGCACTGCGGCTTTCACTGGCCTTGTAGCTTTGTTCTTCATAGTTGCTGTTGACCGAGGTTGCCGGAATAGCCAGGGTTTCAGCGTGCAGCGCTGGAACGACCAGGACACCGAGCACGGAGAGAGAAGCCGGGTGAATGCGCGAAAGAGCCACCATGCGTTCCTTTTTTTGTAAAGATTGTAAAGGGGCGCAAATGGTAACGATTTGTAATTGCGAATTAAATACTATTACGATTTAAATATTTTGACGTCACGCACAAAAAAGCCAGGCTGCGGTTCTTGACTGCAGCCTGGCTTGTTGTCGAGCGCGTGGCGGCGATCAATGCATGTGCTGGTGGCCCGACATGGCTTCAGCATTCAGCGCCCGCACCGGCGCCTTCACTTCAATGCTCTGCTTGACGCCCTTGGCATCCTCGACCACCAGGGTCAGCGGCACCTGCTCGCCTTCCTTGAGCTGCTGGTTCAGGTCCATGAGCATCACGTGATAACCGTTAGGGTCGAGGCTCACTGCCTTGCCTGCCGGCAGCGGCACACTGTCGACCTCGCCCATTTTCATCACGTCATTTTCCATGGTCATCTGGTGCACCTGCACGGTCCTGGCCACCGGCGAGGCCACGCTGAGCAGCTTGCTGTCAGTGCTGGCAGTGAGGATCATGAAGGCACCGCTGGACTTCTGGTGTGGCACGGTGGCCCGCGCCCAGGCGTCGCTGACGGTGGTTTCAGCCATGGCCGGCAAGGCCAGGCCGATCAGGGCCAGCGCGGCCAGGGTACGTTTGACAGGGTTGCGAAGCATTAACACACCTCCATGACAGTGAGCAGGTCTTCTGCGCACTCTTTTGCATTGAGCGAATGGGACAGGCCCAGGCGCAGCTGGCCGCGGGAATCGAAGACGTAGCTGGTCGAGGTGTGCGAGATGGTATAGGTATCGCCGGCTGGCACCTTCTCGTAGAACACCCCGAACTCCCGGGCTGCCGCCGCGGTTTCTTCAAGGGTGCCGGACAACGCCACGAACGACGGGTCGAACGCCTTGACGTAGGCGTCGAGCACCTCGGGGGTATCGCGCTCGGGGTCGAGGCTGATGAACACCACCTGCAAGAAGCCGGCGTCGCGGCCCATCAGCTTCTTGATCTGCGCCGCGCGCGCCAGGGTGGTCGGGCACACCGCCGGGCACTGGGTGAAACCGAAGAACACCATCGGCATCGAACCCCAGAAACTCGACAGGGTTCGGACGTTGCCTTGGGTATCCTTGAGCTTGAACGAACGGCCGAGGATCTTGTTGCTCATGTCCTTGCCGTACTTGAAGTCCAGCGCGCCTCCGGAACGGGGGTCGCAACCTGCAAGGGCGCCGAGGCCCAGCAGGCTGATCCCGGCAACAACCTGGCGCCGGGTCAGTAAATCAGTCATGTAACCATCCTTTTGGGAAGGTGCCAGCCCCTGGATAGAGGGCATGTCGAGAAACCTTCGCATTTTGTCATGGCGGTGGACGCAGGTTCCAGCGCGCAGCGACCCGTACGTCTGTATCCCAGTATTTACGGGGTGCGGCCTGTTGTCGCAGGCAGTGACAAGAAACATCCGGCAACGTCTACGGTAATAGTGATGCATCCCGTCCCGCCCATCATTCGTGGAGCCCTCCCCCATGCTCAGCAAAGCCGTACTGACCCAACAGGAAGTCGCGCAACTGCTTGCCGCCGCCCGCGCCGAAGCCCAGGCCAACCAGTGGGCGGTGAGCATCGCCGTGGTCGATGACGGCGGCCACCCGCTGGCCCTGGAACGCCTGGACGGCTGCCCGCCGATCAGCGCCTACATCGCCCAGGAAAAGGCCCGCACCGCAGCCCTCGGGCGCAAGGAAAGCAAGGTCTATGAAGACATCGTCAACGGCGGGCGCACGGCCTTTCTCTCGGTGCCTGTGCTCAACGCCACCCTGGAAGGCGGCGTACCGCTGCTGGTCGATGGCCAGGTGATCGGCGCGGTCGGCGTCTCCGGGGTCAAGTCCGAGCAGGATGCGCAGGTGGCCAAGGTGGCGATCGCCGCACTGCTGGCCCAGTTGGCCGGCTAAACACTGACAAACCCGAACTGGGTGTATTGCACCCCTTCGGGCGTCTCAATGGTTTGCGCATGTGCCCCCGCCGGCAAGACCCTTGGCCAGAAGCGCAGGCCGGCGAGGTTGTCCGCCAGTACCGATAGCTCCCACGGGCCACGGTGCAAATCGAACAGCCCCTGCGCCGCAGCATGGCCGACTCCTGCCAGGCGATAGGCACTGACGACATAGAACTCGGCCAGTTCGTACACCGCGCGCTCTGGCTGCTGGCGAACCAGGGCAAACCCTGCTATTTCGTCCTCAACCAGCAGCAGGTAGGCAAATCGCCCTGGCTCCTGCCAGTAGAGCGGTAAATAAGGGTAGTCCCCGTCGACACCGAGTTCGCGCAAATACTCCGGAAGCATCGCCTCAAAGTGTTGTTTTTCACGCTCAAGTGCAGGTTTGATCTGAACCTTCATGCCGTTAATTTCCTACATCAGTCACAAAACGGTACACATCCTGCTTGCTGCGACGCGGCGCATCCTATGATGCGCCTTTCGTAACGACACATAAGGAAAAGTGCCGTGTTCAAACCGTTAGCAGTCGCTGTAAGCCTGGGTTGTGCAATGTTGTCATCCGGCGCCAGCGCCTACGAATATGGCGAGTATGCCGGTCAGACCCTGGACCGTCTGATCAACGACTACCCCGGGCGTTACCGGGGTACCGCCAGTTTCGAAGGTGCTACCGCCCTGATGCAAGCGCAACTGGGCTACGGCTACCAGACCCGTCGCCAGGACTTCACCTGGGCCGGCAACCGCAGCTCGCAGAACGTCATCGCTTCAGCCCCGGGCCAGAACAGCACCTACGTGGTGCTCGGCGCCCACTACGACACCTACTTCGGCCGCCCCACCCTGCAAGGCCTGGACGACAATGCCTCGGGCGCTGCGGTACTCACCGAGATCGCCCGCAACCTCGGCGGCGTGGCCCTGGAGAACGGCCTGGAAGTGGTCGGTTTTGGTGCCGAGGAAGAAGGCCTGCGCGGTTCGCGTGCCTACGTCGCCTCGTTGAGCGACAGCCAGCGCGCCAACCTGCTGGGCATGATCAACCTCGACAGCCTGATCACCGGCGACAAGATGTACGCCCACGCCGCCAGCAACAGCGTTGCCAACCCGGCCCTGGGTGCCTACCGCGACCAGCTGTTGCGCATCGCCCAGGAGATGAACATCCCGCTGTTCACCAACCCTGGCCTCAACCCCGCGTACCCGGCCGGCACCGGCTGCTGCAGCGACGGTGAAAGTTTCAAGGACCTCAACGTGCCGGTGCTGTTCATCGAAGCGACCAACTGGGAGCTGGGCGAGCTGGACGGCTACGAGCAGACCGACAACCCGGCGATCCCCGGCGGCTCGACCTGGCACGACCCGGCCGAAGACAACCAACAGGTGCTGACCAACGCCTTCGGCCAGCAGCGCATCGACCAGCGCTTGAGCGACTTCTCGCGGCTGCTGACCCGCCTGGTGCTGGAGCTGACCAACGCCGACCTGCTCGCCGCCACTGCTTCCGGCGGGGCCATGGCCCGGCAGATGGAAGACCAGTTGCAACGTCAGCACCAGGCCCTGACCCGCCTGCATGACCGCCGATGGCTGAGCCTGCTGGACGCCTCACGGGCGGTCGGCAGTTTTGACGGTGAGGTGGGTGTGGAAGGCGAGGTTTCGCCTGACAGCGGCTTCGATGCGCCGGGCAATCCGGAGTCGAAACGCGTGGGGGTCTATGGTGTCGGGGACTACCGCCTCAACGAAGCCCTCACCGTCGGCGCCAGCCTGAGCTTCCAGCGCAGCCGCGATTCCCTCGACCATGGCGGGCGCATCGAAGGCGACGCCTGGCAGGCCGGGCTGTTCGCCCTGCTCAACGATGGCGGCCCGCAATGGCTGGCCGGCGAGCTGAGTGCCGGGCATACCCGCTTTGATAGCAAGCGTTCGGTGTACATCCAGGCCAGCAACGGCCCGGTGCTGCTCGACCAGCGCCTGAGCGGCGACACCTCGGCGTGGTTCTGGGGCGCGCGGGTGGACGGCGGTTACGACTTCAGCTTCGGCGCCTTGAAGACCGGCCCGGTCGCGGGCCTGGACTACATGCACTACCGCATCGACGACTTCCACGAAGACGAAAGCCTGCGCACCGCCCTGGGCTACGAGAAGCAGAACTACGACGCCCTCGAAGCCAGCCTCGGCTGGCGCCTGCATGGCAGCGTCGGCCTGGGCGCGAACATGGCCCTGCAGCCCTACGCCAGCGTGCGCTGGGTCCGCGAACTGGCCGATGGCCGCCTGGATGAGATCGACCTGACCAGCAATGCCGACGGCCGCGTGCGGGTGGCGGACATGGGCAGTGTCGACAAGGACTTTGGCCGCGCGCAGTTGGGTGCGCAGTTGATGTTCACCGAGCAGCTGGGGGTGTTTGCCGAGGTCAACAGCCGCTTTGCCCACAGCGAGGGCAATCAGGCCGGCTACTCGCTGGGCGTGCAATGGCAGTTTTAACCCTGTAGGAGCGGGCTTGCCCCGCGATAGCGGTCTGTCAGTCATATCGCAATCGCGGGGCAAGCCCGCTCCCACAGGAATAAAAGGATATAAAAATAACTAAACAATCTAACTATTTGGAATAAAAAAATTGAAGGGCCTGGCCGGGCTCCTTATATTTTCGGGCATGCCTTGCCCTTGAATCCCAGGAGTCCGCCCATGTCGCACACGCCCCATTCCCCCCTGCGTCGCCTGCTCACCGGCGGCCTGTTTGCCGCCTTCGCCGCGCTGCTGCTGCCCGGCCCGCTGGCCCATGCCGAACCGAGCAAAACCCTGCGCATCGGCTACCAGAAGTTCAACAGCATCAACATCCTCAAAGGCAGCGGCGCCCTGGAAAAAGCCCTGGCACCGCAAGGGGTGAACGTCAGCTGGTACGAATTCGCCGCCGGCCCACAACTGCTCGAAGCCTTGAGCACCGGCGCCATCGACCTTGGTCATGCCGCCGATGCGCCGTCGGTGTTTGCCCAGGCCGCCGGCAAGCCGGTGGTGTACCTGGCTGCCGAGCAGCCCTACCCCAAAGGCATCGGCCTGGTGGTGCGCGAGCAGGACCACATCGCCAACGTCGCCGCCCTCAAGGGCCAGCGCGTGGCCACCGGGCGCGGCTGGAACGCCCAGTACCTGCTGGCCGTGGCCCTGCAGGACGCCGGCCTGAGCTACAAGGACATCACCCCGGCCTACGTCAACAATGCCGCCGACGCCGTGGCCGCACTGCAGTCGGGTAGCGTCCAGGCCGTTACCCTCTGGGACCCCTTCCTCGCCGCCGCGGAAAAACAGCCGGGCCTGAAGAACCTGCGCGACGGCAGCGGGCTGTCCAATAACCGCACCTTCTACCTGTCGTCGGCGGCCTTTGCCGACGACAACCGCGCGCTGTTGAAAACCTTCTTCAGCGAATTGGCCAAGGTCAGCAGCTGGGCCAACCAGCAGCCCGACGAAGTCGCCGCCCTGCTGGCGCCGCAACTGGGTATCGGCGCCGACGTGCTGCAGGTAGCCAGCGAGCGCCGCAACTACAACGCCGTGGCCATCGACGCGAAGATCACCGCCGAACAGCAGAAGCTCGCCGACACCTTCCAGGGCCTGGGCCTGATCCCCAAGCCGCTGAACGTGGCTGACGCGGTCTACCCGGTGTCGGTCCTGCCCTGAGTGCAGCCCATGTCCAGCCAGATCTGACGCCAGGCACTATGCTCTGAACATTTGCCCGGTAATGGAACCGTTCATGAGCCTTCGCTTTGCTCTCTGTGCGTTGCTGGCCGTCAGCACCTGCGCCAGCGCGGCCGAACCCTGGCATCTGGTGCAGGACGACGACGGCATTCAGGTCTACCTCAGCGACGTGCCGGGCTCCCGGTACCAGCAGTTTCGCGGCGTCGCGCTGATCAAGGCCAGCGTGCCCACCCTCAGCGACCTGCAGGAGAACCTGCGGGTCGCCTGCAAATGGCTGTACGGCTGCGCCGACATGCGCCTGCTCAAGGTCGATGGCGACAGCACCTGGGTCTACCTGACCACTGCCCTGCCCTGGCCGGCCAGCACCCGGGACATGGTGATCCAGGTGCAGAGCGAGCGCCGCGACGACGGCAGCCTGGTGCGTCGTCTCAAGGCCGTGCCCGGCATGGTCAAGCATGTACCGGGGCAGATCCGCGTGCGCCAGCTCAAGGGCCTGTGGACCTTCGTGCCCAAGGGCGAACAGCTCACCGAAGTGACCTACGAACTACAGGCCGACCCGGCCGGGGACATCCCCTCGTGGCTGGCCAACCAGTTCGTCCTCGATGCACCTGTCATCTCCTTGCGCACCTTGCGTGCAGTGGCTGAACGCCAGGGCGGCGCAGCGCCCTGAGCAGGGCCTGCATGGATTTTGTCGTCCACGGCTTGTTGCCGGGCCAGGGCCGAGCCTTAGCCTCGAAGCCGTGTGCCATAACGACAAAAAATGGAGTTGCCATGCCCTGCCTACCCCTGCACCCGCGTACGCGCCTGGCCAGCCTGATTGCTGCCGCCTGCCTGAGCCAGACCCTGCATGCCGCCCAGGCACCGGTTGGTGCCAGCGAACAGACCCGCAGCAGCAATGCCGCCGTGTTGACGCAACTGCCCTTCAGCGACCGCGCCGATTACGAAGCAGTCACCCGCGGCCTGATCGCGCCGTTCGACGGCCAGGTCAGCGATGCCGCCGGCAAACCGGTGTGGAACCTTGAGGGCTATAAATTCCTCGCCGCGCAAGACCGCCCCGACAGCGTCAACCCCAGCCTCTGGCGCCTGGCCCAGCTCAACGCCCACGCTGGCTTGTTCGAAGTAGCGCCGCGGCTGTACCAGGTGCGTGGCCTGGACCTGGCCAACATGACCCTCATCGAAGGCGACGACGGGCTGATCATCATCGACCCGCTGACCACCGCCGAAACCGCCCGCGCCGCGCTGCAGCTGTACTACCAGAACCGCCCGCGCAAACCGGTGGTGGCGGTGATCTACAGCCACAGCCATACCGATCATTTTGGCGGCGTGCGCGGGGTGATCGACGAGGCCGACGTCAAGGCCGGCAAGGTCAAGGTGTTCGCCCCCAGCGGCTTCATGGAACACGTGATGAGCGAGAACGTCTACGCCGGCAACGCCATGAGCCGTCGCGCCCAGTACCAGTTCGGTCTGTACCTGCCGCGCGGCGCCCAGGGCCAGGTCGACACCGGGATCGGCAAGGCGTTGGCCACCGGCGGCAGCATCACCCTGATCGAGCCCAGCGACCTGATCAGCAAGCCGTACGAGACCCGCACCGTGGCGGGCATCGAGCTTGAATTCCAATTGACCCCTGGCACCGAAGCACCGGCGGAAATGAACCTGTACCTGCCGCAGTTCAAGGCCCTGGGCATTGCCGAAAACGCCTCGCAGACCATGCACAACATCCTCACCCCGCGCGGTGCCCAGGTGCG
>RCUI01000225.1_pt1 | contig 21208 bp, 15 predicted proteins | sample 2166121 | NCBI WGS metagenome assembly RCUI01 (sample SAMN09932700, study PRJNA488358) | compost metagenome | feature: garden; material: soil; isolation source: compost soil in succinic acid-enriched culture | place: Germany: Experimental Botanical Garden Goettingen | collected 2016-01-27
AAACGATCACGGTGGTCGAACTGAAACCGGTGACTTCATACAGCTTCTTGGCGAAAGCCAGCGGCAGGCGCACGCAACCGTGCGAGGCGGGGTAGCCCGGCAGATGGCCGGCGTGCAAGGCAATGCCGTCCCACGTCAGCCGCTCCATGTAAGGCATCGGTGCGCTGTTGTAGAGGCTGGATTTATGCTCGACCTTCTTCTGCAGAATGCTGAAGACCCCGGTGGGGGTTTCCCGGCCGGGCTTGCCGCTGCTCACGGTGCTGACACCGATGGCGATGCCATTGCGATAGACGTAGGCACGTTGCTCGGTGAGGCTGACCACCACGGTCACCGGCCCCACCGGCGACACCTGCGGGTACCAGAGAAACTGGCCAGGCTTGAGACTGTCGAGCTGGGCCTTGAGTTCGGCCGGGGTGGGCACCTGCACCGGCGCCGCTTCGACCACGGCAGCGGCAAGTAACAGGCCCAGAGCGAGCGGTAGATGCATCATCGAATCCATCCTCAGAGAATCATGCCGCCAGCTTAGCCCGAAGCGCTTGGCGCGACCATGCGAATCGAGTTGCGCAAAGGCTAAAAGAGCTCGACCGGCAAACTCACGATCAATCGATTCTCAGTAAAGTCACTCACCCCAAAATCCCGCCCCACCTCAGCGTTGATCCAACGAACGCTGAGCCCCTGAAGCGCTCGGAACTGAAAGGTGTACGTCAGCCCCACATCACGTTCCCACTCCCGGCCATGGGTTGTCTCGACGGTGTTGATATGGTCGCCGTGGGTGTAGCGCATCAACAGCGTCAGCCCCGGTATGCCCAGCGCGGCAAAGTTGTAGTCGTAGCGCAGTTGCCAGGAGCGCTCGTTGGCGTACACAAAGGTGTTGGCGAACATGTCGTTGGCCAGGGTGCTGCCCAGCGAGCGGTCAATCGTGACCCAGCCGTCCTCCCCGTACATGCGCTGCAGCCCCAGGTAAAACCGGTGCCCCCCATGGGCGGCAGACAACAGTAATGACGCGGCCTGGTTGTCCAGCGTTCCTGCCAGCGAGCGGCCGGTGTCGCGGGTGTCGAATGCCCCCAGCACGCCGCCGACGGTCCAGCCGCCCGCCGGCTGATAGTGAGTCAGGCTGTAGTAGTTCTGGCGGTAGACGTCTTCCAGCTCTGCCGTCCAGACGCCGAGCGCCGAATCCTTGCCCAGGCTGTATTCGCCGCCTGCGTAGGTGAAGCGGTCAGAGCTGGCGGTGGCAACGGTACGACCGCTGACCGAGGGGTACAGGTCTTCGCTGTCGGCGGCGCTGCGCGGGCTGAAAGAGTGGATCTGGCCGGCATGCAGGGTAAGGCGATCCAGTTCCCTGGAGGTCAGCATGGCGCCTTGAAAGGTCTGCGGCAGCAACCGGCCGTCATTGAAGCGCAGGATGGGCACCTCGGGCAGCAGCTCACCCAGGCGCAGTTCGGTGTGCGACAGGCGCACCTTGGCGGTCAGGCCCAGTCGGCCATAGCTGCCCGGCGCGCGGCCATCGTCATGGTCGTAGGGCAGCAGCTCGGTACCCGTGCGATCGGGGCTGCTGTCCAGCGTGACGCCCACCAGGCCCAGTACATCCACGCCCACACCCACAAGGCCCGGGGTGTAGCCGGAGGTGCCCTTGACGATGAAGCCCTGGGCCCATTCCCGGCGCTGGCTTTGCGCCGCACCGCTGTCACTGTAGTCGCGGTCGAAGTAGTAGTTGCGCAGCAATACCGTGGCCTTGCTGTCATCGATCAAGCCTGCATCAGCCATTGCCGACCAGGCAGACGTGCACAGCAGTGCCGCCCGGGTAATCGGGTTGTTCAAAGCAAACATGGCGAATTCCTTTTTTGTACTTGTTGTGGAATGCGATGGATCGTTGCTTATTGCACCAGCAGAAGCGCCCCGGAGACGAAGGCGAAGATGAGTACGAAGCGGCGCAGCCGCGTCTCGTTGATCAGGCTGCGGGCCCAGTGGCTGGCAACCACACCCAGTGCCAGCGGCACGCACAGGGCCAGCACCGGTGAGACCTGCTCGGTGTGCAGATGCCCGCCCAACGCCAGCACCACCAGCGAGATGATCTCCCCCACCAGGAAGCACAGGGCCACAGAGCCCCGCAAGGTGGCCACCGGCGAGTGCTGGTACACCAGGGCAAGCGGCGGGCCGCCCACTCCGGTGGCGGTTTCAGTGATGCCGGTGATCACCCCGGTCGAGATCAGCGCCCGGCGCCCGGGCACGAACGACGGCGCCATCCAGGTAACCAGGCAGGCGGCGATCGTCGACAGCCCGATCAGCAGGTTCAGCTGAGAAAGCGGCAGCAACAGCAGGATCCAGACCCCACCAAAGGTGCCGGCAAAACGCCCCAGGGTAATCCACGAGCTGCCTCTGAAATCGATGGCACTGCGCTCGCGCCAGGCAACGGCGGCATTGAGCGGCAACATCAATATCAGCAGGCTGATGGGCAAGGACTCCGGCGCCAGTAAGCCCATTACCGGCGCCACGATCAGAGCAAAGCCCATGCCCGTCGTACCCTGGACAAGCGCACCGCAGGCGACGGCCACAGCAATGATGTACAGGGGGTCGAAGGGTAGATTCATCGTTGTCTCGTTCCAGATCAGTCAAGCCACGGTCGGCAAAGGGTGCACTTTATGGATGGGGGCCTGGTCAACGACGCGTCTGGCCAGTGCATCGACCCGGCGCATCAGATCGCGTGCATCCCAGTCGGTGGGCCAGCCTTGCCACAGGCGTACCCTGCCCTGCACCACCACCGCCTGGATCTGATCGCGGTTGGCGAGCCTGACCAGGTCCCAGGGCAGGTTCCAGGACGGCAGCAACTCAGGCACCGCCAGGTCCACCAGCAGGAAATCCGCAGCCTTTCCCGCCGCGATGCGCCCGGTCACCTTGCCCAGCCCCAGCACATCGGCGGCGTTCTGGGTGCCCATGTCCAGCCACAACTGGCCGCCGCCGCATACCGAGTCACCTACCGGCAAACCATGGGCGAAGCGTTGCGCGGCTTCGGCGTAATCGAGCAGGCGAAAGCCATCACCACGGGTGCCGTCGGTGCCCAGGCCCAGGGGAATGCCCAGGCAGTGCATCAAGTGCGCCTGGGCAACGGCATTGCCTTTCCAGGCGCTGGCCACCGGGTTGTAGCTCACGGCTGCGCCGCTATCGCGCAGCAGGCAGAGTTCGTTGGAGGTCAGCAGTGTGGCGTGGGCCAGCAGTGCCCCCGGCCCCAGCGCGCCCGCCCGGTGCAGTTGCTCAAGCGGCCGTACGCCGTAACGCTCAAGGGAACGCTCGACTGCAACCAGGTGCTCGTTGACATGGCTCTGGAACACCCTGCCCGCCTCATGGCACAGACGGTACGCAGCGCCCAGGGTCGGGTCGGTAGCAATCTCGGGGATAGGGATTGCCAGCGACGGGGTAATCAACGGGTCGTTGTCCCACGCCGCCAGGTGCTGCTCTGCCACTGCGAGCACCTGACGGGCATCGAGAACGCGCGCGCCTTCCAGGTCGTTGCAGGTTTTCGCCAGTACGCAGCGTATGCCCACTTCATGCACCGCCTGGGCGATCGCCTCCACCCCTTCCTTGGAGCGGGTACCGGCATCGCACACCGTGGTGAAACCGCCACGCAACGATTCAAAGGCGGCCAGTTTACTGGTCAGGTACAGCAAGTCGGTATCCAGCGATCCCTCAAGGGGAATCCACACGCGGCGAAAAATCTCCGACGGCTCGCCAAACACCAGGCCTTTGCCAAAGCTCTGGCTGAGGTGGTGGTGGGTGTCGATGAAGCCTGGCATCAACAGCTGGTGCTCAAGACGCAGCACGGCATGGTCGGGATAGCGGCCTTGCAACAATTCCAGCGGGCCGACATCGGCGAAGTGGCCATCGACAATGCGTACGGCGTGATCCCGACGCGGCCCTTCGGGCAACAGCAGCCAGTCGGGGGCCAGCAGTTGACCGGGCGCGGCAAGGTGCTCTGGCGAAACTGCCAGATGATTGGTAACAGTGCAGTTCATATAAAAGCCTTAGTGTGCGGGTCAGGAGTTGATCAGCTTTGCCTTGGCGTCCACGGCGGTGTGCTGGCGGCCAATGCAATGGAAAAGAAAGTTCATGACGGCCGCGGTCAGCGCGCCCATGGCCACGCCATTGCCGAGCAGCCCGGCGATGCCGTTGGGGAACTGGCTGTAGACGCCAGGTACAAGAATCGGTAGCAGGCCGACGGCCAGGGCGATGGACACCACATACATGTTGCCGTGGTTGCGCAGATCCACTTTGCGCAGCATGTCGATGCCCATGGTGCCGACGATGGCAAACACGATCAGGCTGGTGCCGCCGACCACGGCTTCAGGAACGCCTTCGATCAACCGTGCCAGCGGCGCAAGCAAGGCGAAAATCAGCAGCAGCACGCCGGAAACCGCCGTCACATAGCGTGAGCGCACATGGGTGGCGCGGATGACGCCGATGTTTTCGCCGCTGGTGATGATCAGTGACGTCCCCATGAAACCACCGAGTATCGACGTCAGCGCATCGCCGCGGATTGTCCGCACCACGTCTTTATCTACGTCGAGGGGTTTGTCTACGGCTTCACTGATGGCCACGGTCTGGCCGGTGGCTTCTACCATCGAAACCAGGCAGAACAGCATCAGCGGGATCGAGGCGAACACATCGAAGTGCGGTACGCCGAACGGCATGAAGGTCGGCAGGCTCAACAGGGGGTAGACGCCGAGGCCGGAGCTGTCGAATGCGCCGATGGCTACCGCCAGCAAACTGCCGCCCAGCAAACCCAGCAAAATCGACAACTGGCCCAGCGTGCCACGCAATAGCCGTGCGCAGAGCACCGTGATAACGATGGTGGCAAAGGCCAGCAGCAGTTGCTGGGGTGCAGCGAAGTGCGCACTGCCGGGCGCCCCGACAATCAACTGGCCCGATAGCTTGACCAGATTGACCGCGACCAGCAGCAACATGGTGCCCACCACCACCGACGGGAAAAACCGCAGCAGGCGCCGGAACACCGGCAGCACCAGAAAGTAGAAGATGCCCGTCAGGATCACCGCGCCCGAGGCTGTCGCCACCCCGTTCTGCTGGGCGATCAGGATGAACAGCATGATTGGCGCGCCGCCGGGCAGCATGATGAACGGCAAGCGTGCGCCGCAGCCGCGCAAACCCAGTGACTGCAACAGTGTGCCCAGCCCGCACACCAGAAAAGTGGCGCTGAGCAACTGCAGCGTCAGCTCACTGGAAAAACCAAGCGCCGTGGCCATCAGGAACACCGACGCAATCGGCGATGCCGCCATCACCAGCACATGCTGGGCACCAAACATCAGCAACTGGCGCCAGGGCAGGCGCTCATCAACAGGGCTAACAGGGTTCTTTTCGATATCCGGCATATCCCACCTCGACCTGGGCCGTCACCGACAGCCCATTGAATTATTGTTATTTGGATCTGGACGAGCCTCGGCGGGAAAATGCGCACATCTACCCGACCAAATCGATTTGTACATTAACCCAAATCGATTTGGGCAGAATGTATTCCTGTTCTGGAGGGCTGTCAACGCATCCCTCACCCCTCTTTGCCTCAGTAGCTGATAGCCTTCAGGCAGCGTATAACTGCCGCCATCGCTTAAAGAGCCCACCTGTCTATGCCCAACAGCCCTTCTCGCCGCCTCACCATTGCCGATGTCGCCAACGCCGCCGGGGTGTCGCGCACCACCGTGTCCCACGCGCTCAATGATCGCGGGCAAGTCGATCCGGTCACCCGGGCACTGGTGAAAGAAGTTGCTGAACGCCTGGGCTACAGCCCCAACCTGCGTGCCCAGCGCCTGCGCACCGGACGCGCCAACGCCATTGCCCTGCTCTCCTCCATGCCCTTTGCCGTGGCCGGTGGTTCGTCGCGCCTGGGCTTTTTGATGGAAATTGCCGCCACCGCCACCGAAGCGGCGCTGCGCCGAGGCGTGGCCCTGGTGCTGGTGCCGCCCATGGATGAGGCCAGGGATTTGCTCGATACGCTGGATATCGACGGCGCGGTGATCATCGAGCCGGTGGCCAACGATCCAAACGTTGCGCGCCTGCGCAAACGTGGCGTGAAGCTGGTGTCCATCGGGCGCCAACCCGAGGCCCAGGCCTTGCCGTACATCGACATGCATGGCCAGGCCACCGGCACACTGCTGCTCGACCACCTGCAACAGCAAGGCGCGCGGCGCATCGGCCTGGTGATCGGCGTGCAATCCCGGCACTCCTACCTGGACATGGAGCAGGCCTACCGGGCCTATTGCACGGCCACCCACCAAGAGCCGGCGATTGTTCGGGCAGATGAAGGGGGTGGCGAAGCTGCCGGTGCGGCGGCGTGTAGGGAGCTGCTGCAAGCGCACCCTGGCATCGATGGCCTGTGCGTGCCGGTCGATGCCTTTGCCACAGGCGCTGTGCGAGCGCTGCGGGACAAAGGGCTCAAGATCCCCCAGGACGTGAAGGTGGTGACGCGCTACGACGGCTTGCGCGCACGCGAAAGCACCCCGCCCCTGACGGCGTTGAACATGCACCTTGAAGAAGTGGCAGCCCTGGCTATCGAACTGCTCTTCGAGCAGATCAATGACACCGGCGAGCGCCAACGCATCGACGCCCCCCTGGCCACCCTGATTCCACGCGAATCGACCCTAACGCCGTAGTCGCTGCACCGCCGTAATACACAATCCCGGCAGTGCAACCTGAACTACTTGGCGCGCACCGCTGCCGGCGGCGTCCAGGCACCGGACAGCACCTCGGCTTTGGGCCAGTACGTACGAATGGTCAACTCGAAATCGCTTTTCGGCGCCGGCAGCCAGTTGGCCTCCTTGTCCTTGCCGGGTGAGTCATGCTGCACGTAAAGCGTCAACGAGCCATCGGCGTTGTGCTTCATGTTCTTCAGGCTCTTGGTGCCCAAGGAATATCGCTGCAGGTCATTGGCTGCGAAAAAATGCTGGGGGTCGTACATCGTCAGCGACCAGAAGCCATCGGCCGGTGGTGTCTGGCCCTTGTCGAAGGTCACGGTGTAACGGTGATTGCCGTTCAGTCGCTCCCCTTTGCCGTCTACTTCCAGGAAGAAGTAGCGGGTTTCCTCCGGTTGGTTGGTGTACATGTTCGATTTGGCGGTAGCGACCCGGGTCAGGTAATCGTTGCCCCACCGGGCGACATTGGTCGGCGAGTTCCAGCCATTGGCCAGTCGCGACCCGTTGGTGCGGAAGTTGAACAGCTCGCTGATGACCTTTGTTTCAGTCTCGTTCGCGGCCTCGAGCATTGCCTGCTTCACCGCGGGGTCCTGTCTTGCAGCTTCGAGCAGGGCTTTCATCATTGCGTAGCGACTTTCCTCCCCCGCCAGCGGCGGGACCTTCTCCAGCACTTCCGGCAACTGGTCGAAGAACTTCGCCGGGTCTACCCACTTGGTTTCGCTTGAGGATTTCTGTCCCGCCGGGAAATGCGGCAGGGCCTTCCAGTCGGTGGTCACGGTCTTGCCGTCGTAGCGACTCAGCGGATACACCGCCACCTGATTGAGTACGGTGTGGATAGCCTCGCGGTCTTCCTTGCTGTCATCCATGAACACCCGTGGCCCCATGGCGACCAGTTCGGTCGGTGCCTTGATGACCTCGGTAATGCCGTCCGGCACCTTGCCGCTCCAGTTCGGACCGACCAGCAAGTAATTGCCAGGCTTGGTGCCGTACTGTTTACCCAGCTTCGAGAATTCCTCGCTGCGCGCGTCATAGATGGCATACACCCAGAATCGGTCGCCGAAGTCGGGCACTTGCAGCACTACCGGCTCCTTGTCCACGGCGCCATAGCCAAAGCCATAGACCACGTCCTGGTTAGGGTGGGCCACCCAGCGTTGCTCCGGGGAGATGTAGGTGCTGAGCATGGTCACATAGCCGGTCGGTGCTGCCGGCAAGATTCCGCCAACCAGCCCCTGCTTGGGCGCGGCGGCGAAGGAGGCACGGCGGTTGAAGGCGTTGACCAACGGCCAGCCCCAGAGGTAAGTGTCCTGAGCGATGACCTTGGCACTTGCCGGCGTAATCACCGTTCCCGCAGGAATGCCTGGAACGTCGCCAGCAGGCTTGCCTGAAGAGTTGTCCGCAGCCTGCACGCCGCCCACAATCGCGCCGCAAAGCGCTAACGCCAGCAACGAATGACGAAAAGTGTTCTTCATACGCTTAAAACTCCATGTGCAATGAAAAATGGCAGTCACGCTGCCGGTGATTCCGGGACATGCTGGGGATTGACGAGATAAAGGTAGCCGGGTTTTCCGGAGAGGAAAAAATGCCTGACTCAAACCTGGGCCAGGCACTTCGGCAATCTCTCCGATAAGGTCGATGATCCTTTACAGTCGTCCTCGCCCGCCGCCGGCCAGCACCCGGCACCCACGGCGGGCAAAGTCGATCAACGTTGGGGTGTTGCCGGCGCGCGCAGCAGCCAGGCTGCCAACGCGGGCAGCAAGAGGATTGCGCCGAGCAGATTGACCAGGAACATGAAGGCCAGGAGGATGCCCATGTCGGCCTGGAACTTCAGTGACGAGAAGGCCCAGGTCGCGATAGACAGCGTCATGGTCACTGCGGTGAATACAGATGCCGTCCCCCGTTGCTTCAGCGCCTCGACAAAGGCTTCGCGCAGATCGGCGCCACGCTCGTGCATTTCATGCTTGATCCGCTCGAACAGGTAAATGCCGTAGTCGACCCCTACCCCCACGCCCAATGCCACCACCGGCAATGTGTTGACCTTGACGCCAATGCCCAGCACCGCCATCAGTGCGTTGCACAGCACGGTGACCAGTGCCAGCGGCAAGATCACGCACAGGGTGATACGCAGCGACCGGAACATCCACAGGCACAGCAGCGTGACCGAGGCGAACAACGCGCTGTTCACCAGTCTGTCACCGGCATGCACCACCTCGTTGGTGGCCGCCATCACCCCGACGTTGCCGGACGCCAGCTCAAAGCTGACCTGATCGCTGTCGTAGGCGGCTTTGAACGCCTTGATCTTGTCCATCAGGGTCGTGATGGTGTCGGCCTGGTGGTCGCGCGTGTAGATGGAAACGGGGATCGCATTGCACGCGCTGTTCATGTACTCCGTACCGACTCGCGTAGCGAACCCCACGCCTTGGGCAATCTGCGCGGTGGGCTCGGGCAACACTCGCCACTTCAGATCGGTCTCGGCATAGGCCTGAGTGATGTTGCCGACGAACCCGGCCAGGCTGCGAACCGAAGAAACGCCATCGTCCTGACGCAGGTACAGCTCAAGTTCGCCGATAGGGTCGAGTACTTCCCGTTTTACGCAGGGCGTTTCTTCATTACTTTTGGCCCGCGCCACCACTTGCAGCAAGTCAACGCCAATGGCGAAATCGCCGGTGATAACCGCCACATCCTGGTTGTAGCGCGAGTCGGCGCGCAGTTCCGGTACCCCGGCGCCGGTATCGCCCACATGCAGGTTGCGCGCTTCATACAGCCCACCCACCAGCAACAGCCCAGCGCACAACAGCACGCCAAGCGCACCACGTCGGGTCGCCAAGACCCCCAGGCGCTCCCACAACCCGGCGCCCAGGGTTTCCTTGCCGCGCAGCTTCTGGGCGTCGGCAGCACTCAAGCGCATGAATGACAGCAGAATCGGCAGCAGCATCTTGTTGGTGACGATCATCACCGACACGCCGAGAGTGGCCGTAATGGCCAGCTCGCGGACCATCTCGATGTCCACCAAGGCAATGACCACAAAGCCCAGGGCATTGGCCAGCAGTGCCACGGCACCCGGAATGAAGAGTTTCTGGAAACAGTTACGCGAAGCCGTGACACCGTCAGCGCCGTTGAGCGTTTCGAGCTTCCAGGCGTTGGTCATCTGCACCGCATGGGACACACCGATCGAAAAAATCAGGAACGGCACCAGGATCGACATCGGGTCGAGTGTCAGGTTTACCAGCGGCAGCAGACCGAGCAGCCAGATCACCGGCACCACCGCACAGATCAAGGCCCAGCCGGTCAGCATCAACGACCCGCAATACCAGTACAGCAGCGCCGCGGTGATGACAAAGGCGATGATGAAGAACACCAGCACGCCGGAGGCACCTTCGGCGATATCGCCAATCGATTTGGCGAACCCGATGATGTGGATGCTGATGTCATCGCTCTGGTTCTGCTGGCGAATCTGCTCCAGTTTTTTTGCCACGCTCTGCAGGTCCAGGCGCTCACCGGTAGTCGGATCGGTTTCCTGCAAGTTGGCTACAACCATGGCGGCAGACAGGTCGTTGGAAACGATCCGACCGACCCAGTCCGACTTCAGCGTACGCTCGCGGACCTGGGCGATTTGTTCAGGGGTGCCGGCGTAACTGGAATCGACCAGGTTGCCGCCGGTGAAGCCGTCTTCCACCACTTCGGTGTAGCGCACGTTGGAGGTGAACAGCGACGTCACCGAACTGCGCTCCACGCCATTGATGAAAAACACCTCATCGGAGACTTTGCGCAAGGCCGCCATGGCCTGCGGCGTAAAGACCTCGCCCTGGTTGTTCTTCACCGCCACCAGCACCTTGTTGGCGCCGCCGAAGTCCTTCTGGTATTCGAGGAAGGTCTGCATGTACGGGTGGTGCAGCGGAATCATCTTGAAGAAACCCGCCTCCACCTTGAGGTGACTGGCGCTGTACCCCAGGCCCAGGGTGATGAGGATGAACAACGCGAGCAGCGGCTTGCGTTGATGGAAGATCCAGTAGGACACCCGGCCCACCAGCCCGCGGGAGAAATCCTGGCGCCCCAGATGATCGTCTTGCCTGGAGAAATGTTCCTGCTTGCTCATGAATCAATCCTGCCCTTTCGCTGCAACCGGTGGGAGCGTCATCACGCCGTGATCGCCAACGGCCAGTAATTGGCCGTCGCTTCGTTCAAGCGCCCGCGCGAGGCTGGCGTGGGTGGAAGGCAGGGTCGAGAAATGCTCGCCCTGGTCGTCGCTGGCCAGCAGCAAGCCACTGTTGCCCAGGATCAGTACGCGCCCGGACTTGAGCTGCAGCGCGCCATTGAAGGCAAAAGTGGTGTGGCTCGGGCGTTGCGTCCAGCTCTGCCCGGCATCGGCGGAATACCAGAGGTTGCCGCGCATGCCATAGATCAGCAGGCCACCCTCGCGCAGTTGCAACGCACCGAACAGGCTGCCGCCGTATGGGCTGCTCAGTGCCTGCCAGGACTCGCCCAGGTCGCTGGAGCGGGCCAGGGTGCCGCTCTCCCCCACCATCAGCCAGTCACCGTTGGTCAGTGCAATGACCTGCGAGATGTGGCGGTCGAAGTCCTCGTCCATCACCTGGCGACGTTGCCAGCTGGCGCCGTTGTCGGTCGACAACAGGTACAGACCGAAGGCCCCCCAGGCGGCCATTCGGCCCTCGCCCAGTGCGGCAACACCCAGTAGCGCGTCACCGTTGGTATCGGCTTCGACTTCGTGCCATTGGCGCCCGCCGTCCTCGGTGCGCAACAGCGTGCCGCCATGACCGACGGCAACGCCCCGGTTGGCGTCGACAAAGGCCACACCCGCCAAGGTGCGCGAAGACGACGTGCGGATACTGCTCCAGGGCCCGTCTTGCTGGTCGGCGCGCAGCACGACGCCGCGTTCGCCAACCGCCACCAGGCTCTCGCCTGCCTGAGTGACGTTGAGCAGGAACACACGCTGCGGATGAACAGGAAAATCCAGCGCCGGCTGTTGCGCCTGGACGTGAGCGGCGAGCAGGCACAGGCCTGCCAGCACCGGTATGTGGCGTAGCGACATGAACGTAACTCCAGCGAACGGCAGGGCCACGGTGGGTGGCCGCTGCCGGAATCAACCCAGGTGATGGCAGGTCACTTGCCCATGCGGCGCAGCGCGTCAGGCTGGAAGTCGACAAACCGTCCTTTGCTGCCAAAGCTCCAAGGCTGTGCCTCTTCGTTGGCCAGGCCCGCGACGTAGTAGCTGCCGTTGCTAAGGTCGTGCCAGATATTGGCGCGGTACCACGGCACCTGGGCGTCATAGAACTGCACCAGCGGGTGCACGCCGACGCGCCACAGCGTGCCACGGGTGTCATAGGCGTCGCTGGCCAGTACGGTCCAGGAGTCCTCGTCGAGGTACATCACGCGCTTGCCGTAGACATGCTTGGCGTCCTTGCGCAGGGTGCCTTCCACCACCCATACCCGATGCAGTTCATAACGCATGACCTCGGGATTCGGGGTGTTGGCGGTAAGGATTTGCTTGTACGGGGTGGCCTGGGCGCCGAGCTTGTAGTCGTTGTAGGGCACATACATCTCCTGCTTGCCCACCAGCTTCCAGTCAAAGCGGTCCGGGGCGCCGTTGTAACCGTCAAAGTCGTCGGTCACACGCAGGCCTTCGGTACCGTCGTTGACGTTGTCGTAGGCCAGGTCCGGAGCCCGGCGTACACGGCGTTGGCCAACGTTGTAGATCCACGCCGAGCGAACTTCCTGGACCTGGTCGATCGGCTCGTGAACCAGTTGCACGGTACCCGCCAGGGTGGCCGGCGATATGAACCGGGCGGAATAGTTGAGCAGACGGTTCTCCGACTGCTTGTCCATGTTCATGTCAAAGACACGGTTTTCCTGAATGCGTACGGTGTAGAAGTCACCGCTGCTGCGTACCGGGAAGGAGGCGTAGGTTCGCTGCAGGCCACCGCCGAGATAGCGCAGGTTGTGGTTCCAGATGGCTTCCAGGCCGTTTTTCGGAATCGGGAACGGCGTGGTGGTGCCGTTCAGGTCACTCACGGCAAACCCATTGAGCTTGGCGTTGACGGCTTCCTGGCGGACCTTCTCGGCAATGGCTGGCGGCACCATGGCGGTACGGTGGGTGGTATACACCGGCATGTTGAAATTGGGGTATTTGGCCAGCAGCGCCTGCATGCCTGGCGTCACTTTGTCTTTGTACTGCGCAAGGTTTGCAGCCGTGATGGTGAACAATGGCTTTTCACTGGCGAACGGGTCGATGTAGCCCTGCGCCGCACTCCAGCCCGCAGGCGGCTGAGCCAGGCCGCCGGTGTAAGCCGGTATCGAACCCTCGGCATTGCCTGCCATCTCGCCCCCTAGCGGGGTGAGGTCCTTGCCCAGGCGGGCAGCTTGATCAGCGGAAATTTGTGCATGGGCCTGGCTGCTCAGGGCAAGCAGGATGGCCGCCGTAGCACCGGCACGGAGTGATGTTTTCATCGGAAAAACCTCTTGTTGTTCTAATTAGAAGCTGTAGCTGTAGCTGGCGGCGTAGAAGTCGCGGTCGTGCAGCGGGTCGTACTCGGCGCTGTTGTCAAAACTGACGTAGCTGAAATCGAGTTTGTGCTGTTTGTTGTAATCGAAGGTGATACCCAGCGCCGAGGTAACCCGGCCTTCGTTGAACTGGCCGTCCATCGACACACCGTCGACGTCCTGGCCAAGGAAGGTGTACGGCGAGGCCGTTACACCGGTGCCCAGAACGTTGTTGTAATCCAGTTGGGCGCGCAGGCGATAACCCCAGGCGAAGTCGGTGGTGTAGCCGTCGTCCTTGCAACCCGCCGGGCTTGAGTTGACCAGGCTGGCCACCGGGTTGCTGCAGGTACTGCCACCGGCAGGAATGGTCGAAGACGAGCCCAGCCCGTAGATGAATCCGCGACCGTAGCGTCGATCGCCCTCACCCTGAGGCGTGCTGTTCCACTGAAAGCCGACTTCAGCGACCACAGTCAGGTTGTCGGCCTTGAGGACATTGGGGAACACATTCACACCGTTGACCTGAAGCTGCGTCTTCTCGTAGCGGTCCCAACCGGCGGTAAAAGGTGAGCTTTGCAGTTTTACCTGCTGCAGCAGTTCCCCTGCCGGGCCGACGCCGGCCAATGCACCGTTGAGCAGGTCGGCGCCGTTGATCTGCGCAGGCTGGTTAGGTGAATAGCTGAGCTCCGAACCAATCGACCAACCGCCCGCCGTGGTGGTAAAGCTCAAGCCGAACAGGCGGATGTTCTCCGGGTATTCCCAGCTTGGGCCGACAAACTGGCCTGCAGCGTTGCGCCCCACCGGGCCCGGGATGCCGGCGTTGGGGAATTGCGTGAGTGACACCGAGTCAGCGCTGCGCATGCCCAGGTACGGCGTACGCGAGTGGTAGTTCATGTAGTACAGGCCAAGCTCGCCGTCCACCGCATCGACCGGCAAGCGAAACGCCACCCCCCACTGGCCGCTGTCATGGGGGTCCTTGCCTTTGACCTCAGGCAGATACGCACCCGCAGCAATCTTGTCTGGCGAGGACGGGTTGGTACCGCCGAGGAAGGTCCCCAGCTGGCAATCGCCAAAGTCCTGCCCGATCGCACTTTCGGTGACGGACCAATAATGACCACAGCCCTCGATGGCCGTACTTTCGTACTTGAGCTGGTAGAACGCTTCCATCGAAATACCGGCCGGCAGGCCGACGTTCATGTACCCCATCCACACCGGAATCAGCGCTTCTTTGAGCTCGGTGCCTGGCCGACGCAGCGCCGGGACGTCCAACGGGTTTATCTGGTTGATGCCCTGGATAAAGATGCTCTCCCCCCAGTTCACCACCTGGCGCCCGAGGCGCAGCTGCACCGGAGTATTGTCGAAGTAGAAGGTGTTGTAGACATAGGCATCGAGCAGGTAGAGACCACTGAACTTTTGCAGGTCGTCGTAACCGTTGTCATTGAGCGGCTTCTTGCGGTAGCCGTTGGAGGCGCTGCCAAAATTGACGTCTTCATCCATGAGGGCGTAGTCATACCAGCCCTTGACCCGAACCAGGCCGCCCAGGTCGCCGCTGCGCAGTGACAAGTCCGTCACGAACTTGGCGATACTGGAAAAGCGATCACCTTTGTCATAGTTCAGGTTGCCAGCGTCGACCGAACCGCCGGTGCCGCCGGACTTGCCGCGCAGTGCACCGTTGGCGCCGCTGAACAGCGCGTTGTCCTGGTCCTCGGCCCGCCATTGGGAACCGACGGACAAGGTGGTGTTCCACTCACCTTCTACGCCGTTTTCCAATTGGAACGGCAACGCATTTGCTGATCCGGCCGAGGCAATAGCCACGGCCAGGGCCAGCGGTTTAAAGAGCGCACGGATGGTGACGTTATTGTTATGCATGCAGGTCTCCGACATCGCCCTTGCCACGCAGATCCGGGCTTGGTCGGCGGGGTGAGCGTTCTTGTTGGTTTACGCAAGGATGCCCACAGGCCACTCAAATGCATTTGTCGGTTGATGTCAGCAATTTGTCATATGACGTCAGGCGAAGAATAATTCTGTCGTTGCAGAGGTAAAACTGGAGAGGATATAACTGCTCGACAGCCAGGGCGTTGCGCCTGAGATTGCGGGCTGAAGCGGTGATGGCCGCGCGGTTGAACCCAAAAGAAGAATAAGACTATGACTGCCCTGATCAGAGCGACGTCGCTCACCGGATTTCCCGAGCTTGTTCGTGACCTGGGAGGCGATCCCGAAGACTTCCTGCGTCAGATGCAGATTGAACCGGCCATGCTCGACAACGGCTCTGCGGTGATTCCCTACCGTGCCTTTATCAACCTGCTCGAGTTATGTGCCGAGCAGTTGCACTGCGTCGATTTCGGCCTGCGTCTGGCCGAACGCCAGAGCATCATGATCCTGGGGCCATTGGCGGTGGTGGGGCAAAACGCACGGAATGTCGGCGAGGCGCTGACTGAAATCATCCGCTTCCTCCACACCTATAGCCCCGGTGTGCTGGTGTACCTGGACCGCGAAAGCGACCCCCAGCGGCTGCATCTGATCTACGAACTGCGCCTGCGCCCCGCGCCACGCCAGGGACAGATCATCGAGCTGTCGCTGGGTGTGATGTTCAAGACCCTGCAGATGCTGTTCGGGCCAGGGTTTCGACCGCATTCGGTGCTGACACGGACCGAGGCACGCCTGCCGCAAAGCCGCTACCAACGTTTTTTCGGCGCTCGCACCTACTTCGGCCAGGCCCATAACGCGCTGGTGCTATTGCCCGAGCACTTGAGCAAACCGATTGACCAGCACAATCGGCTGTTGCACGACACCATGATGGATTACGTCAGCAGCCTGGGTGCCGCCAACCCACTGCAAATCCACACCCAGGTCGAAGACTCCATACGCCGACTGTTGCCGACCCAACGCTGCGCGCTGCCGCTGATTGCCGAGCAACTGGGCATGCGTGAACGTTCCCTGCAAAGGCGCTTGGCCGAGCATGATCAGGTGTTTGAGGAGATGGTGGAGAATGTGCGCCGCGAACTCGCCGACCTGTACCTGGCCGAGGCGCAAATGCCCATGGCGCAGATTGCCGGCTTGTTGGGCTATGCCGAGCAGAGTTCATTCAATCGCGCCTGCCGACGCTGGTACGGCGCGCCGCCGCGGGAGCGGCGAGCGCAATTACGCGCTGCCGCGGCGGTGACTCAATCGTAGGTGATCATGATCTTGGCGTGCTGGTCCGGCTGGGCCAGCGCACCGAAGGCTGCACTGACACCGTCCAGTGTTACCCGCTGGGTAATCATCGGTCCGCCGTCGAGCGTACCGTCGGCCAGTGCGTGCAGCGTCTGGGCGAACTCCTCACCGGTATAGCCGAAGGAGAAATGCACGTTCATTTCCTTGCTGATACCCATCAGCGGTTCGATCCGATCGCTCTCCATGCACACGCCCACCACAATAAGGCGCGAACGCGGCGGAGCATTCTGTATGACCTGCTGGATCATCCCCGGTATGCCGACACACTCGAACACGACGCAAGGTTTTGGCTGCGGCCCCAGCCCCAGCAGCGCCATGGGGCCGTTGATGTCATAGCCCGAGGGGGCGGCCACTTGTAGCCACGAGGTGTACGGCGACTGCTCGGCCGGATTGACCACCACATCGGCCCCCATCTTTTCGGCCAGCGCACGGCGGCCGGCGCTGAAGTCTGCGGCCACAATCGGGCCGATGCCCCGGGACTTCAGAATGGCGATCATGGCCAGCCCAATAGGGCCACAGCCGATCACCACCGGTACTTCGCTGCCGTCCAGACGCGCACGGTTGACCGCATGGGCAGCTACCGTCAGCGGTTCGGTGAGCGCGGCGATGTCTGCTGGCAAATCCCCCGGCACGGGCAGCAGCATCTGCTCGGCCAGCACCATCTGTTCGCCGTAGCCGCCTGGGTAGCGGTTGGAAAAGCCAACGTGATGGAAGTGCTGCGGGGTAATCACGAACGGCAACGAACAGACCCGCGTGCCCACTTTGAGCTGCTTGTCGCTGCCCGGGCCGTGATCAAGAATCTCGGCGCAATACTCATGACCGAACACCACGTCCTGACGGTCATCGAATGCAATCGGGATATTGCCGCGTTTGAAGTTCGCCAGAACATGCTGGCAGTGGTGAAACATGTGCAGGTCTGAACCGCAGATACCGCAGGCCAGGGTTTTGACCAGCACTTCGCCCTGCCCCGGCTGCGGGGATGCGATGGAATCGACCTGCAGCTTCTGGTCACGCATGACAACAGCTTTCATGGCTTGCCTCCGAGTTCAGTAATGCGCCGTTCACCGGAACGGCACGCAAGGTTCAGTTCAATTGGCCGGTTTCACGCAGCCAGGCTTCGGAACGGCGCAGCCCTTCCTCCAGGGCAACCTTCGGCGCATAGCCGAGCAGGCGCCTGGCCTTGTCAATGGAGATGCCGCCAGTGCGGGAGAACATGTACATCGCGTCCGGGGTGACTTCGTTGGCCCGCCCCAAGGTGCGATTGATGTACCAGAGGCCATGGGTCAGAGCGACCGCCAGCGCCAGTGGCAGGCTGCGTGGAGAGCCAGTGCGCCCGGCCCAGCGCCAGTGATGGCTGAAAAACTGCTGGCAACTCACCGACTCGGCCGCACTGATGTGGAAGATCTGCCCACGGGCCTGATCGAGACCCGCCGCGAGCATCACGCCATCGAGCAGGTCCTCGATATACACCGGCGTCCAGCGCCCCGAACCACCCGAAGGCAGAATCAACGCCCCGGCCTTGGCCATCTTCAGCGGTTCACTGAGCCAGGCCCGGGAGCCCGGACCATAGACATCGCCAGGCCGGACGATGGTGCACTCGATCTCGCCCGCCCCATGGGCGGCCAGCACCAGGTGCTCGCTGGCACCCTTGGCGACGCCATAGCGGTATTGCTCACCGATGACCACGTCACAGCGCTCATCGGCCTGCTCCGGGTATTGCCAGCCAAGGGCTGCAATCGACGAGAACTGCACAAAGCGCCTGGCACCGCCAGCAATCGCCACATCCAGGCAGTTGCGCACACCGCGCACTGACACCTCGCGGTACAGCTTCCAGGGCGCCGCCAGCGAAACCACCGCAGCGGTGTTGATGAACAACTCGCAGCCACGGGCGTGTTCGGCCCATTGCTCCGGCCGTACCAGGTCGCCGGCGACGACGTTGTTGATGGGGTCGGCATGCAGATCCATACCGCGTACTTCAGCGCCCAGCGCGCGATAGCGCTTGACCAGCGCCTGACCGATGAAGCCACTGGCCCCGGTAATGAAAACTGAACGTGGCACTTGGGGGGTTTGCCCCTGTGCACCGACCGGCATATTGGAATGGCTCATCGAGCACTCTCCAGCAAGTATCGTGAAGGGCGGGCGCCTGGGCGCCCGCGCGTGCTGATCAACCGACGGTGTAGCCGGAGTGGCCCGGACGAATGTAGCGGGCCGGCTCCAGACCGCGCTCTTTCACCAGTCGATCAATGATCTGGATGATGTCGGTGGCATCCATGACGTTCACAAAATTGCCGTCCTGATCGAAGTTGATGTTCGCGCCATAGACCACCATCACCGTGTCGGTCGGCTCGGTGTTGTCGGCAGGCACACTGAAGGTATGGACCGAGCCGCCTGGCTCATAGAGGTAGCAACCGGCGGTTTGCGGCTGGTCCGGATACTCCACGTAGTTCCACTTGCCGGAGAGCGTGAACAGGTGAACAGGGCCGGTGTGGTAGTGGCATGGCAGACGCACGCCGGGCTGGAAGATGACCCGGAGCGTCCATACGCCAACGTTCGGGTCCAGGTACAAAGGCTGCACATCGACGCCAGGAAAGTGCGGCGCCAGGGCGTCCCGGTAAACCGGCAGTTCGTGGGTATTGAGGGTCAGCAGTTCGTGGTGTTCAAAAACCGGGATGGGCATGGGCATGGTTGTCGTCCTCTTACAGGCAGATTGAAATTGTTATGTGCCACCGCCGTCATACTGCGGCTCCGCCCTCACGACGAATTGCCATTTCATGCCACCGGTTTGTCATTTGCCGTCACGCCCATGCGTTCCCCACCATGAAAACGGCCCGCAGCGGCAAAGCCGGCGGGCCGTAGTCACGTCCGAGGGTGGGCGGCAAATCTGTTCGTCAACGCGCCTGGAAGTGCATGAACTTTTCCATCATTTGATCGACCGTGAAACTCGCCGGGCGTTGCCGTGGCGGGAACTCCTTGAAGGTTGCCAGGAACTGTTGCACACGGATCATCGCCGGCAGCGCGACCACTGCAACTTTCTTGTCCCACCAGACGTTGTAACTGTTGGAGTCCGTATCGGCGCGCTCGAACGGATCGCGGCGCAAGTTGAACACCTTGGGCACCCGCAATTGAACGAAAGGGTCACGCCAGACATCGAAGCGCTTGGCCCGCTGTTCAGCGAATACCACTTTCCAGTCGCCATCGCGCATGCCCAGCAACTGGCCGTCATCGCTGAAATAGTAGAAGTCGTTGCGTGGCCCCTTCTGTGCCTGCCCTTGCAGGTAGGGCAGGAAGTTGTAGCCATCCAGGTGCACTTTCAATTGCTGGCCCCCCACCTGATAACCCGCCAGCAAGCGTTCTTTGACATCCGGCACGCCGGCGGCGGCCATCAGCGTCGGCAGCCAGTCCTGGCTGGACATGATTTCGTTTGAGATCCGTTGCGCCTGGAAGTGCCCCGGCCAGCGCACAATCGCCGGTACGCGGAAGCCGCCTTCCCAGTTCGTGTTCTTCTCACCCCGAAATGGCGTGATCCCGGCATCGGGCCACTGATTGAAATGCACACCGTTGTCCGTGGTGTAGAGCACGATGGTGTTATCGGCAATGCCCAGGTCGTCGAGCTGCTTGAGCAGTTGCCCGACATGGCCGTCATGCTCAACCATGCCGTCGTTATAGAACCCCTGCCCCGACTTGCCTGCGGCTTTGTCGCTGATGTGGGTGTAATAGTGCATGCGGCTGGAGTTGAACCAGACGAAGAAGGGTTTGTCGGCCTTTGCCGACTTGTCGATGAAGTTCATTGACGCCTGGAGAAACTCTTCGTCGATGGTTTCCATGCGTTTGCTGTTCAACGCGCCCAGGTCCTCGATCTTGCCATCGGCCCTGCTGTGGATCACCCCGCGTGGACGGATCAGCTTGTCGATGGCCGGATCCCGGGTCCAGTCGGGATCTTCCGGCCCTTCTTCCGCGTTGAGGTGGTAAAGGTTGCCGAAAAATTCGTCGAAGCCATGGTTGGTCGGCAGGAACTCGTCACGGTCACCCAGATGGTTCTTGCCGAATTGCCCGGTTGCGTAACCCAGCGGCTTGAGCAGTTCGGCGAGGGTCGGGTCCTGCTTCTGGATACCCACAGGCGCCCCGGGGACGCCGACCTTGGTCAGGCCGGTGCGCACCGGATGCTGGCCCGTGATAAACGCAGCACGACCGGCCGTGCAACTCTGCTCACCGTAATAGTCGGTGAATATCGTGCCCTCCTGGGCCAGGCGATCAATGCTGGGTGTCTGATAACCCATCATTCCAAGGCTGTAGCGACTGATGTTGGTGATGCCGATGTCATCACCAAAAATCACCAGGATATTGGGTTTGTCTGCCGCCAGGGCCAGAGGGGGTATCGAGATACCAGACATTGCCAGTACGGCCATGCCGCACAAGCGCAGGAGTCGTGCACCGAGCTTCATCGTTCTGCTGTCCTTGTTCGTTGAGCGCAACCGGAGCGTTTCGTCATGACGCGTGAAAGCGTTTGAAGAGGTCGCTGTCGCTCACGGGGTTGCTCGCCATGACCGCACTGATGCGGGCCGGCGCTTAGTTATTGTTCGGGCTCACAGTTTTGGCGGGGGGGCGGCGAAATTCTTGGCATTTCACGTCACGCCTTTGGCATTTGATGCCAGCCAAAAATTTGCCTGACGCCCTTGCAGGTATGCCTTTACTTTCGTCGATGCGCGGTGATAACTAAAAAAAGGTTATTCACGGAGGTCCGGGGATTGTGATTCTTGTGTTGGTGTTGGTGTTGGTGTTGGTGTTGGTGTTGGTGTTGGTGTTGGTGTTGG
>RCUI01000226.1_pt1 | contig 21206 bp, 30 predicted proteins | sample 2166121 | NCBI WGS metagenome assembly RCUI01 (sample SAMN09932700, study PRJNA488358) | compost metagenome | feature: garden; material: soil; isolation source: compost soil in succinic acid-enriched culture | place: Germany: Experimental Botanical Garden Goettingen | collected 2016-01-27
TACGCCGGTTCGATTCCGACCTCGGCCTCCATTATTGAAAGCCCCGCAGATTAACGTCTGCGGGGTTTTTCTTTGTGGGTCGGAAAAGCCGATCATTTCCGCATAATCAGGCGCCGTTTCCGCATCAGCGTATTACTTGGTCGGGCTGACCACCTCGCCAACGCGACGTCCTCGATCTTTGAGGCCGCCTTCGGCCTGATAACGCGAGACTGGAACTGCCGCACTTTGACAGCCAGGTCCGCATTGCCGTCGGCAGTTAGCTTCCGCGCCACCTTGTCCCGCGCCTCGCTAAACCGAGACGTCCGCCGACTGCCGATGCCAGCGCAGGTACCGGCAGCAATATTGATTGGCGATGCCAATGGGCCTGACTTGATGAGTTACGAAGGCGATTGACTGGGCCCTGGGAAAGATTTTTTTAACAATACTTAGCAATGTTCATCAAGTTATCAAGTGGTCGCTCTTGCTAAGGTGCGCTCCCATTCGCCGTACTTCGAGCTCTTCATGAAAACCACCCCCCTGCTTCGTCTGCTCTGCCTGGTCGGTTGCCTGGTAGGCGCCCATGCGCAGGCCACCAGCTTCGTGATGACCACGGACCTCAGCGTAAGCCTGAGTATGAGTGCCAGCAAAGGTACCAGCAGTTCGTTCAAGGACGACAAAATCGTTCTGGCCGCCAAGGAGGACGCCGCCGCCTTCGTCGCCAGCGATGGAGACATTCGAGGCGTTCGCCTTGAAGCAGCATTTGTCAGGATTCGCGAGGTGCTTGATGTCCCCCGCATATCGGACCAGCAACTTGCGTGCACCATCTTAACGCTCTGACCTGATCTGGCCGGGGGTGATTGTTGTTCGTGGTTGAAGGGTGCCAAATAGCAATTTTCGAGCACCTTACTAACACCGCTCTACATCCAGGGACGATGACGCCAATTAACGATCTGACCAAGCTCAGGGGCATCGACGTCCAGCAGTGTAACTGACGCAATTTGGAAAAATGTATGCAGTCCAGCATTGACTTACTCAACCCTGAACTTATAAATATTCGGCGTTTGTTTGCGACCCCTTTGGCCAGTATTCACTACCCTGACGCAGAAAGACTCAATGTCGAGCTGAAAAACCTAATCAGCCGCCGTATGGCGGAAAATCGAAACGGTGTTAAGCATAGCAATGAAGGCGGTTGGCAGTCGGCAAGCGACTTCACTGAATGGGGTGGGGAAGCCTGTGATGCGTTAGTGCGATTTGCTAGAGCGTTTGCCGTTCAATTGACAGCGGTCCATAGTGAGAAGTTCGGATTTATTGAACCCCGCTTCGAATGGACGATTAATGCATGGGTGAATGTTACTGAGGCTGGCGACAGTAATGCTCTTCATGGGCATCCTGGTGCATTTTGGTCAGGCGTTTACTGGGTCGACAACGGCGGCCGAGAGGAAGATCCGGCTGTTGGCGGTGATATAGAGTTTATGGACCCGCGCGGCATGATCGCCTCGACATACAATCCGGCACTACGGATGAGAGTTGAAGACTGTCTTACTGCAGGGTTTAGTAGTGCGTGTGTTGCAGAAAGTGGAAAATTCATTATGTTTCCATCGTGGCTTATGCATTCTGTACAACGCTTTGAAGGCACCAGGCCACGCATATCCATAGCCTTTAATTTTGGACTTTAAAGACTTTCTGGTCAATTGAGCAACGGTGAATGACATAGCGATCCAAAAATAGCTGCGTTGGGTTGAAGCGGCCATCGATGCGCAGCGCCGATACCACGCTGCCCAGGATTCAGGTCAGTCTTCCCAGGAAGTCGAGCGCCTGCGCCTAAGCGTTGCAGCCTAATCAATCAAAGTATCAATAAAGCCACCAAGTGTGGAGGTTTCAACCATGATGTTTATAAAAACATCGTCTTCCAGGCGAATGACCCACATCAGTCTGACGTTATAAGGCTGATGGTACAGCAAGGAATTTGCCATCGGTCGCAATGGATATAGAACCATGCATCTCATCGGCTGCCGGGGGAGCAAAGTGGTTGGTAAACAGCTGCGTATCTGAAGCAAGTTCATAGCGCGCTGCGTACCTGGCTGTATGGCATTACGCCAGCCGTCAATTGGCTAAATCTTGATTTGCGTCATTATTGAGCCTTTGTTAAGGCACATAATTGAGTGTTTAGTGGGTGGTTTACTTGGCCAGAATGGCAGGTTGAAAATTTTGTTAGCGGCCTTGATTTACTGTTTTTTTGTGCTAGAAATAGAGGCGGCCAGTGGTTGCTTACAGGGATGAGTAAGCCTCTACTCATGCGCAGCCATTGCAATGGATGAATACTTCAAACAAGGACGTTATATGAAGATAGTTGGGCTGTCTGGGTTGCTTCCGTCACGCGTCGTCACCAATCAGGACGTTATCAACCTGGTCGAGGAGCACTCAAGAAATACGTTTCAGGATGACTTGCCAAAAACATTGAAGACCATCGGCAAGCTGCTTGAGAAAAGTGGCAGCGAAACACGGCATTGGCTGGCGGCCAACGAGAAGCCGATGGAGCTGATGGAAGCAGCATTCAATTCGGCGCTCGCGCAAGCTGATATCAACAAGGCAGACCTGGATTTATTGATTTATCCGAACGTAACGCGAGGGTTCATCGAGCCTGCCAACAGTACCTTCATTGCCAAGGCGCTGGGCCTGAACTGCAGAAATTTTGATGTTGTCGACGCCTGCAACGGTTGGGTGACGGCCATGGATGTGATCAATAGCAAAATGGAAGCGGGGGAGATCCGCTACGCAGCCATCGTTAACATGGAATTTGGCATGTCGGATGGCGGGCCGGTCATGCCAAAGAACTTTTCTTTGCAGTCACCGGCAGAACTGGCTTACAAGTTCCCCAGTTTTACCATCGGTGAAGCGGCCACCGTCACCATCCTCAGTAATGAAGCCCCGGGGAATTTTAAATTTTCGTACATCAACAGGCCTGACCTGAGCGACTTGTCGACTATTTCCCTGCCGGACTGGAAGCTGTTTTGCAATGAGGAGGATATTGCGCGTATCGCACCAACCGGTGGGCAGTATCTGTTCAACTCCTACGCAGCAGCCTTGCATGAAGATGGTCGAAATGAAGCGATAAAAGTGTTCAATCTGCAAAACGTCTCGGCTGCGGATGTCCATAAAGTATTCATTCATACCGGCTCGCCAAAAATGTGGGAGCACATTGGCCAGTTGATTGGTATTGATAGCAAGCTGCATCACGTTGGACATAAAACAGGTAATATTATTACTGCGTCGATCCCCTTTGGTATTTTTGATGCGGTTAGCCGAGGGGAGGCCGAGAAAGGGCAGTTCTGCATGGGCTGGGCAGGAAGTGGCGGAATGGTGTTTTCTGCGCTGTCATTTACCTTGTAGGGTGCTATTGCAAAGGGCATTGCGGGGGCGATTTTCTAGCTGAAAGTCGTCGTTCCGAAATCCGCTGTTGAGCTTCCTCAGCAAGCACCTATCAACTTGCCGCATCCGTGCGGCAAGTTGAGCATCCAGGCGAAACCCGTCTACGCCGGTTCGATTGCGTACCGCTTGGGCAAGCTGATTACGTACAACACTTGTTCGCCAACCTGCGGCAGTAACCGCCGCTACTCGAAACGTGCCTTTTGAATATCTCCGTGCTCGTTCTGCAGGTAGATGGAGTAGGGCAACACTACGGTATCTGCTACGCCAGACAGGGCCAGGTCGAAAAGTATCAACGGCGCGGCAGGGTACCCATCAAAGCCGACAGAACGGCGGGGCGCTGCGTCCAGTGTGCAGTAATTCAATGCCGCACCGCTGTAGATTCGTGGAATGGAATCGCAATTGGAGTGCCAACGGGCAAGCTTGTTGCTGGAGATCATGTCATCCCTGAAGACCGTGTTGATCGTCCCGCAACCGGTTAACGAGATCGAGATCAGTAGAGTGCTGAAGAATTTCATGTGGCGCGTCCGTGCTGAAGTTGGCGGTGATTATTACCGAAATTCAAGACGCCAGGGGCCATGCACGCCCATTTCAACGTTCACATTCGGCATGATTGCCTGTTGGTTATGCCCCCGTGGCGTCGTCCCGCCTCCCCGCGGCGCCGAGGTTTTTCCTGACGCCTTACTGGCGACGAAATACTGTTTAAATTGGTATATGGAACCTGTATTTTGACGGCACATCCCACTTCTTTTTAAGTTCAATTCATGCTCAAAGCGTTCATTCTCCTGTTGACGTCAGCAATTGTGTTTGATTCCGCTTTGGCGGGGGAGTCCGTGCAGGATACGAGGGGCGCAAAAATTCTTGCTGCTGGCGACATCGAGCCCTACTCGTGTCCTGGCCTTGGGTTGTACGATTGCACGGGCTGGCCTTCTAACCTGTACCGCTTTACCGGTCAGGACACATGCTTCACGACCCGCGAGTCCTGTGCTTTCGGCTGTGCCGCGCTGTTGATTGACATGGGAGGGCAGCAATCCCTTCTCTTGGCTGGCATGCGCTACCGTGAAAAGATGGTTCGAGTGGCGGGACAGGCTCAGGCGTGTCCGCAAAACTTTGCCCGGTAGGCATCTGCCGGAGCGCTGGCGATCTGCTCGGTCAATACAGACAAGGAGGTTTGTAATGCTTGCGAAGTTGCTGGTAACGATCGGCATCGTCTTTTACGCCGTTGTGGTTCCTCTTCTTGAGGTCAACCAGACTCACGTTTTCAACCCGGCGTGGGAGCCTCACGCGCGGCTACATGAAACCTGGCAACTGTTTACCAACACCGCAATTGGCGTTTATAGCGTCTGGCTGGTGTGGATCAAAGACCATCTCAAACTTGCGAGCCTGCTCACCCTGTTCGTCACCGGTGGCTTCTTGATCGCGTACTGGTTGCGCGATGGTTACGGTGGATCGATGGTGCTCAGCGACGGTTCAGAGAAGATGATCCTGGGGATCAATCTCGGCCTGTTTGCCTACACGCTGGCCATTGTGCTGGCGGTGCTGGCCGTTGTCCTCGAACAACGCAGGGGCGCGCGGGGCTAGTGGCTGTTTGTCGTTGTGCTGGTAGCGAAGGGTTGCAGGGCTTTCAACGACAAACGGTATTACGAAGCATTCTCAAAACTATCGTTCTCCTGTAATCTCGCCGCCGCTCAGGTGGCGACCCGGTCGCGCACCTGTTTTCAGTGCACGTGGGGGCGGGAATGGAGACGAAGAAAGGGATGGCGGCGATTCTGGAGTGGAGGGCCCGCTTCCTGGATGAAGGTACTTTGCAGGAGGCTGATTACGACCAGGCTCTGGTGGCAGCGCAGCAGCTCGAGCAGTCCGGTCTGGTCAGCCCGGGGGAGTGGGTGGCTATGGTCCGTCAAGCGAATGCGGCATTGCTGGGCCAGCGGTAGAATCAGGTTTGGTTCACATCCAGGCAGGAGGCCGAATGAGCGCAACACAAGAGCTGACCCTTGTCCGTCAGGCCACGCCCGACGACCTGAGCGCAATGCTCGCATTTGATACCTACGCCAGTACTAACCCTGGGCGTCGGCATTTTCTTGAAGAGTCCGTCGGCAAGCACCAGTGCCTGGTTGCGCTTTGTTCAGGGGCTGTGATCGGCTATGTGGTGCTGACCTACCATTTTTTTGATTACGGTTTCGTTGCCCTGGTGGTGGTTGCCCCTGCTCATCGGCGCCAGGGTGTAGCTTTTCAGCTTCTTGCCGCAGCCGAAGCGGCGTGCAAGACAGCAAAGCTGTTCATCTCGACCAACCAGTCCAACCTGCCGTCGCGCAGGCTCATTCTGAAAGCCGGTTTTGTGCCCAGTGGCGTCATCGAAAACCTCGATGAGCAGGACCCGGAGCTGGTCTACTTCAAACGCATTCGCGGTTGACCTGCGGCCAGGGAACTTGAGTTTGTCTATTCGGTCTGAGCTGACTTTCAAGGCTCTCTTTTTATGGACAACAGTGCAGCACGAAGTGTGCTCGACGCGCTCCCCACCCTCATTCTCGGGCTCGCCCTGGCGCTGGTCGGCTGGCTGGTGTTCAGCGTGGTGATCGTCGAACTCACAGACGCCATTACCGATGATTCCAGTGCCTACACCAGCGATGTGCAGGAGTGCTCGTCAGAGCCCGTCCAGATCTTGTTCGGCCAGGAGGTGGGCAAGGAGGTACTGCTGATTGCCAAGATGTTATCGGGTGTCAGTTCGGTGCGTGTGTTGTCGGCGCCCGGTCGCGACCTGAGTTACGTACCCGATCGGCTGAATCTTGAGGTGAATGGACAGCGCCGGATTTTTGCAGCCTTCTGCGGTTAGCGCGTGCCGGTGCAGGGCTTAGGTGACTCACCGGTTATAGCAGCGTCTATGTATCGACAGCTCAATAGCGATAAGGACATTGCGTGGTACGTAAACTCATCTTGATGGTCGCCCTTTCACAGCTGAACGGCTGCGCCTGGCTGGCCGCCGTCGGCAATCGCGACCGTTCATACGATTGCTATGGCGGGCTGGAAACCGAGTACCAGCTCGCGCAATTCATCGGGCCATTCGTGCTTGTCGACCTGCCTTTCACGCTTGTGGCGGATACCGCTTCCCTGCCTTTTTGCTGGCTCTGAAAGGTAACATTTTCCCTCCCAGTCAAGTGAAGGCCTCAGGCTCATGGCGCTGTGGGGCTTTTTTGCATGCTTGCCCTAGGTGAGCACGTCCCGGTGGTCTATGTTAAACGCCAGGCGCTGTTGGACAGTCTGGAGGTGGTTTATCACAGTGGTGGGAGTTTTATGGAACAGGGACCTGTATGCACCCATCCGATGACCTGAACGGGGACGAAGCCGCAGAATCGTTCTCGCCACGCGAAGGGCGTTCGGCGCCACTGTTCCGCCTGATCCTGAGTTTCATGCTGGTGGTCGTGCTGCTGTTCGTCGGCATTGAAGGCTGGCGGATCTGGCGCGACTACCGGCACGCCTTTGCCAGCGCCCATGACTCGGTGACCAACCTTGCCAGCGCCACCGCCCAGCATGCCGAAGATGCTATCCGCCAGGTCGATGTGGTGACCGCGATGCTTGGCGAGCGGCTTGAAGGTGACGGCTTTGCGCGGATGAATATTCCGCGGCTGCACAGGCTGCTCAAGCAGCAGGCGGCGTTGATGCCACAGTTGCACGGGTTGTTTGTGTATGGCTCGGACGGTCACTGGATCGTCACCGACAAGAGCGAAACGCCGACCAATGCCAATAACGCCGACCGCGATTATTTCGAGTATCACCGCACCCATGTGGACCGTGGCGTATACATCGGCGCCGTGGTGAAAAGCCGCTCTACCGGCGAGTTGATCATTCCCGTTTCCAGGCGCCTCGATAACCCCGACGGGTCTTTTTTCGGGGTGCTGCTGGGCACCGTCAAGGTCGATTATTTCGTCGAGTTCTACGGTGCGTTCAAGATCGATGACCGTGGCGCGCTGGTGCTGGCCAAACGGGACGGCACCATCCTGCTCCGCCGGCCTTTTGTCGAGCGGGTGATTGGCGGCAGCCTGGCCGGCAGCGAGATCTTCCAGGAGTACCTGCCGCACTCATCCGAGGGCGTGGTCGAAACCACCGCAGTGGTCGACGGTACCCAGCGGTTGTACGCCTACAAGGCCCTGGACGCCTATCCATTGGTGGTCGAAGCCGGGCTCTCCCGGGCCTCGATCATTGGCCCCTGGCGTGATGATCTGATCAAGACCGCCATGGTCTTGCTGTTGTTGCTGGTGGGCTTGAGCGGTTTCGGCGCCCTGGTGCTCAGGCAACTGCGCGAGCGAATCGTGATGGAGACCGCGCTGCGGCGTGCACACCAGACGGTCCGTGACCTGGCGTTGAGCGACAGCCTGACGGGCCTGGGTAACCGCCGGCGGCTGGACACTGCCCTGGCTGAGGAAATTCGTCGGGCCAGGCGTCAGGGGTATCCGTTGGCGCTGGTGATGATGGATCTGGACTACTTCAAGCGGTACAACGACAACTATGGACATCCCGCCGGGGATGACTGCCTGCGCGCCGTAGGCACTGCCATTCAGGGCAGCCTCAAGCGTCCCGGCGACCTGGCCGTGCGCTACGGTGGCGAAGAGTTCACCCTGCTGCTGCCCAACACCGATGCGGCGGGGGCCAGCAGGATTGTCGAGGACATTCTCGAGGCGATCCGCCAGTTGCACATCGAGCATGTGAAAAGCCCCTCGGGCAGGGTGACCGCCAGTGCCGGCATTGCCCTCGGCTTCCCGGGCAAGGAGGCGGTTGGCGCAGACATGCTGATGAGCGCGGCCGACTCGGCGCTGTACCTGGCCAAGGACAAGGGCCGCAACGATTGGTGCCTGGTTGACGGCCTGGGCGAAGGGCGGGCGAGCTCCAAGCTCTAGCCATTCGTCGCTCGAACGGCACGCTGCCCACAGCGTACCGCTCGAATGAATACGGCCCAGACCTCCTGTGCCTTGCAACCGAGGTGCTTATGCCTAATGTCTCGATGCAAATACCCCCACGGCCCGAATCTGAGCCTGACGAAGAATACGATCCCTTGACCCGGCCTCAGGTTATTCCGCAGGAGCGCCCAGGCGATTGGCAAGAGGGCGACAATGAGGAACAGTATCCCGACGACAAGGATATGCCGTTGCCCAACGACTAGGCAGTCGGCTGCCTGGAGCGCGTTGATGGGGCCGTGCGTGATAAAACGCCAACGCATGGGTAAGATGCCCGCCTCGTAAATGCAAAGGACTGATCATGGACGACCCTTCTCTGGCGCAACGCTTGTTTGCATTGGCCGCGATCATTGTCGCGGCAATAGGTGGCGGCATTTTCGTGTTTTTTCTGTTAGCCCCTGGAGGTCCTTTTCCCAGCCTTGGACGCGCGCTGGCAATATTTACCCTGGGTGTAACCAATGGTTTGTGCCTGCCGCTGGTCGGCACTTATTGGGTGCTCGCCGGGAAGCCGGCAGGTGCCGGTACGCTATTGATTTTGCAGGCGATAGGGCTGATCGCCTTTATTGGATGGTATCTGTCGCTGATGTGAAGTTGTGCCTGCCTGCTTTATAGCGACTGGCTCTATTGCACACTGTCCAACACCTAATTGAGTTCTTCTGTTTCATACTTTTTTTATATATCTTTCGTGTGCTGCCGACTCACAAGGAAAATAATAATGAGGTACAGAGGCGCACACTATTGGGCTTGGGCAGACTGCCAACTGCACAGCCAGGAGCATGAAGAATCGCTGGAGTCGGGAATCACACTTGATGTCAAGGCGCGGCTGTCGCGCAGCGGTTGCACTCAGTTGTTTCTCGGGGTTTACACCAGTGCCGGTCTACCCATCGTGGAGGAGTATCACGACCATCTCGATGAAGTCACCCTGACCCGGGCGATCATCTGGGGCGTAAAACGTTGTCGCGCAATTGCCGCCGACGTCATCGAACTCAATGAGCTACCTGCCATCAGCCACTACCCCGGGATGCGGGCGATCAATTCGGCGCCCTGATTACGCACATTGCCGATCGCAGCGCTGACCGGGTACCACTCGAACTGCGCTGCCGGCTCACCCAGATTCAAGGCCATCTGCTCGGCGTGTTCGCCAGCGGTGGCCGGGTCCAGCCATTGCCGGGCAAAAGCCGGCGCCAGCACGATTGGACGGCGGTCATGCACGTCGAGCAGACCGCCTTCACTGTCAGCCGTGAGGATGACGAACCCCGCATGCTCGCCGCTGCACTGGCCGATCGCGGCGCACAGGGCAGGGCGGCCATCGCCGCGGCGGATCAGGTAGGGTTGCTTTTTCGGGCCGCCTTCATCGACCCATTCGAACCAGTTGTCGATCGGCACGATGGCCCGGTGTGGCCAGATGGCGCGGAAGAAGGCGCCATGGGCGACCTTTTCCACCCGCGCGTTGATGGGGGCGGCGCGATCCCTGGCCCAGTGCGGGCGCCAGCCCCAGGGCAGCAGGTCGGCGTGGAGGATGTCAGCCTCGATATGCAGCAGCGCCACGCGGGTGGTCGGCGCCACGTTGTAGTGGCCAAGCGGCTGATCACCGACGCTGTTGACCAGGGCGCCGGGCATGCTCAGGGCCTCGACGAAATCGTGGATGCCATGGTATTGGGATAACCTGCCGCACATGCTGCGAAGCTCCGCGAGGTGCCTACCGGTGGAGGATAGACGCTATCGGGGGGCAAGCCCGCTCCTGCGACGGTCAGCTCAGCACCCAGACCAAGAGCGATACCACCAGAGCCAACAATGTGCCCAGCCAGGCGCAGGCTTCGAATTTCGAACGTTGCACGCTGGCGCGAACTTCGCGCAGGTATTGCGCCTTGGTCGGCGCCCGCTCGCGATAGCGCAGGTGCTCGGCCAGGTCATGCAAGCGGGCCTCGATGATCGAGCCGACCACGAAGAATGTCGCGCCATAGCTGGCGATGAAAATCAGCAGGTACTTCATTGTCGCTCCTTGGCTTGCCCGTCCCTGGTGCCATTACCCTGTCACGGAACCTTGTGCCTGCACAACGTCTAAGCTGATGTGGGATGTCCCATTCTTGAGCACATCATCATGTTCAGATCGCGCTTGCTGGTTGTCGTCGCCACCTCGTTGAGCCTGGCACTCGGTTCACTTGGCGCTGTTGCCGATCCGGGCAATGGCAAAGGTAATCCGGGGCATGGCCAGGGCAAGCAGGGTGGTCAGGGTGCCAGCCAGAAAGGTGGCAAGAGCGCTGACCAATGGAGTCATGGCCCGGCCATCGATCGCAGCCGTGTCATCAATGTGCTGCTGGGCTATCCCGATTACTGGAGTCGTGGCGCCGACCTGCCCCCGGGTGTGCGCAAGAACCTGGCGCGCGGCAAACCCCTGCCACCCGGCATCGCGAAAAAGCTCGATGACCGCCTGATCGGCAGGCTGCCGCACTACGATGGCTACGAATGGCGCCAGGCCGGGACCGACCTGATTCTGGTAGCGATCGCCACCGGCATCATCTACGAAGTGCTGACTCACGTGCTCGATTGAAACCGTAGTTGACGGCGGGGCAGAGTGCGCTTATACAGGCGCCCCCCCACACCGGCAAGGCAGGCCCTGCAATGAACGACGACGATCTGGACATTCACGAACCTGAGCATGATCACCTGCTCGACCATGACTTCGCCGAGGATGATTACGAAGCGCAGGAAGAGGTCAACCCGTTGTTCGATCCGCAGGATGACGACGAGCCGAATGCCAGCGATTGTGCAGGTGATGACGATGCATTCTGGGATGAAGGCGTAGACACCCTCGACGACCTCTAGGCGCCAGCAGCGGCGCTGGCGCCTGGAGGCGGTTGCGGGTTAACGCCCATCCACCGAGAAGCGCCCGGCACCGGTAACCGACAGCAGCAGCAGGCCGCCGACGATGCTCATGTTCTTGAAGAACTGCACGGTGTTGGCCGCCTTGGCCGGGTCGACCATATTCCAGAATGGGTGGCCGATAACGGCGGTACCGATCACGAACAGGGCAAACAGGAAGGCCAGCGGGCGAGTGTAGAAGCCGAGGATGAGAATGATGGCGACAAAAAACTCCATCACCACCGCCACCGCAGCTGCGACTGTTGGCACCGGAGCTCCCAGGGATGCCAGATAGTCAACCGTGCCGTCGAAGCCGGTGAGCTTGCTCCAGCCAGACATCACGAACAGGATCATCAGCAGTATCCGCGCCAGCAGGATGATGACGTCGCGCTGGTTGTCGAACAGGGTATAGCGCATGGCGGCCTTCCTTTGTTGTTGGGCAATTTTACCTTAGCAGTTGCCGGAAGGATTTGCGGCCAGCCCAGCATAAAAAGGGCATAAGGGTTGTTTGGGCGAACGCCAGACAGCAAAAAGGCGCCGCTAAGGCGCCTTCTCAGAAGATGGTGCGAGTGGCGGGACTCGAACCCGCAAGGCTCACGCCGGCAGATTTTAAGTCTGCTGTGTATACCAATTCCACCACACTCGCACTGGGTTGAGGAAAATGCATTTGCTCCCTCAATCAAGCGAGCTTTATAACCCATCGTTATATTCGAGTCAACCGCGTGCAGGGCTCTGGACGGCGCCTCCGTGCCGAAATCGGCAATGGCCGTCATTCAGTATGTCGCAGTCGCCGCCAGCGCCACGCAGTGTTCGTGATCAGTAGCTGATCGTATCGGCGACGCCGCGCAAGTCATCCACCGACGATTGCAGGCCCGCGATTCTACCCAGCACTGCGGCGGCGTCAGCCTGGTGTACCGAGTGCTGCAGGTACAGCACGTGCCCGCGCAGGTCGAGCGACACCCGCTCAAGGTCGGCGGCGGTGTGCTGCAGGTCATCATGGATAGCTTTCATTCGTAGGTCTGCGGCCACGCGTCGTTCCCTCGAGGTAGGTGGCAGGTCTGAAGTGCCGGGCGACTATAGAGCAATTGATTCCTTGCTGTCATTGGGCCACTGTTGCTTTCACCACGCCGTCGACTGGCAGTGCCTGAAGAATCCGACTAAGTTTTAGACCAGCGCAGGGAATCGCTTGCAGCGTATGCTGTCATATCCAGACAAGCCATCTACGGCTTCGTGGGGCAGCCATGGTCTCATCCGACTCCGAACTTCATGTGATGCATGCCAGTCGCTTCGAGCAACTGGTACAAACGGTGGTTGATTACGCTATCTACATGCTCGACCTCGAAGGTCACGTGGTGTCCTGGAATGCCGGCGCACAGCGCATCAAGGGCTACCGTGCCGATGAAGTGATCGGCAAGCATTTCTCGATGTTCTTCACCCCTCAGGATTGTGCCGACGGCAAGCCGGACTGGCTGCTTGAGCGTGCCTTGAGTACTGGCGGTGCCCAGGATGAAGGCTGGCGCATGCGCAAGGACGGCACGCTGTTCTGGGCACTGGTGGCGCTGGACGTGATCAGGGCACCCGATGGCGAAGTCGTGGGGCTGGCGAAGATAACCCGCGACATTACCGACCGCCGCGAGGCCGCACTGCAACTCGATGAAATGCGCGCCCAGCTGTTCCAGTCGCAAAAGCTTGAAGCCCTCGGGCAATTGACCGGGGGCATGGCGCATGACTTCAACAACCTGCTGACCATCATCATCGGCTCGGCTCGCCTGGCCCTTAACAGCCGAGACCCGCAACGTACCCAGCGCCTGCTCGAACACATCCTCGATGCGGGCGAGCGCGGTAGCCAGATGACCCAGCAACTGCTCAGTTTCGCCCGGCACAAGGCCTTGAAGTTCGGTCGCGTCAAAGTACCGGAACTGATCGAGTCGACGCGCGTGCTGCTCGGCCAGACCCTGCCCGCGTCGGTGGAACTGCAGGTGCTGCTGGCCGACAACCTGTGGGATGTCGAAGTCGATGCCGGGCAGTTGCAGATGGTATTGCTCAACCTGATCTTCAATGCCCGCGACGCCATCGATGGCGAGGGGCTGATCAGCATGCAGGCGCAAAACTGCACGCTTACAGGCCGCCCCGAGGGCCTGGTGGGGCGCTTTGTCTGCATCAGCATCAGCGACACCGGCCGCGGCATCGACAGCAAGGTGCTGCCGCGCATCTTCGAGCCTTTTTTCACTACCAAGAGCTTTGGCAAGGGCACCGGGCTGGGCCTGAGCCAGGTCTATGGTTTTGCCAAGCAGAGCAATGGCGCGGTCAGCGTCAGCAGCGAGCCGGGCAAGGGTACCTGCATGAGTGTCTACCTGCCGGTGTACACAGCCTCCATTGACCCCGTCCCTGAACACGGAGGTGCATAGCATCGTGGAACCACTCAAACGCCTCGCCACTGGTATCCCCGGGCTCGACGAACTGCTCAAGGGCGGGCTGGTGGTCGGTGCTTCCTATATCGTTCAAGGGCGGCCCGGTTCAGGTAAGACCATCCTGGCCAATCAGTTGGCGTTCAACCATGTGGCGCACGGCGGACGGGTGCTGGTGGCGACGCTGTTGAGCGAGTCCCACGAGCGTCTGTTCCAGTACCTGTCGACCTTGAGCTTTTTCGATCCGGCGAAAATCGGCGCGCAACTGCAGTTCGTCAGTGCTTTCGACACCATGGAGCAGGAGGGGCTGGACGAAGTGGTGAAACTGCTGCGCGGGGAAATCAGCCGCCATCAGGCCAGCCTGCTGATCGTCGATGGCCTGCTCAATGCCCGCTCGCGGGCGGAAACCCCGCTGGACACCAAGAAATTCATCGCCGAGCTGCATGGCCATGCGGCGTTTGCCGGTTGCACCGTGCTGTTTCTGACCAGCTCGCGGCTGGACGATGGCAGCCCGGAACACACCATGGTCGATGGTGTCATCGAACTGGGTGACGAGCTGTTCGGCAGCCGCTCGGTGCGCCGCATCCAGTTGCGCAAGACCCGCGGCAGCGGCGCCCTGTCGGGTATCCACGAGTGTGAAATCACCGAGGACGGCATCCAGGTGTACCCGCGCCTGGAGTCGCTGTACAGCCACCCGACCGGGCCTGGCACGGGCGAGCTGACCCGCGTCCCCAGCGGCGTGCCGGTGTTTGACAGCATGCTCGGAGGCGGGCTGCCCGCTGCCTCGGTGACCCTGGCAATGGGCCCGTCGGGCATCGGTAAAACCTCCCTGGGCGTGAGCTTTCTGGGCGCGGCGACAGCCGCAGAACCCGGTCTGCATTTCGGCTTTTATGAAACGCCGCATCGCTTGCGCCTGAAGGCCGGCGCCCTGGGCTACGACTTTGCCGCCATGGAGCGCGCCGGGGCCTTGCGTATTGCCTGGCAACCGACCACCGAAGGCGTGCTTGATGATGTCGGCATGCGCTTGCTGCGCTTGGTCGAGCAGCACAACATCAAGCGTGTGCTGATCGACAGCCTCGGTGCTTTCACCCGCCTGGCAAGCAATCCGATGCGGCTGAACGAATTCTTTCGCGCCCTGACCGGCGAGCTGCGCGCCCGTGACGTCAGTGTCCTGGCCACCTGGGAAATGCGCGATATCTTCGGTTCGGAAATCAACGCACCGGCGCCCGACCTCTCGAGCATCGTCGACAACCTGCTGTTGATGCGCTTTGTCGAGATGGAGTCCGAGCTCAAGCGATTGCTGTCGATCCTCAAGGTGCGCGACAGCTATTACGATCCGGCGCTGCTGGAACTGATCATCAGCGACCACGGTATCGATCTGCAAAAGGCCTTTTCCCAGGCCACGGGGGTGATGTCCGGGACGCCCTCGCAGGTGCCTGGATCATGAGAATGGGGCCGGCAACACCATGAGTACCATTCTGGTCGTCGACGACGAGTACCTGATCGCCAATATCCTGGGCTGGGCCCTGGAGGACGAAGGTTTCGACGTGGAACTGGCCGGTAATGGGCAAAAGGCCCTGGACTTGCTGAAAGGCAAACGAGTGGAGTTGGTGATCACCGATTACATGATGCCGGTGATGGATGGCGAGGCACTGGCCGTCAGTATTCGTGCAGAGCCGCTGCTACAGGCCTTGCCGATCATATTGATGAGCGGGGCACAGGCTCACAAGGGGCGGGATAATCCCAGGCTGTTCGCTGCCGTGTTCGACAAACCCTTCGACATCGATCAACTGATTGCCAAAGTGAAGGAACTGGTTGGCGCGCCTGAGGCGCCTTGAGACCTGCGACTGCAACCTGGAGGGTTGTCAGGGTCAGGATCAAGCGCATCCGTGCGGCTTGAGTGAGCTGGGGGCTACTTAGTGCTCGTCGCCTCCTTTTTCCGGTGCCGGGCTACCGGCCTGAATGCGTTTGAAAATCTCCTCGCGGTGCACCTGTACATCTTTCGGTGCATCGATGCCGATCCTCACTTGCATCCCTTTGACGCCCAGAATGGTGACTTTGATGTCATCGTTGATGACGATGCTTTCGCCAACCTTGCGGGTGAGTATCAGCATGTATTTCTCCTTGGTAACGTAAGTTGCCTTGCAGGCGTAGCCCGCAGAAGCCGGGATCACACAGGGGGTGCATCCCTCTTTCCCTTCATTAAAGACGCTTTCGGCGGATATTAATTCCCCCGAACACAGATTCTGTAGTGAGTCTTTAGTCGCAGGTGCCGATTGGCTGGATGAGCGCTCCCGAACAGCGAGTACTGCTCATACCCGCAAGCATAGGGGGGTTGAAGGAATATGGGAAATTTCTCTGCATGATAGTGAAGGTGGGTTTCGCTGAATGGCTTTTCAAGGGGCAGGGAGGTTTTGCAGAAACAACGCCAGGGCCACTTCCTCGGCCTCCAGCCCCTTGCGGGTGCGTGGCCGTGGTAGCTTGGCCAGCCCGCCCAGGGTGAAATGCTCCAGCAGCGCCGGATGGATATAGCAGCGCCGGCATACTGCCGGGGTATTGCCCAGGCGGCTGGCGACCTGTTTGACGGTCTCGACGATCTGCCGCTTGGCTTCCTGCTCCGGCTGCCACTCAAGCTGGCGCAACAGGCTCAGGGCCAGGGCGCTGCCGGCCCAGGTGCGGTAGTCCTTGGCGGTGAAATCGCTGCCGGTCAGCTCCTGCAGGTAGGCGTTGACGTCGGCCGAGCCGACGCTGTGGCGCTGGCCCTGTTCATCCTGGTACTGGAACAGGTCCTGGCCGGGCAGGTCCATGCAGCGTTTGACCAGGTTGGCCAGACGCCGGTTCTTCAGGGTCACCCGATGTTCGATGCCGCTCTTGCCGCGAAACTGAAAGCGGATGGCGCTGCCGTTGACCTTGACGTGACGGTTGCGCAGGGTGGTCAGACCGAAGGACTTGTTGTCGCGGGCGTACTGGCGATTGCCGATGCGGATCAAGGTGCTGTCGAGCAGGCTGACCACCAGGGCCATGACCTTCTGTCGATCAAGCCCCGGCCGCGCCAGATGACTGTCCAGTTGCCGGCGCACCTTGGGCAAGAGGCTGGCGAAGGCCAGCATGCGTGAGTACTTGTGGCTGTCGCGATAGCTGCGCCAGTCGGCATGGTAGCGGTACTGCTTGCGTCCGCGGGCATCACGGCCGGTAGCCTGCAGGTGGCCTCGCGGGTCGGCACAGATCCATACATCGGTGTAGGCCGGCGGGATCACCAGGGCCTTGATCCGCTCGAGGGTGGCCGGGTCGGTGACCCGGTTGCCTTGTGCATCGAGGTAGACGAACCTGCCGCGCAGCGTCTTGCGGCGCAGGCCGGGCTGGGTGTCATCGACATACTGCAAGGCGGCGGGCAGGGCGGTGTCGGGCATGGCGCGGGTCCAGTGACGGGGCTTGTACTATGGACCGCAACGTCAACCCAACAGTGCCACCGACTTGATCTGTGCCCATAGCGACTGCCCGGCATGCAACTTGAGCTGGTCGGCGGAATAGCGGGTGATGCGCGCCAGCAAGGTGGTGCCGGCCGCGTCCAGGCTGACCAGCACATGGGCGCTGTTGTCGGCCGGGCGGTGGCCGCTGACCGTCACCGGCAGGCGATTGAGGATGCTCGATTGCTGATCGGCGCCCAGGCTCAGGCTGACGTCACGCGCCTGGACCTTCAGGCGCAACGGCATGCCGACGGCCAGCGGTTCGTGGGCAACGCGCACCTGCAAGTCGCTGTGCGGCAGTTGCAGGCTGAGCAACTGGTAGTCGCTGTTGTAGGCGCTGACCTGGCCTTCGATGATCACCCCGGCATCATCGCCCTGGGCCAGGGGCAGATCGAGGCGGGCGAGGGTGGCGGCGATCGGGCCGCTGGCCTGGACCTTGCCCTGTTCCAATAGCACCAGGTGATCGGCCAGGCGCGCGACTTCGTCCTGGGCATGGCTGACGTAGATCAGCGGAATCTCCAGTTCGCTGTGCAGGCGCTCAAGGTACGGCAGGATCTCGCGCTTGCGCGGGCCATCGAGGGCCGCCAGCGGCTCGTCCATCAACAACAGTTGCGGGCTGCTCAGCAGCGCCCGGGCAATGCCCACGCGCTGGGCTTCGCCGCCGGAAAGCGTCGCAGGCTTGCGCTCCAGCAGGTGCTCGATGCCGAGCAGTTCGCAGGCCTGCTCAAGGCTGACCTTGCGCAGCTGGGCGGGGATGCGTTTGTAGCCGAAGGTCAGGTTGGCGCGCACCGACAGGTGCGCAAACAAACTGGCCTCCTGGAAGACATAGCCGATCGGGCGTTGATGCGGGGCGACGAAATGCTCGCGGCGCGAGTCCTGCCAGATTTCGCCGTTGACCTCGATGTAAGCCTCGGTCGCGCGCTCAAGCCCGGCCAGGCAGCGCAGGCACGTGGTCTTGCCCGAGCCGGAATGGCCGAACAGGGCGCTGATACCGCGCCCGGGCAGTTGCAGGTCGACATCCAGGCTGAAGTCGTCGCGCGCCAGTTTCAAGCGGGCGTGAATCATCGCTGCCATGCTCAGCTCCAGGCCGATTTGCCGCGGCGGCTGGAATACAGCGCCAGCAGCACGAGGAAAGAGAACACCAGCATGGCCCCGGCCAGCCAGTGGGCCTGCAGGTACTCCATGGCCTCGACATGGTCGAAGATCTGCACCGACACCACCCGGGTCTTGTCGGGAATATTGCCGCCGATCATCAGCACCACGCCGAACTCGCCGACGGTGTGGGCAAAGCCGAGGATGCTGGCGGTGATGAAGCCAGGGCGCGCCAAGGGCAACACCACATGAACGAAACAGTCCCAGGGGCTGGCGCGCAAGGTCGCAGCCACCTCCAGCGGCCGTTCACCAATGGCGCTGAAGGCGTTCTGCAAGGGTTGCACGACGAAGGGCATCGAATAAACCACCGAACCGATCACCAGGCCGCTGAAACTGAACACCACGGTGCCCAGCCCCAGCGCTTCGGTGGTCTGGCCGATCCAGCCGTTGGGCCCCAGGGCCAGCAACAGGTAGAAGCCGATCACCGTCGGTGGCAGCACCAAGGGCAGGGCCACCACCGCGCCCACCGGCCCGCGCAGCCACGAGCGTGTGCGCGCCAGCCACCAGGCGATGGGAGTACCGATGAGCAACAGGATCAGCGTGGTCAGGCTGGCCAGTTTGAAGGTCAGCCAGATGGCGCCGAGGTCGCTGGCATCCAGTGGCATCAGATTTCGTAACCGTAGGACTTGATCACGGCAGCGGCTTTCGGGCCTTTGAGGTATTCAACCAGGGCTTTGGCTGCGGTGCTGTCCTTGCCTTTGTTGAGGATCACCGCGTCCTGCTTGATTGGCTCATGCAGGTTGGACGGCACGATCCAGGCCGAACCGCTGCTGACCTTGCCGTCCTTGTAGATCTGCGACAGGGCGACAAAGCCCAGTTCGGCATTGCCGGTGGAGACGAACTGGAAGGCCTGGGTGATGTTCTGGCCTTCGACGATCTTGGCCTTGGTGGCCTCGGTCAGCTTGAGCTTGTCCAGCACCTGGGTGGCAGCCAGGCCGTAAGGCGCAGCTTTCGGGTTGGCGATGGACAGGTGCTTGAACTCATTTTTTTTCAGCACTTCACCCTTGGCGTCGACATAACCAGGTTTGGCCGACCACAAAGCCAGGGTGCCGATGGCATAAGTGAAGCGCGAACCTTTGACGCTGTCGCCTTCGCTTTCCAGTTTGGCCGGGGTGCTGTCATCGGCGGCGAGGAACACCTCGAACGGCGCGCCGTTCTTGATCTGCGCGTAAAACTGGCCGGTAGCGCCGTAGGCGGCGACCAGCTTGTGACCGGTGTCTTTCTCGAAGTCCTTGGCAATGGCCTGGATCGGTGCGGTGAAGTTGGCGGCGACAGCCACCTGGACCTCATCGGCCCAGGCACTGTTGAAGGTCATGAAGGTGGCCAGGGCGGCCAGGGCAAAACGCGGTGCGCACTTACTCATGAAAAACAGCTCCACAGGCTGAGGGGTATTCGTTATATAGGTGAATATATAGCGAATGCCTGGCCAACGGGAAGTACTGCTTCAGCGTTTGAGCTGGGCGAGGGCGTTTTCAGCCAGTGTGCGCGTCAGTTCACCGGCCGGCAGGGCCTGGCCCAGGCGTAGCGCCTGGCCCGACCAGAGGTTGCTGAAATCGCTGTTGCCTTTCGGCTCGCTGATCGCCCGCAGCGGCATCAGCGCACCACCAGCCAGGGGGAAGCGGGGCGCAAGGTCACTCATGGGCCCCAGTTCGCGCATGATTCGCGTGCGGATACCGCGTGCCGGGCGCCCGGTAAACAGGTTGGTGACTGCCGTGTCGCTTTCCTTGGCGCTGTGCAGGGCCTGGCGATGGGCCGCCGAGACCTTGGCTTCCGGGCAGAACAGGTAGGCGGTACCCAGTTGCACCGCCGAAGCGCCCAGGGCCAGGGCGGCGACGATACCGCGATGGTCGCCAATGCCGCCGGCGGCAATCACCGGCACGTTCACCGCATCGACAATCTGCGGCACCAGCGCCAGCGTACCGACCTGGGTATTGAGGTCGCTGCTGAGGAACATCCCGCGATGGCCGCCGGCTTCATAGCCCATGGCAATGATTGCGTCGCAGCCGTGATCTTCCAGCCACAGGGCTTCATCCACCGTAGTGGCGCTGGACAGCACCTTGGCGCCAGTGGCCTTGACCCGCTTGAGCAGGCTGGCTTCGGGCAGGCCAAAGTGGAAGCTGACCACCGCCGGCTTGAATTGCTCGAGCAACTGGCAGGTGGCGTCGTCGAAGGGCGCACGATTGGAGACCGGCGTCGGTGCCTCGAAATCGGCACCCAGCTCTTCATAGTACGGTTTGAGCGCCAGCTTCCAGGCTGCGTCGCGGGCCGGGTCTGGCTCGGGCGGCTGATGGCAGAAGAAGTTGACGTTGAGCGGGCCGTTGCTTGCCTCGCGAAAGGCTTGAAGCTCGGCGCGGATCTGTTCCAGGCTCAGGGTGGCACAAGGCAGTGAACCCAGGCCGCCGGCGTTGCTCACGGCAATGGCCATGGCCGAACCGGTGGAGCCGGCCATGGGCGCCTGAAGGATCGGCAGTTCGATGCCGAACAGATCGAGGAGGCGGGTGTCCGGCCATTGGCTCATGCCTGGGGTTCCTTGTGCTGAGGTGGTTTTACAGCGCTTTGCTCACCTTGATATCAGTGATCTTCTTGGCGTCTTCGCCGTGGAGCTGTTGCAGCGCTGCCTGCACTTGCTCGGGAGCATCGCTGGTCAACTGGGCGAAGTCGAAACGTTGCTCGCCATCGATCTTGTACTTGATCACGAACTTGGTGGTCTGGCTCATGGGCTTATCTCAGTTTCGACGACGAACGACGGATGATCTTCACCGTGTGGGTGAAGGTTGGCTTGGTGACTGCCGATAATGCACGCGGGCCCACGGTGTCGATAGTGATGTTCCAGAAGCCGGTGCTGGGCACGGTGATCTTGGCCGGGAAGTCGACGAAGGCGCCGCCATGATAGGTGTGGCGGCCGCCGTTCTTGAAGCTGCGGAAGTTGGCGTCGTTCATCAGGCGGATATTGCAGCGCTGGG
>RCUI01000227.1_pt1 | contig 21201 bp, 24 predicted proteins | sample 2166121 | NCBI WGS metagenome assembly RCUI01 (sample SAMN09932700, study PRJNA488358) | compost metagenome | feature: garden; material: soil; isolation source: compost soil in succinic acid-enriched culture | place: Germany: Experimental Botanical Garden Goettingen | collected 2016-01-27
CGTCTGGATTACGACCGCTGCGCGCTCGATCGCCGGCAAGTCCGGCTCCCACAGGATTGGCTGTGCTCCCAGGGGCAGTGCAAGACCTGTGGGAGCTGGCTTGCCAGCGATGAGGCCAGTCCAGCCAACACATCATGCGGCGTCTGGATTACGACCGCTGCGCGCTCGATCGCCGGCAAGTCCGGCTCCCACAGGGCCGGCGTACACAAACCCACTGTGGGATCGGGCTTTGTTGATTGCCGTCAACCACCACACCCCGCCACCGCGCTAGTCTCGAGCCCAGTGCCAGACTCACGCCGAGGCCCCGATGCTCTACCCGCTGCTGTTATCCCTGCACCTGTTCGCCGCGGTGATCTTCATCGGTACGGTGTTCTTCGAGGTGCTGTTCCTTGAACACATCCGCAAGCAGTTGCCGGCCAAGCTCATGCTGCTACTGGAACAGGCCATCGGCCAGCGCGCCCGGCAGTTGATGCCCTGGGTGCTGCTGGTGCTGTTCGGGGCCGGGGTAGGGATGGTCTGGCTGCGCTATGTGCCGCTGCTGGAGACGCCCCTGCGCTCGTCGTTCGGCACCTTGTTGCTGGTGAAAATCATGCTTGCCGCCAGCGTGCTGGGGCATTTTCTCGTGGCCATGCTGTGGTTTCGCAACGGGCAGATGAACAGCGGCCGGGTGAAGTTCATTCATCACAGTGTGTTCGTTCATCTGCTACTGATCCTGCTGCTGGCCAAGGCCATGTTCTACCTGACATGGTAGCCAGCCGCGCCGCGCTTGATGCAAATCAAGGCCCCTGGGCCGCTCCGGGCGGACACTGATGCTCCGTAGCCCGTCTCGGAGCCCCGCCATGCTTGACTCACTCCATCGCCACCGGCAGCAGATCACCCCGCACGGGCAGTGGCCGGGAGAGCCCGGCAGGCATGCCGATACCCGCAGGTTTCATGCCGGCATCGGCTCGCTGGATGTGTTGCGCGCCCTGCGCGCCAGCCGTCAGCAGCACCGGCCGTTGTCCTTGGGCGTGCAGCTGCCGGCCGGGCTCGACAGTCAGGAGCAAGACGCCTATCTGCGCGGCCTGCAACGGGAGATCGCGCTGGTCGGCTGCCACCTGGGAGCCGACCAGAGCATTGAGCAGTTCCAGTTGAGCGGCGCTACCCCAGGGCCCGAGGTGCTGCAGCAGTTGATGGGGCAACTGCGCCAACGCTTCAATTTTCTGCAACACGAACTGGGTGACTACGGCGTTGAAGTCGATCTGCATCACACCGACTGGGCGACCATGGGCCTGTTGCGTGACCAGGGGTTCAACCATGTCAGCATCGGTGTGCCCGATGGCGGCCAGGGTGGTGTGCCGTCGGCAGCCCGTTGCCAGAACCCGGCGCCGATTCATTCGCTGATCGATGCTGCGCGCACCTTCGATTTTCGCTCGGTGAGTGTCGACCTTGGCTATGGCCACGCCTGGCAGACCCCGGACAGCTTCGCCCGCAAGCTTGCCACCCTGATCGAGCTCGAGCCCGACCGCCTGCAGGTGTTCGATTATGCCCAGGCGCCAGCGCGCTACGCCCACAGCGCCCGGCAAGCGCCCTGCAGCGAGCAGGACAAGGCGCTGATGCGGCGCATCTGTTTTGAGCAACTGCCGGCGGCGGGGTACCAGCACATCGGCCTGGGCCAGTTCGTGCGCGCCGACGACGATCTGGCCATCGCCCAGGAACGCGGGCGCCTGCGCCGCAATTGCCAGGGTTTTACCCGGCACGGCTACTGCGACCATGTCGGCTTGGGCCTGGGCGCGATCAGCCAGTTCGACGAACTCTATGCGCAGAATGCCCTGAGCCTCGCGCACTACCTGCAACAGCTGGGCAACGACCAGTTGGCCACCTGCCGAGGCTGGCGCTGCGAGGCGGATGACCAGTTGCGCCAGCGGGTAACCGAGCGCCTGGCCTGTGACCTGGAGCTGGATATCCAGGCCATCGAGGCCCGTTACGGCGTGGATTTTCGCCAGTACTTTGCAAGCGCCTGGCGCCAGCTGGAGGCCATGAGTCGGGCCGGGCTGGTCGAGTTGTCAGCGCGTTACATCAGCATATTGCCCGCCGGCCGGGTGGAAGTGGATGCCATCTGCCAGCTGTTCGAACAGAGCAGCCCGGGGCTTTCCCTCCATCAGCAATGGGTCGATCACGATGCCAGCCTTTGAATTCAACCGCGCCCTGGTGAAAAAGTACGACCGTCCAGGGCCGCGCTATACCTCGTACCCGACCGCGCCGCAGTTTCACCCGGCCTTCGCCGTCGATGACTACCTGCAGGCCGTGCAGGCCAGCAACCAGGCGCCGAGGCCCAAGCCGCTGTCGGCCTATATCCATATCCCGTTTTGCCAGAGCCTTTGCTATTACTGCGCCTGCAACAAGATCATCACCCGCAAGACCCATCGCGCGGCCGAGTACCTGGGCTACCTGAAGCGTGAGATTGCCCTGCAGGGCGCGCTGTTCGAGCGCAGTCGCAAGCTGACCCAGCTGCACCTGGGGGGCGGCACGCCGACCTACCTGAGCAACGCGCAACTGGCCGAACTGATGGACTGCCTGCACCAGGCGTTCAACCTCGATGACAGCGACGATCACGAGTTTTCCATCGAGGTCGATCCGCGCACCGTCAGTACCGGGCAAATCCAGATGCTGCGCGGCCTGGGCTTCAATCGCCTGAGTTTCGGCGTGCAGGATTTCGACGCCGCTGTGCAGGCGGCGGTCAATCGCCGGCAAAGCGAAGAACAGATCTACGCGTTGGTGGCCGCAGCACGCGAGGCGCGCTTCAAGTCGGTCAGCGTCGATCTGATTTACGGCCTGCCGCTGCAAACGGTGCAGAGCTTCGACGTGACCTTGGGCAAGATCATCGCCCTGCGCCCGGACCGCATCGCCGCCTACAGCTATGCCCACCTGCCCGAGCAAGTGCGGGCGCAGCGGATGATCCGCCGCGAAGACATGCCGCCGCCGGAGCGCAAGCTGGAGCTGCTGGAGCTGACCATCCAGCGCCTGACCGACGCCGGTTACGTGTACATCGGCATGGATCACTTCGCCTTGCCGGACGACGAATTGGCCCTGGCCCGGGCCAATGGCACCCTGCAGCGCAACTTTCAGGGCTACTCGACCCATGCCGACTGCGACCTGATCGGCCTGGGCGTGTCGGCTATCGGCAAGGTAGGTGACAGCTACAGCCAGAGCGTCAAGCTGCTGTCCCAGTACTATGCGTGGCTCGATCAGGGCCTGCTGCCGATCCAGCGTGGCTACCGCCTGAATGCCGACGACCTGCTGCGCCGCGAGGTGATCAACCAGCTGATGTGCCATGGCCGCATCGATTTTGACCGGTTCCAGGCCGCGCACGGTATCTGCTTCAACGACTACTTCGCCGAAGCCCTGGAGCAGTTGGCCGAGCAGGTGGATGACCAGTTGCTGGCGCTTGATCAACACGCCTTGCAGTTGCTGCCCCAGGGCCACTTGATGATGCGCAACACCGCCATGGCCTTTGACGCCTACCTGGGCGGTGGGCGTAAAGGCCAGTTTTCGCGCACCGTTTAGTGCGAAGTGCCCTCGGCGAACTCGATCTTGTTGCCGACGTTGTACTTGCCCGAGGGCTTGTTCATGGGAATGCGCTTGACCTCCTCGAGGGTCTGGCTGTCGTAGACGATCAGCGCGCCGTCGTTGGCCCAGATGCTCAGCAGCAAATAGCGGCCGTCGTGGCTGAACTCGACATGGGCAGCGGTCTTGCCCGGCATCGGCCGCAGGGTGTGGGCGATTTCCAGGGTCTGCTTGTCGATCAGGTGGATGGCGTCGTTGTCGGGGCCGAAGAACACATCGGTCCAGGCATAGGCCGAGTTGGCGTGGCTGCGCATGAAAAAGCCCGGGCCCAGGGTGGGGATCTCCTTGATCAGGCGCCAGGTCTTGAGGTCGATCACCGAGATCAGGCCCTGGCTGATGTTCGGCGTGGCGAACACCCAGTCGCCGTTGCGCCGCCACCAGGTGCCGGAGCCCAGGTGCGGCATGCCGGGCAGGGCAATGCGGCTGAGCACCTGGCCGCTGTCGAGGTCAATCACCTGGCCGCCGTTGGCCTTGCGGGAGGTGGCCAGCAGTTGCCGGTAGTCCGGCGAGAAGGAGAAATCGTCGAGAAAATCCTCGGCCGCAATCCTTCGCGGCACGAAGTCGGGCTGGCCGGCGCTGGACAGTTCCCAGACCTCTTTCACGTCCTTGAGCGCCACGATGAAACTGTCCCGTGGCGGTGCCGTGTACACCGCGCTGACCCGCGACGGCGTGCCGTCCTGGCCAACCGCAGCGATGGTTTTCACTGGCGTCAGGTCGCGGGCATCGAGCAGCACCAGGTTGCCTGGCAGGTAGTTGCCCACCAGCACCCAGCGCCCGTCCTTGCTCACCGCCAGGTTGCGGGTATTGAGCCCGGCGCGCACCTCGGCGATCAGTTTCAGGTTGTGCAAGTCGTACTGGCTGACCCAGCCGTCGCGGGAGGCAAAGTAGACGAAGCGGCCATCGGGAGAGAACTTCGGACCGCCGTGCACGGCAAAATGCGAGGCAAAGCGTGCCAGCACGGTGAAGCGGTCGCCGTCGAGGATATTGATGTGGTGATCGCCGGCTTCAACGACCACGAACAGGTTCAGGGGGTCGGCAGCGTGCTGGGGTGTGCCTGGAAGACTGTCGACGGCATTGAGCACCTGGTGGCTGGCGCGGATCTCGGCATCGCTCCAGGTCGGTGGTGTGGCCGGGGGCTGTTGCAGGTAGGTCACCAGGCCGTCGATCCGGGCTGAGCTCAATACCTTGGCAAAGCCGCTCATCTGGCTGGCCGGGCGGCCGGAGGCGATCACCTGGCGAATCTCGGCGGGCTTGATCCGGCTCAGGCTTTCCGGCAGCAGGGCCGGGCCGCTGGCACCGAAACGATTGGCGCCATGGCACTGCTGGCAATGCTGCTGATAGTCCAGGGCGGCCTGGTCGAGGGCCGCGCTGCCCTGGGCCGAAGCCATCCATAACAGCGGGACAAGGGCCAGGGCTTTCATGGTGCGACCTCGGCGGCAAGCGCGGCACCGGCAAAGTGCGCCGGGTGGCGCAGCGCCTGTTCGGCGAACAGCCCGACCACCTTGCCGATCACCGTCAGCGTCGGCGTGGCGGCGGGGCATTGCCGCGCCAGCATTGGCAAGTGTGCGAGGGTGCCGCGCAGCACCTGCTGGTCGGCGCAAGTGCCGCGGCTGATCAGGGCCGCCGGGGTGTCGGCGGCAAGCCCGGCAGCGATCAACTGCTCGGTGATCAGCCGCAGATTGGCCAGGCCCATATAGAACACCAGGGTCTGGCTGCTGTCGGCCAGGCTCTGCCAGGGCAGGTTGAGCGCGCCGTCGTGTTGCAGGTGGCCGGTGATGAAACGGCAGGAGTTGACCAGGTCGCGGTGGGTCAGGGGAATCCCGGCATAGGCGCTGCAGCCGGCGGCGGCAGTGATGCCCGGTACCACCTGACAATCGATGCCGTGCTGCAGGAGGAAGTCGAGTTCTTCGGCGCCCCGGCCGAAGATGAACGGGTCGCCGCCCTTGAGCCGCACCACCCGCTGGCCCTGGGCCGCCAGGTCGACCAGCAACTGGTTGATCTGTGCCTGGGGCAGGCTGTGGTAGCCGCTGATCTTGCCAACGTAATGGCGGCGGCAAGCGGGGGGGATCAGGGCCAGCAGTTCACTGCTGATCAAGCGGTCATAGACCACGGCATCGGCCTGCATCAGCAGGCTCCAGGCGCGCAGGGTGAGCAGGCGCGGATCGCCGGGCCCGGCACCGACCAGGGCGACTTCGCCGGGGCTGAAGGGCGAGTGCAGGGCGGCAGGTAGAACGGAGGCACAATGCATGAGGGCGTTCCTTGTTCCATCATCAGGGGCGCCGGGTCGCCGCCTGTGTCGGCGGCTTGCCCGGTCAGGTTGTCAATGCGTGACGCAAGGAATGCGCGCCGATGGCGGCAGGCCGATTTCTTCATCGCTCAGGTGGCAGCCGGGGTCCTGGCCCCAGAGGTCACCGGCGGCCCAGGCGCGGGTGCGGGTGTTGCCGTTGCAGATGCTCAGCCAATGGCAGGCGGCGCAGCGCCCGGTCACGGCCCGGGGATGCTCGCGCAGGCGCAACAGCAGAGGATCGGGCTGCTCCAGCCACAGGGTGCGGAACGGCGTGCGGCGCACGTTGCCTACCGAGTGCTGCCACCAGTAGGTGTCGGGGTGCACTTCGCCGGTGTTGTCGATATTGGCGATGGCGCAGCCCGAGGCATTGCCGCCCCAGGCGCGCAGCATCTGCTCCAGTTGCGGGTAGTGCTCGGGTAGATGACGCGCAGTCCACTGCAGCAACAGGATGGCATCGGCATCGTTGTTACCGCTGACGAAGTCGCTGTCGCGGCCGTGCTGGATATCATCCCAGGCTTGATCAAACAGCAGGTTCATCGCCTCACGGCTCATCTGCTGCAGCGCGTCGAGCTTGCGGCTGCGCTTGCCGCGGCCGCTGTAGTTCAGGTGCGAGAGGTAGAACTTGCCCACGTCACAGTCGCGCATCAGCGCCAGTAAAGCCGGCAGCTGGGCGTGGTTGTCCTGGGTCAGGGTGGTGCGCATGCCGACGCGAATGCCCTGTTCGCGGCACAGGCGCATGGCCTTCAGCGAACTGGCGAAGCTGCCTTTGAGCTGGCGAAAGGCATCGTGGGTGGCCTCAAGGCCATCGATGCTGATGCCGACGTAGTCGAAGCGGGCCGCGCGAACCTGGGCGATGTTGCGCTCATCGATCAGCGTGCCGTTGCTCGACAGGGCGACGAACATGCCTTGGTCGCGGGCATGGGCACTGAGCAGGAACAGGTCGCCGCGCAGCAGCGGCTCGCCGCCGGAGAGAATCAGCACCTTGACCCCGGCATCGGCCAGGTCATCGATCACTTGCAGGGCCGCTTCGGTATCCAGCTCGTCACGAAACACGCTGTCGGCCGAGGTGGCGTAGCAGTGCTTGCAGGTCAGGTTGCAACGCCTGAGCAGGTTCCAGATCACCACCGGCGGGCGCGGGCTGCCCGGTGGGCTGGTGCGCGGGGCAGGGCCGTGGCCGGCCAGGGCGCGCAGGTACTGGCTGATTCTCAACATGCGACGCTCCTTGCTCAGTGGCTGGTGGGCAGGCGTAAACCGGTTTTCTTCAGGATGCGGCTGCTGACCAGCATGTCGTCGGCCCGGCAGGCATCACCCAGCAGGTAGCGCAGGTGTTCGCGGTAGCTGTCGATTTCGGTGGCGCTGCGGCCATGGACCATGGCGAACAGGTTGTAGCGCCAACTGCCGTTGCGCGGGCGCCGGTAGCAGTGGCTGACGAAGGGCTGGGCGCCGATAAGCCGGCCCAGGCGGGGCATCTGCGCGTCGTCGACATCCCAGACGGTCATGCCGTTGAAGCGATAGCCCAGGCGGTAATGGTTGGGCACGGCAGCGATGCGGCGAATGGCGCCGTCAGCCTGCAGGCGCTTGAGCAGGGCCAGGGTTGCCTCGACGCTCAGGTGCAGCTGCCCGGCCAGCCAGCCCCAGGGATCGTCCACCAGCGGCAGGCCGGCCTGGGTCAGTTGTACCAGGCGCAGGGCCAGGGCCTGTTCAGACCGGGAAGTACAAACCGACATGGTAGGTCTCCTCCTTGGGCAGGTTGAGCGGGGTCAGGCCGGTGCGCTGCTGGATGCGCTGCAGGGTCTGGTCCAGGTGCTCGAGGCTGGCGCAGCCGAGGACGAACCACATGTTGAAGGGGTGTTCGCGGCGGTAGTTGTGAGCGACTTCGGGCATCGCCGCAAGCTCGGCGGCAACGGCCTCGAAGCGTGCTTCAGGCACCGTCAGCGCCGCCAGGGTAAAGGCGCCGCCCAGCCGTTCGATGTCGAACATTGGCCCGAAGCGGGTCAGGGTGCCGTCGTCGAGCAGGCGTTGCAGGCGTTCACGCAGTTGCTGGCTGCTGCTGCCCAATTCCTCGGCCAGCACCTGCCAGGGCTGGGGCACCAGCGGCAGGCCCAATTGCAGGCGGTTGATCAGGCGGCGGTCGAGTTCATCCATGGGCGCTTGCTCCGCTGCTGGCGGGGGCGAAGCGGCCACCGCACTGTTTGAAAGCCTGGGTGCTGAACAAGACCTGGTAGGGCAGGTCGCTGAGCAGGTGCTGCTCGAGCAACGCCGCGATCTGCGCCTCGACCCGCTCGCGCTGGCGGCCATGGACCATGCAGAACAGGTTGTAGCGCCATTGCGGCAAGCGCCGTGGCCGCTGGTAGCAGAGGCTGACCAGCGGCTCGCGGCCCAGGCGCTGGCCGACTTCGTCGATCAGGGCGTCGGGGATGTCCAGCACCAGCATGGCGTTGGCAGTAAAGCCCAGGGCGCGGTGGTTGAGCACCAGGCCCAGGCGGCGGAACAGGCCTTGCTGCTGCCATTGGTTGATCTGTGCCAGCACCTGCTGTTCTTCGGCGCCGATCTGCCGGGCGAGGTGCTGGTAGGGGCGCGCAAGCAGGGGCAGGCCGCTTTCAAGCAAGCGCCGCAGGGCCAGGCTTTGCGCGGGATCGAGAATACAGCTCATGGCGCGTCTCCCAGGGCAAAGCCGAGGTCGATGCGGTAGGCGGTGAGCATCGGCAGGTCGAGCGGGGTCAGGCCGGTATCGGCTTGCAGTTCGTCGAGGATGCGCTGCAGGTGCGGGCGGTCGGGCCCGGTCAGTACGAACCAGAGGTTGTAGTGGTGCTCGCGGGCATAGTTGTGGTTGACCTCGGGGTACTGGCTGATGCGCTCGGCCACCTGTTGCAGGCGCTCGGCGGGCACGGCCAGGGCGGCGAGGGTGCTGGCGCCGGCGCGGCGGTGTTCGAACACCGGGCCGATGCGCGACAGGCGGCCATGCCCGGCCATCCGCTGCAGGCAGGCGATGACCTGATCCTCGCTGCAGCCGAGCGCCTGGGCCATCTCCAGGTAGGGTTCGGCGCAGATCGGCATGCCATGCTGGTAGTGTTGGATGAGGCGCCGTTCGAGAGTGTCTAGCGGCATCTCAGTACCCCATCTGCTGGGCGCGGCTGCTGAAGAAGATGCCGCTGGGGGCGGTGGCCGGCAGGGTGGCGAGCCGCTTGAGGCTGTACGGGTCCCAGACCTGCACCTGGTTGGCGTCACGCACCGACAGCCACAACTGGTCGCCACGGGCGGTGAACTCCATGTGCAGCACGGCGGGGCCTGGCTTGAGGTCGGCAATGACGTTGTGGGTTTCGGTATCGATGACCTGCACCCGGTCATTGTCCGGGTAGGCGAAGTTGACCCACAGCTGGCGCCCGTCCGGACGGGCGCTGACGAACACCGGTTGCCCGGCGACGGCGATGGCGTCGGTCTGCTGCCAGGTGCGCGCATCCATCACCAGTACCTGATGGCGCCCGACCGCCGGCACGAAAGCCTGGTTATCGGCCACCGCCCAGCCTTCCAGGTGCGGCATCTTGTACACCGGCAACTTGGCCTGGCCGCGACCGTAGTCGCCGAGCACGCGCTTGACCCCATGCTCCGGGTGCCAGAGGTCGAGCTGGGCCATGCCGTCTTCGCCGAACAGCCCGGCCATGTAATAGCGGCCATCGGCGGTGATCAACGCGTCGTAGGGTTGCTGGCCGATACCTGTAAACCGGGTGATCTGCGGCGTATTGCCGTGGCTGAAGTCGGCGCTCCAGATCTCGCCGCTGTCGAACAGGCTGAACACGAAGCGCTGGCCGGGCGCGTCAACCAGGCCGACCACCCGCGAGCGCTTGGTGCCGTCGGCGAGCAGGGTGGCGGGGATGTCGGCGACCAGCTCAAGGCTGTGCGCATCGAAGACCTTGACCCCGCCAGGCACGTAGTTGGACACCGCGATCAGCTTGCCGTCCTGGCTGATCGCACCACCGATGCTGTTGCCGCCCTGGATCAGGCGTTTGTCGATGCGCTGCTGGAGCAGATCGACCTTGGTCAGGCCGCCGTCACGGCCGAACACATAGGCGTAGCGCTGGTCGCGGGAAAACACCGCCGAGGCATGGGACAAATCGCCCAGCCCGTCGATGCGCGCCAGGGCTTTGCCGGCGCTGCTGTCGATGATCTGCACGCTGGCGCTGGCGCGTTCCACCACCAGGCCCAGGTCGCCAGTGCCGCGCAGCGGAGCCTGGGTACAGGCGGACAACAGCAGCGCGCAGGTGGCGGGTAACAGTACGTGTCGGATCATGGGGCAGATGCTCCTTGCAAAAGATGATCGACCAGCCAGCCGATGTCGTCGGCGCTCAGCAGCGCCTCCCAGGCGGGCATCGCGGTGCCGGGGCGGCCCAGGCGCACGGTGGCGAGCAGACCATCGCGGGGTTTGCCGGCAAGGGCCGCCGGCGTCAGTTCCGGGCCCAGGCCGCCGGTCAGGTGCAGGCCATGGCAGGCGCCGCAGTCCTGGGCCAGCAGGTGTTCGAGCTGCGCCTGGCGCTGGGCGTCAGGCGCGGCGAAAGCAGGGGGAACAAGCAGGAGGGACGCCAGGCTCACAACACAGCGGTAAGTATTCATGACGCCCTCCGTGGGTGGGTTACTTGAGGCTCAAGACCCAGTTGGCCAACTGTTTTGCTTCTTCATCACTGACCGCATTGGCCGGCATCGGGATCGGCCCCCAGTTGCCTTGGGTACCGTTCTTGATATGGCTGGCCAGCGTCTCGGCGGCGCCACTGATGCCGGCATTCTTTGCTGCCACTTCCTTGAGCGCCGGGCCTACCAGCTTGGCGTCGACGGCATGGCAGGCCACACAGGACTTGCTCTGGAACAACGCCAGTGCGTCATCGGCCAGGGCCGGTTGCAGGCTCAACGCAGTGGCCAGGGTGCAGAGTGAAAGCAGGGTATTTTTCATGACGACTCCTTGCGTTGATGAAGCTCAATAAATGTCGTGTTGGGTGTTGTAGACATTGAACTTGCCGGTCGGGGTGATCAGCCGCTTGTCCTTGATCACCTGCTTGAGCGCCAGGGTCTTGTCGTCGATCACCACCAGTGCCGACTCCTCGGTCTGGCCGTTCCACACCGAGAACCACACCTCGTCACCGGCCTTGTTGTACTCGGGCTGGACCACGCGCAGGGCGCCTTGCTTGATCCCCGAGTACTCGGCGATCGGCAGCACCTTGTAGCCGGCATCGAGCTTGTCGATGTCGAACACCGCCACCGACTGGCTGAGCTTGGTGTCCGGGTTCAGGGTGGTGTCGACGTACAGGTGGCGCGAGTCGGGGTGGGTCTTGATGAACAGCGAGCCGCCGCCCTGGCCCTTGAGCGAGCCGACCTGTTTCCAGGCGTACTGCGGGTACTTCAGTGGGTCGGTACCGATCATCGAGATGCCGGCATCGCCCAGGTGGCTGGTGGCCCACACCGGGCCGAACTGCGGGTGCACGAAGTTGGCGCCACGGCCGGGGTGCGGGGTCTTGCCGACGTCGACCAGGGCGGTCAGGCGGCGCTCTTTGGAGTCGATCACCGCCACCTTGTTGGCGTTGTTGGCCGCGGTCATGAAGTAGCGATGGCTGCTGTCCCAGCCACCGTCATGCAGGAACGGCGCGGCGTCGATGCTGGTGATGGTGAGGTTCTTGATGTCTTCGTAGTTGACCAGCATGACCTTGCCGGTTTCCTTGACGTTGACGATGAACTCCGGCCATTCGTGGGAGGCGATGATCGCTGCCACCCGTGGCTCGGGGTGGTACTCCTGCTTGTCGACGGTCATGCCGCGGGTCGAGACGATCTGCTTGGGCTCCAGGGTCTCGCCGTCCATGATGGTGAACTGCGGCGGCCAGTAGGAGCCGGCGATGGTGTACTTGTCTTCGAAGCCCTTGAACTTGGAGGTTTCCACCGAGCGCGCCTCGATGCCGACCTTGATTTCGGCCACCTTGGTCGGCTCTTTGGGCCACAGGTCGATCATGTCGATGCGCGCATCGCGGCCGATCACCAGCAGATAGCGGCCGGACGCCGAGATCCGCGAGATGTGCACGGCGTAGCCGGTCTCGATGAGCTTGACGATCTGCTTGCTGTCGCCGTCGATCAGGGCGATCTTGCCGTCGTCGCGCAGGGTCACCGAGAACAGGTTCTGCAGGTTGAGCTTGTTCAACTGGTGAGTGGGGCGGTCTTCGGGTTTGACCAGCAGCTTCCAGGTGTTGCGGGTTTCGGCCATGCCCCATTCCGGCGGGGTGGGCGGGGTGTGCTGGATGAAGTGGGCCATGCTGGTGATCTGCGCCTTGGTCAGCGCATTGGAGGTGCCCCAGTTCGGCATGCCGGCCGGCGAGCCGTAGCTGATCAGCGCTTCCAGGTAGGCCTGGCCACGGGCCTGGGTGATGTCCGGGGTCAGCGGCTTGCCGGTGGCGCCCTTGCGCAGCACGCCGTGGCAACCGGCGCAGCGCTGGAAGTAGATCTCCTTGGCGGCATCGAAATCGGCCTGGGTCATGTCCGGCGCGCCGGCCGTGGTGACCATGGCCGGTTGCGCGGCAGCGCTTTTCTGCTCGGCGCCGACGCTGGTGGGCAACGCCAGCGCCAGCGCCGAACAGAGGCTGGCGAGGCTCAGGGCAAAGGTTTTTCGGTTACTGATCAGCATTCCTTCTCTCCTCAGGCTAGACCTTTGCGATGTGCTGGAATGCCAGGACAGAGCGCAGGTTCTTGGTGCCTGGAAAGGCTATGCCGGAGCAGGCCGCGGACCGCTTGACGGCGATCAAGTTTGCCGGCCATGGCGCTTGCCAGGTTGTCGCAGGGGCTCTTAGCGTGGTCGTCGAACCCGCTGTCTATCCAGGTAAGCCATGGACCTCACAGAACCCCGCTGCGAACCCTTCTACCAAGCGCAAGGCAACGAACTGACGCTGTTCGAACAGGCCTGGCGCCACGGCATGCCGGTGCTGATCAAAGGCCCCACCGGCTGTGGCAAGACCCGCTTTGTCCAGCACATGGCCCATCGCCTGAAACTGCCCCTGCACACCGTGGCCTGCCACGACGACCTCAGCGCTGCCGACCTGATCGGCCGACACCTGATCGGCGCCCAGGGCACCTGGTGGCAGGACGGGCCATTGACCCGGGCAGTGCGCGAGGGCGGCATCTGCTACCTCGACGAAGTGGTCGAAGCACGCCAGGACACCGTGGTGGTGCTGCACCCGCTGGCCGATGGCCGCCGCGAGCTGTTTCTCGAACGCACCGGCGAAGTGCTGCAGGCGCCGCCGTCGTTCATGCTGGTGGTGTCCTATAACCCCGGTTACCAGAACCTGCTCAAGGGCATGAAGCCCAGCACCCGCCAGCGTTTCGTGGCCCTGCGGTTCGACTATCCGCCCGCCGCCGAAGAAGCGCGCATCGTGCGCCGCGAGGCCGGGGTCGATGGCGCCCTGGCCAACCAGATCGTCAAGCTCGGCCAGGCCTTGCGGCGCCTGGACCAGCATGACCTGGAAGAGGTGGCCTCGACCCGCCTGCTGATTTTCACCGCACGGATGATCGGCGCCGGCATGAACCCGAGGCAGGCCTGCCTGGCTTGCCTGGCCGAGCCGCTCAGCGATGACCCGGTGACGGTGGCGGCGTTGATGGACGTGGTCGATGTCCACTTCGGCTGAGCAACTGCCCCGGCAGTTGCCGGGCGACCTGGCGATGTGGCTGTTCATCCTCGCCGAGCTGTCGGTGTTCGCCATCCTGATCCTGGCCTTTGCCGTGACCCATCACCTCAAGCCGCAGCTGTTTGCCGCCAGCCGCGCCTTGCTCGACGCCTCCACGGGCCTGGCCATGACCCTGAGCCTGCTCAGTGCCGGGGCGCTGGCGGCGCTGGCCCAGGTGCAGGTGCGCCAGGGGCAGCCGAGGCGGGCGGCATTGTTGCTGCTCGCCGCCTTACTGGTCGCCTGCGTCTACGTGTGGCTCAAGCTCGGCGAATACCGCCACCTGCTCGGCGCTGGGCTGGGTATCGAGCGCAACACCTTCTTCACCTTGTACTGGATTCTCACGGGCTTTCATTTTCTCCATGTGCTGCTCGGCATGCTGATCCTGGCCTGGCTGGCGCTGACGGCCTGGCGTCGCGGCTATGGCCCTGGCCAGTGCAGCGGCTTCGAATCCGGGGTGCTGTACTGGCACATGGTCGATCTGGTCTGGGTGCTGCTGTTCCCGCTGGTTTACCTGCTGGGTTGAGGAGGGCGCATGCCCACATCGATAGTTCTTTTGCTGTGCTGGCTTGCCCTGGCGTGCCTGAGCCTGGGCACGGTGATGCTCGGCCAGGGCACGGTCATCCTGCTACTGGCGGCGGCCAAGGCCTGGCTGATCACCGACGGCTTCATGGAACTGCGCCACGGCCCGCAGCGTTGGCGCTGGCTGTTGCTGAGCTGGGCCCTGGTGCTGGCGGCGCTGGTGGGCCTTGGCCTGCACCTGCGCGGCTAATACCTGAGTAAAACCATCGGCGTTTCTTGATCGCCATCAAGCAGGTTTTTGCCCCGCGCTTTCTATCATGGCCAGGCCAAGCAATGAGGAAGCGACCATGTCAGAGACCTTCACCAAGGGCATGGCCAGGAACATCTATTTCGGGGGAAGCGTGTTCTTCTTCCTGATATTCCTGGCTTTGACCTACCACACCGAACAGACCTTTCCCGAACGCAGCAACGTCGCGCAATTGACCGACGCGGTGGTGCGCGGCAAGACGGTCTGGGAGCAGAACAACTGCGTCGGCTGCCACACCCTGTTGGGCGAGGGCGCGTACTTTGCGCCGGAGCTGGGCAACGTGTTCAAGCGCCGCGGCGGCGAGGAGGGCTTCAAGCCGTTCATGCATGCCTGGATGAAAATGCAGCCGCTGGGCGTGCCCGGCCGCCGGGCCATGCCGCAGTTCAACCTGAGCGAACAGGAAGTCGACGACATCGCCGAATTCCTCAAATGGAGCTCGAACATCAATACCAATGGCTGGCCGCCAAACCAGGAGGGCTGAGTGATGAACGTTGCCAATCCGCATCTTAAATTTGCCTCCCAGGCCGTTGCCAAACCCTACTTCGTGTTCGCCCTGATCCTGTTCCTCGGCCAGGTGCTGTTCGGTTTGATCATGGGCCTGCAATACGTGATCGGGGACTTCCTGTTCCCGGCCATTCCGTTCAACGTGGCGCGCATGGTGCACACCAACCTGCTGATCGTCTGGCTGCTGTTCGGCTTCATGGGCGCCGCCTACTACCTGGTGCCGGAGGAGGCCGACCGCGAGCTGCACAGCCCGAAGCTGGCGATTTTGCTGTTCTGGGTGTTCGCCGCCGCCGGGGTGCTGACTATCCTCGGCTACCTGCTGGTGCCCTATGCCGGCCTTGCGCGGCTGACTCACAACGAGCTGCTGCCGACCATGGGGCGCGAGTTCCTCGAGCAGCCGACCATCACCAAGCTGGGCATCGTCGTGGTCTGCCTGGGCTTTCTCTACAACATCGGCATGACCCTGCTCAAGGGCCGCAAGACCACCGTGAGCATGGTGATGATGACCGGCCTGATTGGCCTGGCGGTGTTCTTCCTGTTCTCCTTCTACAACCCGGGGAACCTTGCCCGCGACAAGTTCTACTGGTGGTGGGTGGTGCATCTTTGGGTCGAGGGCGTGTGGGAACTGATCATGGGCTCGATGCTGGCCTTCGTGCTGATCAAGATCACCGGGGTCGACCGCGAAGTGGTGGAAAAATGGCTGTATGTGATCATCGCCATGGCGCTGATTACCGGCATCATCGGTACCGGCCACCACTTCTTCTGGATCGGTGCGCCCGAGGTGTGGCTGTGGGTCGGTTCGATCTTCTCGGCGCTGGAGCCGCTGCCGTTCCTGGCCATGGTCATGTTCGCCTTCAGCATGGTGAAAAACCGCCGCCGCCAGCACCCCAACCGCGCCGCCACATTGTGGGCCAAAGGCACCACGGTGACCGCGTTCTTCGGTGCCGGGGTCTGGGGTTTCCTGCACACCCTGGCCCCGGTCAACTTTTACACCCATGGCACGCAACTGACCGCCGCCCACGGCCACCTGGCCTTCTACGGTGCCTACGCGATGATCGTCATGACCCTGATCAGCTACGCCATGCCGCGCCTGCGCGGGCTCGGCGAGGCCGCCGATGAGCGTTCGCAGACCCTTGAAGTGTGGGGCTTCTGGCTGATGACCCTGTCGATGGTGATGATCACCTTGCTGCTCACCGCCGCCGGCGTGGTCCAGGTGCTGTTGCAGCGCTGGGCCGAAGACGGCACGGCCTTGCCGTTCATGTCCACCACCGATCAGTTGCGCGGGCTGTTCTGGGCGCGGCTGGTCAGCGGCGTGGGCTTTCTCGCGGGCCTGTTGTGCTACCTGCTGAGCTTTCGTCAGCGCGGGCGTGCAGCGCTGCGCGCGCCAGCCAGGGTAGTGCCGTCATGACCCCGGCGGTTGCTTGATCATGTGCGGCCCGGCTGATCCAGCGGGCCGCTTTCTGCTTTGTGCAAAGGAGGCAACATGGCCTTCACGGTTGAAATGGAAGAGTGGGTTGGCAGTGTCTGGCATCGTTTCATCACCCGCCGGGCGAGTGCCGATTTCCCCGCGGCGCAAGTAGCGCTGGCGCCGCGACAACGGGCCCTGGCCCTGTTGTTCAGGGCCATGGGCGGGGCGGGCGGCATGGGGGTGGAGGCGGCCAGCGAGCGTGACCTGCTGCTGCGCCGCAGCCTGTTGCAGCAGATCGCCGGCACCTGCAAGCAGGCGCCGCTGGCCTGGTGTGACGGGCATAATCTGCGCTTGCCGGCGCAGCTTGCGGTGTTCGCGGATGCTGCCTTGAACCAGGAGCTGTACCGCTGGCTGGCCATGCTCGCGGCGCAATCGGGGCCGATGCGTCATTGGGGGCGGGACAATCAGCGCTGGACGCGCGAGCTGCTGCAACGCTTTCCGGGGTTGGTGGGCCGTTACCAACGGCTGGTCGATGCCCACCTGCAACTGCGCCCGGATCCGGCCGCGCTGAGCGCCGATGAAGCGCGGCTTGAGCGCGCCTTGCGCCAGGCCCTGCGCGAGCCGGGCAGCGTCGAGGATTTTCCGCGCAGCGAACGGGCGGCCTGGCCACTGCCGCTGTGGCTGTATCCACCCCTGCAGCTTGCCAGCGCCCAGGCTGGCGACCTTGAAGACGCCCAAAACGAGCTGCCCAATACCCCCGGCGAGCAGCAGGGCGGACGCAAGCGCGCCACCCGCATCGAGGAGCGCCCGGCCAAGGGCGGCCTGTTGATCGTGCGCCTGGAGAACCTGTTCAGCTGGACCGAACACGTCGACCTCGACCGCTGGGCAGATGACAGCCAGGACCCGGATGCCGCCCGGGTGGCCGAGGACCTCGATCAGCTGACCTTGTCGCGCACCCGTATCCGCAAGGGCGGCGGCCTGAAACTGCACCTGGACCTGCCGCCGGCCCAGGTCGACGACATTCCCCTGGGCGACGGCATCAAGCTGCCGGAGTGGGACTATCGCCAGGGGCGCTTGCAGGCCAACTTCGTCAACCTGCAGCTGCTTGAACCCCGCGACTGCGAGCCCCAGCCACTGCCAGCACGGCTGCAAACCTCGGCACGGCGCTTGCGCCGGCAGTTCGAGCAACTGCGCACCGATCGCCAATGGTTGCGCCAGCAGCCTCAGGGCAGCGAGCTGGATTTGCAGGCCTGGCTGGATTTTCATGTCGAGCGCGTGCATGGCCAGTGTGCCGAGCGCGGCTTGTTCATGGAACAGCGCCACACGCGCCGGGACCTCGCCTGCCTGCTGCTGGCGGATGTGTCGATGTCCACCGATGCGCACCTGAACGATGAACAGCGGGTGATCGAAGTGATCCGCGACAGCTTGCTGCTGTTCGGCGAAACCTTGTCAGCAGTGGGGGATGACTTTGCCTTGTACGGCTTCTCGTCGCTGCGTCGCCAACAGGTGCGCCTGCAGCAACTGAAAGCCTTCGAGCAACGCTACAACGATGTCACGCGCGGCAAGATTCAGGGCCTCAAACCCGGTTACTACACCCGCATGGGCGCGGCGATTCGCCAGGCCAGCCAGTTGCTCGGCGGCTGCAAACGGCGGCGCAAGCTGTTGCTGCTGCTCACCGATGGCAAGCCCAATGACCTGGACCTCTATGAAGGGCGTTATGGCGTTGAAGACACCCGCGAAGCCGTGCACGAAGCCCGGCGCATGGGCTTGACGCCCTTTTGCATCACCATCGACCGCCAAGCCGGTGCTTATTTGCCGTACATGTTCGGCAGCAACGGCTACGCGCTGATTCGCCAGCCTGAGCAACTGCCGCTGCGTTTGCCGCAGCTGTATCGGCAGTTGACCCAGCCTTAGCGCGGTAACCAGAACACCATCGCCACGCAGAACAGCGTCAGGCCGATGCAAAACCACAGAAAGCGCAGTTGCTGGCGTGCCCCGGCCAACGCCGCGGTGGCCGGCAGCGGCATGCCGCAGTGCTCGCAAGTGCTGGCCCGGGCCGGGTTGGTGTGTTCGCAATACAGGCATACGGGCAGGGCGTTCATTCGAATTGCTCCAGCCGTGGCCGATCGAGAATGACGATGCGCCGCCCCTCCTGGGTGATGATCTTTTCATCGATCAGGCGGCGGATGATTCTTGAGAAGGTTTCCGGCTGGATCGACAAATGCCCGGCGATCAGCTGCTTGGCCATCGGCAGTTCGAACTGGCGTTCCACCGGCTGCGCGTGCATCAGTTGCGTCAGCAGGTAGCGCACCACCCGGTGGGTGGCATTCTTCAGCGACAGCGTTTCGATTTCATTGACCCGTTGGTGCAGGCGTACGCACAGCTTGCCGAGCAGGGCGAAGGTCAGCCGGCTGTTGCTCTGCAGCAGGCGCATGTAGGTGCTGGTCGACAGCCGATACAATTGCGATTGCCCGACCGCTTCGGCCGATGCCACATAGTTGGGGGTGTCCATCAGCATCATCGCTTCGGCAAAGGTCTGCCGCGGGCCGATGACTTCGAAGACCTTCTCCTGGCCGTCCGGGGTCAGACGGTAGATTTTCACCGCGCCGGCGATCACGAAGTAGAACGCCTCGGCCGGCTCACCCTGGCGGAACAGCGGCTCGCCCTTGTCGACGCTCAGCAGCTGGCTGTTGCCCATCAGTTCGTCGAGCTGCTCGTCGTTCAACGGCTCGAACAAGTGGTGGCTGCGCAGGATCTGGTGGTGGACGCGGTGAAGCACCATGGCGATTCATCCTCAAGCGGGAAAGGGGCACGGACCAGGAGGTTCTGATCGAGCAAGAGCCGGGCCAGGCGACGAGCCCCGGGGTTTCTGACGCGCTGATGCTGGTGGGTGAAAAATACCCTGGGCAAATGGGTTGAATTGACCATTCAAGGGTCATTTCTACCCTTGTTCTATCGACTTCAGCCTGCAATCACGTCAGGGCACAACCCTTGCACTAGCGTATTCAACAGCGATTGGCAGCCTACGCCGTTACACGTCGCGCGCCTTGACGTGCGACAAGGGCGGCAGCCTGCCGATGGCAGATGATGACGCCGGTTCAGTACCACCCGGCAACAAGGTAAGGAGAGGCTTGATGCAAGTACTTGATCGCCGTAAAGCGCTGGCCATCGTGCCGCTCTTGCGCCTGGCGTTCCGGCCGATGTTCCTCGCGGGCTGTGCGCTGGCAGTGCTGGCGATACCGCTGTGGCTGGCGGCCCTGAACGGCGCCCTGGGCAACTGGCAGCCGGCCGGCGGCTGGCTGGCCTGGCACCGCCATGAACTGGTGTTCGGTTTTGGCCTGGCGATCATTGCCGGCTTTCTGCTCACGGCGGTGCAGACCTGGACCGGGCAGCCGGGCCTGAGCGGCAAGCCGCTGGCGGGCCTGGCGTTGTTGTGGCTGGCGGGGCGAGTGGCGTGGCTGGCGAATGTGCCCTGGCCGTTGCTGGCGCTGCTGGAGCTGGGTTTCCCGTTGCTGGTGGCCGTATTGATGGGCCGCACCCTGTGGCGGGTGCGGCAGAAGCGCAATTACCCGATAGTGATGGTCTTGCTGCTGCTGACGGCGGTCGATGGCCTGGCGGTGTATGGCCTGGTGCAAGGCCACGATGGCTGGCAGCGCCAGGGCGTGCTCGGCGGCATCTGGCTGGTGGCGGCGATGATGGGCCTGATTGGCGGGCGGGTGATTCCATTCTTCACCCAGCGCGGGTTGGGGCGGACCGAGGCAGTCGTGCCCTGGCCCTGGCTCGACTGGCTGTTGCTGGCAGGGTCGGCGCTGGTGGCGGTGTTGTATGCGGTGGGGCCTGCCTTGACGGCGAATGCCGGGATCGGCCTGTTGTTTGCCGCCCTGGCGCTCGGGCATGTAGTGCGCCTGTGGCGCTGGCATGACCGCGGGATTTGGCAAGTGCCGCTGCTGTGGTCGTTGCACCTGGCCTACGCTTGGTTGGCCCTGGCCTGCCTGGGCATGGCCCTGTGGCATTTCGGCGTGCCATTGAACCCGAGCCTGGCGGTGCATTGCCTGACTATCGGCGCCATGGCCGGGTTGATCCTGGCGATGATTGCCCGCGTCAGCCTTGGCCATACCGGGCGGGCGTTGCTGCCGCCGACGGGGATGACCCTGGCGTTCGTTCTGCTCAACCTGGCGGCTGTCAGCCGGGTGGTGCTGGTGCTGTGGATGCCGCTGGGCGGCTTGTGGCTGGCGGGTATGTGCTGGGTACTGGCGTTTGCCTTGTATGCCTGGCGCTATGCACCGATGCTGCTGCGCGCCCGGGTTGACGGGCACCCTGGTTAAGCGCCTGGAGGCGAAGGATGTGGTATCCGTATTTACTGGTGATTCATCTACTGGCGGCGATTGCCTTTATCGGCACGCTGTTTTTTGAAGTCGTCATCTGGCAGACGGCGCGGCGGCAAGTGCCGGCTGCGGCGCAGGCCGGGGTCGACCAGGCGCTGTCGGTGCGTTCGCGCAAGGTGCTGCATGGCGTGGTGTTGCTGCTGTATGGCGCCGGTGTTGGCCTGGCCTGGCATCACCGCGCGGCCTTGAGCCAGCCGTTGGCCAGCAGCTTTGCCAGCCTGCTGAGCCTGAAGATCGTCCTGGCCCTGAGCATCATTGGGCATTACCTGTTGCTGGCGTTCTGGCTCAAACGCGGACGCTTGAGCGAGGGGCGTGCACGTTGGATTCGCTGCAGCATTCTTGGCCATATGTTGGTGATCGTGGTACTGGCCAAGGCGATGTTCTATTGGCATTAGCCTGCGCCGTACTCAGGCGGGCCCTACTTGTAGGAGCGGGCTTGACCCGCGATGAGGCCAGTACAGCCAGTACATCAGGTGTCGTCTGGATTGCGACCTCTG
>RCUI01000228.1_pt1 | contig 21198 bp, 13 predicted proteins | sample 2166121 | NCBI WGS metagenome assembly RCUI01 (sample SAMN09932700, study PRJNA488358) | compost metagenome | feature: garden; material: soil; isolation source: compost soil in succinic acid-enriched culture | place: Germany: Experimental Botanical Garden Goettingen | collected 2016-01-27
AAGCACAAAGCCCCGAATTATCGAGGCTTTGTGTGGAATTGGTGGGCCGGGGTAAGTTGAATCGACTGATTAATATATTGATTAATAGGCTTAATTTCGGTTTGAATTTTAGCCTGGAATACCAACTGGAATGCTGAGATACCTATTCCCAGCCTGCCAACAAACAACAGTGACGAGTGTAAGTCGACCTGCGCCCAAATCGCGGTCGACCTGGTCGAAGCGTCAGCCTGCTTCGACTGACCTGCGCGAGCTCCTGATCCGATCGTCGGCCCGGCTCGACACCGACGCGGCGCATCGAACTGAAGGCATAGCCCGCCATCAGCCTGCACTGCACTTGCCTGAGGTTTTTCACCACGATCAGATGCACCTAGAGGGCTGCTCTCAAGCTAAGCGGGTAGATGGGAAATCGCTTCGCTTCAGGATGCCGAATATTGGGTTGAGCTTTCAGCTTTACGACAGTTACGGCTCAAGCTAAGGTGCTGGCATAAGGACATTATCCCCCACCATTTGTCCACGGAAGGTTCTAGGGTGCACGTGGTGCGCCCGTCCATTCCGAAATTGTGGCACCCCGAAACGCGCGCTTGGCAAGGTGCTGTCATTGATCCAACTGGATTGGTCTTTGACGCATCCGTGTCGGTAATGCGGTCATGCTGAACATCAAGAATGCTTAATTGAAGGCGGAAGGTATGGATTTTTCGACGTTGTTGCACCTATGGGGTGCAGCAAGCTCTGAGCAGCTGATCGCACCCAAAATGGTTGTTGGTCTCGTTTTCATTCTTTGCGCTTGGTATTTCGTCCGTTACTTCTGTAGGTCATTCAAGCTTAGCGCCCAGCTGAAACGTTTGACTGTTAGCTTGCACAACGTGAAAACTCTCGCTCCACCTCTTCGGCGCTCTGAGCTTGAACGTCTGTTCCGTGGCGGCAGATTGGAGCATTCCTGGCGTGAGTATGCTGAAACGCTGCACGATCAGTTCGAGCCCAAGGAGGGCGAACAGGTTCTTGTCCGATCGCGAGCCACTGCCGGTGCTGCACACTTCTTCTCACCGCAAAGTGTGGTTGATACCCCGCTGGGGACCGAGTTCTATAAGCACCTACCGGGTATCTTGACCGGTATCGGGATCGTCGGAACCTTCTTCGGCCTGATGCTAGGTCTTCAGCACTTTGACCCGAGCACGCCTGAACAGGTTAACGCCAGCGTCGATAAGCTGTTGAAAGACGTGCTGTTCGCTTTCATCGGCTCCTTCATTTCAATCATGGCCTCTATCGCCGTCACGCTTACTGAAAAGTGGCGCTTGGGACACTGCTACAAGCTGCTTGAGGCATTTAATGAAACCATCGACGGACTTTTTGACAGCGGTGTCGGCGAGGAATACCTGGCCGAGCTGGTGCGATCAAGTGCTGAAAGCTCGGTGCAAACCCGTCAGTTGAAGGACAGCCTGGTAACCGATCTGCGGGAAATGCTACAGAACCTGGTTGATACCCAGGTCCGTGAAAGCCTCAAATTGGCAGATACCTTGTCGACGACCTACCGTGACTCGGGGCAGCTGCTGGCCGACCAGGTGAGCGGCGCAATTGAAAATAGCCTCAAGTCGCCGCTTGAAGCCATCGCGGGGGCCGTGCAGGCCGCCAGTGGCGATCAGTCCGGGCAGGTACAGAACCTGCTTCAGGATGTTCTGGTGGCGTTTATGAACAAGCTGGAAGGTACGTTCGGCCAGCAGTTCAATGGCCTGCACGAGTTGATGGGCCAGTCGGTTGCCGCCATGCAGTCGATGCAGCAGGGCTTCTCGACGCTGATCCAGGATATGCGTTCGGCTAGCGAGTCCTCGAATCAAAACAGTTCGACCATGATTGCCCAGCTACTGGCCGATATGCAGGCCGGACAAAACGCCATGCAAGCGGGGATGAACGAGATGCTCGCCAATCTGCAGGCTTCGGTTGCCCGTATCGGCAACGAAGGGGAGGGGGCTGGCGCGCGAATGGCCGAGCAACTGGAGAAGCTGTTCGCTCAAAGCGAGGCTCGCCAACAGGCAATGGCTGAGAATCTCCAGGCTTTTGTCGAGTCGATCAAGCAGAGCATCGGCCAAGGCCAACAGGAAACCATGGCCAAGATTGCAGGCTCGGTCGAGGTGCTGGGTGAGCAGCTTTCTGCAGTCTTCAAGCAACTGGAACAGGGCCAGCAGCAGATGGATCAATCCACCCGCGCTGCCCAGGCAGTCCTGCACCAAGGCACCCGTGAACTGGTGGGCGGCCTCGACGAGCAGGTCAAGGCGTTGCTGCAGACGGTTTCCGAGCAACAGAAGTCTGCCCAGGACACCGTCAATGCATTGAGTGCCCAGACTGAGCAGCATCTGCAAAGTATGCAGCTGGGTGCGGATAAGATGCGGGCGGCGGCTGAGCGGTTTGAAACCGCCGGACAAAGCGTTGCGCGAGCCAGTGAGTCGACTGCGGGGCTGATGGGTACAGTTCAGGGCGCGGGTACTGAGCTTGCACAGGCTTCGCGTGAGCTGAATACCGTTGTCGCGGACTACCGGAACAATCGTGAAGCGTTAGCGAAAACGCTCGCGGTCATTGAAGGGGTAGTTGCCAGTGCGCAAGGGGAAGCGAGCGGTCGCAGCCAGTATCTCCAGGACCTGAAGGTTCAAAGCGAGCGGATGCAGTCGCTCAATCGCGAAGTGTATGAATACCTCGAAAACATCAGTGGTGTGCTGGGTAACGGCTTCAAGGAATTCGGTGAAGGCATGGATCGGGCGTTGAGACAAACTCTGGGTAGCCTCGACACCGAGCTCGACAAAGCAGTCAAGAGCCTCGCAGGCGGTGTGGAAGGGGTGAAGGAAAGTCTTGAAGACTTCGGCGACATCATGGAACGCATCAAGCGGTAACGGAGGCTAGTCGATGTTTGGTAAGCAAATGCCTTCGGCGGCCCGTTCAAAGGATGAGGGAGAAAAACCGTTCTGGATCTCCTTCGCTGATTTGATGACCGCGATGATGATTCTGTTCCTTGTGGTCATGGTGGCGGCTTTGAGCTCTGTGACGCAGCGGATCAACCAGGCGGAGCAGGGGGAGAAGCAGCGGAGCAAGGACATCAGTCAGATTTGCGAGCACCTGAGCCTCAAGGCGAAGACTGCCAGCAAGACCATCGTCGTGGACTGCAAGGATAACCGGATCAGCTTCGGCGATGCTGGCCGCTTCGGGCATAACCAGTACGCGCTGAGCAACGATGGCCAATCGGCACTTCAGGAGGTCGTGCCGATGATTCTGGACGCGGCCAACAGTGAAGCGGGACGTAAGTGGTTCAAACAGGTCGTGATCGAGGGGTCGACCGACACCGACGGTTCCTACCTCTATAACTTGCACCTGTCATTGCAGCGCTCGGAGTGGGTGATGTGCAGCCTGCTCGATAGCCGCAGCCCGCTCCAGGTCGGATTGTCGCCGGAGCATCAGCAGCAGATCAGATCGATGTTTTTGGCGGGGGGTGTGTCGTTCAACAATGCAAAGGACACCAAGGAAGAAAGCCGGCGAGTGGAGTTGCGCATGCAGTTCTTTGGCTTGAAGGAGAAGGAGGGCAGTCTCAAGCCTGATGTGCCGGTGTTCACTAACACTGACGTGGAAAAATGTCAGTTGGCGATGAATCGATGACCAGCTCGATCGCGAGGCTTTCCGCTGCCATTAGCCAAAGCCTGTCAGCTCATCGCACGGTGCAGGCTCCAGAACCCTTGGAGCGGTTCCCCCGTCTGGCTGCTGCGGGAGTCGATCTTTACGAGCGATTCGAGCGCGCCGAAAAAGCCTTGCCGCCACCCGAAGAAAAGCGCCGTGCTGCGATAAGCAAGTTTCGCAATGTACTGCCACTCAACGCCTCGGAATGGCGCTTGGTATTCGCCGGCCTTTCAGACAAGAGTGAGCGAGTCGGGCCCATTCTGGACGATGACCAGCTTTACGCTCGGGTACACGAAGAAGTCCATCAGCGTATCGAGAAGCGAAGGCTGAGCCGCCGGGATTGGTTGGCGCTGTGCTTCAGCTACTTTGGATACGACGCTGCTACGCCTGCGCAGAACGCCAATTGGTGCCTGCTGCGCGAAGATGTTCAGCTCGGTTTCGAATGTGTCAGAGACCAGCAGAAGCGCGTGAAGGAATGGGTGCAGATCGTTCAGCAGCATCAGGAGCTTTTTTCCGAGCAGGCAGGTGCCACGCTGGGTGGCCAGATGTTCAAGGGCGAGATCAGCGACCTTTCTGCATTACAGACGATTGCGCAGATTCCGGATAACAGCTGGCTGTGGCGCAGGATTTTTACCGTGCTGATTTCTCGCATTTTCATGCTGGATGACGCCGAGTTCTCTCAGCGTTTGGCCGACCTGGTCGACATCGGCCGGCAGCACCCGCGGTACATGAACGACATTTTGAGCGCATGCCTGTCGCGTTACCACTTGGCAGCTTATCGGGAGAAACCATCGTCACTGCTCAAACAGCTCGCGCTCGACAATTGGGGTAGTCCGCAGATCCGCTCCAGGCAAAACAGCTGGCTGCAATATGTCGATAAAGATGTCTGTGCGATGGTGGTGGCGTGGTTTGCGAAGGAAGATCTGGAGCACTTCTTCAACCTGCTCAAAGGGGAGGCAGAAGTCGATCAATCTCGTCTGCATTATTGGCTGCGTTTTGCCAACCAGATGAGTTACACCCGGATTGTCATGGGTTCGGATGCCTGGCATGACAGCGGGCGAGACTTCGTCCACTTCCGAGAGAAGAACAAAGGGCGCCTCAGCCGACTGGTAGGTGGCCCCGGTCATAACAACGCCGTCATCATGCAGATCGGGAACTACTTTTTCGTGGAGTTCTCCGGTACCGGTAATGCCTGCTATGTGTATCAAGCAGACAAGTCACCATTCAATCCAGACAAGTTGCAGCTCGAATTGGCGAGCGAGCTGAAGCAGCCTAATCGTGCACTGGATCGAATGCGGCATTCACCTGCCCCCAGCCGCCCGGACCGCATAGAGGGTTGGCTCAGCAAATTCGATTATGCCCTCGAGCAATGGGGTATTCGTGTACAGAGTCAAGCCGCAGCGGCAGGTTCAGCCAAGCCGTTGCCTTTTGAAGACCAGGTCCGTGACGCTCTAAAGTCGGTCAAACATAAGGTCTATGATCAGCGCGAACGCGGCGGTGCATTTCAGGTCCAGCTTGATGATCATGACCCGGCCGCAGTAACTGCACTGCAGCGCCTGGGCTTCAGGCCCGTCAATAACCAGCCACTCCGGTTCTGGAGACAGTAATGCTCAAGCGTTTCCTCAAAGGCATTGGCCTGCAGCCGAATTCGGCTGCAGAAAAGACTGAGCCGGTTTTTTCCATTGAGGAGCAGGGTATCTGTTATCCCCTGGGCTTGTCGGAGAATACCGAGTCCTGGTCGCTGGCCAGTTATCTTGATCAGCTGGAAGAAGAGGAGTTCGTCTCCCAACTGAGCGATCGCTGGCTGCTGACGTGGGATGAGCTCTACCGGCTGCTGGATGGGCCCGAGCACGTAACAAGTCTGCCGCTCTTGGGGTTGCCGCCGCTGACAGCCCTCATCCCTCAATTGAGCAGCCAGGGCAGTCTTGCCTCCGACGATTTCAAGGTCTCTATCAGTGGCTGGCGCGATCCGCAGTCCAATGCCAATGTGCAGGTGCAGCGAACGGGCGCCATCGTTCAATATCAGGGAGCCACAGAGCTTCTGCCTGAGGCGGCCTGGAAACTGACCGGTGCGGTACGACAGCTTTATCTGGCACAACAAAATGAGCCCGGTGAAGTAACCAACCAGATCGGCTGGGCCAGCATCAGAAAGCTGGCGCGCAAGGCTGGCGCTGGTATGGATGGCTTCCTGGACAAGACCGTTGTTATCAAACCCGAGAAACTGCGGCTCAACCCACGAAAGTCGACATTAGGCGACACACCGGTTATCGAGTTGCAACCGAGCTTTGATGGCCAGCCGGCCAACTGGCTTGAGAGCTTTGACGGTGCCAAGCAGGTTCAGGATCGATACCGGGTAACGGGTGACGATGGCTCGCTGACTCATGTTCTGATTGAGCCTGAAGTCAAATCGGTACTGGACTACGTGCGTTCGTTACCCGGGCGTCGGGTTGCTGGTGACGATGCCCTCTCATTCGTCCGTAACCCTTACAGCACACTCGGCGAAAGTGCCGCACACGTGCTGGATGCCGAAGCCTATGAGGACGAGCTCGCCGAGGCTGGAATTTTCTTTCATCGCTTCCATCTGGAACCCAAACTGGATGAAGCGGGCCAGCGTATCGAGCAGGTAACACTGACGCTCGAACCGATTTCTCCAACCCCGCAAGCGCCTATCGAAATTGAGTTCAAAGCCGCCCATGAATTCGCGCCGCTTGTGCATGAGCTGCAGCTGAAGTTGGCCGCCGGTATGCCTGCGGGCTTCTGGCAGGGCTATGAGCTGGAGCTCAGCGATTTTGATTTGCGCCAGTTGGCAGGCATCAATGACCTGCTTAAACGGTGGCAAAACGAGGCGGCCGGTATCGAGTTTGACTCGGTCTTGGACCTTTCCCTCTACGGCGACCGTGTGACGGGCATTGGGGAAGCGGAAAGAATTACTTCGCCTTTCCTGGTCAAAGAGGCGACCGAGAACTGGTTGCCGAAGGATGTGGCAGCGCTGGGCATCGACGCAGAAATCCTGGGTCGGTGGGATCCTTCCGATCTTACTCAATTTGAAGCGTTTGGGCAGCGGCTGGATGAAGCACGCGCTGCCGGTGATGACACGGTCTGTTTGCCAGAGTCCGAGACACCACTCTCGATTGCCGCAGCAGAACAACTGTTGGATGCCTGGTCGAAGAAGATTGCACCTGTCGAGACCGGCCAAGTTGAGCAACGGGAGAAAGTTGGCCGCGCCGTACTGCAAATCGGCCACAACATTGACGAGCCGACTTACGTACAGGTACGTCAAGCAGCGTTACGCGCCGCTTTGGATGCAACGCCAGAGTTGCCTGGTTTGCTCAAGCCTGAGGTCGTTCTGCGTGACCATCAGTTGCAAGGCGTGGCGTGGTTGCAGCATTTGTTCCGCTTGTCCCCCACGGACGTATCGGGTTGCTTGCTCGCTGATGACATGGGGCTTGGGAAAACGATCCAGTTGCTCACCTTCCTGGTCTGGTACCTGGAACAGTACCCAAACGATCAGCCAACGCTGATCGTCGCTCCGGTTTCGTTGCTCGATAACTGGGAGCGAGAGCTTCACCGTTTCTTTTTTGCTGACGCACTGCCCGTATTGAAGCTGTACGGCTCGGCCTTGAGTGCGGTGAAGTTCAAGAAAGATGAAATCCCTGCGGACTTGAAAGCCAAAGGCATCAAGAACCTGCTGCGCCCGGGTTGGATGGGCGATGCCCGAATCGTCCTGACGACTTACGAGACACTGCGCGATCAGGAGTTTTCCCTGGCGCGCCAGCAATGGTCCATCGTCGTCTGTGACGAAGCTCAGAAGCTGAAGAACCCGGCGGCACTGGTGACTCAAGCGATCAAAGCTATCCCCGCACGCTTCCGAGTGGCGTGTACTGGTACACCAGTCGAAAATACCTTGATCGATCTCTGGTGTCTGTTCGACTTCATTCAGCCAGGATTTCTGGGCGGCTTGAACCAGTTCGGTCGCGACTATCAGCGCCCCATCGAAGCCGCACTGGAGCGTGATACGGATGCGCTGGAACGTCTGCGTGGGCTGATCGAACCGCAGACTTTGCGGCGGACCAAGCAGGACATCGCCAAGGACCTGCCGGCCAAAATCGAAGACGCGGCATGCCGTTCACTCGGCATGCATGCCCTGCAGCGTAACCTCTATCTGTCCGAAATATCCGCATACAGCCAAAAGCAGCAGATCGAAGAGCAGCTAGATCAAAAGACCTCCGGCATGCTGGGTTTGCTGCACAAGCTCAAGCTGATTTGTGCTCATCCTTACAGCGTTCAGCCAGACACGCGGTTGCGCGACAACTCGCCGAAGCTTCAGTGGCTGATCCAGACGCTCGAGTCGATCAAAAGGGCTGGCAACGGCGACAAGGTCATCGTCTTTACCGAGTTACGAGATATTCAGCGTGAATTGCAGCACGCGATTCAGCAGCATTTCGGGTTTCGGGCGACGGTCATCAATGGCGATACCAGTACCAGCAGTCAGAGCTTTAATAGCCGGCAGAGGCTCATCGATCAATTTCAGGAGCTGCCAGGTTTCGCCGTCATCATCCTGTCCACTATCGCAGTCGGATTCGGGGTGAACGTGCAGGCCGCCAACCACGTCATTCACTTCACGCGTTGCTGGAACCCGGCCAAGGAAGATCAGGCGACCGATCGGGCCTATCGGATTGGGCAGCAGAAGGATGTGTATGTGTACTATCCGACGGTTCGAGATGCAGCGATGCCGACGTTTGAGGCGACGCTGGATGAACTTTTGAGTAAGCGACGGGCGTTGGCGCGGGATATGTTGAGTGGGGCTTCGGAGCTTCAGACTTCGGATTTTGAGGGATTGCTGGGGGCGCGGTGAAGGCTGAGCCTTTAATTAATCAAAATCACAATCGAATTAGGAAGGTGACGGCCAGCCTCGACACACTGTTAATGCCTGCCTCCCTATGCGGGGTTACTTAGCTATGTGTCAATTATGCGTGCAGGTTGTTCATTACTGCATTTGCAATTGCGGAGCTTTCAGCCGTCTGAGGGGGTTCTAACGCAGTACTGCCAGCGAGGCCTGCCTGGATTGTTTACCTGTGAGCTTGTCCAGTCTTGGCGCCGGCAGCTCAATGGCCTACGGTGCGCTGAAGTTTGCATCGCAGGTCGCATACGTCGAAGCAGCTGTGGTGTCCATGATGTCGAGTAGGTTGAGCGAAGAGCTATCCGCCTCGGCATCGCATTCTTCGTGACGGCGGCATCGATGGCCTATTGGATTACTCGCATCCGCTGTTCTGTGAGCGCAACTGCCTTTGCTTTCTCACCGTGGACAGCTCCCGGCAGCTTCAGGACAGACGGGGGATAGGAATGATCCAGCGGCGTGATCCAATCGCACGGGGGATGTTCATTTCGCCATGCTCTGACGTCACAACGCCGCGCGAGTAGCTTGAGTGGAATACTGGTGCTACCTCTGCGCAAAAAACAACGCGTTTTGATGGGGCGCGAGCTTTACCCATGCTGGCTGGATAGATATTGTGACGTCATTCGCACACAGTTAGGTCAAAGAGCCATCAGGGACGTAATCAAGGGTTATAGCGTACAATTTTACGCCGTCCCAATAATCGCCTCGCCAACCAGATATGCGAGGTCAAGGCAGTTCAACGGGACGGATACATGGACAAGAATTCACTGACTGAGCGTGACATCTGCAGCAAATACATCACACCGGCCATCACCGCGGCGGGCTGGGATTTGCACAAGCAGGTTCGTGAGGAAGTCAGCTTTACCAAGGGGCGCATCATCGTCCGTGGCAAGCTGCACAGCCGAGGCGAATCGCGCCGCGCCGACTACATCCTGTATCACCAGGCCAACCTGCCGCTGGCGGTTATCGAGGCCAAGGACAACAAGCACGCGCTCGGCGCCGGTATGCAGCAGGCGCTCGGTTATGCCGAGGCGCTGGATGTGCCGTTCGTATTCTCCAGCAACGGCGACGGCTTCCTCTTCCATGATCGCAGTGGCACCGGCGCGCAAAAGGAAACCGAACTGAGCCTGGAGCAGTTTCCCAGCCCCGATGAACTCTGGCAGCGCTACTGCCAGTGGAAGGGCCTGAGTGGCGAAAGCCAGCAGAAAGCCGAAGCCCCGTATTACGACGACGGTTCCGGGCGCATGCCGCGCTACTACCAGATGAACGCCATCAACCGCACCGTCGAGGCCGTGGCGCGCGGGCAGGATCGCATCCTGCTGGTCATGGCCACCGGTACCGGCAAGACCTACACCGCCTTCCAGATCATCTGGCGCTTGTGGAAGTCCGGGCAGAAGAAACGCATCCTCTTCCTCGCCGACCGCAACATCCTCGTCGACCAGACCAAGAACAACGACTTCAAGCCCTTCGGCCAGGCGATGACCAAGATTGCCAAACGGCAGATCGAAAAGTCCTACGAAATCTATCTGTCGCTGTATCAGGCCGTGACCGGCAACGAAGAAGAGAAGAATGTCTACAAGCAGTTTTCCCGCGACTTCTTCGACCTCGTGGTGATCGACGAATGCCACCGAGGCAGCGCCTCCGAAGACTCGGCCTGGCGCGAGATTCTCGACTACTTCTCCGGTGCCACCCACATCGGCCTGACCGCTACGCCGAAGGAGACCAAAGAGGTTTCCAGTATCACCTACTTCGGTGAGCCGGTGTACAGCTACACCCTCAAGCAAGGCATCGAAGATGGCTTCCTCGCCCCGTACAAAGTGGTGCGCATCGACTTCGACAAAGACCTGCAAGGCTGGCGCCCGCCCAAGGGCACGCGCGACAAGAACGGTGAGCTGATCGACGACCGCGTCTATGACCTCAAGGACATGGACCGCGACCTGGTGATCGAAGCGCGCACCCAGTTGGTCGCCCGCAAGGTGACCGAATACCTGACCGCCACCGACCCCTTCCAGAAAATCATCATCTTCTGCGACGACATTGACCACGCCGAGCGCATGCGTCAGGCCCTGGTCAACCTCAACCCCAAGCGCGTTGAGGAAAACCGCAAATACGTGATGCGCATTACCGGCGACGACAAGGAAGGCAAGGCCGAGCTGGACAACTTCATCAACCCCGAGTCGCGCTACCCGGTGATCGCCACCACCAGCAAACTCATGACCACCGGCGTTGATGCCCAGACCTGCAAACTGGTGGTGCTCGACCAGCACATCAAATCCATGACCGAGTTCAAGCAGATTATCGGTCGTGGCACCCGTATCAACGAGGATTACGGCAAGTACTGGTTCACCATCATGGACTTCAAGAAAGCCACCGAACTGTTTGCCGACCCGGCCTTCGACGGGGAGCCGGTGGTAATCTACAACCCCGAGGGCGACTCCTCACCGGTGCCGCCGGAAGAAACCGAGGGCGAAGAGGGTGACGTGATCGACGGTGGCGCTGGGCCAACCGAAGGTGACGAAACCACCGGCGGCGCTGACGACGATGGCGGCAAGAAGCGCGTCAAATACGTGATCAACAACGTCGCCGTGCACGTCATTGCCGAGCGCGTGCAGTACTACGGCCCGGACGGCAAGCTGATCACCGAATCGCTACGCGACTACACCCGCACCTGCGTTCAGAAACAGTTTGTCTCGCTGGATGACTTCCTGCGCCGCTGGAGCGATGCCGAACAGAAGAAAGTCATCATCGATGAACTGGCCGCTCAAGGCGTGATGTGGGAAGCCCTGGACGACGAAGTCTCAGCCAAGCGCGGCCAGCCGCTCGATCCGTTCGACCTGATCTGCCATATCGCCTTCGACCAGCCGCCGCTCACCCGCAAGGAGCGCGCCGAGCAGGTGAAAAAACGCAACTACTTCGCCAAATACTCCGGCGCCGCCCGCCAGGTACTGGAAGCCCTGCTCGACAAATACGCCGACACCGGCGTCGAACACATCGAAGACATCAAGATTCTTCAGCTGGCGCCGTTCAGCCAGATCGGTGCGCCGATTGAGCTGGTCAAGGCCTTTGGCGGCAAACCGGGCTATCAGCAGGCCATTCAGGAGCTTGAGCGACAGCTCTACGGATAACCGATGCCCAACCTTAATTCATTTGAAATCGCAGCTGCGCTCATCCGTAAGGGCTTTGTTCTGACCGTCAAAAATCAACATGCTAACGGGTATGAGCAACCTGATTTTAACGGTCGTGTATTCGTCAAAATGAGCAAAACGGGTGCTCCTGTTGCCAAGCAGCCCTTCCTCATTCATCCAGAACATGCCACCGCAGGTAAATGGGACTCCATCAAGGTACTTTCCCCTTCGTTGCCAAATACCGGGTATCGAAACACCAACATGACGGGTTATCCCACCGTAGCTGGCTCTGACAGTAAATTAGCAATTGCATTGGATATCGCTACAGAGGCCGACCTTCATCAACTGCTTGATCTACTCGGTTATAAATCCTCTGTTTCTGCCCTCCAGTCCGCGACTCCTAAATCTTCGGTCTCAACAGAGGAATTTCTAAACGATCCCAACCTCACCGACACCGAACGCGATGCCCTGATCAAAGCGCGCATCGGCCAGAGCAGCTACCGCGACGACCTGCTGGCCTACTGGGGCGGCTGTGCGATTACCGACTGCTGCGTACCGGAGTTGTTGCGGGCCTCGCATATCAAACCCTGGCGTGCTGCCAGCCCGGCCGAGCGGCTTGATCCGTTCAACGGGCTGTTGCTCACCCCCAATCTTGATCTGGCCTTCGACCGTGGCCTGATCAGCTTTGACGATCAGGGGCAGATTCTCCTTGGCGAGGATCTCGACCCCGACAGCGCCCGTGCGCTCAACATCACCCCTTGTCTGCGCTTGCGCCAGATCAAGCCGCAGCATCGCGACTATCTAGCCTGGCACCGTGAACACCTTTTCAGGAAGTAAGCATGTCCATCAGCAGCACCATCAAATCCATCCAGGACATCATGCGCAAGGACGTCGGCGTCGACGGTGATGCGCAGCGTATTGGCCAGCTTGTGTGGATGCTGTTCCTGAAAATATTCGACGACCGCGAGCAGGAGTGGGAGCTGCTCGATGACGACTACCGTTCGCCGATTCCGGAGAGTTGCCGCTGGCGTACCTGGGCGGCCAACCCGGAGGGCATCACCGGTGATGCCCTGAAGGACTTCATCGACAACAACCTGTTCCCGCAGTTGCAGAACCTCCACGAATACAGCACCACGCCGGCCACCTATGTGGTGCGTGGCGTGTTCGAGGATGCCTACAACTACATGAAGTCCGGCCAGTTGATCCGCCAGGTGATCAACAAGATTCAGGAAGGGGTGGACTTTAACAAGGCGCAGGAGCGCCACGCCTTTGGCGACATGTACGAGCAACTGCTGCGCGACCTGCAGAACGCCGGCAATGCCGGTGAGTTCTACACCCCGCGCCCGGTCACCGAATTCATGGTACGCATGGTGGACCCCAAGCTGGGCGAAAAGGTCATGGACCCGGCCTGCGGCACTGGCGGCTTCCTCACCTGCAGCATCGAGCACAAGCGCAAGCGCTATGTGCAAACCGCCGAGGACGAGCGCGCCCTGCAGGCGAGCATCTTCGGCGTGGAGAAAAAGCCACTGCCGCACCTGCTGGCCACCACCAACATGATCCTGCACGGCATCGAAGTACCCAACCAGATCAAGCACGACAACACCCTGGGGCGCCCGCTTATCAGCTGGGGGCCGGCTGAGCGGGTCGATTGCATAGTCGCCAACCCGCCGTTCGGTGGCATGGAAGAAGACGGCATCGAAACCAACTTCCCCACGGCCTTCCGCACCCGTGAAACCGCCGACCTGTTCCTGGTGCTGATCATGCACCTGCTCAAGGACGGCGGCCGCGCCGCCGTGGTGCTGCCCGACGGCTTCCTCTTTGGTGAAGGCATCAAGAGTCGCATCAAGGAAAAGCTGCTGACCGAGTGCAACCTGCACACCATTGTTCGCCTGCCCAACGGCGTGTTCAACCCCTACACCGGCATTAAGACCAATCTGCTGTTCTTCACCAAGGGCACGCCCACCAAGGACGTGTGGTTCTACGAGCACCAGTACCCGGTCGGTTACAAAAGCTATTCCAAGACCAAACCCATGCGCGTCGAAGAGTTTGCCGTCGAGGAAGCTTGGTGGGGCAGAGAGGCCGATGGCTTTGCCGCGCGGCAGGAGAACGAGTTCGCCTGGAAGGTCAGCTTCGACGACCTGCAAAACCGCAACCTGAACCTCGACTGCAAGAACCCTCACGTCGGCGAACAGATCAGCCACGACCCGAACGAACTGCTGCGTGACTACGCCGCGCTGCAAGGCGAGATTGGCGAGCTGCGCGATCAGCTCAAGGCTGTGCTGGCCGAGGCCTTTGCCACACAGGTGGCGGAGCGTGAAGCATGAGCGCAGTCTTGACCGAGAACCTGCCACTGCTGGCCGGCGCGCCCAATGGCATCAAAAAGCTACGTGAGCTAATTCTGGAGCTGGCGGTGCGCGGCAAGCTTGTGCCGCAAGACCCGAGTGATGAGCCAGTCAGTGAGTTACTGAAGCGGATTACTGAGGAAAAGGCGCGGCTGGTGGCGGAGGGCAAGATCAAGAGGCAGAAATCATTTCCAGAGGTCGACGAAGAAGAAAAGCCCTTTGGGTTGCCGGATGGATGGGTGTGGAGGCGTTTAGGAGAACTTTCCGCGCTTATCACAAGCGGGTCGCGTGATTGGGCTCAGCACTACTCTGATGACGGCGCAATTTTCGTTCGCATGGGCAATCTGTCCCGTCGTAGCTATGAGTTGCGCCTCGATAACATTCAACGCGTATCGCCTCCCGAGGATGGCGAGGGAAGCAGGACCAAGTTAGTGGCGGGGGATTTATTGCTCTCTATTACTGGTGAGGTCGGCCTGCTGGGATTGATTCCAAGCGGTTTTGGTGAGGCATATATTAATCAGCACGTATGTCTTATTCGTTTTTTGGAGGAAGTCCGCGGACGCTATCTTCCCGAAGCACTGCGCTCTCCTTGGGCTTATGAACAATACGAAGCACCTCAGCGAGGAATAAAAAACAGTTTCCGATTGGGTGATGTCTCGCAGATTTTAGTGCCGTTACCGCCCCTCCAAGAACAAGACCGCATCGTCGCCAAAGTCGATGAGCTGATGGCCTTGTGCGACCGGCTCGAAGCCCGGCAGACCGATGCCGATAGCGCCCATGCCCAACTGGTGGAAGCGCTGCTGAACAGCCTGACTCAGACCAGCGATGCCGAAGACTTTGCCCAAAGCTGGCAGCGCCTGGCGGAGCACTTTCACACCCTATTCATCTCCGAATCCAGCATCGACGACCTCAAGCAAACCCTGCTGCAACTGGCGGTGATGGGCAAATTGGTGCCGCAAGATCCTAGTGATGAGCCTGCGAGTGAGTTGCTGAAGCGGATTGCCGAGGAAAAGGCACGCCTCATCTCCGAAGAAGGCCTTCGAACGACAGCAAGAGATGATGTCCCAGAGGCTGAGCATTACTTCATGCTGCATACCGGTTGGGCGTCCTGCCGGCTTGGCAACCTTGCTCGTTTCATTGACTACCGGGGCAGGACACCTACAAAAACATCATCTGGCGTACCGCTCATTACTGCCAAAAATGTGCGTCCAGGATTCATCAGTAGAGATCCTCAAGAGTTCATTGCTGACACGGACTACTTGTCTTGGATGACAAGAGGCTTTCCACGGGTTGGAGACATACTTTTCACAACCGAAGCTCCAATGGGGAACGTGGCGATAATTGATATTGCTGAGCGTTTTGCACTGGCTCAGCGCGTGATTTGCTTCCAACTGCATGAGCTGGAAACAGGCCCATTCTTGAAGCTGACCCTGATGTCCTCTGGCTTTAAGGCGCAGCTTTCAGATGCCGCCACAGGTATGACCGCCACTGGTATCAAATCCTCTCGCCTTAAAGAAATACCAGTTCCGGTACCTCCGCTCGCCGAACAACACCGCATTGTCGCCAAAGTCGACGAGCTGATGGCCCTCTGCGACCAACTGAAAGCCCGCCTTAACCAGGCCCGGCAAGTGCACGAGCATCTGGCCAGTGCGCTGGTTGAGCAGGCCTTGGCCTGATTTAACAAGAACATCGATAAGGACATCCTATGCGTCCCGACAAGAAAGCCGTCACCGACCTGTTTACCGAGCGCGCGCAGTACCTGATTCCCTTGTTCCAGCGCGGTTACGTGTGGACGTTGAACGAGCAGGTGCAGCCGCTGTGGGAAGACCTCGTTGATCGCCTGGAGGCTATTGTCCAGCATCAGGCCGATGCAGCCATGGTCGGGGCTGGCCGGCTCAGGCCGCTACGCAGGCACTTTCTCGGCACCGTGGTGATCGGCAGCCTCAAGGGCGGCAGCAGTGATGCCGTGGGCAACCGCGATGTGATCGACGGCCAGCAGCGCATCACCACCCTGCAGATCCTGCTGCTGGCGTTTCGCGACCTGGTGGCGCCGCTGGATGACGAGGCGCTGAGCTACGACCTCAAGCCGCTGACGCAGAATATCGGTAAGTACCGTCAGAGCAGCGATTCGCTCAAGGTGCTGCCGACCAATGTCGGCCGCGATGTGATGCAAGCGCTGGCCGAGCTGGGCAGCGCGGAGAAGGTTTGCGAGCGCTTCCCGGCCAAGGTTGGTCGGCAGTATCAGGAACGCCCGGCGATGGTGCGTGCCTACCTGTTCTTCCACGCCATGCTGGCCTGCCACCTGCGTGGCCTGCGCTACGATGACCCGTTGCCGGGCGCCTCGGCGGATGAAGAGCGCACCGTGGCCCATGCGGTGATTCGCTCCATCGACGCGGACAACCAGCTGAAACTGCCGGGCGCCGACCTGCCGCTGCTGGTGGCGCGCGCCCATGCGCTGCTGGCCACCCTGCGCGAGGGCTTCCAGATCATGTCGCTGGAGCTGGAGGACGAGGACGACCCGCAGATCATCTTCGAAACCCTCAATGCCCGGGGCGCACCGCTGCTGCCGAGCGACCTGATCCGCAACTTCATCTTCCTCCATGCCACACGTAACGGCGAAGACGTGGATGAGCTGTATCGCCAGGGCTGGCAGCACTTCGACGAGACGGTGGACACCAGCAACAGCAAGGGCGCCAAGTTCTGGAAGCAGCAGGAGCGGCAGGGCCGCCTGAAGAACTCGCGACTGGACCTGCTGCTTTACCACTACGTGGGCATGCGCAAGTGCGAGGATCTGAAGGTGGCCCACGTATTCAACGAGTTCAAGGACTGGTGGCAGGATGAGCCGCGCGACACTCAGTGCGAGCTGGCGCGCATCACGCACCTGGCGGGGTATTTCCAGACCTTTATGGTGCCGGGGCAGACGAGTCGCCTCGATCTGTTCTGCCGGCGTCTGAAGCTGCTGGATGTATCCACGGTGACGCCGCTTGTGCTGTATCTACTGGAGCACCATAAGCCGGATTCCACGGAGTTCCTGCAGGCCATTGGTGATCTGGAGTCTTACTTGGTGCGCCGCTTTATCTGTGGCTACACCACCAAGAGCTACAACCGCACCTTCCTCAACCGCTTACTGGCGGAGATGGTGCGCGAGCAGAAGACCGATGCCGCGACCCTGCGTGACAAGCTGCTGTCCCTGCAGGGCGACAGCCAGTGCTGGCCGGATGACGAGGCCTTCGCCCGTAACTGGTGCCATCGCGCTCTTTACCAGGGCCGCAACACCAGCAAGGTCCGTGCGGTTCTCGAGGCGCTGGAGCTGTCCATGCGCGGTAGCAAGCAGGAGAGCCTGGTGCTACCTGATGGCCTGACCGTGGAGCATGTATTGCCGCAGAAGTGGCAAACGAACTGGCCGCTGGCCGAGGACACACCAGAGAACCAGGAAAGGCGCCGCCGCCTGCTGCACAGTATCGGCAACCTCACACTGGTGACCCAGGCCTTCAACTCCGCCCTGAGCAACGAACCCTTTGTCGTGAAGCGGCAGGAGATCGTGACCACCAGTCTGCTGATGCTCAATATGCACTTCCAGGCGTTTGGTGAGAACGATGCCTGGGAAGAAGAGCAGATCGTGTCGCGCGCCGACAAGCTGTTTTCCCATGCCCTGAGCCTCTGGCCTAGGCCGTAATCCCCTCAACGTTGAGTTTTTGCAATTACGTCTTGGATGACTTGAAACGTTGGATCTTCTAAAGCTTCTCTGGCCGGATTTTTCGTTGCTGTTCTCAGCAGAAACCAATGGCGTCAGTGCCTGGTTCTGGATTGCTACGGCAGCAATCTTCGCTATTTCTGTGATATTCGTCGGGCTTCACGTAGTGTCTTGGAGGAGCGATAAGCTGCTGGTCACAAAAAATTGGATGGCGATCGGCACCAATCCTTTAGCATTTCGTCGCCCATGCTGACGGCATTTTGCCTTTATGCCATTAAGGTTGAAAGAGTGGATCTTGAACAGGCTCACTCAGCGATAGAATGTCCACGCTAAGATAGTTGAAGGGGAACAGGGAGCCCTGTGGACTGCCTACTCTCGATTCGAGCATCAGATCAGCAATCCTCGGCCGCTCCCTAATCGCTTCCAGATCAATAGGGCGGTGAGTCGATAGTAATACCGGGTGGCGTCGGAATGGTCTTTCAGGTGCTGAGTGAGAAACCAGCGCACATGCTTGAGCTGCCAGGTCCAGGGATTATCGTGTTGCCATCGCTGTTGAATGGCCGCTTGCATGACTCGTGCTTGGCGTAGGTGACGTTGCTGCGTGGCCTTCGAACCGGTCAGTACGCCGCTCAGGAACAGCGTCATATCGAAGGGTTTGCTCATATTCTCCCGCCAATGTAGGCCGACACCACATCGATCCGATTATGCCCGAGCTCTAGGCTGATTTGTTGGCGCGCCTGTTGATCAAGGGCGCGGTCAATGCGATAGCAGTGACCACCATTGACTGGTGCGGCGTGGCCTGTAAGTTGCTCATAACGCTCGCAGGCGTAAGCCGCGCGCAGTTCATGGAGCCCCTTCAGCCCGTGTTCATGCAGCATTTCGCGAGCTTCGAGCACGGTCTGATGCAGGAATGCGGCGTAGCTTTCGTCGCGGTTTAGCAAGTTGCGGCTTAGGGGCGGCGACACATCACGCGCAAATTGGAGCGCCGCGTTAACTTGTTCAGTGGCGATGATCCAACGTGGCGCGGATGCCCCTGAGCGGCCGCCTTTGGTACCGTCCTGGATATTGATGCGGCCCAAGCGCTCGGCTTCGCGGTGCAAGCGCTGCAGGTCTGCGAGGACCGCTTCACGCAGGCGCATTCCGGTTGTACGGGCCAACATGACAATCGCGGCCACCCGCGCGTGCTTCTGTTCAACCAGCACCTGCAGCACTCGCTGCACGTGATGATGGTCTTGGCCATCTGGAGCTCGGTGGCGTACGTTGGAGCGGTGCTGTCCTAACGCCTTGCTCGGGCTGATGACTCTCACTTGCTGATCACCGCGCAGCGCAGCGAGGGTGCGGTTAACGCTGCTCAGGCGGTTTTGCGCGGTAGCGATGCACAGATCGCCTTGCTGGATCTGTTGGCGCAGGTATGCGACGTAGTCCTCCAGCGTCTGTCGATCAATCTGGCGTGCATCGTTGTAACCGGGGCCGTCCTCCGATCGGCACCAGCGCACGAAGGCTTGCCAGCGATCGCTGTGTGCTTTGACGGTCGCGAAGTGGCCGCCGGCAAACAGATCTTCCAGTGCCTGCCGACCGGCGTAGCTCAGTTGGCGACCGTAGCCAAAGTTGCGACCGTCACGCAGACCGAGCAGCGCCATCTTCTTCACCGCTTTCAGTTGTTTGTAGAAAGAGCAGTAGGGCTTTCCAGTGGGGGCTGATGCTGTCCAACTGCCCCCAGTGTGTTGGGCGGATGAGGAGGGCATTTTCGCTGTGTTGCAGCAGAGCCCCTTCCTCTCGCAACTGCTCGATGAGCCGAACGAGGTCGATTGACTTAGATGTTGGAGTTGCGACAGCGGCGACACTGGCGACAACCCCCGCCGTATCTGGATTGGCACGTGGCGACAAAGTGGTGACGGTGGTGGCGACACACCGTAGCTCGGTTGGGGAGTGATGTTGCGCCCGATAGCGGCGTACGGCCTCAGTGAGGCGGAACATGGCGCACCTCGAATGTCTTTCCGTCGGTGTTCAGCCACCGATGATCAATCAATACCACCAGCAACGCGGCGGTGTGTGGGGTGCTTTTACGGGCAAAGCGAGGGCCTTTGCGCGTGAGGTCACGGATGTTGAAAGAAGGCCAATTCTTCTGTACCAACCAGCGCAGCAGGCAATCTGCCTCTGCGCGAAGCTTATTCAGTGGTTCCTGTTCAGTCAGTCGTTGATTCTCGGCCAGGTAGTAATCCATCAGGGTAGAGGCGCGCTGAATGTGCACTTCTTCCAACGCAGTCGACTCCTCAACCACCGCCATCACGCCAGCCATGCGTAGAACGTTCGCGGCGGCTTTGCCCGCAGCCGCTTGCACGTTGACCAGCTCGCCGAATTCCCCGGACTCGCATTCAATGGTGTCGTGAATGGCAATCCATGCTTCACGGGCGTGGGGGCTTAACTCTAGGGTTACAGGGTTGAGGCCGCCGTCTTTATGGCGTGACCAAGGCTTCTGCATCAGCGCGGCAATGCGCTGCTGGTACAGGTGCACCTTTGGATCTCGGGTCAGGTCGATGGCCTTGTACAGCCGCTGTCCAACCAGACGCTCCGGCCAACTGATCAGGCAGCGCCCCAGGATGCCCTGGTCTTTTATATCTGCGTCCTGAAGCAAGCGGTCGGCCAGGCGGGGTTGCAGCATCAAGTGCATGCTGAGGCGGCGGTCATAGGCACGCAGACTTTCCCCAGCCATCGCGCGCGACCGATCAATCGGGCTACCGTCCCACAGCGTCGACAAGTGAGTGATCGCCTTGATCATGTTGTCCTTGCTCATGGTGCTACCGCCCAAAAACTGCCCGCCCTCATCGCTAAACAGCCCCATGCTGGGCAAGCCGTGGCACAGGCTTTTGACCAGGCCCTCAATGGTCGGCTCAGCAGTGAGCAGTCTTGGTTGGGCAGGTTCAGGTTGGGCGTCCAGTGCTGGCTGTGCTGACCTTTTCGAGGTTGGCGATTTCGCGGTGAGGCTCATTGCAGCTCGGTGCGCCTTGAGCTGTTCACCATAGGCGATCCACTGCTGTCTTTCCCAGTCGCGTACGGCCTGCAGCGCAATATGGTCCACCGCGCTTTTGCGATCACCCGAGCAAGCCACCGTCAGCAAGTACAGCGACAACGGATAGATTCGGCCGTCGAGGTGAACATTGGCGTGCGCCTGGCTCGCCAAAGCTGCCGTGGCTAGAACAGATTGCGCGGCCATGGCGCAGGGCACGCCGATCGCATCGGCCATGCGCTCTACAGCCGGCCCCAAAAGATCGCCCAGCGCCGCGACCGGGTAGGGTAGGGGCGTAATCTGCTGTTCCAACAAGGGGCGTGGTGGCCCTTGGACTTCGCGCAGTTGCATAGCCTTCCTCCATAAATTACCGATCTCGCCCTCACGTCATCCCGCCAAGAATGCTGAGTGTTATCAGGGATCAAGGCCCCTGCGACCTGTGAGGGTGTCCACTGACGCGGGACTGGCGGCTCCTTACG
>RCUI01000229.1_pt1 | contig 21186 bp, 20 predicted proteins | sample 2166121 | NCBI WGS metagenome assembly RCUI01 (sample SAMN09932700, study PRJNA488358) | compost metagenome | feature: garden; material: soil; isolation source: compost soil in succinic acid-enriched culture | place: Germany: Experimental Botanical Garden Goettingen | collected 2016-01-27
CATGAGCTGGTGGTGGCCAAAGGCCCGCTTGGCGCGCCTGGCGCACATCGAAGGGTTGGAGCACTTGCAGGCGGCCCAGCGTGATGGGCAGGGTGCCATTCTTATGGCTTTGCACTTCACCACCCTGGAAATCGGTGCGGCCTTGCTTGGGCAGGAACACACCATCGACGGCATGTACCGTGAGCACGGCAACCCGGTATTCGACTACATCCAGCGCCGTGGCCGTGAGCGACACAACCTTGACTCGCTGGCCGTGGAGCGTGAAGACGTGCGGGGCATGCTCAAGCTGCTGCGCGCCGGCCGCGCGATCTGGTATGCGCCGGACCAGGACTACGGCGCCAAGCAGAGTCTGTTCGTACCGCTGTTCGGTATCCAGGCGGCCACTGTGACGGCTACCACCAAGTTTGCGCGTTTGGGCAAGGCCCGGGTCATTCCGTTCACCCAGCAGCGCCTGGCGGACGGTAGCGGTTATCGCCTGGTGATCCATCCGCCACTGGCAGATTTCCCGGGTGAGACGGAAGAAGCCGACTGCCTGCGCATCAATCGGTGGATTGAAGGGGCCTTGCGAGAATGCCCGGAGCAGTACCTGTGGGCGCATCGACGCTTCAAGTCGCGCCCGCCCGGGGAGCCCAAGCTCTACGATAAACGGCGTTGAGGCCATCGCTGGCAAGGCCAGCTCGCACAGAATGGGACTCGCCCGAAACCTGTGGGAGCCGGCCTTGCCGGCGATGGGGGCAAAACATAGCTCAGGAAGACCCCATGTCAGCACAACCGATCACAGGATTGATCCTCTCTGGCGGTGGCGCCCGCGCCGCTTATCAGGTTGGTGTGCTGGCCGGCATTGCCGATCTGCTGCCCGCCGGTGCGGCCAATCCCTTTCCCGTGATCGTCGGCACGTCGGCCGGAGCGATCAATGCGGTGACCCTGGCCAGTGGTGCCATGCACTTTGCCGATGCCATCCGCCGCCTCACCCGTTTCTGGCAGGGCTTTCGCAGCCATCAAGTGCTGCGCAGCGACTGGCCGGGGGTGATTCGCCAAGCCAGTCGTTTTGTCGGTCATAGCCTGCTCGGCCTTGGCGCGCCGGTGCCGGTGGCCTTGCTCGACAGCTCACCGCTGCGCCAGTTGCTCAACGAACACCTGGACATCAACGGCATCGCCCAGGCCCTTGAACAGCAACAGTTACATGCGGTGGCAGTGACCGCCTTCGGTTACGAGTCTGGCCAGGCTGTTACCTTCTATCAGGGGCGCGGTGCCATTGATCCGTGGTTACGCCACCGGCGCATCGGACTGCCAACACGTCTGAGTGTCGATCATTTGCTAGCCAGCTCCGCCATTCCACTGCTGTTCGCTCCGGTCAAACTCGGTGAGGAGTACTTTGGCGATGGCGCGGTACGTCAGTCGGCACCGATCAGCCCGGCCCTGCACTTGGGCGCCAGCCGCGTGCTGGTGGTCGGCGTCAGTGGCAACCCGCAGCGTCCGGTCGAGGGTGAGCCGCGCCCGCGCCTGTTCAGCGGCCAGCAGCCAAGCCTGGCGCAGATTGGCGGACACATGCTCAACAGCACCTTCATCGATAGCCTGGAAGACGATATTGAGTTGCTTCAGCGTCTCAACCACCTCAGCCACTTGATGCCCGAGCACGTGGAGCGACGGCGCCTGGGCCTGGCGCCGGTGGAGGTGCTGGTGGTCGCACCGAGTCAGCCGCTGGATGAGATCGCCGCACGGCATCGCCGCGAGCTGCCGGCAGCCCTGCGCCTGTTCCTGCGGGGGCCGGGGGCGACCAAGACCAGTGGTGCAGGGGTGCTCAGCTACCTGTTGTTCGAAGCCGGTTACTGCAGCGAACTGATCGAGCTAGGGCGGCGCGACGCCCTGGCCAAGCGCCGTGAGCTGGGTAATTTCCTCGGTCTGTAGCCGCGGGTGCAGGTTGCGATCGCCTGCAACGCAGGCGCAAGGCGGTTACTCTGCAATCTGCAACTTGCGCGCCTCGGTGTAGACGTAGCGGACCTTCTCATATTCGAAGGGTGAGTTCAGCTGGCCATAGCGAAAGTTGGTGGTGTATCGCTTGTCGACGGCGCGCAGGATGACCAGTTCCGGGTGATCACCGCTGACTTCGGCCACGTTGAGGAAGTTGGCCTGGTCTTCGGCGACATAGTCCACCAGCAAGCCGCCGGTATCGCGCAGGTTCGAAGGGCCGAGAATCGGCAGCATCAGGTAGGGGCCATCCGGCACGCCATAGAAGCCCAAGGTTTGACCGAAGTCTTCGCTTTGATGGGGCAGGCCCATCTTGGTTGCCGGGTCCCACAGGCCGCCCACGCCAATGATGGTGTTGAGCATCAGCCGCGCGGTGATCTCCATTGAGCGATGGCCCTTGAACTGCAGCACGCTGTTGAACAGGTTAGGTACGTCGCCCAGGTTGCTGAAAAAATTGCTCACCCCGGTACGTACAAAGCTGGGAGTGACATAGCGGTAGCCATTGACCACTGGCAGGAACACCCACTGGTCGAAGCGGTAGTTGAAGTGGTAGATCCGCCGGTTCATCGACTCCAGCGGGTCATAGACATTCAGCGCGGCGAGCGTCGAACGCTCGAACTCACGCTGGTCCAGGCCCGGATTGAATTTGAGTTCTTTGAGTGGCTGGGTGAAGCCATCGGCTTCGACAACACTGGCACGCGGAGCGGGTTCTTCGGCCTGGGCCAGTCCACTGGCAAGTAGTGCAGTCGCAATCAGTAGGCGTTTAACCACGGAAAAACTCCAGCATGGCGTCGCTGTTGACGCGGTAGTTGAGGTTGCCGCAATGGCCGCCGTGAGGGTAAACGGTCAAGCGATCGCCAAAGGTGCTACGAAGGAAACCAAGGTCACCCGGGCCCAGAATGACGTCGTCGGCATTGTGCATGACGGCAATCTTCGAGCTGGTCTGCAGGTAGTCCTTGAGCGCGTACAGGCTGACCTGATCGACCAGTTGCAACAAGCTGCCGCCATCGGTGCGGGCACGCCACATGGGGATGACCTGTTCGGTCAGGTAGCAGTCGAAGTCGCATTGCAAGGCACGCTTGAAGAACGGCGTCAGGCTGCTGCTTTCGGTTATCGGGTATTTGGGCGGGGTGATCAGCCCGCGGCGGTTGACCAGGTCCGAGGTGAACGCGATGTCGGCCGACGAGAAACGGAACGAGGTGCCGATGACCATGGCCATCTGCTCGTTGGTCAGGTGCTGGCGCGACTGCTGGAAGTCATAGAGCAGGGCATCGTTGAGGTCGATGTAGCCTTTTTGCTGGAAGTAGCGGGTCAGCTTGTTCAGGACCAGCTCGTAGAACGTGGTGCTGCTGTTGACGCCCTTGACCTCGGTTTGCACCAGTTTGTCGAGGTTGGTGATCGAGGTGTAGAGATTGACCGGCGGGTTGAGCAGCAGCACGCGCTTGAAGTTGAAACTGCGCCGGGTTTCGTCCAGATGGCTAACGAATGCCGCATCCAGGGCACCAAGGCTGTAGCCGCTGAGGTAGTACTCGGTGACCGGCAGGCGCGGGTGTTGGGCGCGCACGCCTTGCATGACTCGGTACAGGTCTTCGGCGTCGTCTTTGCTGACGCCAGGGGTGGCGTAGCGCGAGGCCGAGGTGATGAAGTCAAAGCTGGTCGGTGAAGACAGCTGCACCACGTGGTAGCCGGCTTTGTAGAAGAGCTTCTTGAGGTATTCATTGATGCTGCTGGCGTAGGGCGCACCGGTTCCGGAAATCAGAAAGATCAGCGGCGCCGGGTGGTCCTGTTCGGCCAGGCGATATTTGAGCTGTTTCACTGCCCAGAAATTGTCGGGGAGGGTGAAGGCGCGCTCCGGACGCATGTTCAGGCTGTAGTCAGCCTGGTCAATGTCATCGTCGCTGGGCAGCTGTGGGCGCAAGTCCGGCGGCGTGGTGGCGATGGTCGCCTCGAACGGATTGGTCAGTGGGTAGCCGTAACTGGCGGCATCGATATCTTGTGCCGAAGCGGACGCACTCAGGATAAGGCCGCCCGAGAGGGCAGCGAGGCGCAGTAATCGAAGCATGACGGATCCCCAAAAAAAGCAGCAGCAAAGTGCGTAACGAAGGCTAGGACCATCAAGTCCTGGGCAAAGTTGCCTGGCGCCACGGCATTTATCGTCCCCGATGTTGCCGTCTTCGGTTGAGGCACGGCAACAATTGGTTCCATTTATCTTCAGTTCAAAGTAGTCGAGGCTGGCGCTTTTGCCTTGCATAGACGGCTCGGCGCTTTATGCTGGGCGCCGATTTCGAAGATTCCGGAGCCTTTATGTCCCGCCGTTTGCCGCTGATCACCTTGTTGCTGTTTGTGCCCTTGTGGCTGGCAGCCAGTTATGCGGTGCGTTATGTCCTGATGGAGGATGCTCAGTGGGTCGGGGTCTGCGCCGAACAAGCACAGATCTGGCAATGTCAGGCGCGCTCGACCCTGGGCTTGATGATTCACTTCGGGGTAATCGCCTGGACCGCGCTGGGGCTGGCGTTGTTGGCGCAGGTAGTGCCTGCGCGTGCGGGGTGGCGTTTAGCAGTGCTGGCGCTGGTGGTCGGAATTCCAGCCTTGGTGCTGTACAGCGCCAGTATCGCGGTGTTCGCCCTGGTGTTGGCAGGGTTGCGCCTGGTGCGCCGGCTCCACTGAGCCCGGTGGGAGCCGGCCTTGCTGGCGATGGGCTGCGCAGCAGCCCTTTTCAAGACTGGACGCGAACCCTCAGGCTACGCCACAACGCCCCCACCATCAGCACACTGACCCCCGCCCAGACCAACGCCTGTTGGTTGTTCAAGCCCTCACGGAACAACTGCGGTGCGATCCCGGCACCGACGATGAACGCCAGCAAGCCAATCTCAGCCCGCGGTCCACGGACCGGGCGCAACAGGTAAACCACCGCCGGCAACACCAGCGCCGCACTCGGAAAACTGCGATAGCGCGGATCGAAGACCAACGCCAGCATGCTCACGGCGGCGGCAAAACCTGCAGCCAGCAACCACCCGCCGGCTCGTGCCTCAAGCCAGGCAAAGACTCGCTCGCGCCAGCCTTGCCGTTGCGCCAGGGCCAAGGCGCCATGGGCGAGAACAATCAGGTTCAAGCCAGCCAACAGCAGCGCCCAGACCCATTCGCCAACAAAGCGGCTGTTGATCCGCACCAATTCGCCCCACAGCCCCAGGCTCGCCGCGCCCAAGGCGGCCAGCAGCGGTAGCAGCAAAGCGGAGCGGGTGCCGCGCACGCGACCGGCGAGGAGCAAGGTGGCGGCAAACAACAGGCCACTGGCAATCAACCATTGCGGCCACAACGCGAGGTTGCTCACTGGCCCTTCGAGAATGCCCTTGTCCTTGCGGTCGGCGTCATACAGGCCCCAGTAGCCGCCCACTGCGCCTTCGCTGGCACGTTTCCACGGTTGGTCGAAGGCTTCGATCAGGTTGTAGTGCCAGCCGTTCTGTTCGGCCATGGCGACAAAGCCGCGAATGAAGCGTGCTTCATTGACCCGGCTGGGCAGCGCGGTCTCACGCTGACGACCTTCGCTGGGCCAGCCGGTTTCGCCAATGACAATATCCTTGGGCGCAAAGCGGTTGCCGAACACCTGGCGAATCTCGCCGACATGCACCAAGGCGTCGTCGATACCTTTGGGATCATCTTCCCAGTACGGCAGCAAGTGAATGGTCAGGAAATCCACGGTTGGCGCGATCTCTGGGTGTTGCAGCCAGAACTCCCAGACGTCGGCATAGGTCACCGGTACGCTGACCTGGCTTTTCACCTGCGTGATCAGCGCGGCCAACTGTGGGCCAGTGACTTCCTTGCGCAGCAGCGTTTCGTTGCCGACGATCACCGCCTTGACGATGTCCGGGTTGGCGTTGGCCGCGGCGATAAGGGCCTTGACCTCTTTTTGGGTATCGACCGGATTGGCGTTGATCCAGGCGCCGAGCATCACTTTCAAGCCATGTTTACGCGCCAGCTGCGGAATCGCCTCAAGCCCTGTCATTGAATAGGTGCGGATGCATTCAAAGCGCTGTGCGAGCAAGGCCAGATCGGCGTCCATGCGCGCCGGGCGCAGTTGAAAGGGCTGGTCGAAGGGCGATTGGTCCTTATCGAACGGCGTGTAGGAGGCGCACTGCAATTTGTGCGAGGCACTGGCCGCATCGGGCAGCACCACCGGCTTGCCCAGCCCGTACCAGAGCCCTCCCAGCGCAAACAGGCCGAGCAGGCAGGCAAACAGATAGGGCAGCAGCGGGAAGCGGGCAGTCGGGGACATGGATCGGACCGTCAGGGAGCAAAGCCGCCAATAGTACCTGCAAATGGCACGGGCTAAAGCCTCGGCAGGCAAAGTTACCCGGGTTGGATGTTGCTTCATGTAACTGCACAGCGGGCTGGCGAGGTGATGTCGCTTGTCGATGCCTGGAGGTCGTTGCCAGAGCAGGTCAGCGGGCATCAGCGGTTGATGATGCAGGTTCCGTGACGTGACGAGGGGAAGCTTTGATGAAAATGCGACGACTCCTGGGGCTGGGCACCGCCCTGGCAATGGCCATTGGCGCTGCACCAGCGATGGCCAAGGAAGTGAGCATCGGCTACGTCGATGGCTGGTCCGACAGTGTAGCGACCACCAACGTGGCTGCCGAAGTGATCAGACAGAAGCTCGGTTATGACGTCAAATTGCAGGCTGTGGCCACCGGGATCATGTGGCAGGGGGTGGCCACCGGTAAGCTCGACGCCATGATGTCGGCCTGGCTGCCGGTAACCCACGGCGACTATTGGACCAAGAACAAGGACAACGTGGTCGACTACGGCCCCAACTTCAAGGACGCCAAGATCGGGCTGATCGTCCCTGAATACGTCAAGGCCAACTCGCTGGCTGACCTCAAGACCGATGACAGTTTCAAACACAAGATCGTCGGCATCGATGCCGGCTCCGGGGTAATGCTCAAGACCGACCAGGCCATCAAGGATTACGACCTGAGCGGCTACAAACTCCAGGCCAGTTCCGGCGCGGCGATGACCGCAGAGTTGGGGCGTGCCTACGCCAAGCAGCAATCGATCGCAGTGACGGGCTGGGTGCCACACTGGATGTTCGCCAAGTGGAAACTCAAGTTCCTTGAAGACCCCAAAGGCGTGTACGGCGCGGCTGAAACCGTCAACAGCATCGGCAGCAAGCAACTGGACAGTAAGGCCCCGGAAGTCGCAGCCTTCCTGAAAAAATTCCAGTGGCAGTCCAAGGATGAAATCGGCGAGGTCATGTTGGCCATTCAAGAGGGCGCAAAACCCGAAGCCGCCGCCAAGGACTGGGTGGCCAAACACCCGGAGCGCGTCGCGGAGTGGACGGCCAAATAATGGCTTAAGGCTTCTATCTTGCACCTTCCAGGGCTGCAGCACCGCAAACGGTGCTGCAGCCCTTGTCGTTACTGGCTGTTACCGAATCGGTAAAAGAGTTTTGCATCTAAGACTAAGGTCGTCTGGAGTGCGTCCAAAGGCAGCATAAAGTGGAGCGGGTACTACCTAATCTGTGCTGCGAGGACAAAAACAATGAACGACAGCATTTATCTATCGATACAAAACAGCCCGCGGTTCAAGGAGCTGGTGTCAAAACGCGAACGTTTCGCCTGGATTCTCTCGGCGATCATGCTCGGCCTCTACTCCGCTTTCATCCTGTTGATCGCCTATGGTCCGCATGTATTGGGTACCAGGCTCAGCCCTGACTCGTCGATTACCTGGGGGATTCCCCTCGGTGTCGGTCTGATCCTTTCGGCGTTCGTGCTGACTGCGATCTACGTGCGTCGCGCCAACGGTGAGTTCGATGAGATGAACAAAGCGATTCTCAAGGAGGCACAGCAATGATCCGGCGTCTTCTGGCAACCCTGGCCTTCGGCGTTTTCGCACCTGCCGTCTGGGCCGCCGACGCCCTCACCGGCGAGGTGCACAAGCAACCCTTGAACGTTGCGGCGATCCTTATGTTCGTCGCCTTCGTCGGTGCCACCCTGTGCATCACCTACTGGGCATCCAAACGTAACAAGTCCGCTTCCGACTACTACGCCGCCGGTGGACGCATCACCGGGTTTCAGAACGGTTTGGCGATTGCCGGTGACTACATGTCGGCAGCGTCCTTCCTGGGTATTTCCGCCCTGGTGTTCACCTCTGGCTACGACGGCTTGATCTACTCGATCGGCTTCCTGGTTGGCTGGCCGATCATTCTCTTCCTGATTGCTGAACGCCTGCGTAACCTGGGTAAATACACCTTTGCTGACGTGGCCTCCTATCGCCTCGGGCAAAAAGAAATCCGCACCTTGTCGGCGTCTGGTTCGCTGGTGGTGGTGGCGTTCTACCTGATCGCGCAAATGGTTGGTGCCGGCAAGCTGATTCAGTTGCTGTTCGGTCTGGACTACCACGTTGCCGTGATCCTGGTCGGTATCCTGATGTGCATGTACGTGTTGTTCGGCGGCATGCTGGCCACTACCTGGGTGCAAATCATCAAGGCCGTACTGCTGCTCTCCGGTGCCAGCTTCATGGCGCTGATGGTGATGAAACACGTCAACTTCGACTTCAACGCGCTGTTCTCCCAGGCCATCGATGTTCACCCTAAAGGTGAAGCGATCATGAGCCCGGGCGGTCTGGTCAAAGACCCGATCTCGGCCTTCTCCCTGGGCCTGGCGCTGATGTTCGGTACCGCTGGCCTGCCGCACATCCTGATGCGCTTCTTCACCGTCAGCGATGCCAAGGAAGCCCGTAAGAGCGTTCTGTATGCCACCGGTTTCATCGGCTACTTCTACATCCTGACCTTCATCATCGGCTTTGGCGCAATCCTGCTGGTCAGCACCAACCCGGACTTCAAGGACGCTGCTGGCGCCCTGATCGGCGGCAACAACATGGCGGCGGTACACCTGGCTGATGCCGTGGGTGGCAGTGTGTTCCTGGGCTTCATCTCGGCGGTGGCGTTCGCGACCATCCTGGCGGTAGTGGCTGGCCTGACCCTGGCTGGTGCTTCGGCGGTGTCTCACGACCTGTACGCCAGCGTGATCAAGAAAGGCAAGGCCAACGAGAAGGATGAAATCCGCGTCTCGAAGATCACCACCATCGCCCTCGCGGTATTGGCTATCGGCCTGGGGATCCTCTTCGAAAGCCAGAACATCGCCTTCATGGTCGGCCTGGCGTTCTCAATCGCGGCCAGCTGCAACTTCCCGGTACTGCTGCTCTCGATGTACTGGAAGAAGCTGACCACCCGTGGCGCCATGATCGGCGGCTGGATGGGGTTGATCAGTGCCGTGGCGCTGATGGTGCTCGGCCCGACCATCTGGGTGCAGATCCTCGGTCACGAGAAAGCCATCTACCCGTACGAGTACCCAGCGCTGTTCTCGATGCTCATCGCCTTTGTCGGGATCTGGTTCTTCTCGATCACCGACAAGTCCAAGGCGGCTGATGAAGAACGTGCACTGTTCTTCCCGCAGTTTGTTCGCTCGCAAACCGGTCTGGGGGCTTCAGGTGCGGTTTCGCACTGATTGACCCAGCTGTAACCAGACAACGCCCCGCTAGCCGGGGCGTTGTCTTTTGCGCTAATGGCACTTTGAGGTCGTTGGGAAATTTCCTAAGTTTGGTCGGAACGGTACTATTTTTTGGGGGTAGTCACTTACGAATAATTCTCCTTGTTGACGACGCAACGTCGTTCAGCGTTCACCCTATAAGGAGATTGATTCGTGAAACGTATGCTACTTGCCCTCCCTCTGGCTCTGCTCAGCGTCGGCTCGGCTTATGCCGTCGATCCTATCGAGAAGCAGGTTCAAATCACCGCCCAGGTACCCACCGATGCTTTCTACGTCGAACCTGTGGGCGGCAACTGGATGAATGATCCGCAGGAAATGGCCTGGAACTCGTTCCGCAGCGAGCTACAACCGATCCGTAAGCAGCTTCAGGTCAAGAGCACCATCGGCCCGATTTCCGCTTACCTGCTTTCACCTGCGGTCGTCGCCAGCGGTAGTGACAGTATCGGCCTGGACGTCAAGGTGGCTGACACCGTGCTAACCACTACCACTGCCGAAGTTGTCAGCGCCGCTCAGGCTGCCCCTGGCGCTGTTATCGGTTTTGAAGTCGCCGCTCAGGCAGCGGGTGCCGGTGGCTATGAGCCGGGCAACTATCAGGGGCTGGTAAGCATGATGTTCGAGACCGCCGCTCCCTGACAGGCGTCGCCCAGCCTTTCACTCATCCGTTGTTACCTGTCCTGCCCTGCGGTGTTGATCCGTGGGCAAGGGCGGGTATTGCCTGTAAGCGACACCATGCCAACTACTCATACCTTCTTCGTTTCGATCAGCTGGCTGTGCGCCTGCCTGTTGTTGGTCCCGGTCACTTCGACGGCGTCCAGCGTGCTGGGTAGCCGGGGCCAGGTTCAGGGTTTGCCGCGGGAGTTCGAAGAGCACTTCTTCGACGTGCCACTGGCCGTGCGTGTCGACCTCGATGGTCGTTATTTGGGCGATGCCATGGTCGTGCTCAGCCGTGATGAGCGTGTGCAGTTGCTCGCGTTCACCGAGACTCAGGAAAGCCTTGAACCGGCGAGTGTGCGTCGGCGCTGGCAGGAGCGCCTGGCTGCCGGTCACCCCTTGGGTGATTGTCGCCAGGCTTGTCCGGACGGTCTGCGCGCTGTGCACTACAGCGTGGTCAACTCACAATTGTCGCTGCTGACCGAACGGGCCGAGTCCGCAGAGCAAGGCGAGCGCTACCACCGCTTGCCGGAACAGGGCAGTTACGGGCTGCTGCTGCGTAATCAGCTCAACGTGGTCGGCGGCGATCACGGTTCCAGTGGCCGCTATGGTCTGCAAGGGCAAAGCAGTCTGGGTAATTGGACGGCCTTGGCTGATGGCCAGCTAGACCGGGGCAGCGACAGCACACAGTCAACGCGCTATCACCTTGAGCAACTGTATGGCGAACGGCTGATTGACAGTCATTTCTTTCGCCTGGGCTACTTCACCCCTGCTGCTCAAGGACTTACTCGCCAGCCACGCCTGTTTGGCAGCAGCCCGGACACAACCCTGGGCGTGATGTTCGGTAGCAGCGACAGCCTGGCGATCGACAACGGTGCGCCAAGTACCACGCCCATTTATGTCACCCCCGACCGGCCGGCCGTGGCGGAGGTCTACCGCAATGGAGTACTGATTAACAGTCAACCGGTCCAGCCGGGCTTGCAGACGCTTGATACCCGAGTGTTGCCAGGTGGTATTTATGAGGTGGAGATCCGTCTGGTCGAGGACGGCCAGGTGTCCTCGACCCACCAGGCGTTTATCTACAAACCCTCCAACTGGCGCAGCACCGACAAACCCTGGCGCTACAACCTGTTCCTTGGCCAGCAGAGCAGCCTGTTGAATAACTGGGACAGTAATCATGAAGACACCCTCAGTGCTGGTGTGATGGCCAACTACATGCTGCATCCGCGGGCGATACTTGGTCTGTCGACGCAGCGTATCGATGAGGCGATGCAATACGGTACTTCGCTGGATTGGGATGTGCGTGAACGTTTCAAACTCTACGGCAATCTGTTCCAAAGTCAGGGGCAGGGCACCGGTTACGACGTTCAGGCCATCCATAGCTATGACAGAGGTTCGTTGGTGGCCAGCCACAGTCGTTCCTTTCTCGAACGGCCGCGTACCTACCGGCAAGGGCCTTTTGAACAGTCGGTCAGCCAGTCGTCATTATCCCTCAACCACCGCCTCGACCCGCGCAATAGTGTCACCCTGCGCCTGTCCCATAGCAGCGGTGCCAGCGATGGTGCGGGCGTCGATTTGGGATGGTCGTATTACGGTCGACTGCTCGGTTCTGACGCCAACTGGCGGCTGTCAGTGTTTGATCGACCGGGGACCGCAGGCACCGACGAGGCGCGCAGCCGTGGTATCAACCTCAATTTGAGCATGAGCTTGGGCAGCGGCGGACGGCGTGTTGCAGCCAGCTTCGGCACCCGCACGTCGCGCGATGGCGGGCGCGATCTGAACGCTTCACTGGCCTACCAGCAGGACGTCGATTTGGGGGCAGTGCGCACGCTTGGAGTGAATGCGACGGCTGACCGCTACGGCGCCGGAGTCGGGGGGGAGAGCCTGTTTGAGAACGAGGTGATGCATGGTGATGCTTATTTCCAGCGCTCCTCCTACAACGGCGAGTTCAATGCGGGCCTGAACCTGGAGAGCGTGCTTGCCGTGGGGGCCGGTAAGGCCGCCCTAAGCGGCCAGTATTTACCCCATGAAGCGGGGCTGATCGTAGACGTGGAGAGCGACATCGCGGACCTCAAGCTGCATGCCGATGATCCGCAAGGCAATACTGCCAGCTTGCACCCTGGACGCAATCTGATCCCGGTAACCGCCTACAAAGCCGGCAACGTGCAGTTTGATTTCGAAGGCAGCGATACCGTCGCGGCGGTGATTCAGCCCTCCAGTTTCGACTATCACCTCAACAGAGGTGGCATTGAGTACCGCCGACTGCGCGTATTGCGCACGGTGACGGTAATCGGGCAGCTGTTTGATGCTCATGGTCAGCCGATGCGTGGCGCCCAGGTGATCAACCATGCGAGCCGCAGTGTCACCGAGGCCGATGGCTTTTTCGCCGTGGAAATGAGTGAGTCGACGCCTACCTTGGAAGTCCGCCAGGGCGGTTCGCCTGCCTGCCTGCTCAATTTCGACCTCAAGCGCCTTGAGCGCGAGGGGGATGTGCTACTGGCCGGTGATCAGCGGTGCACCCCGGCCAGTCTGGCGCGCGCAGCAGGCACTGCTGCCGCCCTGGATAAGGGCTGATGCTCAACGTGAGTGACCTCTTAATGGGAAATTTCTGAATTTTTTTTGGGAGAAATCCTGCTGGGGTCGCCGTGATGGTGGCACCCGTCACGGTAATACTCTCGATGCGCGCATACGGAGACTGACAAGATGAATATCCATGGACCTATTGTGTTACTTCTGCTGTTGTTGGCGCATTCTGCGCAGGCCGCGCCGGAACTGAATGTTGGCGCGCTGTACGATTATCTCGACAGCGGTAAGAGCACGCTGCTCAAACGCGTACGCAACAACGGTGACACGACCGCTTTCGTCAAGGTCAGCGTCGCCGAGCTGGTCTATGACGACCAGGGTGTCGCGCGCGAAGTCGCCACCGACGGCTTACCCCTAGCGCAACGAGGGGTAGTGGCCAGTCCGGCTCGCCTGATTGTGCCGGCCCAAGGCACACAGGCTGTGCGCGTGCTGTATCGCGGTACACGGGATCGCGAACGCTACTTCCGCCTACGCTTCATTCCGGTGTTGCCGGAAAGTAGCGATGGTTTTGCTGTCGATGCGCAGGATGCTGAACGGTATCGCGAGCAGCTCAAGGCGGGCGTCAATCTCTTGGCCGGCTACGGCTCGCTGTTGTTCGTGCGCCCTGGTCAGGTGCGTTTCCAAACGCCGGTGCGTCGTCAGGGCGGTCAACTGACTGTTGTCAACGAGGGTAACACTACCGTAGTGCTCGACCATTTTCGCCAATGTTCGACCCCGAACCAGGCTTGCGAACCGGCCACTAAACACCACTTGCTACCGGGGCGCAGTCGGCAGTTCGACGGTGAGTCGGACAAGGTGCATCAGTTCGAGCTGCATGAAGGGGAAAACCATCAGCTTATGGTGCTCAAGGGATGAGCGCTCGCAGGTTGACTCAGCCGCTACGGCGACGCTTCTGGTTGCTGCTGGGCCTTGTGCTGTTAGGGGGGGCACCTGTAGCAGGGGCTTTGGAAGTTACGATTTCGGCGCAGTACCGCGGTGGTGGCTCGGGACGCTTCGAGAACACAACCCCGCCAGGTGGGCTTTGCCAGGGCTGGCCAGCTACCTGTAGAAACAGAATGACGGTGAACCTGCCCATCACTTATTCCAAGAAGACCACTAAAGGTGCGGTCGACTCGCGGGATGAGTTCTTCCTGCAGCTGCCAGGGCGCAGGGAGGTCGATGTTTTTCATGAGCAGACCGGCGAGCCGCGGCGCATGACTTTTGAGTGGACGGCAGTCAGCCAGAAAGTGCTGGCATCAAGTCTGAATCACCACCCGCTTTACCAGCCTGTTCTCAGCAGTGGTTGCCGTTTTGTCGGGAGCACTTCTCAGTTCCGGCCCGCTATCGTCACTTATCTGTGGGACATAGGTATCCCACAATCACCGGTTGCATGCTGGGCCAACGGCAAAAATGCGCCGGTTGGGCGGGTCGAAGTCGCCACCGTTCTGGAAACCAGTGTTGCTTATGCCATGGACATTCCGCCGCCTTACCGGTTAAAGGCTGGTACTTACCGCGGCAGCCAGACCTACAGCATCGGCCCTGGGGGCGACTTTGATTTTGGCAACGACGTCACCGAACTCAGCGGGGGCAGTTTGACTGTCAACTTTGTACTCGACGTTCAGCACGCGTTCATTTTCGAGTTCCCGCCGGGTTCGGACCGCGCCGTACTGGAGCCTCAAGGCGGTTGGAATGCTTGGTTGACCGGTGGGCGCCGGCCTGGGCGACTTTACCGAGACTTGCCGTTTCGACTCTGGTCGACCGGGCCCTTCAAGGTCTACAAACAGTGTCAGTACGAGGACGGCGACCGCTGTGGTATCCGTAACGACGACAGCGATCAAGTGCCTGTGACGATCGCACTGACCCTGCCGGCGGGCGTTGAACACCGGGGGGCGACGGTCAACCGACTGGCATTGCCTACTGGTCGGTCCGCAGCCCTGCAATTTGAGGCCGCGACACCCACCCTTAACCGAGCAGGCCAACTGCACTTCGAGGTAGCACGTGACGACGTCGGCAGCATGCTCGCCCACCCCGGCAGTACCTACACAGGTCAGGTGACAGTGGTATTCGATGCAGAGTTGTAGGACGCCGAATTTCCAGTGAGGAAGGACCATGTATAGAGCGTTAGTGGTAGATGATCACCCCTTCATTCGATCCAGTGTCTGCATGCTGTTGCGTCAGGACCGTATCGAAATTGCGGGCCAGGCGGACAATGGTGTGGATGCCGTGCGTCATGCTCGCGAGCTGTCACCTGATATCGTCATCCTGGATATCACCATGCCGGGGCTGGACGGTCTGGAGGTGATGATGCGCATCAGGGCCATGGAGCGGCCGGCCAAAGTGCTGGTGCTGACCTCCCAGTTGCCGGATTACTTTTCCCTGCGCTGCATGCAGGCTGGCGCGGCCGGGTATGTGTCAAAAACCGACGGTTTGCGAGCGCTGAGCAAGGCTGTCAGGGCGGTGTTGTCCGGGTATACCTATTTCCCCGAGGTGGTGCTCAGTTCGATCAATCAGCAGGATTTGCGGGCCACCGAAGCGCAGTGCATTGCCCGCTTGAGCGACCGTGAGGTGTTGATACTGCAGCAGCTGGCTCGTGGCTTGAGCAACAAGGCAATCGGCGAAGCCATGCTGCTGAGCAACAAGACCATCAGTACCTACAAGATGCGCTTGATCGAGAAACTCAGGGTCAAGTCTCTGATCGATCTTGCTGATCTGGCACGGCGCAACCTGTTGATATAACCCGATCGCTTTTTGAGTGGCGCTACCTGTAGAAGACTGCGTAAGCGGGCTCCTACAGGTAGCGCCTGGGTCATATCATGCCGAGCAAAAGCAGCACGAGCAGGACCACCAGCACCACACCGATGACACCGGACGGGCCATAGCCCCAACTTCTGGAGTGCGGGAAGACAGGTAAGCCACCAATCAACAGCAGTATCAGAATGATGATGAGTATGGTGCCCATGGCAGTATCCTTGTTTGGCTTGAGGGGTAGGCGTTTCGGTTCAATCCTGCTGTTCGGCCACGTGAATCATGTCCGCCTGTTAATTCCGACTCCTGTTCTCGACGAAAAGTTTAATAAACCGGTTTCACCACTGTTTGCCTGGGCTATTCAGCATCCTGATACAGGGTGGGTACGGCACATGCCTTCGCTACACTGGCGCTAACTTTCCAGAACCGTATAAGGCATCCGGCTATGCAAAACCGCATGATGATTACTGGCGCAGGCTCCGGGCTGGGCCGCGAGATCGCGCTGCGCTGGGCACGCGAGGGCTGGCAACTGGCGTTGGCGGATGTCAATGAGGCGGGCCTGAAGGACACCCTGGCACTGGTCAAAGAGGCGGGTGGCCAAGGCTTTGTGCAACGCTGCGACGTGCGCGACTACAGTCAGCTCACTGCACTGGCCCAGGCCTGCGAAGAGAAGTTTGGCGGTATCGATGTCATCGTCAACAACGCCGGGGTGGCCTCGGGCGGCTTCTTCTCTGAACTGTCGCTGGAAGACTGGGAGTGGCAGCTGTCGATCAACCTGATGGGTGTGGTCAAGGGTTGCAAGGCCTTCCTGCCGATGCTTGAACGCAGTAAAGGCCGGATCATCAACATCGCCTCAATGGCGGCGTTGATGCAGGGGCCGGCAATGAGTAACTACAACGTGGCCAAGGCTGGCGTTTTGGCACTGTCGGAGAGCCTACTGATCGAGTTACGCCAGCAGGAAGTCGCGGTGCATGTGGTCTGCCCCTCGTTCTTTCAGACCAACTTGCTCGACTCGTTCCGCGGCCCGACCCCGGCGATGAAGGCTCAGGTGGGCAAGCTGTTGGAAAGCTCGCCGATCAGTGCTGCCGATATTGCCGAGTACATTTTCGAGCAGGTCGCAGAGGGTCAGTTCCTGATCCTGCCGCATGAACTGGGGCGTAACGCCTGGCAACTCAAGCAGCGCAATCCACAGATGATCTACGACGAGATGGCGACGATGGCGGAGAAAATGCGCGCCAAAGCCAAACCGGCTTCCTAGACGATGCAGAGGGGGAGTCAGTCTTGCTGGCGATGGGGGCGGCGTGGTGCCAGCGCTAGCGCGGTGTTTGCATCGCTGGCAAGGCCAGCTTCCACAGGTTCGGTATACATCCAATCGGTTAACCTAGGCCCTTTATAACTGGACCGGGATGGCTGGTGTGATCAATTACCTGTGGTTTTTCCTCGCGGCGGTCTTCGAGATCGCCGGTTGCTATGCCTTTTACATGTGGCTGCGGCTAGGCAAGAGCGGCTGGTGGATTGCCCCGGCGTTGCTCAGCCTGACCCTGTTCGCATTGATCCTCACCCGCGTCGAGGCCGCCTACGCCGGACGCGCCTATGCCGCCTATGGTGGTATCTATATCGTCACGTCATTGCTGTGGCTGGCTGTGATCGAACGCGCGCGGCCATTGGGCAGCGACTGGATCGGCGCCTTGCTGTGTGTGCTGGGGGCCAGCATCATTGTGCTGGGACCACGCCTGCAGAGTGCATAAAAAGCGAAAATCTGTAGGCAAATTCGTCGGTAGAAGTGGGATCGGTCTATTTGATTGGCTGAGTATTGAAGCGCTCTGACACCCCGTGCAGTCTCCGAACTCTCAGTATTGGGGAGGATCGGAGCATGTTAGTGATCGGCCGCGAAGTCGGTGAGGTGATCGCCATTGATGAGCACATCAAGGTCAAGGTGCTCTCGGTAGAGGGCAATGTGGTGCGCTTCGGTATCAGCGCACCGCGCGAAATCGAGGTGCATCGAGCAGAAATCTATCGGCGTATTGCCGAGCTGGCGGGCAAGGGGACGGAGTGATCAGTCGAACAGTTCTTTGGGCACGTCGTGCTTGGCCAGCAGCTGACATTGCTGGCTTTCAAGGTCAAAGAGGATGAACGCCTGCTGCTTGGCCAGGGCTTGGCGTACGCGTAGTACGCGGGTTTCCAGCGGGGTGTCGTCGCCGTTGTCGGTACCGTCGCGGGTGACGAAGTCCTCGATCAGGCGGGTGAGGGTTTCGGCTTCCAGTTGGTCGTAGGGAATCAGCATAAACAGGACAGGCTTGGCGAAATGAGTACCCATGCTACGCGAAACCTGTCCTGACTGTGTAGGCGCTAGTGCTTGTTGCCGACCAGGCTGTCGACCGCGGGCACACGGGTTTCGGTTTCCATCTGCGCGTCGTGTTCAAGCTGATGGCTGAAGCTTTCCAGCGAACTGCCCGTAGCGTGGGAGTCGCTGGCAAACACCGGCGGGCTGAGCAAGTAGGCGGTGAGCAGGCGGCTCAGGGCTGCCAGGCTGTCGATATGGGTTCGTTCATAACCGTGGGTGGCATCGCAACCAAAGGCCAGCAGCGCGGTGCGGATGTCGTGACCGGCGGTGATCGCCGAGTGGGCGTCGCTGAAGTAGTAGCGAAACACATCGCGGCGCGCCGGCAGTTCGTTGTCACGGGCCAGCTTTAGCAGATGGCGCGACAGGTGATAGTCGTAAGGGCCGGCCGAGTCTTGCATGGCCACGCTGACGGCATGCTCGCTGGAGTGTTGCCCAGGCGCGACCGGGGCGATGTCGATGCCGACAAACTCGCTGACATCCCAGGGCAGGGCGGCAGCAGCGCCAGAGCCGGTTTCTTCGGTGATGGTGAACAGCGGGTGGCAGTCAATCAATGGCTGGGCGCCGCTGTCGACCACGGCTTTGAGTGATGCCAGCAGCGCCGCCACACCGGCTTTGTCATCCAGGTGACGGGCACTGATGTGACCGCTTTCGGTGAACTCCGGCAGAGGGTCGAAGGCGACGAAGTCACCGATATCGATGCCCAGTGATTGGCAATCGGCACGGGTTGCGCAGTAGGCATCCAGACGCAGTTCAATGTGTTCCCAGCTCACTGGCATCTGGTCAATGGCGGTGTTGTAGGCGTGCCCGCTGGCCATCAACGGTAGGACGCTGCCACGCAGCACGCCGTTATCGGTGAAAACACTGACTCGGCTGCCTTCGGCGAAGCGGCTGGACCAGCAACCTACCGGCGCCAGCGACAGCCGGCCGTTGTCCTGAATCGCCCGCACGCTGGCGCCGATGGTGTCCAGGTGGGCCGAGACGGCGCGGTCCGGTGAGCTCTTGCGTCCTTTGAGGGTGGCGCGGATGGTGCCGCGACGAGTCAGTTCGAAGGGGATGCCTAGCTCTTCCAGGCGTTCGGCGACATAGCGCACGATGGTGTCGGTAAAACCGGTAGGGCTGGGAATGGCGAGCATCTCCAGCAAGACTTTCTGCAGATAATTGAGATCGGGTTCCGGGCATTGTTCGGGCATGCGGCCTCCTGTGCTCATGGCGTCAGTTTGCTGTGTGGGAACAGCAGGTCGACGAAGCGTTCGGCAGTGGGTTGCGGTTCGTGGTTGGCCAGGCCGACGCGCTCATTGGCCTCAATGAACACGTGCTCGGGCTGATCGGCGGCCTTGACCATCAGATCGAGGCCGACCACGGGAATATCGAGAGCGCGGGCGGCGCGCACAGCGGCATCAACCAACTGCGGGTGCAGGCGCTCGGTGACGTCCTCCAGGCATCCACCGGTGTGCAGATTGGCGGTGCGCCGTACAGTCAGGCGCTGGCCCGCAGGTAGTACGCTGTCGTAATCGACGCCAGCACCGTGCAGGGTGCGCTGGGTTTCCTCATCCAGCGGGATGCGGCTTTCGCCGTCGGTAGCGGCCTGGCGTCGGCGGCTTTGCGCTTCAATCAAGGCACCAACGGCGTGCTGGCCGTCACCGACGATCTGCGCCGGGTGGCGAATGGCGGCCGCGACGACCTCAAAGCCGATGACCACGATGCGCAAGTCCAGGCCCTCATGGAAACTTTCCAGCAGCACTCGGCTGTCGAAGCGCCGAGCGTTGTCCACGGCCTGGCTGATCGCTTCAAGGCTGGTCAGGTTCACCGCCACCCCTTGACCCTGCTCGCCATTCAGCGGCTTGACCACGACTGCGCCGTGGTCTTCGAGAAACGCCAGGTTATCGTCGGCATTGCCGGCCAATTGCTGCGCCGGCAGTTGCAGCCCGGCGTTCTTCAGTACGTTGTGGGTCAGGCTTTTGTCCTGGCATAGGGTCATGCTCACGGCGCTGGTCAGATCACTGAGAGATTCGCGGCAACGCACCCGCCGTCCGCCCAGGCTTAAAGTGAACAGCCCGCTCTCGGCGTCATCGACCTGTACATCGATGCCACGCCGGTAAGCCTCTTCGACGATGATCCGGGCGTAGGGGTTGAGCCCGGCTTCAGGCCCAGGCCCCAGGAACAGTGGTTGGTTGATGCCGTTCTTGCGCTTGATCGCGAAGGTCGGCAGGGTGCGAAAACCGAGCTTGGCATACAGGCGTTTAGCCTGGCGATTGTCGTGCAACACCGACAGGTCCAGGCAGCTAAGGCCGCGGCTCATGAAGTGCTCGATCAAGTGCCGCACCAGCACTTCGCCGACCCCTGGCCGGGTACAGTGTGGGTCTACCGCCAGGCACCAGAGGCTGCTGCCATGCTCGGGGTCGGAAAAGGCCTTGTGATGATTCAGGCCCATGACAGTGCCAATCACCGCGCCACTGTCTTCGTCTTCGGCCAGCCAGTACACCGGGCCACCGAGGTGGCGCGGGGTCAGCAGCGCCGGGTCGATGGGCAACATGCCTCGGGCCAGGTACAAGGTATTGATCGCCTGCCAGTCGCTGTCACTCTGCGCGCGACGGATACGAAAGCCACGAAACACCCGCTGCGCCGGGCGGTAGTCGCTGAACCACAGGCGCAGGGTGTCGGAGGGGTCGAGGAACAGCTGTTGCGGCGCCTGGGCCAGCACTTGCTGCGGCGCCGCGACATACAGGGCGATGTCACGCTCGCCGGGTCGTTCGTCTTGCAGGGCATTGGCCAGGCTTGCCGGATCTGGGTAGGTGTGGCCGATCAGCAAGCGCCCCCAGCCGCAATGCAAAGAACGCGGCTGGTCGTGAGGCTCGCTACCGTCGCCGGCCAGTTGCGCTTGCAAGCGCTCGTAGGACGGTACCTGGCCGCGAACCAGTCGCTGCCCATAAGGTGATGCGTGGGCTTTCATCGGTCAGATTCCTTGTTCGCTGAGCCACAGGTTCAAGGCTGCCAGTTGCCAGAGTTTCGAGCCGCGCAGCGGTGTCAGCTGGCCATGGGGATCACTGAGCAGGCGGTCCAGTGCCGCCGGTTCGAACAAGCCGCGGTCCTGGCTGGGGTCCAGCAGCAGTTCGCGCACCCAGTCCAGCGTTGCCCCTTGCAGGTGTTTGAGGCCAGGCACCGGGAAGTAACCTTTCTTGCGGTCGATGACTTCACTGGGGATGACCAGACGCGCCGCTTCCTTGAGCACCTGTTTGCCGCCGTCAGGCAGCTTGAAACGCCCCGGAATACGCGCCGACAGCTCCACCAGGCGGTAGTCGAGAAACGGCGTGCGTGCCTCCAGGCCCCAGGCCATGGTCATGTTGTCGACCCGTTTGACCGGGTCGTCGA